>Ga0070696_100000838_pt1 | contig 19828 bp, 22 predicted proteins | sample KBSK1253metaG_FD_65474 | JGI IMG/M metagenome (GOLD analysis project Ga0070696, IMG submission 65474) | Corn, switchgrass and miscanthus rhizosphere microbial communities from Kellogg Biological Station, Michigan, USA - KBS K1-25-3 metaG | ecosystem: Host-associated > Plants > Roots >... | reverse complement strand
CGGCCCTGTCCGGCCGCGGCATAAAACCGGCGATTGGCCGGGTCCCTCACGAGCGCAATATATGCGGGCCCACCGCGCCCACCGACGAAGTTCCGGTCAACGCCAACGTCACTCTCAGCTCATTGCGCATGATCTCGATCGCCTTGGTCACCCCCGCCTCTCCCAGGGCTGACAGCGCGTACAGAAATGACTTGCCGATCAGCGCACCGCGCGCGCCCAGCGCCAGGGCCTTCGCAATGTCCTGACCCGAGCGTATGCCGCCATCGAACAGCACTTCGCAGCGGCCATCGATCGCGGTGGCGATCTCTTGCAAGACCGAAATGGTCGAAGGCGCCCCATCGAGCTGCCGTCCGCCGTGATTCGACACGACGATGGCGTCCGCGCCCGCAGCCACCCCTGAGCGGGCGTCCTCGGCATCGAGCACGCCCTTGAGGATCAGCTTGCCCGGCCAGCGGCTTCGCACCCATTCGACATCGCGCCAATTCACCGTAGCGTCGAACTGCGCCGCCGTCCACTCGGCCAGCGTGCGGATACCGCTCGAGCCGCCGATGTGCCCCGCCAAATTCCCAAAAGTGCGCCGTTTGCCGAACAGCACTTTCAATGCCCACGAGGGTTTCGTTGCCACGTCGAATGCATTTCTCAAGGTGAGCCGCGGTGGAATGGTCAGGCCGTTGCGCGGATCGCGCCGCCGGTCGGCCAGCACTTGCAGATCGAGCGTGAGCATGAGCGCGGAACACTGCGCGGCGGCCGCGCGGTCGATGAGCTCCTGATTGAAGCCGCGATCCTTCATGAGATATTGCTGAAACCAGAACGGCTGCGAGGTTGCCGCCCGCACGTCTTCGATCGAGCAGATCGACATGGTGCTGAGGCAAAACGGGATGCCGCACGCCGCCGCCGCTCTTGCGCCGAGAATCTCGCCGTCCGCGTGAAATAACCCGGCGAGTCCGGTCGGCGCTATGGCCAAGGGCATCGACACCGGCGCTCCCAGCAGGCTCGTGGCAAGGGACACGTTCGAGACATCGACCATGACCCTTTGCCGAAAGGTCATGGAGTCGAGATCAGCGGCGTTGCGCCGCAGGGTATGCTCGTCGTAGGCGCCGCCATCGGCGTAGTCGAATATGGCCCGCGGGATGCGCCGCCTCGCGAGCTGGCGCAGATCCTCGACACTGAGAATCATCGGCATGGTCAACGATTGCCCGGCCGGTCCGTCAGATCGGGCGCGCAACCGGCTGGAAATGCTCGACCACCGGCGGCGATTCGAAGAAGGGTCCGATGTGCGCCCGCCACTGCGTGAACGCGGGCGAACCGCGAAACCCGACGGTGTGATCCTCCAGGGTTCGCCACTGCACCACCAATGCGTAGCGGTTGGGCGTTTCCACCGAGCGCCGCAGTTCGTGCGACAAATAGCCCCTGCTGCCCGCAAGAAGGCCGATGGCAGCAGGAAACACCTTCTCGAATTCCCGTTCGCTGCCGGGACGAATGGTCAGCTGCGCAAATTCAATGATCACGGACACTCCTCGAGCTTCACAATAATCCCACTTACGGCGCCGAAAATCATTCGCGGCGGCCAATCGTGGCGCTTCGATGATCGGCCTTGGTCTCGAGTATCGTACGCGATTTTTTGGATGGACGGGCTCAGGCGCGCCGCGCGCCGTCCGCGGCATCCCCGGCTATTCGCCGCCCCGCAAAGCCACGACCATCTTCTGAGCGAGTGCGGGATTTTCGCCGAGCTGCCCCGCAATCACCCCGTCCCGGTCTGCCGCGGTCTTGTTCTGACTCAGCTTGCGTACGCCAACCATTTTCGTGATGTGCAGCACCAACCCGATGATCTGCCGCAACTGGGCCGCAACATAGTCGTCCGGCGCGTCGGTTACTTTCCACGGCTTCGGGCGGGGCTGTTCGTAGCGGTTCGTCAGATTCGTCACGATCGCCAAGATCTTGGCCGTATCTTCGATGACCTCCAACCGGCCGTACACGTGCACGGCCTCATAATTCCAGGTCGGCACGACGCGGCCGGTCTCCCGCTTGGTCGCGTACAGCGAGGGGCTTATGTACCCATCCGCTCCGCTGAAAATCGCCAGCGACTCCATCGCCGGGTCGTGCAGCTTCCAATGCTCGTTTGCCCGCGCCACATGTCCCACCAAGCAGTCCCCCTCCAACGTCAAGGGCAGGTGGGTTGCCGCCATGCGAACGCCATCGTCATCCCGCAGTTGCGACACCAGTACCGGCAAAGAACAGCTGCGCATGATTGCCTGCAATTCTTCAGGCCGATCTTCGGCAAACAATTTGGGTACATACACGCGCTTCACTCCTGGTTTCCATTTACCGAGATCAAATCCATCCGCCCGCGCCTTTGTGGATCAGCCCGTTCCGCGCGCGCCATGCCGTAATTTTCGCCTCGAAATGCGACGCCAGTCACTATGCGCGTCGCGAACGATCGGTTATTCTCGGCAACATCGTGTCCAAAGCAGACTCCGTGCCCAAGTCTTTCGCATGATGCGCCAATTCGCGCACCGTTTTTTACGCGGTACAGGGATGAGCTTCAAGGCGATTTCGGCGCTGTTGCTGCTGAGCATCACCGGCTTCATTGCCGGCTGCGGCGGCGGCGGATCCGGCGGATCCACCCCACCGCCAACCCGCCAACTCACATCCATTGCGGTTGGCCCGGCCAATCCCAGCGTCGCCAAGGGATCGACGGTTCAGTTCACGGCCACCGGTCACTACAGCGACGGCAGCACGCAGGACATCTCCTCGACGGCGACCTGGAGTTCGGGCACCCCCAGCGTGGCTTCGGTCAGCACCGCGGCCGCCTCCATCGGAGTTGCGACCGGAATCACTGCCGGAACGACGGTTATCACGGCGGCCGTCGGCAGCGTGTCCGGGACGTCCACCTTGACCGTGACGGCAGCGGCGCTCGTTTCCATCGCCGTGACGCCCGCGAGCCCCAGCACCGCCAAGGGCACCACTCAGCAGTTCACCGCGACCGGGACTTACACCGACTCCACAACTCAGAATCTTACCGCCTCGGCGACCTGGACGTCCTCCAATACCAGCGTCGCATCGATCAGCAATGTCGCGGGTTCGCAAGGATTGGCGACCGCAGCGGGCGTGGGCACCGCATCGATTACTGCGGCTTCGGGCGGCAAAACGTCCAACGCGGCGACACTGACCGTGACCGCCGCGACGCTGGTCTCCATCGCCGTGACGCCCGCCACCATCATCCCCAAGGGCTCCAATCAACAATTCACCGCGACCGGGACCTACACCGACAGCTCAACTCAGAACCTGACTGCCTCTGCAACGTGGACCTCATCCACTCAGGCCACGGCGACGGTCAGCAACGCCGCCGGTTCCCAAGGGCTCGCGACCGGGGTGGCCATAGGTACGACGTCGATAACTGCAGCCTCGGGAAGCGTAACGTCCACCGCGGTGCCATTGATCGTGACCGCCCAGGAATATGCCTACGCGGCGAATTTCGCCGACGGCACCGTTTCGCAGTACGCGATCGGGCCGGGGGGCATCCTCAACCCCTTGAGCCCCGCAACCGTAGTGGCCGGCACAGGCACAGCTGCAGACCATGCTTTCTCGGTGGTCGTCGACCCCACGAATAAGTACGCGTACGTGACGGATTATGGCGCGAACACCATCTCGCAGTACACCATCGGCACCGACGGCACCCTCAGCCCCATGACCCCCGCAACGGTGGCTAACAACGGCGGTCCCAACGGCTTCGCCATCGACCCCACGGGTACCTACGCCTATGTCGCCAACATCGACGACAACAGCATTTCGCAGTACCAGATAGGAGCGGGCGGCGCCCTGACTGCCCTGAGTCCAGCCACCGTGGCGGCGACCGGCACCGGCAGCGGCACCGTGGGCCCCGGACCCGCCTCCATCGTCGTGGACCCCACGACCACCCATGCCTACGTGGCGAACTACCATGGCACGACCGTATCCATGTACGGCATCGACGCCGGCGGCCTCCTCACCGCCTCGACCCCGGCAACCGTCGCGGCGGGAGGCACTCCCGTCTCCATCATCCTCGACCCCACGGGTAAGTACGCCTATGTGGCCAACATCGCTCCCGCCAACAACGTTGCCATGTACGCCATCGCGAGCGGCCAGCTCACGCCCTTGATCACCCCAACCGTGGCGACCGGAGCCTTCCCCTTCTCCATCACGGTCGATCCCACGGGCAAGTACGCCTACGTCGCCAACCGCGACGACAACACCGTTTCGCAGTACGCCATCGGCGTTACCGGCATCCTCAGCCCCTTGAGTCCCGCAACGGTGCCCACCGGACTGGGCCCGTCCTCCGTGACCATCGACGCCGCGGATCACTTCGCCTACGTCACCAATCGCGGCACGGCCACGGTTTCGCAGTACAGCGTCGGCACGGACGGCACCCTCACCCCCATGAGTCCCGCAACCGTGGCCGCCGGCCTCAATCCCGCCACCATTACCACCACTCACTAGATGGCGGCCGCAAAGCCCTGACCTCGAGCTCAGTCCCGGCGATCAATACACGCTGTCGGACGCACCGCGGGTCGTACTGCTGCCGGGCGCACTACTGCCTGGAGCACCCGTGAACTGCGCGGCCAATTCCTTGGCGGCCTTGACCAGAATCGACGTGTCGACTCCCACTGCGACGAACTGCGCACCCTGATCCAGATACTGCCGCGCCAGCTTCCGGTCCGAGGTGAGCGTGCCCGCCGCCTTGCCCGCCTCTTTGACCGTCGCTATCCCCTGCATGACGGCGGCCTGCACCGCCGGATCGGAGGGTTTGCCGAGCAAACCCATGGACCCCGCCAAATCCGCCGGGCCGAAAAAGACCCCGTCGACGCCGTCCACCGCGGCAATGCGCTCGAGCTGGGTCAACGCATTGGCGGATTCCACTTGGACGATCACGCAAATTTCATCGTCGCTGCGCCGTAAGTAATCGTCGATCTGATTCCAGCGCGATGCGCGCGCCAGGGCGCTGCCCACACCGCGCACGCCGCGAGTCGGGTAGCGTGTGGCGGCCACCACCTGTCGCGCCTGCTCGGCTGTCTCGACCATGGGGATGAGCAGCGTCTGCACGCCGATGTCCAGATATTGCTTGATCAATTCCACGGTGCCGCACACGGGACGTACGATGGGGTGGACCGGATAGGGCGCTACCGCCTGCAATTGCGACAGGACGCTGCGCGGGTCATTGGGCGCATGCTCGGCATCGATCAGCAACCAATCGAAACCCGTCGTCGCCAGCAATTCGGCGACGTAGGCATCCGCCAATCCCACCCACAGCCCGATCTGCGGTCTTCCCTGGCGCAGGGCATGCTTGAATACATTGGTCGGCAGCTGCATCGGAAGTCTCCGCGATCAGATAAACGAGGGATCAGACAAAGCGCAGGGATATGTTGCCCAGCGCCCCGTAGTCGGCATGCAGCACGTCGCCGCGTGCGGCATTCGTGGGCCGGGTAAACGAACCACCCAGAATGATGTCGCCGGCTCTCAAGCTCTCGCCGTACGGCGCAATTTTGTTGGCAAGCCAGGCGACGCCGGTGGCCGGATGATTCAGCACGGCCGCGGCGATGCCGGTTTCCTCGATCACGGCATTCTTGTAGAGCAGCGCTCCAACCCAGCGCAGATCGACCGCATCGGGCTTGACGGGCCGGCCGCCGACGACGATGCCCGCGTTGGCGGCGAAATCGGCAATGGTATCGAACACCTTGCGGGGCGCCCGCGTGTCGCGGTCGAATTGCTCGATGCGGGCGTCGATGATCTCCAGCGCAGGGGTCACGTAGTCGGTGGCCCGCAGGACGTCGAAAATCGTCACCCCAGGTCCCGTCAACGGCGAGCGCAAGACGAACGCCAGTTCCACCTCCACGCGCGGTGCAATGAATCGCTCGAAGGCTATGTCGCTGCCGGTAGCGAAGAACATATCGTCCATCAGCGGCGCGTAATCCGGTTCCGTGATTTGCGATGCCTGCTGCATCGCGCGCGACGTCAGGCCGATTTTACGGCCCTTGACGCTGCGGCCGTCCGCCATCTCCATCTTGACCCACTCGCTTTGAATGGCGTACCCGTCCTCGATGGTCATGTCGCGATGCTCCATCGAAAAATGCCGCAGCTGGGTCCGGCTCTTGCGCGCCTCGTACAAACGCCGCGCCAGTAATCGAATGGTATCGTTGGGCAACATGATGATCTCGTTCCGCGTTTCTGCGATCGCTCCGCGCTCGCGACCGCTCCGCGCCATTTCTGCGTCAGGGTTTCTTGAGGCGCGCGTGTAGATTGTTGTGCTTGAGGGTGCCGGCCTCGCTGAATTCGCTCAGTTCCAGCGACAGTGCCAGGCCCTGGCTCGAAAATTGTTCCGCAAAATGCGCTTTCATGATATCGAACAGGCCGGCACAGGCCGCTTGCTTGACGGCATCGCTGCGCCCCGCGCCGATTTTCAAGATGGCGTGCATGAATCCGGCATCGGTCACCGTGCCGTCGGCAATCCAATAGTCCTCGCATGCAATGGCGCGCACCCGCACGCCGCCGGGGGGAAACACCACCGCCCCTTCGGCGCGCAATGCCGTCATGTATAGCGCCAGCTTCCGGCACAGCTCGCCGATGCGGCCGGCGGCGCGTAAATTTGCGCTGTACTCCAGCGTCATGTGCGACATGGGTTAGTCTCCAATGCTCATGGTGGCAACGGTGCAGCCGACGGCAAAGATCGGAATCGGCCGGTAGTACCGCAACCGGCCCCGTCCCTGTGCGGCCGCCGCGATGCTGATGAAGGTGCGAATTTCGTAGCCTCCCTGTCCGGCCTCCCGATACGTCGCCTCGTCCGTGTAGGACAACAGCGCCGGCCTGTCGTTGATTTGCCAGCGCCGCAGGAATTCCCGGTCCCACGGTTCATTGATCTTGCCGGAGTCCGGTGTCGCCGGCCAATGCGAAATGCCGCCGGTGCCCACCACGGCGATCCTTTCGGGCACAAGGTCGGCGGCGCGGCGCAATGCCTCGCCCAGCGCCCACGCGCGGTGCAGCGGCGTCAAAGGGGGGCCCTGGCAATTGATGTTCATGGGAATGACCGGCAGATCGTAACGGGGCGTCAGGAAGCTCAAGGGCACCATGATGCCGTGATCGAATTTCCATTCCTCCGCGTAGGCAAGATCCACGGTCTGCATCATTTCGCATGCCAGGCGCAGCGACAGCGAGGCATTCCCGGGAATCGTGGTGTGGGCAATGCCCAGCCATCGCGGATCCTCGATCGGCCCCTCGTAGCTCTCCGCCGTCCCCATCGCGAAAGCCGGCATGTTGTTCATGAAAAAATTGGCGAAATGCTCGGCGGCCACCACGATCAAGGCATCGGGCTTCGCGGCGGCGAGATCGTCGGCCATGCCGCGAAAGGCCCCGTAGAACTCGTCGGTGACCGCCCGGTCCGCCATGTGCGTGCGGCCGGTGATGCCGGGCGCGTGACTGCAGACGCCTGCGAATACCAGACTCATACGTCGGCCACCTTTTCATCCAATCGAGTCGTCATCGCATAGACGCCGGCGCGAACCGGGCCATGCTTGCTGATGCCGTTGCGCATCGCCGCGATATAATCGGCCCACGGCATGCCGAGAAAGGCGGCATAGTGCATCAGCAATTGACCATTGGCGCCCAGCACGTAGAGCAATCCGATATCCCGCGTCTCGACCGCGCGGCGCTCCTCCTCGCTCAGCGCATAGCGGCCCAGCAGTTCCGGCAGATCCGCGTGAAATTGCCGCTGCACGTCGCGATCGCGATTGATGTCGAACAAAAATTTCTGCATCTGATACAGGCTCATGTTCAGATACCCCAGCGCGGAATGGAGTGCGTGCCCAAACTCACACAGATGTTCTTCGGCTCCAAAAACACTTCGTAGCTCCAAGTGCCGCCTTCCCGGCCGGTGCCGGACGCCTTGGTGCCGCCGAACGGCTGGCGCAGGTCGCGAACGTTCTGGCTGTTCACGAAGCACATGCCGGCCTCGATGGCGGCGGCGACGCGGTGCGCCCGCCCGAGATTCTCGCTCCATACATAACTGCTCAGTCCGTAGGCGATGTCATTCGCCTTGGCGATGGCGTCGGTTTCGTCCGCGAACGGTATCAGGCAGGCAACCGGCCCGAATATCTCTTCCTGGGCGATGCGCATGCGATTGTCGACATCGGCGAACACGGTGGCATTGACGAAATTTCCCTTCGCGAGCGGCCCAATCAGGGCGGGCGCCTCAACGCCGCCGCACATCAGGGTCGCACCCTCCTTGGGGCCCATCTCGATGTAACGGCGCACCTTTTCGAGGTGATTCCGGCTGATCATGGGCCCGATGACGGTCTTCTCGTCGAGCGGATCGCCGACCACGATGCGCCTCGCCCGCAGGGTGAACTGCCGGACGAACTCGGCATAAATGGATTTCTGCACCAGGATGCGCGAACCCGCCGTGCAGCGTTCGCCGTTATTGGAGAAAATCATGAATATCGCGGCGTCGAGCGCACGCGCTCGATCGGCATCCTCGAACACGACAAAGGGACTCTTGCCGCCCAATTCCATGGAAAACTTCTTGAGGCCGGAAGCCTTCACGATGCGATTGCCCGTGACCGTCGAACCGGTGAAGGAAATCGCCCGTACATCCGGATGCCGGCACAGCGCCTCGCCCGCCTCGGCGCCGTAGCCGTGCACCACATTGAGGACCCCCGCGGGAATTCCGGCCTCCAAGGCCAATTCACCGAGGCGCGACGCCGACAGCGGCGATAGCTCGCTCATTTTGAGCACCGCAGTGTTGCCGAACGCGAGCGCCGGCGCCACCTTCCAGGTCGAGGTCATGAAGGGCACATTCCACGGCGAGATCAGGGCGCAAACGCCCACGGGGTGGAACAGCGTGTAGTTGAGATGCGTCGGCGTGGGATAGGTATGCCCGTCCACCCGCACGCACATTTCGGCGAAGTAATAGAAATTGTCGGCCGAGCGCGGCACCAATTGCTTGCCGGTTTGCGCGATCACCTGGCCGGTATCCTGCGTTTCGGTGTTCGCGATCTCAGGCGTGTGCTTCATGATCAGGTCGCCGAGCTTGCGCAGCAGCGCCGCCCGCGTCGCGGCCGGCCTGCCGGCCCACGCGGGGAACGCCGCCTTCGCAGCCGCAACGGCGGCATCGACTTCCCGCTCACCGCCCCGCGCCACCTCGGCCAGCACTTCCTGAGTAGCCGGATTGACGGTCTCGAAATATTCCGCGCTGGGCACGGCCGCGCCGTCGATCAAATGTTGTATCCGCATGAATTGCGCCTCTCAACGACCGAATTCATCATCCGCCGCGATGGTGTTGACGAGCCTGCCGAGACCGTCGATTTCACAGGTTACGACATCGCCCGCCATCACGTTGACCACTCCCTCCGGCGTGCCGGTGAGAATGACATCGCCCGGCGACAGCGTCATGAATGAGCTGAGATACTCGACGAGAAAGGGAATGTCGAAAATCAAATCCCGGGTATTGCCTTGCTGACACAGCTTGCCGTTGACGAAGGTTCGCAGGTTCAAGGCAGCCGGATCCTCGACATCGGCCGCATCGACGAACCAGGGTCCCAAAACCGTGCCCCCGTCGCGATTCTTGACGCGCAAGTTGGGACGATACCAGTTCTCCAGATAGTCGCGAATGGCGTAATCGTTGGCCACGCAGTACCCAGCCACATGCTGCATCGCCTGCGAGCGCGCCACCTGTTTGGCGGGCCGTCCGATGATCACCGCCAGTTCGCACTCATAGTGCATGAATTTCACGCCGGCCGGCCGGCGCGTCATTCCACGGTGGCCGAGCAAGGTGCCGGGACCCTTGAGAAACACCAAGGGTTCCTCTTGGTGCTTGATCGCCAGCTCCTTGGCATGATCCGCATAGTTCAGACCGAGCGCCACCACCGTGCCGACTTCGAACGGCGGCAGCCAAACGACGTCCTCGGCTGCGACGACCCGCCCATCGGCGAGCCGCACCGCCTCCTGGGCGGGCGATGCCGGCGCGGATGACATCGGCGCAGGCAGCGTCGCGGGCGACGCATCGTGGATGGCCCCGGCGTAAGCGACTCGCGCGCGCATCATGGGACGGCGTCCATGAAGCGATTGCTGAGACTGCCCAAGCCGTCGATTTCAATCCTGGCCATCTGGCCCGCGCGCACCCGCGGCGCGGGCCCTGCGGCGCCGAGCGCAAGCACGTCTCCCGGCACCAATGTCATGAATTCGGTGACCTCCGCCAGCAACCTCGCCGCCGGCCGGATCAAATCGGCGGTACTCGCGGATTGCACCAGGAGATCGTCGACGAAGATGCGAATGGTCAGCGCGTCGGGATTCGCCACTGCGGCGCGAGCCGTGACCTTGGGCCCCAGCGGACAATACCCGTCCCGCGCCTTGAAGCGAATGGATGGCCGATGATAGTTGGCATGTGGAACACTCACGTCGGCCACGATGAGATACCCCGCCGCGTAGTCCAACGCCCGTGACTCGGCCACTCTGCACGCCGTGCGGCCTATGACCACCCCCACGCAGGCGCCGACCTCGAGCTCGGGCGTCCCCGCCGGAATTCTCACGATGTCGCCCGGCAGCGCCAGCGTGTTGCGCGGTTTGATGTAGAGCACGGGAGCCTTGGGAGGGGCGTTGTACGGCGGCCGGTTCGCGGCCTCGCCCAGCGCCGCCAGCGCCGAGCGGTGGTTCAGCAGCGCGCCGTACACCGCGCCGCTCAGCCGATAAGGCGGAATATCGAACGGTATCGAGAGAAAGCCCGCGCCAGCCAGCATCCGCCCCCCAGGTGATATTTACCACGCCCCATCTGGCGATATTCACTAATATATTAGTAATATAGTAGTGACATGTGAATTGCTCTGTCAAGGCAGCGCGCCTGCTTGGGGATGCGGCATGAATCGGGAATCTGGAAAATCGGGCAAACCTGCCGAATTGAAGCACCGCAATCTGCCGCTGCTGCTGCTGCAGGCGCGCGAGCAGGTGATCGCCCGGTTCAGGCCCATTCTCAATGCGCATGGCATTACCGAGCAGCAGTGGCGCATCGTGCGCGCCCTGATCGACACGGGACCCTTGGAGCCGCGCGAAATCGGCGAGCTGTGCCGCATTTCAAGCCCCAGCCTCGCGGGCGTATTGTCGCGCATGGAAGATTTGGGCTACATCAAGCGCAAGCGCCTGGATCATGATCAACGCCGGCTGCGCGTATCGCTCACGGCACACAGCCGGGCGCTCAGCGCCCGCATGGCGCCGCAGATCGAAGCCACCTATCGCGACATCGAGGCGCTGATCGGGGCAGCGTTTTCGCAGCGCTTCTATCGGGCACTCGACCAACTGATCGGCGCGCTGGCGGGCCGTGCGCCGAATGCGCCGGGGCCGGCCCCGGGCCCGGCCCCGGCAACGAACGAAGCGCTCTCAAGAGGCGGTAAACAAGGTGCGGAACCAAGCCGTGAGACTTCAGTCTAATGGCCTAAATCGGTGAATTCACTCGAGGATGCAGAGCGCGTGCGACTACCGACGATTCCGATGCGAATGCTGACGCGGGCCCGATGGGGCGCGGCGGACGCCGGCCGGTCGTGGCGGGCGGCGGCGCTGGGCGCGCTCATCGCCTGCGCGCTTGCGGCGCCGGAAACGGCGCGGGCTGCGCTCGGCGAGAATGTCGCATCGCCGGCACGCGATCATGAGGCTCTGCGCGGCACCCTCGCCGTTACGCCCATGCAGCGCTACGACGTGCACGAGATCGTGACTGCCTCGGGAGTAACCGTGAGAGAGTATGCGGCCCACACGGGTCCGGTGTTCGCGGTTACCTGGAGCGGGACGCAGGTACCCGATCTCAAACTACTGCTCGGCACCTATTTCGACCGCTACGTCTCCCTGGCGAAGACCCATCGAACGGGCCATCACGTGCTGTCGATCGAGTCGCCGGACTTGGTGATGACGGCCGTGCGCTTTCAACGCACGGCCACCGGCCGGGCTTACGTGCCGGCCCTTCTGCCAAGCGGCGTATCCCGCGGCGAGCTGCGTTAGGCGCGCCCAGGAGCTCAAGAGGTGCGCCACGCATGGACGGGATTACTGCTCGTGATCGTAGGGTCGCTCACGGCCTGCGGCGGCGGCAATTCGAGCGGCGGCGTGTTCAATTTCGGCGGCGGCGGTAATGGCGGTTCGGGCGCCGGCTACGGGGCGAACACGCTGGCCGTGATCGTGGACGGAGGCCCGGCGGCGGCCGGCGGCACGGTCAACATGCTTTTCACCACGGTCACCATCTGCGCGCCCCACAGCACCCGCAACTGCCAGACCATCGATCACGTTCAAGTGGACACGGGCTCAACGGGCTTTCGGGTGCTCGCCTCAGCGCTCGGGAACGGCCTGGCCGCTCAGTTGCCGCAGGCCGGCGATGGCATCGGCAACGCGCTCGACGAATGCGTCCAATTCGCCGACGGCTACAGCTGGGGAACCGTCCGCACGGCCGACCTGAACATCGGCAGCGAGACCGCTGCCGCCGTCCCCATCCAGGTCATCGGCGATGCAGCCGCACCCGCCGTACCCGCTTCCTGTGTCACGGGCCCGCAGGAGAACAGCGTCCAGAGTTTCGGCGCCAACGCCATCCTGGGTATCGGGAATTTTCTCAGCGACTGCGGCATGGCTTGTGAGACGAGCGCAATTGCCGGCACGTACTACGGCTGCGACTCGAGCGCGAACTGCCTGCCCGCCGCCATCCCGGTTGCCCAGCAGCTGCAAAATCCCGTGTCGCTGTTCGCCGCCGATTACAACGGTGTGATCATCTCGCTGCCGGACGTGACCGCCCCGAGTGCGAATGTGGGCGGCACCTTGATCTTCGGCATCGGAACCCAGCCCGACAATGCCCTGGGGAACGCCCGGATCTACACCGTCGATTCCAATTACGGCACCTTGAACACACTGTATCGAGGCTCGCAGTTCGGATCGAGCTTCCTGGACGCAGGCTCGAGCGGGTATTTCTTCACGGACAATACCATCCCGACCTGTGCCGATCAGCCGGCATTCTACTGCCCACCCTCGGCGCTGCTGCTGAATGCGACCATCCAGGGCATGAACGGGGCGATGACCGACATCGCGTTTGCGGCGGGCAATGCCGATGTTGATTTCGCAACGAACGCCGAGGCCCTGCCCAATCTCGCGGGACCAACCGCAAGCAATGCCGCCGACGTTTTCGACTGGGGTCTGCCCTTTTTCTACGGCCGGGATGTGTACGTCGCCTTCGAGGGCGGCTCTGCCGCCGGCGTGGCCGGCCCGTGGGTCGGCTTCTGATTTCAAGACCGCGTGCCAGGAGACCGCCAATGACAAGAGCATCAAGACCAATACGAATACTCGCCGCCCTCATGTTGGGCGCAGGCTTGCTGGGCGCTTCCTCCACGGTCCACGCCCAGGACTCTCCGCTTCACTGGTACGCCATGGGCGGCTACAGCGATACCCTGGGGTCGACCTCCAACTACCTCCAGGGCGGCTACATCGTGGGTGGCGGTTTCAGCATCTCGCCATCCTGGCTGCATCCGTTCGACTTGCGTTTCGATCTGAGCTACAGCCAGCACAACGCGTCGATCGCGCTGATCAATAGCGGGCAGCAGGCCACGAACCAGCTGATCGACTCGGGAACGGGGAGCATCCTGTCCGCCAGCGGCAACGTGATGTATCACGTGCCGGTCGCCTACGGCGTAAGGGCCTACGGCATCGCAGGCGTCGGCGTGTACCACACGCGAATAGAGCTCGATCAGACGCTGCCCTTCTACGGCGATTACGGCTACGGGTATGGCTATGGGTACGGCTACGGGTATGGGTTTTACGACTATGGCTATGCCCAGGCCCAGGTGGCCGCGCACGGCGTCACTAATTTTGGCTGGAATGCCGGCCTCGGAGTAGAGTTCGCGTTGCCGTACGGACGATCGTGGTTCATCGAGTCGCGTTATCAACGCATCAATTCATCCACGACGATCGAATATCTGCCGATCGAAATCGGATACCGCTTTTAGGAGGACGCCGCTCGCCTACGGTGGTACCTTCACCCACCGGCGGGGCCGAATGGCAGGGGGAGACCAGGGCGATGAGCACGGCGACAGCCTTTCTCAAGAATACTTGGTACGTCGCGGCATGGTCGCACGACATTGCCGAGGGCGGCATGTTGGCACGGACCATTGCCCGGGTCCCGCTGCTGTTTTGGCGCGACGGCGCGGGCCGGGTAGTGGCGCTCGACGACCGCTGCTGTCACCGCGCCGCGCCGCTGTCGAAGGGCCGTCGCGAGGGCGACAAGATTCGCTGCATGTATCATGGGTTGCTGTTCGACTCGACGGGCAAGTGCGTGGAAATCCCGTCGCAGGACTTCATTCCACCGGCCGCCAAGGTGCGCGCCTACCCGGTGGTCGAGCGGTTCAAATGGGTCTGGATCTGGCTGGGCGATCCGGACAGGGCCGATCCCTCGCTGATCCCGGACACGCACTATCTGGACGATGACGGATGGCGCGGCACGCCCGGATACCTGCATTACGCTGCCAACTACCTATTGATCACCGACAACCTGCTCGACTTTTCTCATTTGTCGTACGTGCACGAAACCACGCTCGGCGGCACCGCCAAATATGCCGGCATCCGTCCCAAAGTGACGCGCAATGAGCGCAGCGTGCGCGTCGAACGGTGGTTGATCGACGACGAACCGGCGCCGTTTCTGCGGAATTTGAAAACATGGCCCGGCAACGTCGATCGCTGGAATATTTACGATGTGCATCTACCCGGAGTGATGTTGATGGATTCGGGGAGCGCTCCGACCGGCACGGGTGCGCCGCAGGGCGACCGCGTCGATGCCGCGCAATTTTTCGGCTGTCAGGCGGTCACGCCGGAAACCGAGACGACCTCGCACTACTTCTTTCAGCAATCGCATGGATTTGCCCTCGACGATCCATCGGTCACCGAGAATCTGCGGCAAAGCGTCCTGGCGGGATTTCAGGAAGATATGGACATCATTCTCGCGCAGCAGCGCATCCTCGATCTCGCTCCCGATGCGCCCATGCTGGCGATGCGCATGGACACCGCGCTCGCGAGCTTTCGCACCATGGTGGACAAGGCGATTGCCGAGGAACGGGCCTAGCGCGAGTTTACTGGCAGTCGGGAGAGAATGAGGCGTAAATCCTCGCGAAGCCGGACTGGAGCGACTCAGGCGAGCATGTTTTGGAAGGGTCGCCGGGATTTCCAGCGATAAGTGCGGAAGTCGCGTTCATCGGTGGTCAGGATGCGGCCATGCCCCAAGGACTCAGCCAGAAGGACGAGCGAAGCATCCGCCAGGTCCATCGGCAAGTTGGCGTAACGCTTCATCAACACCGGAACACTACGACAGGCCTCCGGTGCAATATCCCACAAAGCGATGTCGCCCTCCGCAATGTCCTGCATGAGCGCAGTTGCCTGCTCTACGCCCAACCATCGAGTGATGAGATGCACCGCCTCCGTCAAAACAGGCCATGTGGTAATCCATTTTTCCCTGATTCGCCCTGATGCGGTCTTGGCTCTGACATGCCAAGCGTCATCTTTGTCCAGCAGCGCGTAAAGAAACCCGGCATCGACCAGAATCATTTACCCAGGTTCCGAACGCGTGGACGGTTTGACAGAGTGCTTGGCCGCAATGCTATCGCCGAAAAGCTCTTTGGCCTTGACGGAAACGTCCGCCCGCCCGCTGCCTTGCTTGCCGATGAAGCGGCTCAGATTGGGCAGCTTGGACTGACTCGATGCGCTCACCATCTTGTAGTAATACGCAACGCTTGCCTTGAGCACCTCCGAAACGCCAAGCCCGGTGGCTTCGCTCAAGAATTCCATCTGCCGCTCATACTCGCCATCGAACCGCGCATTGACACGCATGACCGCACCGCTCAATCATCAGGATATTGGAGCGGGAGAATACGGCGTATGACGGCGTATGTCAACCGTATCGGAGGGACGACGCATGAAGCACGGCGTGTGCGCGGTATTGCTGTCCAGCCGGTCGCTTGACGACTTTGACACCGTTCGTGCGCCAGTCCCGCAATTGAGCATGCGGCATGATGAGTTCCTCGATTCTGCGTACACTTATCAATGACCGACGACACCCGCAAGTCGATCCCGGCGGCGAGCGCGCGACCTCCAACGCTACGTTCACTCGACTTGGCGGGCGGACCATATATACCTTGCCCGCCGGGCCTTGTACGCTGGACGGGGTTCGTTCAACGGGGCGCGGCAACCTATGTTACTGGGTGAGATGGGAGAGCGCTTCAAAGCGCTGAAGTCGATTGATTTTCTTCCGGCGCGCGGTGAACGCCGTTTCAACGGGCGCGTGGCATTCTGGCTGGTTCTCGGGTACCCGCTGGTATACGCGCTCGGATACCTATCGAAACCGATGGCGGGGCCGGCGGCAATCTGGCCCGCGCACGCACTCGCTTTCGCCGGCTTCATGCTGCTGCCCGTCCGACTGTGGGCCCTTGTCGCTCTCGGCATCCTGTCGTGGGAAATATTGTCGAGACCCCTGCTGTTCTGGGCGACCACCCACACCCAAGCCTCGTGGGCGGCGACTTGCAGCTTCGCCGTCGCCAATATCCTGACGACGGCGGGTCCGGCCGGTCTGGCGCGGGGCATGAGACTTTTCCGCAGCCAAGACCGCTTTCAGCTGGTGATTTCGCCGCTCTGGATCGTCGCGCTGTTCGGCGGCGTATTACCGGGCGCGTTCCTCGGCGCGGCGACGAGTGCGCAAGTTATGGGCGTCGCATTGGTGCCGGCGAGCATAGGTCTGTGGGTGCTTGCGTCGGTGCTCACCATCGTCACGTTCGGGCCGATGGTGTTGGGAGCCCTGCTCGGCTTCTCCGAACTCACCCCGACGCCTGCGCGGGCATGGGAAGGATGGGCCGTCTCGTGCATCGTGCTTGCGCTTTTCACCTGCTTTGCGGTCGTGCCGTGGCCGGCGGTGGACGCGCTGGTGGAACCGATGCTGTTTGCCGTCCCGCTCGCGTGGCTGGCCCTGCGGTTCTCGCGCCGGGATACGAACATCGGCGTCGCGATCGTGGCGTCCGGCGTCGTGCTCTATGCCGGTTACGGAGTAGGCATCTATAGAAACCTCGCGAACGTCGGTGGCTGGCGGCATGTGGCCGTTTCGATCGATGTGTTCCTGGTGATCGGCTGCGGCGGCGCTCTACTCCTGAATCTGATGACCCTGAAGCAACGCGCGCTCCTTGACGAACTCGCCCGCGAGCATCTGGCGCTCCGCGACTATGCGCGCGCCCTGGGGGTTGCCGAGGAAACCGCGCGCCGAAAAACGGCGGCCGACCTCCACGACGGCATAGGCCAGATCTTGGCCGGCCAGAGCATGACGCTCGCGGCGATGCGAACGCATGCGGCTCACCCGCCCCTTGCCGTGCTGCTCGATGAGGCGGCTGACGCTTCCCGTGAGGCGCAGGAAGGATTGCGCGTGATGATTCAGGACTTGAGTCCGCCCGGACTCGATCTCGCGACTCTCGATGAGACGCTGCGGTGGCTGGCCGACTACTTCAAGACGCGCTTCGAGTTCGGCGTGGCATGGCGCGTGATCGGAACCGCGGATCTGTCGCGCGACCGTCTGCGCCTGATCTACCGTTGCATTCGCGAGCTGCTCATGAACGCCCGCAAGCATTCGCGACAGCATTCCGCGGAGGTGGAAGTCGATGTTTCGGACGGCGCCGTGGAAATCATGGTCGTCGATGAAGGCATTGGATTCGATATGAGCCGCGCAGAACCGCTTTCCGGAAATCGGTTCGGCCTCGCGCAGCTGCGTGAGCGGGTGCGTGCCGCGGGCGGCTCCCTCATCCTCGACGCGGTCAGGGGTGAAGGCTGCCGCGTCACCGTGCGGCTGCCCCCGCCGACGCCGGCAGCCGGCGCCGGTTGACGCGAACGGCCTGTTGCCCCGCGGCCCCTGCGCAGCCAGCCGCGGCCTCTGCGAAGTCAGCGGGTTAGGCCGAACTCCCCGGCTGTCCCGGAATCCACGAGGTCCCCGCCAGCGGAATCGCGGCCATGGCGGCGGCCTCCACCGTCAGCGCCACCAGGTCCTCCTTCTCCAGATGATGCACATCCTGCTTGCCGCAGGCGCGCGCAATGGTGGTCAATTCCATGTTCACGGTCTTCAGATAATTCTTGAGGCGCTTGGCTCCAACGGCCGGTTCGAGGCGCAATTCGAGCAGCGGATCCTGCGTCGTCACGCCCACGGGGCATTTCCCGGTATGGCAGTGGTGACAAAACCCGGGGGCGGTGCCGAGCTGCGCATAGTCTTCGACCGCGGATACATGCTGTCCGCCGACGACGTACGATTCGCTGTTGCAGCCCAGCGCCATCAGCACACCCTGCCCGATCGCCACCGCATCCGCACCCATGGCGAGCGCTTTGGCCACGTCGGCGCCGCTGCGGATGCCGCCGGATATCACCAATTGCACGGTCCCGCGCATGTTGAGGTCGTCCAGGGCATCGACGGCCTGGCGCAGCGCCGCGAGCGTGGGAATCCCGACATTCTCGATGAACACGGTTTGCGTCGCCGCGGTGCCGCCTTGCATGCCGTCGACCACAATGACGTCCGCACCGGCATGTACCGCGAGCTTCACGTCGTTGAAGACGCGCGTGGCGCCGACCTTGACATAAATAGGCTTTTCCCAATCGGTGATCTCGCGCAGTTCCTTGATCTTGATCACGAGATCATCGGGACCGGTCCAATCCGGGTGGCGCGATGCGGAGCGCTGATCGACCCCTTCGGGCAGGACGCGCATGCGTGCCACGCGCGGATTGATTTTCTGACCGAGCAGCATTCCGCCGCCGCCGGGCTTGGCGCCCTGGCCGATCACCACTTCGATGGCGTCGGCACGCCGCACGTCGTCCGGATTGAAGCCGTAGCGCGACGGCAGACACTGATAAACCAAGGTCTTCGACGCGGCCCGCTCCTCGGCGGTCATGCCCCCGTCGCCGGTCGTCGTCGATGTGCCCACTTCGGTCGCCGCGCGTCCGAGCGCTTCCTTGGCCCGGGCCGAGAGCGCGCCGAAGCTCATGCCGGCGACGGTGATCGGGATCGCGAGTTCGATGGGGCGCGAGGCGAATCGCGTGCCGAGCACGGTCTTCGTCGTGCAGCGCTCCCGATAACCCTCGAGCGGGTAGCGCGACAGCGAGGCCGCGAGAAACAACAAATCATCGAAATTCGGAACGCGGCGCTTGGCGCCCAATCCCCTGATCTCGTACAAGCCGCTCGCCGCCGCGCGCTGAATGTAGTCGATGGTGTGGCGGTCGAAACCGGCCGATTCCTCCAGCTGCGGGCCCGTCATTATCAATACTCCTGATCGGCGTCGGCGTGCCAGTGATACAGATTCTTCGCGGACGCCACGCGTTTGAATTCCATGGGATCGTAGGACATGCCGGATTGCCCCAGCAAACTCTTGAGGGCTGCGCGATCCGTATCGGTCATCGGTTCGAAGCGCGCATCGGCGCCCAGCGAGCGCACCTTGCCGCGCACATAGATCACGGCCTCGTACAAGGAATCGCCGAGCGCATCTTCGGCGTCGCCGCAGATCACGATCCGTCCCGCCTGCGCCATGAAAGCGGAAAAACTGCCCACGCTGCCGCCCACGACGATGTCGCCGCCCTTCAGGGAGATGCCGCAGCGCAATGACGCATCGCCATCGATGACCAGCAATCCGCCGTGTGCCGAAGCGCCCGCCGCGGTGGACGCGAAACCCCTGATGTGCACGCGGCCGGACATCATGTTTTCGGCGGCGCCGGGTCCGGCATTGCCATGAACGGTGACGGTCGCGTGCTGATTCATGCCCGCGACGTAATAACCCACGTGACCATGAAT
>Ga0070696_100000837_pt1 | contig 19838 bp, 20 predicted proteins | sample KBSK1253metaG_FD_65474 | JGI IMG/M metagenome (GOLD analysis project Ga0070696, IMG submission 65474) | Corn, switchgrass and miscanthus rhizosphere microbial communities from Kellogg Biological Station, Michigan, USA - KBS K1-25-3 metaG | ecosystem: Host-associated > Plants > Roots >... | reverse complement strand
GACCTTGGTGGCGTCGATGAGCTCGTCCGCGCCCATCCGCCCGGCCATCGCGAGCCGGTCCGGATCGACCTCGCTGACAATGACCCGCGCGCCGTGCTGCTTGGCGGCGATGACGTTCATCAGGCCCATCACGCCGGCACCGAGGACGACCACGTCCTGGCCGACATAAAGGTTCAGGAGTCGCGTGGCGTGGATCGCGCACGACAACGGCTCGGTGAGCGACGCCAGGTCGTAGGACGCGTCACCGACGCGGTATACGCCGTCGGCGGGATGGACCTTGTACTCGGCGAACCCGCCGGGGCCCCATGCCTCGCCGTACTTCACGCTGCCTGCGTAGTGGAGCTTGCACGCCCGGTCCTGGCCCGTGTAGCACCAGTGGCACTTCCCGCATGACGACGAGCCGACCGCGACCCGCTCGCCGATCTGGAGCTCCGTGTACGTCCCCGGTCCGACGCCCGCCACCTCTCCCGCCATCTCGTGGCCGCCGATGAACGGGAACTTGTTGGACTGGGCGCCGCTGTAGCTGCGCTGCTCCCAGGTGCAGATGGCGGTCGCGTGGAGCCGGACGAGGATCTCGCCGGTCGCCGGCTGGGGAACGTCGACGTCGGCGACCGCGATGTCCCGGACCCCGGCCATGATGCCGACCCGCATCGTCCCCGTGGCCGCCCGCGCTTCCTCAAGCACGGGGCTTGTCATCCCGCCCTCCCTGCGCGGCGCGACCCGCGCTCCGTTGTGTGTCCGACCATCCCCTCGATCCTGCAAAGATTTGCAGCAAGGAATACCACGACCCGCCAGCATCATACCAGCCCATTCCGAGCCGTCGACCGGGCCAAACGTCGAGAACTTGCGATACTCCGGGCATGGTCCTCCGCAAGTTCCTGCCGCGGCCCGGTGCCGCCCCGAATGCCACCGAGCCGAAGCTCAGCGCCGGCGACACCGAGACCGTCCGCCGCATCGCCGGCCAGCTCGACGCGCTGCCGATCGACCGGGCCCGCTACCTCGCGGCCTTCGCGTACATCCTCATGCGCGCCGCGGCCGCCGACATGGACATCTCCGACGTCGAGGGCCGCGCGATCGAGAAGCTGGTCGAGGAGTACGGCGGGCTCCCGGAGGCGCAGGCGGTTCTCGTGACCCAGATCGCGCGGAACCAGTCGCTCCTGTACGGGAGCACCGAGGACTACCTCGTCACTCGCCAGTTCCACGACCTCGCCTCGGACGAGGAGCGGCTCGCGCTCCTGCGCTGCTGCTACCTCGTCGGTGCGGCCGACGACACGATCACCGCCGAGGAGTCGGACACGCTCCAGGAGATCGCCAAGGAGCTCGACATCGATCGCGACGCGGTCAACGTGATCCGCAACGAGTTCGCCCCGAAGCTGTCCGCGATCCAGGCGATGCTCAGGCTCCGGCGCGGCTGAGCGCGCGGAGAGCTCAGCGGCCGTCGAGCGCCGCGTCCAGCTCCTCGTTCGAGGGCTCGCGCAGGATCACGTCCGGCTCGCGCGGGTCGCCGATCAGGATCGTCGGCGTGACCCACACGTCGTCGTTGAGGCTGCGGATCCATTCGTCCGCGGAGGGCTCGCGATCGACCCGGAAGTAGTCGTAGGGGATGCCGCGCTCGTCGAGGTGGCGCCGCGACCGCGTCGTGTCCTCGCACGTGTCGCGGCCGAGGACGACGATCCGACGGGAATGGCGGCTGGGCTTCGGCGTCCAGTCGGTCAATTGGGCCTCCCGCTACCGCCCTGCTGACCGCCCTCGCGCAGGAACCGCTCGATCTCGCTGATCAGGTCGTCGCCGGAGGGCAGGCGGGCCTCGTCGACGAGGGTCTCCAGGCGCTCGACGTACTCCTTCGTCGTCTCCTCCCGCGCCGCGGCGGCGTCCAGCCGGACGCGCATCAGCCGCGCCTCCTCGGGCAGGCGCCCGAAGTCGAGCTCGGCGTCCAGGTGCCGGCCGAGCGCGCGCAGCAGGTCGATCGAGGCCTGCGGGTACTCACCGGACACGTAGTGCGGGATCTGGGCGAAGTAGCCGACCGACGGGATGCCCGCCTTCGACACCGCGATGTCGAAGATCGAGATGGCGGCCGACGGCACCCGCAGGACGCCCTCCGGCCCCGCGGTTATGCCGCCCTTGAGGAGCCCGGCCCGCGACTCGGTGCCGAGGATGGGCACGGGCCGCGTGTGGGGCACGGCGGCGGGAATCGCGCCGAGGCTGATCCACTGCCCGACGTCGAGATCGACCGCGAGTCGGGCGACGTCGCCGGACAGCTCGTGCCAGCGGTAGTCGGGCTCCGCGCCCGTGAACACCAGCACGTCGTGCTCGCCGACCTTCGTGGCGCGGATCGCGAGCTCGGGCCACTCGAGGCTGCGAGGCCGTCCGTGGACGATCTCAAGCGTCGGCCGGCGTGCGCGGTAGTCGAAGATCGAGTCCGCGTCGAAGGTCGCGACGATGCGGCCGCCCTCGGCCAGCGTCGAGGCCGCATTGGTCGCCGCGCTCCCGGCGTCGACCCAGCCATCGAGCGCGACGACGACCGTCGGCTCCTTGAGCTCGGGCATGCCGCGACGAAGCTTGTACAGGCTCACGGGAGGGACGCTCAGGCCTCCGGCCAGCGCGGCGTGGGCGTGCCGACGACCGTCTTGTCGTCCCAATCCGAGCGGACCGGCGTGAAGACGTCGATGACGACGGCGCCCTCCGGCCCGGCCACGACGTCGTGGGGGCGGTCGCCGAGGATGCGCCACGTCCCGCCGGGACCGAGGTCGCGCGTCTCGCCGTCGACCGTGAAGTGCATCTGGCCGCGGATGACCATGCCCAGCTGCTCGGCCGCGTGGCGGTGCTCGGCCACGACCGCGTTGGGCTCCAGCTCGACGATCGCGAGCGTGATCCGCTCGCCCTGGACGCGCCGGGCCTTCACGGTGTCGCCCCAGATCTGGAGGAGCGGCAGGTCGGCGAGGTTCTGGAAGTTGCTCATGGATCCTCCGGGGGCGCCGGTGGCGGGCTAGTCGCGCCGGCTGTCGAGCCGCCGCAACACGGAGTGTGCCGCGTGCCAGCCGCACATGCCGTGGATGCCCCCGCCGGGTGGCGTGGAGGACGAGCACAGGAACAGGCGCGGGTCCGGCGTGGAATAGGGGTCGAGGCGGGCGACCGGCCGGGTGAACAGCTGGCGCAGGTCCAGGCGGCCGCCGGAGATGTCGCCACCGACGTCATTCGGGTTGTACGCCTCGAGCTCCGCCGGCGTGGTCTTCTTCAGCGCCAGCACGCGCTCGCGGAAGCCGGGCGCGAAGCGCTCGATCTGGCCGAGGATTGCCTCGCTCGCGTCCGCCGCCGAGGCGTGCGGGACGTGGCAGTACGCCCAGACCGTGTGCTTGCCGTCGGGCGCGCGCGAGCGATCGAAGAGACTGTGCTGGGCGAGCAGGACGAACGGCCTCGGATGGGCCTCGCCGTTCGAGGCGGCCGCCTCCGAGGCCTCGATCTCCTCGAACGTGCCGCCGAGATGGACCGTGCCGGCAAGGGCGACGTCTGGGTTCAGCCACGGGATCGGTCCGTCGAGGGCGACGTCGAGCTTGAACACCGACGGCCCGTAGCGGACGTTCTTGAGCTTCTCGCGATAGCCGGCGGGCAGGCGGCCACCGGCGACACGCTCGAGCGTGGCAGGTGACGTGTCGAACAGCGCCAGCCGGCTCCGCGGCAGGTCGTCGAGGCGCTCGATCGGGCGATCGGTGGTGATGGAGCCTCCGAGGTCCTCGAGCGCCGCGGCCATCGCCCTCGGGATCTCGCCGGCGCCGCCTGCAGGAAACGGCCAGCCGTCGTCGTGCGCGCTCGCGAGGAGGGCGAGGCCCGCCGCGCTGCTGATCGGCTCGTCGAGGCGGAGCACGGAGTGGGCGGCGACGCCGGCGAACAGCGCGCGGGCCGGCTCCTCGCGGAAGCGCCGGGTCAGCCACGTCGCGGGCTGCACGGCACTCAACCCGAACCAGGCGAGGGACAGCGCACGCCGCGGCCGAAGCGGGATGTGGAACGGGGCGAGGATGTCGGGGAGAAGCGAGCGGTAGCCGCGCACGACCGGGCCGAGGAAGCGGCGGTACGCGTCCCGGTCCGCGCCGAGGGTGCGGGCGGTGGCGTCGACGTCGCGGGTCACGATCACCGCCGTGCCGTCATCGAGCGGGTGCGCCAGCGCCGCGGTCGGCTCGATCCAGCGCAGCCCGAACCGCTCGAGGTCCGCCTCGACGAAGAATGGTGAGGTGCGCCCGAACGGATGGATCGAGCTGCACACGTCGTGCACGAAGCCGGGGAGCGTCAGCTCGGCGGAACGACTCCCGCCCCCGACCTCGGAGGCGCGCTCCAGCACCTGCACGGCGTGGCCCTCGCGGGCGAGCGTGATCGCCGCCGCGAGCCCGTTGGGGCCGCCGCCGACGACGACGGCATCGAGCACTTCAGGCATCGGCCGACCCGGGTCGAGGGAGTGGCGAGAGGTCGTCGAGGGCGTCGAGAACGCCGAGGTCGCCCGTCGACCTGCCGATGCCGGCGAGGATCGCGGCCGCCGTGGTGAGCTCCATCACGCCGTGCTCCACGACGTGCAGGAGGTAGACGGCCAGCGAATAGCCCTCGAGCCCGTTGGCCGTCACAGGCGCCGCGAGGTCGGCAGCCGACAGGCCGTCGATCCACTCGCGCATGGTCGATTCCTCGGTGGCCCAGCGCTGCCGAACCGCATCGGGCGTCGGCACGTCGTCAGGCTTGATCTCGGCCTCGGGGCCCCACGCGGCCGGCGGCTCGCCACGGAGCCTGCCGCGCCAGCTCATCTCGACATCGATCTCGTGGGCCAGCGTGGCGCGCAGATCCCGTGTCCCGACGACCGGGGTATCCGCGAAGCGATCGCCCATCCCGACGGCAGTGTTCAGGACGCGGTCGCGCAGCCAGTACAGGTAGTCGAACAGGAGCGGAATTCCGACCTCGGGCGGCGTCATGTCCGGAGTGTGACCGGCGGCATGTACTCGCCGATCAGCGTCCGCGACCACCACGCCCCGGTCTCCCGCCGCTCCTGCGGCGTCGTGAACCGGTAGCGGTACAGGCGCGCCCGCACGAACCGCGGCGGTTGGTCGGGGAACGGGTTCGAGCGGAGCAGTGCGAGCGTCGGCCGGTCGCCCTCGAGGAGCTTGATCAGGAACGGCACGAACCAGCGCTCGCCGTACCGTGAGGACAGCGGCAGGAACCACATCAGCCAGTCGAGCCGGAGGTGGTACGGCGCGAACTGCGGCGGCAGGCGACGGACGTCGCCGGGCTTGCCCTTGAACTCGTACTCGCGCCAGGCCGTGCTGGGCTCGATGGCCGGCGCGTCGGTGCCCTCGACGATGACCTCGTCCCGGTTTCGGCTGACCGAGCCGAAGGCCCCATAGGTGTTCACGAGCCGGAACGGGTCGAACGAGGCATTCATCGCCTGGTGTGGGCTGAGGAGATTGCGCACCGGGAACCAGCTCAGCACGACGATCACGAGCGCGAGCAGCAGCACGGCGCCCGTGAACCACGCCGGCGCGGCCTCGAAGCTCGCGCCGCCGAGAGCGAAGGCCGGGTTCACGAGGCGCGCCGCCGCCGTCAGCACCGGATCGGCGAGCGCGGCGGTCATGACGACGATGGTGACCCAGTTCAGCCAGGCGTAGTTGCCGCTCACGACGAGGTACAGCTGCGTCGCGATCATCAGGACCGCGGCGATCGTCGCGAACGGCTGCGGCAGGAACAGCCCGAACGGCAGCGCGAGCTGCGCGACGAAGTTGCCGAGGACCTCCGCGCGGTGAAGCCGCCGCGGGAGCCGGTGGAACAGCCAGCTCAACGGGTTCGGCATCGGCTGCGTCTCGTGGTGGAAGTCCATGCACCGGAGCTCGCGCCAGCAGTGATCCCCCCGGAGCTTGATCAGACCAGCGCCGAACTCGACCCGGAACGCCAGCCAGCGGAAGGCGAACAGGACGAGGATGGGCGGCGCGATCGCCGCGTTGCCCAGGAAGATGGCGAGGAAGCCGGCCTCGAGGAGGAGCGTCTCCCAGCCGAAGCTGTAGAAGCTGCCACCGATGTTCACGATCGACTGGTAGCCCGCCCAGAGCACGAACCAGGCGAGCATCGTCACCGGCAGCGGCGCCGCCTGCGGCAGTCCCACGAGCAGCGTGGCCGCGACGCCGATCCCGAGCCCGCTCAGGGCTCGCAGCTTCGCGTCCGAGTAGCCGATCCGGCGGAAGATCGTGGGGGCGTCGAGGAAGCGCGGGACGAGCTGGAGGGAGCGCGGGGCGGGCTCGAGACCCCGCTCGCCGCACAGCGCCGGGAATTGCCGCCACGCGACCACGAAGGCGACGAGGTAGATCCCCGCGATGCCTCGCTCCAGCAGGAAGCGCGCGACCTGGTAGTCCGCGGCGCCGAGGTCGGGCATGTCAGTGGACATCCTGCCGCGGACCACACCAGACCGCACGTCTCCGCAGCGGGCCCCACACAGCCGTCCCTGAGTGGTCTTTCCTATACCCAACCGTTACTTCCGTACCACCTCCGGCATTGCGGCCGCGTTGCATAGTGGCCGCCTTGAGCACGAACGAGCCCCGGCCAGCCCCATCCGCCCGCCGCGCCGCGGCCGCCGGATTCCTGGACCTCATCCTCCCCGGGCTGGGCCACGCGGTCCTTGGCCGGAAGCGCTCGATGCTGCTGTTCCTCGTGCCGATGCTCCTCTTGATCACGGCCGTGGTCGGCTATTACGCCGGCGGTGGCTGGTCCGGCCTCCTCGCGTTCGCGGTCGCGCCGGGCGTGCTGCCGGCGCTCGCCATCCTCAACCTCGCGCTGGCCGCATGGCGCATCGCGGCCGCGCTGGACTCCGCGCGGGCGACGACTCGACCCGGGCCTGTGATCGCGCTGCTCGGTCCCGCGATCCTGCTCCTCGTCGTCGCCCCGCACCTCTGGGCCGGCACGACCATCGCCGCCGCGAACGACTTCCTCGACTCGATGTTCGCCAGCGGCGATGAACCGACGGAAACCGAGGCCCCCATCACCGAGACCATCCCGCCCGATTTCACCTTCCCGCCCGACGGGCAGGACTGGAACGGTCCGACCGACGAGCCGCTGCCGACGCTCGAGCCGGGCGATACCGGCCCGCCTCCGACGCGCGCGCCACGCCCACCGGGCACAGCGGGCGACGGCAGCCTCCCGGGCCTCGGTGTTGCCGTTCCCTGGGACCGCCCGGGCGCCGTGCCCTGGGGCGATGACGGCAAGTTCGACCTGCTGCTGCTCGGCTCGGATGCGGGCCCGTACCGGTGGAGCCGGCGCATGGACGTGATGCTCCTGGTCGAGATCGACGTCAACACCGGCAAGGTCGGCATGATCGGCATCCCGCGCAACCTCGTGAACGTGCCCTTCCCGCCCGGCAAGGCGCGGAACGCTGTCGCCTGCGGCTGCTTCACCGACCTGCTCAACGCGCTCTACGTCGAGGCCACGTTCCGGCATCCCGATCGCTGGCCCGGGTCGGGCACGACGGAGGGCATCGGTGCCGTGCGCTCCACGATCTCCTACCTCACCGGTCGCCCGATCGACGCCGTCCTCGTCGCCGACCTGTGGGGCGTGATCAAGGTCGTCGACGCGATGGGTGGTGTCGACATCAACGTGCCGACGACGCTCGACGACCCTGCCTATCCGGATCCCGTCTACGGCCGGATCCACCTCGTGATCAAGGCGGGGCACCGCCACCTCGACGGCAGACTCGCGCTCGCCTACGCGCGGAGCCGCCACTCCAGCTCCGACTACGCGCGCATGGCGCGCCAGCAGACGCTGCTGCTCGCGATCCGCGATGACCTCGGCGCAAAGGCAATCCTCGACGCGCCGGCGCTGTTCAAAGCGGCCAAGGGTTTCGCCTGGACGGACCTGCCGCGGTCATCGCTGCCGAGCCTCGTCGACCTCTTCGCGAAGGCGCAGAACGCCTCGGTCAAGCAGCTCCGGATCGTGCCGCCCAAGTACCCGGCGTGGCTGACCAAGGCCGAGGTCACGAGGATCCGCAACGCCATCGCCAGCATGCTCGGCGTGGCGCCGCCCGGGCCGTCGCCCACGCCCACGACGAAGCCAGCGACGACACCACCCGGCGAGACACCGACGCCCGAACCGCCGGCGCCGACGCCCGAGCCCACGCCCTCACCTCCATAGCGACGGGCGCATCATCCGGCTCAATGGATGACTGCCCGATCTGCGCGAAGCACCGCGGCGAAGGGCCATTGCAGGGCCGGCTCATCGGGCGTTGGGATGGGCTCTGGGTCTACCACGCTCTGCCCGGCGAGGACGGGCTGGCGGCGCTCGGCTACCTGTTCATCGAGACCGACCGGCACGCCCCGCACCTCGAAGACCTGACGGAGGAGGAAGCGTCGGCGCTCGGCCGGCTTCGCACCCGTCTCGCCCGCGCGCTGCGGGACACGCTCGCCGCGGAGAACGTGTTCTCGGGGGTGGTCGGTCGGGGAGTGCAGCACTTCCACGAGCACTTGTTCGTTCGCCACCCCGGCACGCCGGATGACGTGCCGTGGCATCAGAGCGACGAGGCCGCTCCGCGGGCGGACGAGGCTGCGGTGGCCGATCTTGCGGCGCGCCTCGCGCGAGCTATCGGAGCGTGACCCAGATCGTCTTCTTCTCGGTGTACTGCTCGAGCGCCTCCAGGCCCTTGTCGCGGCCGCCGAAGCCGGACTGCTTGTAGCCGCCGAAGGGCGTCGTGATGTCGCCCTCGGAGTAGGCGTTCACGCCGACCGTGCCGGCCCGCAGCGCGCGCGAGACCCGGAATGCCGCGTCGAGGTCCTTCGTGTACACCGCCGCGGCGAGGCCGTACGACGTCTCGTTGGCGAGGCGAATGCCCTCCTCCTCGGAGTCGAACGGGATCGTCGACAGGACGGGTCCGAAGATCTCCTCGCGCGCGATCGTCATGTCGTTGCTGACGCCGTCGAAGATCGTCGGCGCGACGAAATGGCCGCCCGAGTCCTCGAGCGTGCGCCCGCCTCCCGAGACGACGCGCGCCCCCTCGGCCCTGCCGCGCTCGATGTAGCCCATGACCTTGTCGAGCTGGGGGCGGTCGATCATCGGGCCAACGCGCGTCGCCGGGTCCATCGGATCGCCAACCGGCCACGCGGCGAGCCCCTTGGCAAGGCGTTCCAGGAGCTCGTCCTGGACGGAGCGATGGACGATGAGGCGCGACCCGCACGAGCAGTTCTCGCCCATGTTCATCAGGGCGCCGAAAAGGACCTGCTCGGTGACGATGTCCATCGACGGCGGGTCGGCGAGCACGAGCGCCGGCGACTTGCCGCCGCACTCGAGCGTGACCTCCTTGAGGTTGCTCTCCGCCGAGTACTGCAGGAACAGCCGGCCGACCTCCGTCGAGCCGGTGAACGTCACCTTGTCGACGTCCATGTGCCGCCCGAGTGCCGCCCCGGCGCCGCCACCGGGCCCCGGCACAACGTTGAGGATGCCGTCGGGCACGCACGCCTCCGCGGCGAGCTCGGCCAGTCGGATCGCCGACAGCGACGACAGCCGCGACGGCTTGACGATCATGGAATTTCCGGCCGCAAGCGCGGGGCCGATCTTCCACATCGCCATGAGGATCGGGAAGTTCCAGGGCACCACGGCGCCGACGACGCCGATCGGCTCGCGAACGATCAGGCCCAGCGCCTCCGGGCCGGTCGGCGCGACGGCGTCGAAGATCTTGTCGATCGCCTCGGCATACCAGCGAAGCGTCTTGACGGTCTCGGGCAGGTCCACGTCGCGGGTATCGGTGATCGGCTTGCCGGCCTCGAGCGCGTCGAGCGTGGCGAGCTCGTCGGAGTTGGCCTCGATCAGGTCGGCGAAGCGCAGGAGCACCTTCTTGCGATCGGCCGGGGCCAGCCGCGACCAGCGACCATCGTCGAACGCGCGCCGGGCCGCCTGGACGGCGAGGTCGATGTCGACGGCATCGCCCGCAGCGACGTTGGTGATGACCTCGCCGGTCGCGGGGTTCTCCGTCGCGAACGTGGCGCCCGAAGCCGCGTCCCGGAACCCGCCGTCGATGAATGCCTGGGTCCGGAACCTGGGCAGGGCTGCGATCGCCACGTCGTCCTCCTCCGATCGATGGGGCGGGCATTCTCCCATCGGCCGGTCCCGGCCGTCACGGCCGGGCGAGGATCAGGGGATCAGGGAATCGGCGCGAGGTCGAAGAGCGTGCTCCGCATCATCCGGTCGCCGGTCGGTCGCTCGCTGTTGAACACCGACGTGAACACGCTCCCGGACACCTTCTTCGTCGAGCCATCCTGGCCGATCAGGGTCACGCTGATCAGCCGGCCCGAGACGCCGCGGTCGGTGAGGTCGATGGCGACGAGCGTGCCCACATTCGTCCGCGAGTCCGCGGCAAACCACGACTGAATCTGGGCCAGGCTGTAGCTCTGGGTCGACCAGGTCGCGTAGGGCGAGGCGCCGTCGTAGGGCGTGCCGTCCGGGCGCCGGTCCATCGAGCCGCGCAGGTAGCTGAACACCCCGGCCGTCTTCTGCCCGGTGGCCGAGACGAACACGTTCTCGTTGTTCTCGGTCGCCCCGCCGCCGGTCGAATGGAACAGCGCATTGGCGATCCCGCCGCCCGGCGTCCTCAGGACGACGCCTGCCGTCCCGCTGACCGCCGAGTTGCTGCCGGCCTTCTCGACGAGCCTGCCCCGGTACACCTGCGAGCGCGTGTCGTCGTAGATGTCGTACGTGCCGGTGCTCGGATGGAGCCGGTACGCCGCATAGGACCGCGCGGCGATGGCCTGGGCCTTGACCGCCTCGGCGGGCCAGCTCGAAGGCACCTCGGCGGGCACGACGCCGCGCAGGTACGACTCCATCGGCAGCTCGTTGACCACGTTCGCCGTGGCGGTCGCGCCGGTCCTGCCGATGAGCCGGAGGACGCCCCGGTAGCGGTCGTAGGCCGATGGCTTCGACCAGAGCTGCAGGGTGGTGCCGGTGCCGGGCCGGATCCTGATTCGCGCCGACGAGGATGCGTTGAACAGGGCGGTGCCGTTCGACGCGGTGATGGTCACCCTCCAGGTCGTCGTCGAGCCGGAAGTCGTCGGGGTGAAGCGGAGGCGGGCATCCGCAGGGAAGGTCCCGGCGATGCCGTCGACCGTCCAGCTGCCGCCGCGGCCGTAGACCTGGACGGGGTTCGTCGAGCTCGCTGCGAAGTCCTCCAGGACGAGCACCCGAATCTGCGCGTTGGCCTTCGTGCCGAGCGTGGTGCCCTTGTAGTAGTGGGCCAGGATCTGGGCGGCCGACTGGCCGTCCGAAGCGCGCCCCTGGGCACCGTACTGCGACAGGCCGACGCCGTGGCCCCAGCCGCGCCCGTAGAACGTCACGGTGTCGCCGAGCACGCCCGGGTTGGGTGCAGTGGCCGTGGGTGCCGCGGTCGGCGGGTCGGTCGGCGCGGTCGTGGGCGCGAGCGTCGCCGGGGCCGCGGCCTTCGTCGGGCTCGGCGTCGGGTTCACGAGCGTCTTGAACAGCTGCCGCGCGCCGTACAGGTACGTCACGCCGTAGAGCGACTTCACGCTCTTGCCGTTGATCGCGCTGACCTTGTACCAGGCGCTGCCCGACTGGGAGCCCGCGCACTGCGCGCTGTAGCGTCCCCCGCTGACCCTTGCGACGGCCGTCAGGCGGGCTCCGGTGTCGACCTGCGCCTTGCGGGTGTAGGTCGTCGCCGGCCCGGTCCGCAGGTTGACGTCATTGCACTTCGGCGTGATGAGGGTCGCGCCGAACGCGTCGGTCGATGTGAGCATGAGCAGCAGCGCCGCCGCGGCGAGCGCGATCAGCAGGACGCTCTGGCCGAGGCTTCGCGGGCCGCGGCGCGGCCGGGCGCTCAGCCGGGGCGGGCGAGCGGGGAGCGACGAGCGGTCCCGAGCCTCCAGCGAGAACGGTCGCGAGCGGAGGGCGGCGTGTTCGAGCGCAGCGTGAAGCGGCACCCCGGGAGCGTGGCCTCAACGCAACGCCCCGACCATGGCCCGATGGTTCCACCGGGCGCGGGACGTGCGGAGCGGACGCTCAGTTCGAGCGCTGGACCTGCACGGCCTGGAAGCGTGCCCGGGCGAGCTCCTCGCCGGCGATCGATGCGACCGCGGAGTACGAGCCCGGAGCAGGAATCGACAGCGGCCCATTCACGGCAAACACGATGCGCATCTCCGCGCCGGCGGTGGCGCCGGGCGGCCGCCCGGCCTCGAAGTCCGCCCCGATGCGCGGGTCCATGTCGTTGCCGTCCGCGTCCTCAAAGTGCACGTCGAGGTGATGGCGCCGGTTCGTCTCGTTCCAGTCGACGTCGATCGCGACCGCGATGCCGACGATGAGCTGGGCCGGGAACTCCGGGAAGCGGAGGATGTTCCACGCGCCGCCGAGGATGTACAGCTTGCCGTCGACCGCCTGGGCGCTGTCGGCGAGCATCAGGGCGTGGATGTTCATGCGGCGATGGTAGGCGCGGACCGGAGCCCAGGGCGTGCAACGACCGCTCCGAGACGCGCGTAGATCGAGCGTGCACCACGTGCCAGCGCGCCTTGCGCGCGCGTCGGCGATCTTCGTCGCCGTCGCCTTGTCGGCCTGCCAGGCAGCGGCGACTGCGGCGCCGCCGAGCGCCGGCGGGAGCGCGACCCAGGCACCACCGAGCGCCGGCCAAACGAGCTTGCCCGCGCCCTCGCCCTCAACCGGCCCGACCGGCATCCCGGCGGACGAGGTCACCGGCTCGCCGGGTGCACTCACCTCCGGCCGCTACACGCGGCGCGGCTTCGAGCCGCGGATCACCTTCCAGGTCGACGGCCCGTGGCACTCGGAAAATGCGTTCCACGGCTTCTTCGACGTGCAGCAGGACGTCGGCAGCCCCGACGTGATCGCCGTCCAGTTCGCCACGCCCGACCAGATCTACGCCGCGCCGGACCAGCCGTCTCCGATCACGACCGCCGAGGCCGCCTCGACCGCGTTGCAGCACAACACGCGCCTGGTCACGGTCGAGTCGAGCTCGTCGAGGATCGGCGGCCTGACCGGCTTCCAGGTCACGGTCGAGAACCCGGCCGACAAGGTCGGCGACGCGCAGGTGATGCATGTCTCGGCGGGCGCGCTGAGCATCTCGCCGGGTCGGCGGCTCTGGTGCGCCTTCTTCGACACGCCCGAGGGCGTGCTGGCCATCCTCGTCGGCGGATCCGTTGCGAGATGGGACGCGGCGCTCGCAGCGGCGGAGCCCGTGCTCGAGTCGGTGACGATCGGGCAGTGACCGGGGCGGCGGAGTAGGGTTCCGCGCCAGATGCGCCAGCGAGTCCCGCGCCTGATCGTCGCCCTCGCGGCGGCAATCTCGCTCGGTGGGTGCAGTCCCACGAGCGACGCCTCGCCCGGCGCCAGCGGGCCGGCACCAACCTCCACATCACCGGCCGCGACGTCGACCGCCGCCCCCGGGCACACGCCCGTCCCGGGCTTCGCGGACTGGCAGCTGATCAACCCGCAGGCCGTCCATGTCTCGGTCGAGGGCGGGGCGCTGGTCATCGACCTGATCGGATCGGTGATCTGGTTCAACGCCGACAAGGGCGTGCTCTTCTACCGCGACGTGACCGGCGACTTCCGGGCCACGGCCACGGTCCGGACAGCGAAGGCCTCGGACCCATCCAAGCCGCCCGGACAGGACGGGACCGTCCAGCTCGCGGGCCTCATGGCGCGGACCGAGGTACCGGCGGAGAACTCCGTGTTCATCGTCAGCGGCAGCATCGGCAACTCGACCGGGCTCGAGACGAAGACGACCGAGTCGAGCCGGAGCATCTACATCCAGCGCGGGCTGCCGACGGGCGGCGACGCCGAGCTCCGGCTCTGCCGCATCGGCTCGACGTTCCTCCTCTGGTGGCGCCACGTCGACTCCGATGAGGACTGGACGCACATGTCGACGCTCGACCGGAAGGACATGCCGCCGACGCTCCAGGTCGGCGCGAACATCTACACCGACGGCGTGCCCGACATCGTCGCCCGCTTCGAAAACCTCACGATCGAGCCCATTCCACTCGGCGCAGGCTGCTAGGGTCGCCCCCGATGGGCGCGGGAAACGTCGTCGACGCGGGCTCCGAAGCGCTGCGCGGGCTGGGCATGCCCATCCCGGACTCGGCCATCGCGCGGCAGGCTGGTGAGCTGGTCGCGGACGTCGAACCGGCGTTTCTGGTCAATCACTCGATTCGGGCATTTGCCTGGGCGGTCGAGCTCGCGTGGCACGACGAGCTCGAGTTCGACCCCGAGATCCTGTACGTGAGCGCGATGCTCCACGACATCGGGCTCGTGCCCGACTACGACATCGGTGGCTGCTTCGAGATCGACGGCGCGATCGCGACGGAACGCTTCGCGCTCGACCGCGGCCAGCCGCTGGCGCGGGCACGGGCGATGTACGACGTCGTCGCGCTGCACATGTCCGACACGGCGCCGGGGCAGGCGAATGAGGTCAATCTCCTGTCCGATTCGACGGGCACGGACGTGACCGGTTGGCGCATTGGCGACATTCGCCCGGCGTCGGTGCCGGCCATCGTCGCGGCCTTTCCCAGGCTCGAGTTCAAGCGGGACTTCGCCGCGATGTTCGTCGACCAGGCGACGCGCAAGCCCCACTGCACCGTGGGGACCATGGTGAACGGCGGCAAGCTGGCCGCGATCGCCAAGGCGCCGTTCGAGAGCTAGGCGGCGGGCCTAGCGCGGCGTCGACTCCGTTGGCGTGAACGCCGGGCCGTGGCCCGGAATGATCCGGTCGGCGACGTCGAGGATGCTCCGGCGTGAATTCCGCAGCTGCTCCAGGTCCTCGGGGTCCTCGTCCTCGACGCCCGAGTCGGCGTGGAACCAGCTGTGCGTGGTGACGACGACGCCGTCCGGCGTCCCGGCGATCAGCGCCAGGTCCTCGGCCGTGTGCCCCGGCGTCCGCACCAGTTGCACGGACGAGGTGAGGATGCGCCCGTCGCACTCGGAGTCCTCCCAGTCCGTGCCGCGGTAGATCGCCCAGTGGTCGTGGACCGCGGCATTCGGGAAGAGCCCGGCGTACATCGTGTGGTCGGGGTGGTGATGGCTCAGGACGACCTCGGTGACGTCCTCCGGCCGGACGCCGAATCGCGCCATCGGATCCAGGATCGCCGCGGCGCCCGACGCCATCCCCGGGTCGACCACGATCACGTGCTCGCCGTCGCGGACCAGCGTGCACGAGCTCTGCACGGCGCCGCCGGTCGAGGTCAGCGAGCCGTCGAGCAGGACGTCCACGCGCGCGGTGCGGCCCTTCGGAACCTCCATGGCCCGCAGGCTAGCCGCTGGAACGTCCGCACGTGACCTGCATCGCGCGCGAGATGCATCGTCCCTGCGGGAACGGACGACCGCCAGCCCTCTCCGGCTATACCAGCAACATGACGACAACCCATCGCGCCGAGATCGACGAGCTCAGGACGCCCGCCCAACGCGAGTTCAACAAGGAGCGGGTCCGCGCGATCATCGATCGCATCTTCGTCCACCAGGACGACGCCGCCATCGACGAGCTGATCGCACCGGACTTCGTGCCCCACACCTTCGGCCCCATGCAGCCCGGTCGCGAAGGCCTGCGTGAGGGCATGCGGCGTGCGGGCGCCGGCGTGTCCGACCCGGAGTTCACCGTCCACGACATGATCGCCGAGGGCGACGAGGTCGCCGCGCGGCTGACGACGACCGCCCGTCACACCGGGACGTTCATGGGCATCGAGCCAACCGGCAAGCGCTACTCGATCGACGAGATCCACATCTTCCGGCTGCGCGACGGCCTGCTCGTCGAGCACTGGCACGAGTTCGACAAGGGCAAGCTCATGGCCCAGCTGCAGGGCGAAGCGCCGAGATAACGGCCAGCGCCCCGAACACGACGAGCGCCGCGCCCGAGATCCGGTTCACCCAGAGCAGGGCGGCTGGCGACACGCGGCCGCGCAGCCAGGCCACGACCGAGCACAGCACGACCCACCACAGGGTTGACCCGGCCCAGACCGCCAGCGTGAGCACGGCGGCGTCGACGAAGCTCGCGCCGGCCGCGAGCCCGATGCCCGCGAACACGCCCGCGTAGAGCACGATCGTCAGCGGGTTGGTCATGGTCAGGGCGTAGATCGAGGCGATGGCGCCGGCGAGGCCCGGTCGCTCGCCGTCGGTCGCGGGACCGGTCGGGCGGGAGCGGGCGATCCTGATGCCGAGGAACACGATCACCACGCCGCCGACCAGGCCGAGCAGCGCGTGGTTCGAGACGAGGACGCTCGTGATCGCCGTCAGCCCGAACGCCGCGATGGCGCCGTACGTGGCGTCGGCCGTGGCAACGCCCAGGCCAGAGGCGAAGCCGTAGATGCCGCCGTGGTCGATCGTCCGGCGGACGACGAGGAGCGTGATCGGGCCGACCGCGGCGGCGATGGTGAACCCGATCACGAGCCCTCGGATCGGGAGTGGAAGCGCGAGTTCCACCGGGACCTCCTTCGAGAGATTTGGTGTTGCCCTTGGAACCGCGCCTTCAGCTGCTCGGAGAGAATCACGACGCCCTCAGCGCAGTCGCCGAGGGCGGTGGTTGCTGCGTCGATCGCCCGTTTCGGGCGCGCGTCAGGCCGAGCCGTCCCTCGTCGGGAGCGGCTGCTGCTGGCGGCGCGAGGTCGCGAGCGGGGTCGACATCGGCGCGCATGATGCGGTTTTGGGCGACGCGGGGTCAAACCGAAAACTTGACGCCGGAGCCGCCTGTCGAGTCGAATGGTGGCCGCATGACCCCGACCCGGAGGGTGCGGGCCGCTGGGACCTCGGTCCGGCGGGCAGCGTTCCTCCTCGCGATCCTGGCGCTGGTGGCGGCGTGCGCCACTCCCGCGGGCGGGCCGGGCGGCTCCGGAGACATCCTCGCCGGCGCCTCAGAGCAACCCCTCGATCGCCTGCACCAGCAGGCCCATGACGCGCTCGCGCGCTGGGCGGATGCCGTGCGCAAGAGCGGCGGCGCGTCGATCACGTTCGTCGGCGACCTCACCGGCCAGATCGGGGACTGGGAGGCGAGCGTCGGCGACAACAACAAGCCGGCGCTGTACGCGGGGATGATCGAGGCGCCCCACGGGCTGTCCGCCAATCCGCCCGCGAGCGACAAGGTCCGCTGGCTGGACGGCTCCAGCGTCGACGTGCGGGTGCTCTCGGCCGCGGACACGCTGGCCGAGCTCGTCGCCGCGGCGACGAGCAAATGCGACGACTGCCAGCCGCTGGAGGTCACCGACGCCCAGCAGGCGACTGGGATCGTCGACACGTCGCGGGGCGCGGCGAACGCGCCGATCTGGGTCTATTCGATCGCGGGCAGCGCGGTAAAGGTCACGCGCGTCGCGGTCGACGAGAGTGTCACGGTCGACCCGCCGCCCTGGAACGCCAATAACCCGCCCGACGGCGTCCGGATCGACAGCGCGACGGGCTCGGCCGACTCGAAGAAGCTGACCGTCTCGTTCATCGGGGCGCCGCTCGGCGCGGACAAGCCCTGCGGCGAGGACTACACCGCGGAGGCCGTCGAGTCCGAGCTCGCCGTCGTCGTGATCGTCCATCGCCATCTGTGGCAGGGCACGATGGCGCCGAACGAGGGCTGTTCGCTCGTCGGTGCCCTGCGGACCGCGAAGGTCACGCTCGACGCCGCGCTTGGGAACCGCGTGGTGCTGGACGTCCAGCAGGGCCTCCCGGTCTCGGTCACGGCGCCCTAGCTCGGACCACGCGAGCCGCCGCGGGACCAACACTCCATTAACGCCGCGCCGCTATCCTGACCGGCCTCACCAGTAGGAACGTCCGCGAGACGATCCGCCCAAATCGTCCAGCCCAGCGCAGGTCCTCCCGCCCCCAGGGTGCCTGCTCGGCCCAGCAGGAGCCCAGGCGCCATGACCTACGACGCTGTCGACAACGGCTACGACCACGCGGCCTGGAACCTGCCGCAACGCCAGAAGTTCGAGATCCTGGGCGCGATCCTGCTCGCGCTGTTCCTGTTCGCCCTCGACCAGACCGTCGTCGGCGTCGCGCTGCCGAAGATCGTCACCGACCTCAACGGCAACGACCTGTACACGTGGGCGATCACCGTCTACCTGCTCACCTCGACCGTCACCGGTCCGATCTACGGCAAGCTCTCCGACCTGTACGGCCGGCGCCCGATCTTCATCTGGGCCGTCGGGCTCTTCCTCGCGGCGTCGATCTTCGCCGGCCTGAGCCAGGAGATGTGGCAGTTCGTGCTGGCGCGAGGCCTGCAGGGGCTCGCCGGCGGCGCCGTCTTCCCGATCGCGTTCGCGGTCATCGCCGACCTGTACCCGCCCGAGGAGCGCGCCAAGTACGGCGCCCTGTTCGGCGGCGTGTTCGGCATCTCGTCCGTGCTCGGGCCGCTCATCGGTGGCGGGCTCACGGACACGCTCGGCTGGCCGTGGATCTTCTTCGTGAACGTGCCCATCGGGCTGATCTCGCTGTTCGTCTGCATCCGGCTCCTGCCGGCGATCAAGCACCCCGAGAGCGGCCGCAACATCGACTACGTCGGCGCCGCGCTGTTCGCGGGCGCGATCGGGCCGATCCTCGTCGGCCTCACGAACAAGCAGACGCTGCCCTGGGCCGACCCGTGGGTCGGCGGCGCGATCATCCTCGGCGCGGTGATCCTCGTCGCCTTCCTCCTCTGGGAGCGGCGCGCGGTGGACCCGATCGTCAGGCTGGACCTGTTCCGGAACCGCACCGTGTCCATCTCGATCGCCTCGATGTTCCTCGCGGCATTCGGCTTCTTCGGCGCGATCGTGTTCCTGCCGCGCTACCTGCAGGTCGTCCTCGGGCAGGGCGCAACTGAGTCCGGCTTCAACCTGCTGCCGATGATCTTCGCTCTGATCGTGAGCGCGACGATCAGCGGCCAGGTCGCGGCGAGGACCAGCCGCTACAAGGAGATCATCCTCGCGGCGATGGTCATCCTCGCCGCCGGACTGTTCCTCCTGACCTACCTGCGAGCCGACACGCCGCTGCCGATCCTGTGGCTCTGGATGGTCGTCGTGGGCTTCGGCGTCGGGCCCTCGTTCGCCGTCTTCACGGCGCTCGTCCAGAACAACGTGGATCCGCGCGTCGTCGGCGTCGCGAGCGCGAGCCTGACCTTCTTCCAGCAGATCGGCGGCACGATCGGCCTGACGATCGCCGGTACGGTCCTGGCTGACACCTTGACCAAAGAGCTGCCCGGACGCCTCCTCGCGAACGGCGTCCCACAGCAGTTCGTCGACCAGTTCAGTTCCGGCGGCGGTGGCGCACAGCTGAACTTCACGGGCACCGGTGACCTCGGCGCGGACATCCTGGCGCAAGTCCCGGCGGCGTTCCGGCCGATCGTCGAACCGCTGATCCCGGCCATCGTGACCTCGATCCACGAGGCGCTCGCGCTCGGGATCGCCTCCACGTTCTGGATCAGCATCGGCGCGGCGGTCCTCGCGGCCGTGCTCGTGCTGTTCCTCAAATCAGTGCCTTCCCCGGCGGCCGCGGGCGCTCCGCGGTCCGAGGTCGAGGCGGCGAGCTAGGGTTCCACCCGGACTCCCGTCAGCGAACGGGGGACCATCGGCTAGTCGTTGCGTCGGGGCACCCCGCGCCACGATGCAACGCATGACAGAGGTAGCGCCGCATGCGCTCGCGCCCGACGCCGTTTCGACGGACCCGGGGCTCGACGCGCCGATGCCGCTCACGGGCCCCAAGCCCCCCTCGTCGGACACCTTGATCTTCCGTGTCTCGGACGCCGTGCTCAGCCTCGTCGGCGGGACCGGCCGGGGCGCGGGCTGGATGGGCATCGTCGACCTGCCGCGCGACGCCGAGCCGCTTGCCAGCAAGGTCCTGAGCACCAGCAGGCCTGCCCGCGTCGATTCACGCGACGAGCCCCG
>Ga0070696_100000835_pt1 | contig 19877 bp, 18 predicted proteins | sample KBSK1253metaG_FD_65474 | JGI IMG/M metagenome (GOLD analysis project Ga0070696, IMG submission 65474) | Corn, switchgrass and miscanthus rhizosphere microbial communities from Kellogg Biological Station, Michigan, USA - KBS K1-25-3 metaG | ecosystem: Host-associated > Plants > Roots >... | reverse complement strand
GCTCGGCGAGTGGAACGCGGCGATCGCGTCGTAGCTGTTGACCAACGAGATGATGACCGCGGCTCCCCAGAAGTACCGGTGCACGTTCTGCACGATGAGCGGGAAGCGCGTCTCGCCGGTGTACCCCTGCCGCGGCTCGGGAACCGCGCACGCCGGCGGCGACAGCCAGAACGAGCGGTAGTAGGCCTTGCGGTAGTAGTAGCAGGTCAGCCGGAACACCAGCAGGAACGGCAGCGTGACGATCGCCAGGGGGATCATCGGCGGGAAGTTGCCGAACCAGGTGCCGAAGTGGCTCGACCCGGGCACGCAGGAGTCGCTGACGCACGGCGACGCGAACGGCGTGAGGTAGTGGTAGTCGTCCACCCAGTAGTTCTTCTGCATGGCCGTGCGGACGACGGCGTAGACGACCCAGGCCGTGAGGCCCAGGAAGGTCAGCAGCGGCGACAGCCACCAGCGGTCGCGACGCTCGTGAGGGGAGCCGACGGCGGCCCGACCGGGCGCCCCCACGCCCGCCTGGGTCGTCGCCACGTCAGCCCTTCCGGCCCAAGGCGCCGACGCCCTCGTCGTCGGCGTCGTGCCAGAACGAGGGGTCGTAGTCGCCGTCCGGGATGTACACCTTCTCCTGCGACAGCGCGGGTGCGTCGGTGAGCCCGCAGGCGCGAGCCACCAGCGTGAGGTCGGCGCGCAGCCGTGCCACGTCGTCCTTGAGCCGGCCGACGTCGACCGTCTCACCGACGTGGGCCTGCAACGACGCCACTGCGTCGCGCAATGCCGACACGTGCACTGCCGCAGCAGCCAGGTCTTCGCTCGCCGTCATCGGGTCGCCCCTTCCGTCAACGCGCTACCTCGTCGCAGGTATGGCGGCAGTCTGGCGTGGACCGACCGGTTTGGGAAGGACCTTCGGCCGACCGCGTGTGTCAGCCGGACGTCGGCGCCGCCCAGTGCCGCGCCTGCCCGGCGGCGGACCGGGCGGCGGCCAGCTGCTCGGCCACCCGGACGGGAGCGGTGCCTCCGACGGCGTCGCGGGACGCGAGGGAACCGGCCAGCGAGAGGACCGAGCGGACCCCCGGGGCCAGGTGCTCGGAGATGCCGCGTAGGTCGTCGTCGGACAGGTCCCACAGCTCGATGCCCCGCTGCTCGCACTCCCGCACGCACGCGCCGGCCAGCTCGTGGGCGTGGCGGAACGGCACGCCCTGCCGCACGAGCCACTCCGCGATGTCCGTCGCGAGCGCGAAACCTTGTGGTGCCAACGATTCCAGCCGCTCGGTGTGGAACGCCAGCGTGGCCACCATGCCGCTGACGGCGGGCAGGAGAAGCGTGAGCGTGTCGATGGCGTCGAACACGGGCTCCTTGTCTTCCTGCAGATCCCGGTTGTAGGCCAGCGGCAGGCCCTTGAGCGTGGTGAGCAGCCCGGCCAGGTCACCCACCAGCCGACCGGCCTTGCCGCGGGCCAGCTCGGCCACGTCCGGGTTCTTCTTCTGCGGCATGATGCTCGACCCGGTGGAGTACGCGTCGTCGAGCGTGACGAACGAGAACTCCTTCGTGGCCCACAGGACGATCTCCTCGGCTATCCGTGAGACGTCGACCGCCAGCATCGCGGCCACGAACGAGAACTCGGCGACGACGTCGCGCGACGCGGTGCCGTCGATGGAGTTCTCGACGGGCCGGTCGAAGCCCAGGTCGGCAGCGACGGCTGCCGGGTCGAGCCCTAGCGACGACCCGGCGAGCGCCCCGGAGCCGTACGGCGACGCGGCAGCCCGACGGTCCCAGTCCCGCAGCCGGTCGACGTCGCGCAGCAGCGGCCACGCGTGAGCCAACAGGTGGTGGGCCAGCAGCACCGGCTGCGCGTGCTGCAGGTGGGTGCGCCCGGGCATCGCGACGCCCTCGTGGGCGGCCGCCTGCGCGACGAGCGCGTCGACCACGTCGACGACCAGGGCGGCGATCGCACGCGCCTGCTCCCGCAGGTACATGCGGACCAGCGTCGCGATCTGGTCGTTGCGCGAGCGTCCGGCGCGCAGGCGGCCGCCGAGGTCGGCGCCCGCCCGGTCGATCAGCCCGCGCTCCAAGGCGCTGTGCACGTCCTCGTCGTCCGGAGCCGGCGCGAAGTCGCCCGACACGACGTCCGCGTCCAGCCGGTCCAGGGCGGCGAGCATGCCGGACAGCTGCTCGTCGTCGAGCAGCCCCGCGTCGTGCAGCACCCGCGCATGGGCGCGGGAACCCGCCAGGTCGTAGCGCGCCAGGCGCCAGTCGAAGTGCGTGCTCCTCGAGAGCGCGGCCAGGGCGTCGGCCGGGCCGCCGCTGAACCGGCCGCCCCAGAGCGCGCCGGCCGGGGTGCCGGGCTCGGTGTCCGCCATCAGTCGGTGCCTGCTTCCATGGCGGCGCTGTCGAGGGCGACCTCCTCGTCACCGGCGACCGTGGGGTTGGCGGCGATCCGGTCGGCGCCGCCCGCCGGCAGCGCCCCGAACAGCGTGCCGTGCTCGACGAGCAGCTGGCCCTGGTTCAGCGGCTGAGCGGCGTACGTCTCGAGCAGCGCACGGGAGTCGGCGATGTCGAGATTGCGCATGGTCAGCTGGCCGATCCGGTCGGTCGGGCCGAAGGCCGCGTTCTCGGTGCGCTCCATGGAGAGCTTCTCCGGGTGGTAGGAGAAGTGCGGTCCTTGCGTGCGCAGGATCGTGTAGTCCTCGCCGCGGCGCAGGCGCACGGTGACCTCGCCGCTGACCACGGAGGCGATCCACCGCTGGATCGACTCGCGCAGCATCAACGACTGGGGGTCCAGCCAGCGGCCCTCGTAGAGCAGACGTCCCAGTCGGCGGCCCTGAACGTGGTAGGTCGCGATGGTGTCCTCGTTGTGGACGGCGTTCAGCAGCCGCTCGTAGGCGATCCAGAGCAGGGCCATGCCCGGCGCCTCGTAGATGCCGCGCGACTTCGCCTCGATGATGCGGTTCTCTATCTGGTCGGACATGCCGAGGCCGTGACGTCCGCCGATGCGGTTCACCTCGTGGACCAGCGCCACCGGGTCGTCGAACGTCGTACCGTTCACACCGACGGGCCGGCCGCCGGTGAAGGTCAGCGTGACATCCTCGGCCTCGACCGCGACCTCGGGGTCCCAGAACCGGACGCCCATGATCGGCTCGACCGACTCCAGCGAGGTGTCGAGCTGCTCCAGCGTCTTGGCCTCGTGCGTCGCGCCCCAGATGTTGGCGTCGGTCGAGTAGGCCTTCTCGGTGCTGTCCCGGTACGGCAGGTCGCGCTCGACGAGCCACCGGCTCATCTCGGCCCGGCCGCCGAGCTCGGTCACGAACCGCGCGTCCAGCCACGGCTTGTAGATGCGCAGCGACGGGTTGGCGAGCAGGCCGTACCGGTAGAACCGCTCGATGTCGTTGCCCTTGAACGTCGAGCCGTCGCCCCAGATGTCGACGCCGTCCTCGCGCATCGCGCGCACGAGCATCGTGCCGGTCACCGCCCGACCGAGCGGCGTGGTGTTGAAGTACGCGCGGCCGCCGGAGCGCACGTGGAACGCGCCGCATGCCAGAGCCGCGAGGCCCTCCTCGACCAGCGGCGCGCGGCAGTCGACGACACGGGCGTGCTCTGCCCCGTACTGCAGCGCCCGCGACGGGACGCCGTCCACATCGACCTCGTCGTACTGGCCGATGTCCGCGGTGTACGCGAAGGGGACGGCGCCGTTCTCGCGCATCCAGGCCACGGCGACCGAGGTGTCGAGGCCGCCTGAGAAGGCGATGCCGACGCGTTCGCCGACGGGCAGCTGGGTGAGGACCTTGCTCAACGTGGGTTCCTTCGTGGGTTCTGGGACGGGGTGCGGGCTGGGTCGTCGGTGGCGGCCGTCGGGTCGCTCTCGCCCGCCGGCTCGCCGCCCTCGGCGAGCGACAGCAGCGTCGCGGCCAGCGCGGGGCCGCCGGCGGGGTCACGGCAGATGAGCAGGACCGTGTCGTCCCCGGCGATCGTGCCGAGCAGGTCGCCCAGGTCGGCGTGGTCCAGCGCGGAGGCGAGGTAGTGCGCGGCGCCGGGCGGCGTGCGCAGGACGACGAGGTTCGCGGAGGACTCGGCGGACACCAGCACCTCCGCGGCGACCTTCGCGAGCCGGAGGTCGGCCAGCTGGTCACCGGTGCGCGGGGTGCGGTCGCCTCCCTCGCCGGCGACGGCGTAGACGAGCGTGCCGGAGGCGTCGCGCACCCGCACCGCGCCGATCTGCAGCAGGTCCCGCGACAGGGTCGCCTGCGTCGCGTCGATGCCGTCGGCGGCGAGCAGGTCGGCGAGCTGGGTCTGGGACCGGACGTGCTCGCGGCCGAGCAGCTCGGCGATGCGCTGCTGCCGGGCGGCCTTCGTCTGGGCGATCACCGCCCCGCGCGCCGCGGTCACCCAGCCTCCTGCTGGGCGGATGCCGCCTCGGCGGCGTCGAGCAGGGCGGGCAGGGCCGCGGAGAACGTGGCCGCCTGGTCTCCGGTGAGCAGCAGCGGAGGGGCGAGCCGCAGGGTGCCGGGGTTGACGGCGTTGACGATGAACCCCGCGTCCAGCGCCGCGCGGGCGGCGTGCGCGGCGAGCGGCCGGGCCAGCCGGATGCCGAGCAGGAGGCCCTCACCCTGCACGCCGGCCAGCAGCGGGTGCCGGGTGGCCAGCACGTCCGCTCGCAGCCGGGCACCGACCTCTCGAACGTTGGCCAGCAGGTCGTCTCGCTCGATGACGTGGATGGTGGCGAGCGCCGCCGCGGTGCTGACCGGGTTGCCACCGAAGGTCGTGCCGTGCTGCCCGGGGCCGAGCAGCTGCGCGGCCCGCTCCCCCAGCGCGACCGCCGCCCCGACGGGCAGCCCGCCACCGAGACCCTTGGCCAGCGTGACGACGTCCGGCACGATGTCGTGGCGGCGGTGCGCGAACCAGGCTCCCGTGCGGCCCATGCCGGTCTGCACCTCGTCGACGACGAGGAGCGCGCCGTGCGCCGCAGTGAGCTCACGTGCCCGGCCCAGGTAGCCCTCGGGCAGCGGCAGCACCCCCGCCTCGCCCTGGATGGGCTCGAGGACCAGGGCGGCGACGGAGTCGTCGACGGCGGCCTCGAGCGCGGCCAGGTCGCCGAACGGCAGATGCTCGACGCCGCCAGGCAGCGGCGCGAACGGCTCGCGGTAGGCGGCCTTGTGAGTCATGGCCAGCGCCCCCATGCTGCGGCCGTGGAAGGCACCCTCGAGGGCCAGGATCCGCGGGCGGCCGGTGCGCCGGGCCATCTTGAACGCGGCCTCGTTGGCCTCGCCGCCGGAGTTGGCGAAGAACACGCGCGAGCCCTCCGGCGCGTCGAGCAGGCTCAGCAGCCGCTCCGCCAGGCCGATCTGGGGCGGCGTCGCGAAGAAGTTCGACACGTGGCCGAGCGTCGACAGCTGCTCGGTCACGGACGCGACCAGCGTGGGGTGGGCGTGCCCCAGGGCGTTCGTGGCGATCCCGCCCAGCAGGTCCAGGTAGCGCCGCCCGTCGCTGTCCCAGACGTAGCAGCCCTCGCCGCGGACCAGCACCCGCTGTGGCGTGCCGTAGACGCCGATCATGGCGCCGGCATAGCGGTCCAGCCACGCACTGCCGCTCGCGACGCTCCCCTGTCCTCTGCCGTCGTTGGTGTCCAGTTCGGTCACGCTGACTCCTGTCCCACACCGGGCTGTGACCCAGCGCCAGGGGCGTCAAGGCCCTCCGTGCCGCCGACAGCCCCCACGTCGTCGACAACCATGGTCCCGATGCCGTCGCTGGTGAACACCTCGAGCAGCAGGGCGTGCGGGAGTCGCCCGTCGATGACGTGGGCGCGCGGCACCCCCTGGCGCACCGCCGACAGGCAGGCCTCCATCTTCGGGACCATGCCGGCCTGCAGCTTCGGCAGCAGCTCCGCGAGGCGCGACGTCGTCACCTCCGACAGCAAAGAGGTGCGCTCCGGCCAGTCGGCGTAGAGGCCCTCGACGTCGGTGAGGACGACGAGCTTGGTCGCCCGCAGCGCCACCGCCAGGGCGGCCGCGGCCGAGTCGGCGTTGACGTTGAGCACGACGGTCCCGTCGTCGTCGACGTCCGGCGCGATCGTCGACACGACGGGGATGCGCCCGGCGTCCAGGAGGTCCAGCAGCGCGGACGGGTCGACGTCCACGACGTCCCCCACGAGGCCCAGGTCGACCGGCTCGCCGTCGATCGCCAGCGTGCGCCGGCGCGCCTTCAGCAGGCCGGCGTCCTCGCCGGACAGGCCGACGGCGCGGGGTCCGTGCTGGTTCAGCAGGCCCACGAGCTCGCGCCCGACCTGACCGGTCAGCACCATGCGGACGACGTCCATGGCCTCGGGCGTGGTCACGCGCAGGCCGCCGCGGAACTGCGAGTCGATGCCGAGCCGGTCCAGCATGGCGGAGATCTGCGGGCCGCCGCCGTGCACGACCACCGGCCGCAGCCCGGCGCTGGCCAGGAAGACGACGTCCTGGGCGAAGGCCGCCTTCAGCTGGGGGTCGACCATGGCGTGGCCGCCGTACTTGATGACGACCAGGGCACCGGAGAACCGCTCGAGCCACGGCAGCGCCTCCACGAGCGTGGCCGCCTTGGCGAGCGCCAGCTCTCGCTGGCTGGTCATGTCGAGTACGCCGAGTTCTCGTGCACGTACGCGACCGTCAGGTCGTTCGTCCACACCGTCGCGCCGGCCTCGCCCGCCTTGAGATCGACGGTGATCGCCACCTGCCGCCCGCTCAGGTCGACGAGCTCCCGGGGCTGGTCGGGCTGCCCGAAGGCGCACACCCGCACGCCGTTGACGCTGACGTCGAGGTCCGCCGGGTCGAACCGCGCGGTCGTCGTGCCCACCGCGGCCAGGATGCGGCCCCAGTTCGGGTCGCGGCCGAACACGGCGGCCTTGAACAGGTTGCTGCGGGCGATGGCGCGGCCGACCTGCACGGCGTCGTCCTCGTCGGCGGCCCGCACCACCTCGATGGCGATGTCGTGCTCCGAGCCCTCGGCGTCGGCCATCAGCTGCTGGGCCAGGTCGTGGCAGACGGCGCGCAGGGCCTCGGCGAAGTCGGCGACCGGCGGGCGCACGCCGCTGGCGCCGCTCGCCAGCAGGACGACCGTGTCGTTGGTGGACTGGCAGCCGTCGGAGTCCAGCCGGTCGAACGTCGTGCGGGTCGCCGCGCGCAGGGCCGCGTCGCACGCGGCAGCGTCGACGTCGGCGTCCGTGGTGAGCACGACCAGCATCGTGGCGAGCGCCGGCGCCAGCATGCCGGCGCCCTTGGCCATGCCGCCGACGACCCACCCGTCGCCGCCGGCGACGGCCTGCTTGCTGACCGTGTCGGTGGTCATGATCGCGTGGGCGGCGGCGTCGCCTCCCGACGTCGACAGCCCGTCGGCCGCGAGCTGCACGCCGGCGGCCAGGCGAGCGCCGTCCAGCTGGTCGCCGATCAGCCCGGTGGAGCAGACGACGACGTCACCGGCGTCGACGCCGACCAGCCGGGCCACCTGCTCGGCGGTCGCGTGGGTGACGGCGAACCCAGCCGGGCCCGTGTAGCAGTTGGCGCCTCCGGAGTTCAGCACCACCGCGCTCACGACGCCGTCGGCGCTGGCTCGCTCGCTCCACAGGACGGGGTTCGCCTTGCACCGGTTCGAGGTGTAGACGGCCGCCGCCGCCCGGTTCGGGCCGTCGTTGACGACGAGGGCGACGTCGAGGCCGCCGCTGGTCTTCAGTCCAGCGGCGGCACCGGCGGCCCGGAAGCCACGCGCCGCGGTGACGCTCACGGCGCCACCCCGAGCGCGGGCAGCCCGAGCGTCTCGGGCAGGCCGGTGACGAGGTTGAGGCACTGGACGGCGGCCCCGGCTGTGCCCTTGGTGAGGTTGTCCACTGCGGCGACGGCCACGACCCGTCCGACCCGCTCGTCGAGCGTGACCTGCACGTGCACGCTGTTGCTGGCCAGCGTGTCGGCCGTGCGCGGCCAACGCCCCGGTGCCAGCACGTGCACGAACGGCTCGTCGGCGTAGGCCGACTCCCATGCCTTACGGACGTCGTCCTGGCCGACCCCGAGGCGGACCCTCGCCGAGCAGGTGGCCAGGATGCCGCGCGGCATCGGGGCCAGCGTCGGCGTGAAGCTCACCCGCACCGGCTCGTCCGCCGCCGCGCCCAGCGCCTGCTCGATCTCGGGGGTGTGCCGGTGCACGCCACCGACGCCGTAGGCCGACATCGAGCCCATCACCTCCGAGCCGAGCAGGTTCGGCTTCGCCCCGCGCCCGGCGCCCGAGGTCCCGGACGCGGCCACGACGACGACGTCGTCCGGCTCGAGGAGGCCCGCCGCGAAGCCGGGGGCCAGGGCCAGCGACGCCGACGTCGGGTAGCACCCGGGGACCGCCACCTGACGGGCGCCGACGAGGTTGCTGCGCTGCCGCGTGCCGCCGGCGAGCGGCAGCTCGGGCAGGCCGTAGGGCCAGGAGCCGGCGTGGTCCCCGCCGTAGAACCGCCCCCACGCGGCCGGGTCGGTGAGTCGGAAGTCGGCGCCGCAGTCGATGACGACGGTCTGCGGGGGCAATGCCGCGGCGAGCGCCGCAGACTGCCCGTGCGGCAGGGCCAGCACCACCACGTCGTGCCCGGCCAGCACCGCGGGGTCCGTCGGCTGCAGCACCCGGTCCGCGAGGGGCAGCAGGTGCGGCTGGTGCTCCCCCAGCCGCGACCCGGCGCTGGCACCCGCCGTCAGCGCCCCAAGGCGCACCCGCGGGTGGCCGAGCAGCAGGCGGACGACCTCACCGCCCGCGTACCCGCTGGCTCCGGCGACCGCGACCGACAACATGCGCATGACTATACACATGTGCGCGTCACTATGCAGCTTCAGGCGCTCCTGATCGTTGCCCCGGTGCGAGCACCGGCTTCGGCGACCGCGGCGTCACGTGCCGCCTCCGCCTCGTCGCCGGTGAGCGTGCGGTCGGGGGCCCGCAGGACCAGGTGGTAGGCCAGCGAGCGCCGGCCCTGCTCCAGCTGGGCGCCGCGGTACTCGTCGAACAGCCGGACGTCCTCGAGCAGCGGGCCTCCCCCTACCCGCAACGCGCTCTCGACCGCGGCCGCCGGCACGTGCGCGTCGACGACGAGCGCGATGTCGCGCAGCGCCACCGGGTGCGTCGACATCGGGGCCGCGCGGACGACGTCCGGGACCGCGGCGAGCAGCGCGTCGAGGTCGACCTCGGCGGCGCACGTGCCGGGGGTCAGCTCCAGGGCCGCGACGACGCGGGGGTGGAGCTCGCCGGCGTGACCGATGACGGCGCCGGCGCCGTCCCCGGCGCGGATGGTCAGCCTGGCGCAGCGGCCCGGGTGCCAGGGCGCCTGGTCGTCGGACGTCACATCGAGGTCGACGCCGACCGCCGCGGCGAGCTCGACGACGGCGCCGACGGCGTCGCTCCAGTCGGCCACCCTGCCGGACCCCCACCAGCCGGGGAGCTCGCGGTGCCCGCTGAGCAGCAGTGCCGCGTGCCGCGGCTGAGGCGGCACGGTCGCGCGCAGCACGGTCAGCTGCTCGTCGGAGGGCCGCACCGCCCCGGGCAGCGCCGGGGCCGTCACGGGGGTGCCGGTCGGCCGGTAGACCAGGCCGATCTCGAACAGCGCGAGGTCCCGCGCGCCGCGCGAGAGGTTGCGGCGAGCGACGTCGACCAGCGTGGCGAGCACTGACGTGCGCAGCAGCGGCTGCTCCGCCGACAGCGGGTTGGCCAGCCGCAGCGCGCGCCGGCGGTCGTCGTTGCAGGGGTACGCGAGCGCGTCGTGGCGCTCCGGCGCCACGAACGGGTAGCTCAGCACCTCGACGAGGCCGGCGCCCGCGAGGGCTCGGGCCGCGGAGCGGCGCAGGTGCTGCGACCGGGTCAGACCCCGGCCTGCGGGAGACTGCGGCAGCACGACCGGGATGCGGTCGTAGCCGTGCACGCGGGCGACCTCCTCGACCAGGTCGGCCCCCTCGACGAGGTCCGGCCGCCAGCTGGGTGGTCGCACGTCGACGACGCCGTCGCGGCGACTGACCTCGCAGCCGACCGCACGCAGCGCCGCGTCGACCTGGTCGGCGGTGTAGTCGACCCCGGTGAGCCTGGCGGGCTGGTCCGCGAGCATCGAGAACGCTTGGATCGGCCGCCGGTCGTCCACGTCGGTGACACCGACGGACCCGTCGCCGCCGCCGTACTGGGTGAGCAGCCGGACCGCGAGCTCCGCGGCGCGATCGGCGACGTCGGTGTCGACGCCGCGCTCGAACCGCCGGCTCGCCTCGGTCGCCAGCTTGTGCCGGCGGGCCGAGCGCGCGACCGTCACCGGGTCGAAGTGCGCGGACTCGACGAGCAGGTCGGTGGTCGTGGCGGACACCTCCGAGCTGGCGCCGCCCATGACGCCGGCGATGGCGAGCACCCGGCTGGTGCCGTCGGCGGCCTCGTCGGTGATGAGCAGGTCCTCCGCGTGCAGGGCCCGGTCGACGTCGTCCAGCGTGGTCAGGCGCTCCCCCGCACGCGCGCGGCGCACCACCACCGGACCTCGCAGGGTGCCCAGGTCGAAGGCGTGCAGCGGCTGGCCGGTCGCGAGCATCACATAGTTGGTGACGTCGACGGCCAGCGAGATCGAGCGCATCCCGCACTGCCGCAGCACCCGCTGCATCCACGGCGGCGTCGGCGCCGTCGCGTCCACCCCCCGCACGGTCCGCGCGACGTACCGGTCGCAGCCGACGCGACCCCGCACCGGCGCGGCGTCCTCGATCCGGACCGGGTGGCCGGCGGCGTCCGGGGCGGGCGGCACGACGACCGCCGGATCGACCGGGTCGGAGAACTCCGCCCCGGTCGCGAGCGCGTACTCACGGGCCACCCCGCGCAGGCTGAAGCAGTAGCCGCGGTCGGGGGTGACGTTGACCTCGACCGTCACCTCGTCGAGGCCCAGGAGCGCGATCGCGTCGGTCCCGGGCAACAGGTCGGCCAGCCCCAGCGTAGAGAGCACGACGATGCCCTCGTGGTCATCGCCGAGCCCCAGCTCGCGCGCGGAGCAGATCATGCCGTCGGACACGTGCCCGTAGGTCTTTCGGGCCGAGATCGCGAAACCCCCGGGCAGCACCGCGCCGGGCAGCGCCACGACCACCTGGTCGCCGACGCCGAAGTTGTGGGCGCCGCAGACGATGCCGCGCACGTCGTCCGCGCCGGCGCCGACCCGGACCTGGCACCAGCTGATCGTCTTGCCGTTCTTCTGCGGCTGCGGCTCGGCCGTCAGGACCTCACCGACGACGACCGGTCCGGTGATGTCCCCGCCGTGCACGGCCTCTTCTTCCAGGCCGACCCGCACCAGCGCGGCCAGCACCTTGGCCGGCGTCGTGCCGGGCTGGAGTCCCGCGTGCTCCCGCAGGAACGACAGCGGCGCGCGCATCAGATCTCCATCCCGTAGTGCTGGCTGAACCGGACGTCGCCCTCGACCATGTCGTGCATGTCCCCCACGCCGTTGCGGAGCATCAGCGTGCGCTCGATGCCCATGCCGAAGGCGAACCCGCTGTAGCGGTCGGGGTCCACCCCGCACGACCGCAGGACGTTGGGCGCGACCATGCCGCAGCCACCCCACTCGATCCACCCGGTGCCACCGCAGGTCCGGCAGCCCTCGGACTGGCCCTGGCAGGTGAAGCACTGCAGGTCCATCTCGGCGCTGGGCTCGGTGAACGGGAAGTACGAGGGCCGCCAGCGGGTCGGCAGGGCGCCGAACATCTGCGTCGCGAAGTGCTCGAGCGTGCCCTTGAGGTGGGCCATCGACAGGTTCTCGTCGACGGCCAGCCCCTCGACCTGGTGAAACACCGGGGTGTGCGTCGCGTCGAGCTCGTCGGTGCGGAACGTCGTGCCCGGGCAGATGACGTACGTCGGCACGCCGCGCTCGAGCAGCGACCGCACCTGCACTGGCGAGGTGTGCGTGCGCAGCACCAGCCCCGCCTCGGGCGGCTCGACGAAGAACGTGTCCTGCATCTGGCGCGCCGGGTGGTCCGGGTCGAAGTTCAGCCCGTCGAAGTTGAACCACTCAGCCTCGACCTCCGGGCCCTCCGCGACCTCCCAGCCCATGCCGACGAACAGGTCCTCGATGCGCTCGACCAGCGTCTGCAGCGGGTGACGAGCGCCGGGCGCCCGGCGCAGCACCGGAAGGGTGACGTCGACCCGCTCCTCGGCCAGCACCTGGGCGTCGCGTTCGGCGGTCAGCTGCTCCTGGCGCGCGGCCAGGGCCTGGTTCACTCGGCCGCGGGCGCGGCCCACGCGCTTGCCCGCTTCGGCTCGCGCCGCCGGCGGCAGGGCCCCGATCTCGCGGTTCGCCAGCGCCAGCGCGCTGCGGTCGCCGGCATGCTGCAGCCTCGCGGCCTTGAGCTGGTCCAGGTCGGTCGCCGCCGCGACCGCATCAAGCGCCTCACGGACGGCGCGCTCCACCGAGGGCTCGGAGAGTGCCTCGACCTCGACGGGGTCGTAGCTGGAGCTGGGCGTGGACATGGGTCCCTTTCGTCGGGCGGTGCTGGCTGCTCGACCGCCATGGTCCCAGGGCCGCCCGGATGTCGGGCGCGCCGGTCACCACGGACGGTGTCGCGCAAAGACGGTCGAGGTGGTGGCGCCCGCCGTCAGGCCACGTACTCAGGAGCCCCGGCGGGCAACGTAAATCGGAACTGCGCGCCGCCGGCCGGCCCCCGCCCGACCTGCACGTGACCCCCGTGCGCCTCGACCAGCCCGCGGACCAGGTAGAGCCCGAGCCCGGTACCGCCGCGGCGCGACCCGTGCCAGAACCGGGTGAACACGCGCTGCATGTCCTCCTCGGCGATGCCGTCGCCCTCGTCGCTGACGACGACCGCCACCGCCGGCACCGGGTGACCGGCCGGGTCGTCCTGCTGCGTCGCCACGACCTCCATGGTGACGGTGCCGTCACCATGCCGCACAGCGTTTTCCAGCAGGTTCGACAGCACCTGGTCCAGCCGGTCGGGGTCGGCCCAGACCTCGGGCAGCTGCCCGTTCGAGCTGACGACGAAGCGGCTCTCGGCGTGGCCGGTGGCCACCATGCGCTCCACGTGCCGGTGCACGGTCGCGACCACGTCGACGGGCTGTCGCCGCACCTGCAGCCGGCCGGCGTCGATCCGCGAGATGTCGAGCAGCTCCGTGATGAGCCGGGTCACGCGGTCGGCGTCGTGCTCGATCGTCTCGAGCATGAGCCGCTTCTGGTCGTCGGTGAACCGGTCCCAGCGGCGCAGCAGCGTGGCGGTGAACCCTTTCACGGACGTCAAGGGCGAGCGCAGCTCGTGCGCGACCGTCGAGATGAGCACGCCGTGCTCGATCTGCGCCCGCTGCCGGGGCCGGGTGTCGCGAAGGCCCAGGACCACCGCGTCGACGGGGCCGAGCCGCTCCCGGCGCAGGTACCGGGCGGTCACGTAGACCTCGCGCGGGTTCTCGTCGCCGGGCAGCAGCAGCAACCGCTCCCGGTGACCGGTGCGGGTGGCAAGCCCGGACCAGGGGTCGGTCTCGGCCCACCAGTGCGCGCCCTCGGTGTCCTGCAACGGCAGGGCCAGCCGGATGTCTCGGCCGATGAGGTCGTCGGCGGGCTGTCGCAGCACGCGCTCGGCGGCGGCGTTCACAACGGTGATGCGGCCCGCCCCGTCCGCGACCACGACGCCGTCCGGCAGGTCGTCCGGACGCAGGTCGGCCGGCACGGGCATCAGCGGTCGCCGTTCCCGTCACCGGTGCTGGCGGTCGTGCCGGCGACACCAGCGGTACGCGCGAGCCCCCCGGTGCCGTCCCCCGCCCGTGTCCCCATGACCGGACTGTAGCGACTCGACCCGCGTCGCTGCCTGTCACGATCGCTCGGCGTTGCGCTGCCGTCGACCCGCCGGCGGTGCGCCCGCGCCGAGGCGTACAGGCACACGGTGGCGGCGGCGGCCAGGTTGAGGCTCTCGGCCTGACCGTGCAGGGGCACCCGGACGACCCCTGCCGCGAGGCCGCGCTCGTGCTCGGCCAACCCCCAGGCCTCGTTGCCGAACACCCAGGCGGTGGGCCGGCGCAGGAGCGCGTCGTCGTCGGCCTCGGCGCGATCCTGCAGGTCGTCCAGGTCGAGGTCGCCGGCGCCGTCGGCCGCCAGGACGACGACCCCGCGCTCGGTCAGGACCTCCGCCAGGTGCTCCAGGCCGACGCCCTGCACGACGGGCACGTGGAACAGGCTGCCGGCCGTGGACCGCACGCACTTGGGGTTGTGGACGTCGACGCTCGAGTCGGTGAGCACGACCGCGTCCGCCCCGGCGGCGTCGGCGGCGCGCAGCACGGTGCCCGCGTTGCCGGGGTCACGCACGTGCGCCAGGACGGCCAGCAGGGTCGGCCGGGCCCGGTGCCCGACGGGGTCGGGTCCGCCGAGCACCTCGTCCAGCACGTCGTCCAGGGGTCGGTCGACGAGCCGGCAGACGGCGAGCAGCCCCTGCGGCGTGACGGTATCGGTCATCGCGGCCAGCACCTCGTCCGCCACGGCGACGACGTCGATGCCCGCCTCGCGCGCCGCCGTCAGCTCGACGGCGTACCTCGCAGACGCGCGGTCGGTGGCGTAGACCGCCACGACGACACCCGGTGCCGGTGCGGACGCGTGGGCCCGGACCGCCTCACGGACGGCCTGCGGACCTTCGGCCACGAACAGCCCGGACCGCGACCGGCCGACGCGAGAGGCGAGCCGACGGACCGCCCGGACCCGCTCGGCGCGCGGGTTGGTGAGCCGGCGGTCCGGGACGGTCATGGCCGCGCGGTGAGCCCGGGTGCCTGAGGCGGCCAGGTCAGGCGGCGTCGCTGGCCTGGTCCTGGGCCGGGACGTTCGCGCGGGACAGCTCGACGAGCGCCGTGAAGGCGGCGGCGTCGGTGACCGCCAGGTCGGCGAGCATGCGACGGTCGACCTCGACGCCCGCTGCCTTCAGGCCCTGGATGAAGCGGTTGTAGGTCATGCCGTTGGCGCGAGCCGCAGCGTTGATGCGCTGGATCCACAGCCGCCGGAAGTCGCCCTTGCGCGCCCTGCGGTCGCGGTAGGCGTAGCCGAGAGAGTGGGTGACCTGCTCCTTGGCCTTGCGGTAGAGCCGCGAGCGCTGCCCGCGGTAGCCGCTGGCCTGCTCCAGGACGACCCGGCGCTTCTTCTGGGCGTTGATGGCCCTCTTCACGCGTGCCACGTGAGTACTCCTTGTCGGTGCTGGCTGTCGTGCAGCCGGTGGGTGCGAGCCCGTCGTCGGACGGGCGTCACGGGTGGGGCCGGCTCACTTGCCGAGCAGGTTCTTGACCTTCTTGACGTCGGCCGCCGAGACGACGACGTCACCGGCGATGCGGCGCTTGCGCGTGGTGGGCTTGTGCTCCAGCAGGTGGCGGCCGTTGCGCTGCTCGCGCATGACCTTGCCGGTGCCGGTGATCCGGAACCGCTTCTTCGCACCGCTGTGCGTCTTCATCTTCGGCATGTCAGCCGCTCTCCTCGTGTCTGGCCTGCTTCTGGCATCAGGTGGTGCAGCCGCGCCCCTTCGGGTGCGGCCTCGTGCTCGCGGCCCTGCGCGGCGGCGGGTCCTACCGGCCCGCGCTCGCGGTGTCGGCCGACGTGGCCTGGTCGGTGACGTCGGTCCCGGCGTCCCCCTCGGCCGCCTTGGCCTCCGCGGCGCGCTGGCGGCGCTCCGCGGCCTTGGCCTCGGCCTTCTTCTTGGTCGGCCCCAGCACCATGATCATGTTGCGCCCGTCCTGCTTGGGCGCGCTCTCGACGAAGCCCAGGTCCGCGACGTCCTCCGCCAGGCGCTGCAGCAGACGGAAGCCGAGCTCGGGCCGGGACTGCTCACGGCCGCGGAACATGATCGTGACCTTGACCTTGTCGCCGGCGGACAGGAAGCGGACCACGTGGCCCTTCTTCGTGCCGTAGTCGTGCGGGTCGATCTTCGGCCGGAGCTTGATCTCCTTGATGACCGTGTTGATCTGGTTCTTGCGGGCCTCGCGGGCCTTCAGAGCCGCCTCGTACTTGTACTTGCCGAAGTCCATGAGCTTGCAGACCGGCGGGCGAGCCGTCGGGGCGACCTCGACCAGGTCGAGGTCGGCCTCCTGAGCCAGCCGCAGCGCGTCCTCGACGCGCACGATGCCGACCTGCTCACCGTTGGGTCCGACGAGCCGCACCTCGGGCACCCGGATGCGGTCGTTGATGCGGGGTTCGCTGATGTGCTGCTCCTCACGCGGTGGTCCGGTCGACCCCAGGAGACGAGAAAGGCTCCCGTCGCCTGCCGCGAGGGAGCCTTCGGGGCCTGCCGTGCACGGGCGGCGCGCACCGCCCGGCCTCATCGGCCGCGTCGGCACCACACCACCCGGGCCCCTGCGGGCCCGGCAGACCGTCGACCCGGCAGCCTGGACGGCTACCCGGGTGGGAGAGACTCCGCTTGCGCACCTCGCCCCGCGTGCTCCCCGTGATCCGATGATGCGGTCACGGTGGGGCGCTGCGAGTCGAGGTCGGTCAGTCTGCAATGGTAACAGCATGAGCGACGAGCCGCGCCAGGACCAGACCGAGCAGGCGCTCCGGGACATCGCCGACGTCCCGGCCATCGAGGTCATCACCACCACGGCGCTGCACCTGATGAGCGCGGCGGCGGTCAAGTGCGGCCTCGGCACCGACGAGGCGGACGCCGGGCACCAGGACCTCGACGAGGCGCGCAAGCTCATCGCTGCGCTCGCCGGCCTCGTCACGGCCGCGGCCCCGGAGGTCGGCAGCCAGCACGCGGCGCTGCTGCGGGACGGCCTGAAGCAGGTGCAGCTGGCGTTCCGCGAGGCCTCCCCCGTGCCGGACGCCCCGGGTCAGGGACCGGGCGAGAAGCTGACCGGCTCGGTCGTCTGAGCCGACGCCTCCCGGGTCTGCTGCCGAGGGAGCACGGCCCGGACGTCGGGCACCGGCGTGCCCGCGCCCGCAGATTCCTGACGGGCCGCTCCGGCGTGCCGCCGGTGGATCGCGACGAGCGCGAGGCCGATCACGGCGAGCACGGCACCGGCGGAGCCGACGACCGCGAAGCCGGCCCACGGTGCGACGGCGTCGATGGCGAAACCGGCCACTGGCGCGCCCGCGGCCGACCCGGCGGTGAGCGCCGACCCGTGCCAGCCCATCGCCTCTCCGCGCACCCGCTCGGGCACGAGCCGGGCGACGGCCTCGGCCGTGGCCGAGATGAGCGGCGCGCACAGCGCACCGGCCGGCAGCACCGCCAGGGCGAGCACCAGCGGGCTGGATGCGAGGCCGATCGGTACGGTCAGCGCGGCGAGGGCCAGCAACAGCGCCAGCGGCGGGACGCCGCGAGGTGCCGCGCCGTAGACGAGCCCGCCCAGCAGCGACGACCCGCACCACGCGACCATGATCAGCCCGGTGAGGTCGAGGGCGTCGTGCCCCCTCAGCTCGGCGACGATCGCGACGTCGGTGCCGGCCAGCACCAGGGTCGCGGCGGCCGTGGCCCCCAGGACCGCCAGCAGGGCGGCCGAGACCGGGACCCGCCCCGCCCGGCGACCCGCGGGCTCCCGCGCCGACGCGACGGCCGGAGCGGCGGCTGCCGACCGGGTGGGCGGGTTGACCACCATGAGCGCGATGCCCGCGACGACCGTGGACCCGCCCAGCAGCATCATGGCCACCGTGGTCGAGCCGTGCGTCGCGACGAGCACGCCGAGCGCCGGGCCGACCATGAACGAGCCCTCGACCGCCATGGAGTCGAGCGCATAGGCGGTGCGGCGCTGCGGTTCGGGCACCAGCACCGACAGGGACAGGCGGATGACGGTGAACACCGGCAGCCCGAGCAGCCCGGCCAGCACGACGGCCCCGACCAGCGCCTGGAACGGCAGCCACGGCGCGGTGCTCCAGACCATCGCCTCCACGACCAGCGAGGGCACCAGCGCCCGGCGAAGGCCCAGCCGGTCCACGGCCCGCCCCCGCCAAGGCGCGCCCACCGCCGCGCCGACCGTGAACGCGCCGACCACGAGCCCCGCGTCGCCGTAGCCGCGGTCCAACGACAGCACGACGTGCAGGGTCAGCACCATGCTGATCGCGGTGTGCGGGATGCGGGCGAGCACGCCCAGCAAGGTCAGGGAACGCACGCCCGGCAGCGCCAGCACACGGTGGTAGGCGGCCAGGGACATGAAGCCCATGGTGACAGGCCGGGCCGACGGCCCGCACCGGCGTTTACCTGGTGAACGTCGCCGGGGCCGGACGTCGTCCGGTCAGGACGGCGCGTGAGCGGCGGTCCTGCGGCGGCCGCGGACCACGACCGGACGCAACGTCGCGCAGGTCACGCGGGCACGAGGGCGAGCTCCAGGCCGTCGGCGCGCTCGACCAGCACCTCGTCGTTCGCCAGCCGCTCGCCGAGCCGGGACGCCAGCGCGCCCAGCTGCTCGCGGGTGAGCCCGGGCCGGACCGCGAGCTCGACGCGCAGCTCGGCGCCGGTGCCCGGTCGGCGTCCGGCACCCACGACGTCGGCCTCGTCGGCGACCAGCTCGGCCAACCGGGCACCGACCACCTCGTCCTCGTGGGCGGGGCGCCAGGGCCGTCCCTGCGCGAGCGCCACGACCGCGGACCGGGACACCAGGAACGTCGTTGGGCCGGCCGGGTCGAGCACGATCCGCTCGCAGCCCTCGGCGAGCGCGGCGTGCGCGGCCCGGCGGGTGGTCACCGCCACCGGGCGGGCCATGGCGTCCCAGGCCGCGAGCGAGGACGTGCTGGCGAACGCCGGCAGAGCGCGGCGCCCGTCCGGCCCGGTCAGCGTCACCAGCGCCATGTCGGCCTGCTTGTCACCGCCCGCCGCGGTCTGGGCCTCGCCCTCGCCGAGCACGGCGACGACTGCGACCATGACGCGAGCGGCGCCCAGCGCGGCCACGACGTCGGTCGCCGTCCCGGTGCCCGACGAGAGCCTGTCGACCGCCTCCCGCAGCGCGGGCGCGGCGCCGCCGTCGTCACCCGCGAAGTCACCGGTCGGCACCCTGCGTCCGGCCCACGGCTGCCCGGCGGAGTCGCCGAGCGGCGGTGACGTCCTGGGTCGCGACACAGCCTCACCCTAGGCCGTGCGCACGACTCGCCCGTCGTGCGGCGATGGGTGCGCCCAGACCGGGGCGATCACACCGGTCCGGGCGCACCCACCGGCGCACACCGGTCGCGCGAGATGGCGGGATGGCCGGGGCGGCAGCGAGGGATGTCACGCACGACCGCGCGCATCACCGGTGCTCGACGCGACAGCCAGCGCCTCCGGCAGCGTGAAGGCACCGGCGTAGAGCGCCTTGCCGATGATCGCGCCCTCGACCCCCAGCGGCACGAGCGACCGCAGGGCGGCGATGTCGTCCAGGCTCGAGACGCCTCCGCTGGCGACCACGGGCCGGTCGGTCCGGGCGCACACCTCGCGCAGCAGGTCGAGGTTCGGGCCGCGCAGCGTGCCGTCCTTGGTGACGTCGGTGACGACGTACCGGGCGCAGCCGTCGCGGTCCAGGCGCTCCAGGGTCTCCCAGAGGTCGCCGCCCTCCCGGGTCCAGCCGCGGGCCGCGAGCGTCGTCCCCCGGACGTCGAGACCGACCGCGACCCGGTCACCGTGGCGGGCGATCGCGCGGGCCGTCCAGTCCGGATCCTCCAGTGCCGCGGTGCCCAGGTTGACCCGGCGGCAGCCGGTGGCGAGCGCCCGCTCGAGGCTGTCGTCGTCGCGGATGCCGCCGCTCAGCTCCACGTCGACGTCGAGCCGGCCGACGACGTCGGCGAGCAGCTCGCGGTTCGAGCCGCGGCCGAACGCAGCGTCCAGGTCGACCAGGTGCACCCACGCCGCGCCCGCCTCCTGCCAGGCGAGGGCGGCGGCCAGCGGGTCGCCGTACGACGTCTCGCTGCCGGCCTCCCCCTGCACGAGCCGAACGGCCTGGCCGTCGGCGACGTCGACGGCGGG
>Ga0070696_100000834_pt1 | contig 19879 bp, 23 predicted proteins | sample KBSK1253metaG_FD_65474 | JGI IMG/M metagenome (GOLD analysis project Ga0070696, IMG submission 65474) | Corn, switchgrass and miscanthus rhizosphere microbial communities from Kellogg Biological Station, Michigan, USA - KBS K1-25-3 metaG | ecosystem: Host-associated > Plants > Roots >... | reverse complement strand
TTCTGCTGCGCCGGCTGCCGCAGCAAGTTTCTACAGAAAGAGGAGACCCGATGATCCCCGCACCGTTCGACTATCACCGTCCGGGCACGCTGCAGGAGGCGATCGGCCTGCTCACGCGCTACGGAGCCGAGGCGAAAGTGCTGGCGGGAGGGATGAGCCTGCTGCCGGCGATGAAGCTGCGTCTCGCCTCGTTCGGCCATCTCGTGGACATCGGGCGCATCCCGGGGCTCGAGTACATCAAGGAGGAGGGCGGCGTGGTGCGCATCGGAGCGGGCACGCGCCAGTGCGTCCTGGAGGCTTCGGAGATCGTCAATTCGAGATTCGGCGCCCTGGCCGATGCGCTGCCGCTGATCGCCGATCCGCTGGTGCGCAACCGCGGCACCCTCGGCGGGAATCTCGCCAACGGCGACCCGGCGAACGACCAGCCGGCGATCGCCATCGCGCTCGGCGCCGAGCTGGTCGCGCACGGGCCGCAGGGCGAGCGCACCATCGCCGCCAACCGGTTCTACGAGGCGCTCTTCACCACCGCGCTCGCGCCCGACGAGATCCTCACCGAGGTGCGCATTCCCGTTCCGTCGCCGCGCAGCGGCAGCGCCTACCGCAAGCTCAAGAGAAAGACCGGCGACTTCGCCGCCGCGGGCGTGGCGGTGCAGCTCACGCTGGGCGCCGGCGGCAAGGTGGAGCGCGCCGGCATCGCGCTCACCAGCGCCGGTCCGACGCCGCTCGAGGCCACCGAAGCGATGCGCTTCCTGCGGGAAAAGACGCTGGATGAAAAAACCATCGCCGAGGCGTCGCGCCTGGCCGCCGAGGCGAGCTCGCCCAGCTCCGACCGGCGCGGCTCGGTCGAGTACAAGCGCGAGATGGCGCGCGTGCTGACCGGCCGCGCGCTGCGGGCCGCCCTCGATCGCACGAAGGGAAACTGACATGGCTAAGCACAAGATCAACCTCACCGTGAACGGCGCGGCGCACGAAGTCGAGGTCGAGTCGCGCCTGCTGCTTGTTCACCTCATCCGCGAGGAGCTGCGGCTCACCGGGACGCACATCGGCTGCGACACCTCGCACTGCGGCGTGTGCACCGTGCTGCTCGACGGCCAGCCCGTCAAGTCGTGCACGCTGCTCGCGGTGCAGGCCGACGGCCGCAAGCTGAGCACGGTCGAGGGGCTCGAGCAGGGCGGCAAGCTGCATGCGATCCAGGAGGGCTTCACCGAGAAGCACGCGCTCCAGTGCGGCTACTGCACCCCCGGCATGCTGATGACCTGCAGCGCGCTGCTCGAGAAGAACGCAAGACCGAGCGAGCAGGAGATCCGCCAGGCGATCTCCGGCAACCTGTGCCGCTGCACCGGGTATCTCAACATCGTCAAGGCGGTGCAGCACGCCGCGGAGAAACTCCATGGATAAACCAAGGACCGACGCGAAAATCTGCGGAATGGGCCACTCCATGAAGCGCAAGGAGGACCCGCGCTTCATCCGCGGCAAGGGCAACTACGTCGACGACATCAAGCTGCCCGGGATGCTGTACATGGACATCGTGCGCAGCCCGTACGCGCACGCGCGGATCAAGAAGATCGACACCTCGGCCGCGCTCAAGATCCCGGGCGTGCTGGCGGTGATCGACGGGCCGACGCTCGAGAAGTACAAGCTGCACTGGATGCCGACCATCTCGGCCGACACCCAGATGGTGCTGCCGATCGACGAGGTGATGTACCAGGCGCAGGAAGTGTGCGCGGTCATCGCCACCGAGCGCTACCTCGCCGCCGACGGCGCGGACGCGGTCGAGGTCGAGTACGAGCCGCTGCCGGTGATGATCGATCCGCTGAAATCGATCGCGCCCGGCGCGCCCGTGCTGCGCAAGGACAAGAAAGGCAAGTCGGACAACATCGCGTTCCACTGGGAAGCCGGAGACAGAGACAAGACGGAAAAGGCGCTCGCGGCCTCGGAGGTCGTCGCCGAGCAGTACGTCTACGTGCCGCGCATCCACGTCGCCTCGATGGAGACCTGCGGCTGCGTCGCGGACTTCAACACCGCCGAGGGCAAGCTCACGGTCTACATGACCACGCAGGCGCCGCATGCGGTGCGCACGGTGTTCGCGCTGGTCGCGGGCCACGTCGGCCTGTCGGAGGAGCGCATCCGCATCGTCTCGCCCGATATCGGCGGCGGCTTCGGCGGCAAGGTGCCGGTGTATCCGGGCTACGTGATCGCGGTCGCCGCCTCGGTGGTGATCGGCAAGCCCGTGAAGTGGATCGAGGACCGCATGGAGAACCTGCAGGCCGACTCCTTCGCGCGCGACTACCACATGAAGGTGCGGCTCGGTGCCAGCAAGGACGGCCGCATGACGGCGCTCTCCATCAAGACCATCGCCGACCACGGCTACACCAACGCCTCGGCCAACCCGATGAAGTACCCGGCGGGGCTGTTCTCGATCTGCACCGGCTCCTACGACCTGAAGAACGCGTTCTGCGAGGTCGATGCGGTCTACACGCACAAGCCGCCCGGCGGCGTCGCCTACCGCTGCTCGTTCCGCGTCACCGAGGCGGTGCACGCGATCGAGCGCGTCACCGACGTGCTGGCGCAGAAGCTCGGCATGGACCCGGCCGAGCTGCGCATGAAGAACTTCATCGCCCCCGAGCGCTTCCCCTACAAGTCGGTGCTCGGCTGGGAATACGACAGCGGCAACTACCCCGCGGCGCTGAACAAGGCGATGGATATCGTGGGGTATGAAGACCTGAGAAAAGAACAAAAAGAGAAGCGCGCGCGCGGCGAGCTGATGGGCATCGGCATCTGCAGCTTCACCGAGATCGTCGGCGCAGGTCCGTCGAAGGACTTCGATATCCTCGGCATCAAGATGTTCGACTCGGCCGAGATCCGGGTGCACCCGACGGGCAAGGCGATCGCGCGCTTCGGCACCAAGAGCCAGGGACAGGGGCACGAGACGACCTACGCCCAGATCGTCGCCGAGGAGCTCGGCATTCCCGCGAGCGACATCCAGGTCGAGGAAGGCGACACCGACACCGCGCCTTACGGCCTGGGCACGTATGCCAGCCGCTCGACCCCGACCTCGGGCGCGGCGGCGTCCCTCGCGGCGCGCAAGATCCGAAGCAAGGCCAAGGCGATCGCCGCGCATCTTCTCGAGTGCAGCGAGGCCGACCTCGACTGGGAGCCGGGCAAGTTCTTCATCAAGGGCGTGCCCGACAAGGCGAAGACCATCCAGGAATGCGCCTTCGCCGCGTACACCAACATGCCGCAGGGCATGGAGCCGGGCCTCGAGGCCACGCACTACTACGATCCGCCCAACCTCACCTTCCCGTTCGGCAGCTACATCTGCGTGGTCGACATCGACCGCGGCACCGGCGAAGTGAAGGTGCGCCGCTTCGTGGCGGTCGACGACTGCGGCAACATCATCAACCCGATGATCGTCGACGGGCAGATCCACGGCGGCCTCGCGCAGGGCGTGGGCCCCGCGCTGTACGAGGAGATCAGCTACGACGAGGACGGCAATATCTCCGGCGGCAGCTTCCTCGACTACTACGTGCCCACCGCGCTCGAGTGCCCGAAGTGGGAGACCGACAAGACCATCACCCCTTCGCCGCACCATCCATTCGGCGCGAAGGGCGTGGGCGAATCGGCCACCGTCGGCGCGCCGCCCGCGATCGCCAACGCCGTGGTCGACGCGCTCTCGCACCTGGGCGTCACCCATGTCGACATCCCGGTCACGCCCGAGAAGGTGTGGGCGCTGCTGCGGAAGGCGGGTGCGGCCGAGTAGCGTAGAAAAAATCGGGCTCTGACCCCGATTCTTTTACCAGCGGTGCCAGCGGTGGTATCGCGGGTAGGCGTAGTAGGGGCGGGGTGCGACCACGACCGCCGGGGCCGGCGCGGCATACACCACCGGGCCCGGATCAATCGGGGCGAGGACGCAGCCGCCCAGCGCGGCGCTCGCGGCGAGTAATGCGAGGAGAGTTTTCATGCCCCATTAACCCAGCCTTCATGCCCCGGCGCTGCGAGATGTTGTTACCGGGTATTGCGGGACGTCCCGGCTGTTTCAGTTTGCAACACATTGGAACCGCGCACGGCGATTGCTACGCCAGCAGGTGGTACGGGCACACAGGAGAGCCTATGAGCAAGCTGTTGACCATTCTCGCCGCCGCCGCCTTCGTCCTGGCTTCGACGCCGACCCAGGCGCAAGTCGCGAAGCGGGCCACCGAGGCCGCCGCGAAAGCGAAAGCCGAAGCCGAAAAGAAGGGCAAGTCCGCGCCCGATAAGAAGCGCAAGGCGCGCGCGGTGGTGGACAAGGTGCGCGCGGCGGTAAAAAAGGACGCCAAGTAGCGCGATTTCGGTGCCCAGGCGGGATTCCGCCTTATCATCCGCTCGATGAGCGGACCAGAGGCGATCTCCCTCACCCGGTCTCTGCTGCGCTTCGACACGGTCAACCCGCCCGGCCGGGAGCGCGACTGCGCGCGCTATGCCGGAAGCCTCCTCGAGGAGTGGGGCTACGAGGTCCACTACCACGAGTACCAGGATGCGCGCACCAGCGTGATCGCGCGCGCAGGGGGCTCAGATGCGGGCTCAGATGCGGGCTCGGAGGCGAAGGCGCCGCTTTGCCTGACCGGGCATCTCGACGTGGTGCCGCTCGGTACCCGCGCCTGGAGCAAGGACCCCTTCAGCGGCGAGGCCGACGGCGACCGGCTGTACGGGCGCGGCTCCTCCGACATGAAGGCGGGCGTCGCCGCGATCCTGCTCGCGGCGCGCAGCATGGCGAAGAAGCTGGCCGGTACGCCCGGGATCGTGATCGTGCTGACCGCGGCGGAAGAGGGCGGGTGCATTGGCTCGCGTCATCTTTCCGAACAAAAGGACCTTCTTGGGAAAGCAGGTGCCCTGGTCGTCGGCGAGCCGACGTCGAACTATCCGCTGGTCGGTCACAAGGGCTCGGTGAAGTTCCACGCGCGCTTCAAGGGCGTGTCGGCGCACGGCTCGATGCCGCATCTGGGCGTGAACGCGATCTACAAGGCGGCGCGCGCGCTCGCCAGGCTCGAGGCTTTCGACTTCGGCGTGCGTTCGCATCCGGTGATGGGCAAACCTACGCTCAACGTCGGCACCATCGCAGGCGGCAGCAGCGTGAACGCGGTCGCCGACTCGGCCGACATCGGCATCGACATCCGGACTGTGCCGGGGATGGACCATGCCCTTCTCATGAATCATTTGAAAGATATTCTTGAGGAAGCGGACCTCGAAGTGTTCTCCAACCTTGGCCCGGTATGGACCGAGCCCGAGCAAGCCTGGGTGCAGCGCGTGTTCGAGATCTGCAAGCCGTTCGTCGACGATCGGCTCGAGGCGCGCACCGCGCCTTACATGACCGACGCGGCGAACCTGCTCAAGGTCTATGGCGGCGCCCCGACCGTGGTGCTCGGCCCGGGCGAGGCGGCGATGGCCCACCAGACCGACGAGTACTGCAGCATGGAGCGCATCCGGCAGGCGGTGTCGATCTACGAAACGCTGATCCGGGACTGGACCGGCGCATGAACGTCATCGCGTCGCTCGCGATCAAGGCGGTCTACCTCGAGCTCGCGCCCGCGTTCCAGCGCCAGAGCAAGGAAAAGCTCGACACGCAGTGGGTGGGGATGGCCGATATCCGCAAGCGCATGCTCGCGGGCGAAGTCTGCGACGTGGTGATCGGCTCGGCGTCGCTGATCGAGGACCTGGTCGCGGGCGGCAGCCTCGATTCGCGCAGCCGGGTCGACATCGCGAAATCCGGCGTCGGCGCGGCGGTGCGCGCAGGCGCGAAGAAGCCCGACATCGGCAACGTGGACGCGCTGAAGGCCGCGCTGCGCGCGGCGAGATCCATCGTGTACTCGAGCGGGCCGAGCGGGATCTACCTCGCCGAGCTCATCCAGCGCCTGGGCCTCGCCGAGGAGCTGAAGTCGAAGGCCGTGCAGGCGCCGCCCGGGGTGCTCGTGGGCGAGCTCGTGGCGAGCGGCAAGTTCGAGCTCTGCTTCCAGCAGGTGTCCGAGCTGCGCCAGGTGAAGGGCATCGACTACGTCGGCCAGCTGCCGCGCGATGTGCAGCTGACGACGGTGTTCGCGGGCGCGGTGCACTCGAAGTCTTCGCAGTCCAAGGCGGGAAGCGAGCTGCTGCATCATCTCGCCTCGCGCGATGCCCGCCGGGTGCTGTCCAAGCACGGCCTTGACCCCGCGTAGATGAAAAACGAGGTGAAAGAAAAGCTCGCCCGCGGCGAGCTGGTCGCCTCGATGATCGTGCGCCTGGTGAGCGGCGTCGAGATCGTGCGCATCGCCAAATCCGCGGGCTTCGACTCGCTCTACATCGACCTCGAGCACTCGAGCTTCACCATCCACAGCGCGGCCCAGATCTCGCTCATGGCGCTCGAGGCCGGCATCCCGGCCTTCGTGCGGGTGCCGGCGAACACGCCCGAATACATCTCCAGAGTGCTCGACGCGGGCGCGCTCGGCGTGATCGCGCCCGGGGTGAGCTCGGCGGCCGAGGCGCGCGCCGTGGTGGCGGCGGCGAAGTACCCGCCGCTCGGCGGCCGCGGCGTCGCACCCGGCCTGCCGCACTTCGGGTACCGCGCCCTCCCCGCCGCGGAGACGCTGCCGGCGATGAACCACGCCACCATGGTGATCGTGCAGCTCGAGTCCGCGGCGGCGCTCGCGGCGCTGGAGGAGATCGTCGCCGTCGACGGCGTCGACCTCGTGCTGATCGGCAGCAACGATCTTCTCGCCGACTTCGGCCTTGCCGGCCAGTACGACCACCCGAAGCTGCGCGAGGCCTACGAGCGCACCATCGCCGCCTGCCGGCGGCGCGGCAAGCACGTCGGCATCGGCGGCCTCGGCACGCGGCCGGACCTGGTCGAGAAGCTCGTGCAGCTCGGCGCGCGCTACGTTTCCACCGGGACCGACCTCGCGTTCCTGATGGCCGAATGCACTCGCCGCGCGCGGCAGGTGAAGGAGCTGAAGTTATGATTCGAGCCAGTCTGGCCGTTTTCGCTCTCGTCGCAGGCGGCGCGCTTGCGCAATCGTTTCCGAGCAAGCCGATCCACATGATCGTGCCCCTGGTGCCCGGCGGAAACCAGGACATTGTGGCGCGCGCGGTCGCCGAGGAGATGTCGAAGCGGCTCGGCCAGCAGGTCGTCGTGGAAAACCGGCCGGGGCAGAGCGCGATCATCGGCACCCAGTTCGTGAAGAACGCGCCGCGCGACGGCTATACGCTGCTCTCGGTCTCGGTGACCTTCGCGCGGGTGCCCGGCGTGGTGAAGGCCGCGGGCTACGATCCGCGCACCGACTTCACCGGGGTCAGCCTCGTCTGCCGGATCCCGCAGGTGCTGGTGGTCAACGCCGCCAATCCCGCGCGCACAGTTCAGGAGCTCATCGCGCAGGCCAAGGCGAAGCCCGGCGAGATCACTTTCGGCGGCTCGGGCAACGGCTCCACCGGACACGTCGCGGCCGAGCTCTTCATGCGCGCGGCCGGCGTGAAGCTCATGCAGGTGAGCTACAAGGGCAACGCCCAGGCACTCACCGATCTAATGGGCGGGCAGATCGCGATGATGTTCGACCAGGTCAGCACTTCCGCGGGGCACGTCCGGGGCGGCAAGCTGCGCGCGCTGGCGGTGACCTCGAAGGCACGCTCGGAAGTGCTGCCCGAGGTGCCGAGCCTGCACGAGCTGGGCTTCACCGGCTTCGACGACGTGACCTGGAACGGCATCGTCGCGCCCGCCGGTGTCCCCCGGGAAATCATTTCGGTGCTCCACTCGGCGGTGGCGAAGGGGCTTGCCAGTCCCGAGCTGCGCAAGCGCTTCGGCGAGCGCGGCATCGAGCTCGCCGCGAGCGCTTCGCCCGAAGAGTTCTCCACGTATGTCCGCTCGGAGGCCGATGCCTTCTTGAAGCTCGTCAAGGAAGCCGGCATCCAGGTGGAATGAGCGCCTGCGATACCCACTTCCACGTCTTCGGCCCCGAGGAGCGCTATCCGTACTCCTCGGACCTGCGCTACAGCCCGCCCATCGCGCCGCTCGAGGACTACCTGGAGCACGCGCGCGAGCTCGGCATCGAGCGCTACGTGTTCGTGCAGCCCAGCGCCTACGGCCGCGACAACCGGTGCATGCTGGACGCGATGCGCGCGGTCGGGCTCGAGCGCTGCCGCGGCATCGTCGACATCGAGGAGCACGCGCCGCTCGAGGAGCTCGAGCGCCTCGACGCCGCCGGGGTGCGCGGCGTGCGCATCAACGTGAACCCGATCAAGCCGCCCGAGCCCGGGTTCTCGATGAGCCTGATGAAGCGCATCCGCGCGCTGGACGCGAACTGCGCGCGCCTGGGCTGGATGCTCGACTTCCTCGCGCCGGGATGGCTGACGCGCGAGCTGATTCCGGTGCTGAAGGGCCTCGAGTCGCGCTTCTCGATTGCGCACCTCGGCATGTTTCCCGCGATGGCCGGGCCGCACCAGCCCGGGTTCATGGAGTTCGTGAATTTCGTGCGCGGCTGCGATCGCTGCTGGGTCAAGCTGACCGGCGCTTACCGCATCTCGCTCGAGCCCGGCTTCGCCGACACGGTGGCGCTGGCGCGCCCGCTCATCGCCGCGGCGCCCGGGCGCGTCATCTGGGGCTCGGACTACCCGCACCTCTCCTTCGCCGACCGCGTCGATTCGCGCCAGCTCTTCGGCTTGCTTGAGCAATGGGCGCCGGAGGAGCGGGCTCGCGACCGGATCCTGGTCGAGAACCCGCAGCGCTGCTTTGGCTTTTAATTACTGCTTACGGATCTCGTTCGCGTCCGAGAGCTGCACGCGCGTCCCGGGCTGAAAGTCGCGGCTCGCGGTGTCGACCCACATCATGCGGCCGTCATCCATGCGGATGCGCAGACGCTGCAGCCCGCTCTCCTTGGCAGCCGGAATTCTTCTCTCGGAGCTGCTGGGGCCCGCGTCGAGCGCTCCTGGCACGGAAGTCACGGCCTGCACTACCCCGGTGCCCGCGTGGTAGGGGTGCTCGACGGGCTTGATCGAGGCGGTTTGCGACTTTTCGGGGCCGGGACTGCTGCAGCCGACGAGAGCCGCGGCAAGGATGGCGATGGGCGCTGCCAATGCGAGTCGGTTCATGGTGATCCTCCTGTGGGAATGGCGCTTGGGATGTAGCAAGCGCCGTTCCGCCGCGATTCATTGATTCGTTGACACTGAAAGCGCTGCGGGTTTAGCTTAGCTCGACACTACGGGGAGGTCACAATGAGCAAGCGTCTCGTCGCCGTTGCCGCAGCCGCGGCAATGGCCTGCTGCAGCGCCTTCGGGCAGGCGCCGAAGACCCTCAAGATGCAGTCGAGCTGGCCGGCGAGCAACACGCTGCAGGAGCACTTCAAGATCTTCGCCGAGCGCACTGAAAAGCTGACCCAGGGCAGCCTCAAGATCGACGCCATGCCCGCCGGGCAGATCGTGCCGGCCTTCGAGGTGCTCGATGCAGCGCACAAGAAGGTGCTCGACGGCTGGCATTCCATCTCCTACTACTGGGTGGGCAAGAATCCTGCCGCGGCGCTTTTTGCCGCGCCGCCCGGCGGCCCCTTCGGCATGGATCACATGGATTACCTGGGCTGGCTCTACGTCGGCGGCGGCCTGCAGATGTGGCGCGACTTCTACCAGAACGACCTCAAGCTGAACCTCATCGTTTGGCCCGCGCACCCGTCGAGCCCGCAGGCCTTCGGCTGGTTCAAGAAGCCGCTGCGCAGCGTCGCGGACATCAAGGGCCTGAAATGCCGCCAGACCGGCCTCAACGCCGAGGTGTACGCCAAGATGGGCATGAGCGTGGTCAACATGGCCGGCGGCGAGATCGTGCCGGCCGCGCAGCGCGGCGTGATCGACTGCGCCGAGTGGGTCGGCGGGGTCGAGGACCTGCGCCTCGGGCTGCACAGCGTGTTCAAGTATCACTACACGCCCGGCATGCACGAGAACAACTCGATCGGCGAGCTCGGCTTCAACCTGGACGTATGGAAGAGCTTCACCCCGGCACAGCAGGAGGCGGTCAACTCCGCGGTGAACGACACCTTCATCAGCTGGCTCACGCGCTGGCAGAAGCAGAACGCCGACGCCATCGAGGAGCTGGTCAACAAGCATGGCGTGCAGATCCGGCGCACGCCGCCCGATATCCTGATCGCCTCGCTCAAGGCCTGGGACGAGGTGGCCGCCGAGAACTCGGCCAAGAGCCCGACCTTCAAGAAGGTCTACGAGTCGCAGCGCGCCTACGCCGCCAAGGTGGTGCCGGCGAAGCGCTACATGTTCCCGCCGTACTCCTTCGCCGCGAACTACTACTGGCCGCAGGAGGCGGCAAAGCCCGCGGCAAAGGGTAAGAGCAACTGACGCGATTTTTTCTTGCCGCGGCGCTGTGGCTTGCCGCCTTTGCGGTTCAGGGGCAGGGCAACGTCACGCGTATCGTGGTGCCGTTCGCCGCGGGCGGGGTGCAGGACATCCTCGCCCGCGCGATCAACGCCGAGCTCGGGGCAGCGCTCGGCCGCAGCGTGATCGTCGAGAACCGGCCGGGCGCGGGCAACACCATCGGCACGGCCTACGTGGCGAAGGCGCCGCCGGACGGCCACACCCTGATCCTCGCCGCGGCGAGCCACACCATCTCGGGCTCGCTCTACAGCAAGCTCCCCTACCACCCGATCAACGACTTCACCGCGGCGGCCCACATCGGCACGGTCGATTACGTGCTCATGATCACCTCTGCAGTTCCCGCCAAGTCCACTTCCGAATTCGTTGCGTATGCAAAGGCAAACCCGGGCAAGCTAAACTACGCCAGCGCCGGAAACGGCAGCGCGACGCACCTTGCGATGGCCTACTTCGCGAGCCTCGCCGGGATCGAGATCGTGCACGTGCCGTTCAAGGCGACGGGCGAGGCGATCAACGAGGTGCTCGCCGGGCGCGCCCACGCGGTGATCGCGGCCAACATCGGCGCGCTCGCGTTCGTGAAGGACGAGCGGGTGCGCATGCTCGCCTCGACCGGCCGCCAGCGCTCGAAATTCCTGCCGCCGCTTCCCACCGTCGCCGAGAGCGGCGTCCCTGGCTACGTGTTTGATTCATGGCTCGGCCTGCTCGCGCCGGCGGCGACGCCGCGGCCGCTGCTCGGCGAGATCAATGCCGCGATGGAGAAGCTGCTGCGCGATCCGGTGATCCTCGAGCGCCTCGCAAAACAGGGCATCGAGCCGCGGGCCCTCGGCGTGGACGCGTTCAACGCGCTCTTGCGGGAGGATTTCGCGAACATGGCCAAGGTGGTCAAGGCCTCGGGCGCGCGCATCGACTAGCCCGTCGGGGTTTTCCCCAACCGAGCTTCGTCGACAGGGCGTCGATTTTCGCTTCCAGATTTGTGCGATATTTCGCGGCTGGCAAATTCTTGCAGGACTGCTAACCTTCGCGTCATTAGAACAACAACACCAGGAGCGAGGACCATGAACGCAGGAGCGGTTTCCAGGCTGCTGTCCCAGATTCCGGCGAGGACCGAACGCACGCAGAGCGGCGTGCAGTTCAGGCCGCAGGCCTGCGGCTGCGCCTATCCGGAGCGCCTCGGGCAACTTTCCCGTTTCCTCTCCTGGCTGCGGCCGCTCGACGCGCTCACGCGCGACGAGCAGGTGGCGCTGGGCCTGGTCGCCGCCAACGGCAGGCCGGTGCAGCCCGTCGACGAGGACGAGGCCGACGACGCCGAGCTCGACTCCGCCGTGCCCAGCGCGATGCTTGCCCGGCCGGCATAGCGGCGCGGGCCATGCTCCGCTCGGCGCACTCGCGCCCGAGGCGGCATGCACATTGCACAGCCATGCATGTTCCCTCAACCGTCGGAGTTGAAACATGCTTAGCTGGGCGATCGCGTTCTTCATCGTTGCCATCATTGCCGCGGTGTTCGGCTTCGGCGGCATCGCCGCCGGCGCCGCAGGCATCGCCAAGGTGCTGTTCTTCCTGTTCCTCATCGCCTTCCTGGTGTCGCTGGTCGTCGGGATGAGGGGCCGGGGGCCGCGCATCTAGCGCTTCAGGCATCATGCGGCCGTGATCCTGCGGATCGCGGCCGCCGCCGCACTTCTCGCCACCCTTTTTTCCGCCGGCGCGCTCGCCTGCTCCTGCGCCGACGTTTCGCGCGCCACGCCGGCCCGCCTCGCCGACTTCGTCGCGCAAGCCGATCGCGTCGTGCACGGCCGGGTGGTGGAGCGCTTCTCCCTGCGCGAGGCGCGCATCGAGGTGCTCGAGTCGTTCAAGGGCTCTGGCGAGCGCTTGGAAGCATTGCGCGGCAACGGCGCGAACTGCGGCTTCACGTTCGTGGCGGGAGAGGAGCGGGTCTATTTTGTGTTCTCGGGCGTGGTGACGCTCTGCGGCCGCGCCGCGCCGCGCCCCGAGCTGCTCGCGCGCCTGCGCAAGCTGAAAGTCGGCGACGCCGGCTGCGAGGCCGTGGCGCAACCGCCGCGCCCACCCGCGGTCGCGGCGCTCGAGGAGGCCGACCCCCCGCCATACGAGCCGCAGTACGGCTTCGACCCCGACGTCGCGCTCGGCGTCGGCCACGTGCGGCCGGTGCGCGAAGAAGAGCGCGACGACTGGACCCGGCGCCTCAAGCTACCGGTGTTCACCGCGCCCGGCGGCGAGGTGAAGATCTGGCTCACGCCAGGCTCGGTGGGGGGAGATGTGCTCGTCGAGACCGGCTACGAGACCGGCAGCCTGATCGTGCTCCAAGCCCGGCCCGACGGCTGGCTGCAGATCCGCTTCGGCGGCCCGCTCGCCTCGGGCGCCGGCTGGGTGCATCGCTGCCATCTCGATGCCGCGACCCCGCGGCTCGAATACCAGCCCTGGGAGCAGCTGCTGGCCGCGGCCGCACCGCTCTATTTCCGCTCCTGGACGCCGCGCAACCTGCGCAAGGCGGCCTCCACCGAGGCGCCGCTCGTCGCCGTCATTCCGCCGGATCCGAACCTCTACGGCATCAAGCCGCTCCAGTTCCGCGGCGACTGGGTGCGGGTGCGCCTTTCCATTCCTTCGACGTATTGCGCGGATCCGAAGCCGCGGCGGGCGCAGGTGCGCGAAGGCTGGGTACGCTGGCGCAGCACCGACCACAGCCCTGCGCTGTGGTATTACACGCGGGGGTGCTGAAAACGAAAGGGGGGCGGCTTAAGCGAGCTCCGCCCGAACGATTTGTGCTCCCTGAACAAGCGATCTCAATTTTTCAAAGGCAATGTCGCGGGCTAGGTATTTCATGCCGCAGTCGGGCGCGACCACAAGGCGATCGGCGGAGACGTGCTTCAACCCGGCGCGGATTCGGCGCGCCACTTCCTCGGGCGACTCGACCGCGTCGGTTCCGAGATCGATCACGCCCAGCATCACCGTTTTCCTGGACAGCTCTTTCAAAATGGAAAGATCGAGGCGCGGCTGCGCGGCCTCGATCGAGATCTGCGAGGCCGTCGTATCGGCGAGCTGGGGCAGGAACGAGTAGCCGCTCGGCTTCTCCTTGACCGCCGCCGCGTAGCCGAAGCACAGATGCACGATCGTGGTGCCGTCGATCCCCTGCAGCGCGCGGTTGATCGCCTTGACGCCGTAGCGCGCGGCGCGCTCGGCGCGCGCCTGCAGCCAGGGCTCGTCGAGCTGGATCACGTCGGCGCCGGCGGCCCGGAGGTCGCGCGCCTCCTCGTTGACCGCGGCGGCGAAGGCCATCGCGAGCGCCTCCTCGTCGCGGTAGTAGTCGTCCTGGGCCTGTTGCGTCATGGTGAACGGGCCGGGCAGGGTGATCTTGATCTTCTTCGCCGTGTTGCGGCGGAGGAACTCGACGTCCCGGACCTCGACCGGAAGCTTTCTTTTGATCGGAGCCACGATCCGCGGCACCACCGAGCGTCCGCCGCTGCGGTTGACGGTAGTGCCGGGGTTGACGATATCGACGCCTTCGAGGGCGGTGGCGAAGCGGTTGGAGTAGCTCTCGCGCCGCATCTCGCCGTCGGTGATGATGTCGATGCCCGCGCGCTCCATGTCGCGGATGGCGATCAGGGTCGCGTCGTCCTGCGCTTCCTCGAGGTCCTTTTCCTGCACTTTCCAGATCTCGGGCGCGCGAACGCGCGGCACCTTGTCGCCGAGCCGCTCGCGGTGGATCAGCCAGCCGGGCTGAGGATAGCTACCCACTACCGTTGTCGTAAGCATCGCTTTCCCGATTGGATTTTCAGGCCTGATTCAGAACCCGCCGCACGACGTCGACGAGAATGTTCTTGGTGTAGGGCTTGGTCACATAGCCGTCGGCGCCGAGCAGCAGCCCGCGGCCGATCGCCTCCGGGTCCTTCTTCGCCGTGAGCAGGACGATCGGCAGATTGCTGAGCACCTTGTGCCGGCGCATGCGCGTGAGGATCTCGAAGCCGTCGCCGTCGGGCAGCTCGATGTCGAGGAGCAGGAGGTCGGGGGCGCCTTCGTCGAACATCGACTGCAGGAAGCCGTTGGCGGTCTGCGTGACGCGCACGCGGTAGCCCGCCATGGTCATGCGCAGGTCGGCGAGGGCGAGCTGGTCGGGATCGTCCTCGACGATCAGCACCACGGTGTCCTCGGGGCGCTTTGCCGGCACCTTCTGCACCCGCAGCCGGTCGAGGGCGAGGTAGGCGCCGGTGCGCGCGAGCGCCGAGGTGGCTTTCTCCGTCTCCTCGCGCAGCATCTGCCCGTCGAGGCGCTGCGTGTCGTCGGTCTCGAGCGCGAAGTCGCGCTCGAGCTCTTCGCCCGCCGGCACCTGCTCGATCAGGCCGAGCTGCTCGAGCTCGTCGAGCCATTCGTTCAGGATGGTGCCGGGATAACTCCCGACCAGCTTTTCCAGCAGGCCGGTGTGGCCGTGGAAATCCATGATCCAGAGCAGACGCCGGTAGTCCGCGGGCACTGCGGCGTCCTGCTGTTCCCAGGCGTCGCGGCCGGTTTTCGTGAGGCGGTAGATGCGCTCGGACATAGGAGGAAGCGGGGCCTCTCGATTTATCGGCAGGAAGGAGATTTTCCTCGACCGGGTGAAGGAATAGTTCCTGAAAAACAACATATTGTCGAGCGCCTGGCGCGGTTCTGACTCAAACTTACAGCGAAAGGGGAATCCCGTTATGAGCTCCCAAGCCTGGATGGTCGTACCTAATAACTTTGCCGTCTCGGCCCTGATCCTGGCGCTGGTCGCCATGATCTTCCTGTACTTCGCCCGCATGCCGATGCACGCCCTGATCCGCTCCTTGGGGCAGGCGCTCGGCGGCCCGCTGCGCATGGGGGCGCGCTGGCTGCTTGCGGCCGCGGCCGAGGTCCAGAACCGCAACAAGGCGGTGCTGCTTGCCCAGGGGAAAACCGAGGTCGGACAGCGCGTCGAGCGCGAGTTCGAGCGCCTCGGGGTCATCGTGCAGCGCGACCTGCAGGGCTATCCGGCGCTGCAGAGAAAGCTCCTCGACGAGATCACCCGCATCGAGGAGGACTACAAGAAATGCGGCGAGGTCCCGCCGCCGCCCCCGGAGTGGGCCGAGGCCGTGGCCACCATCGCCAAGGTGAAGACCAACGGCAACGAGCTGGTGCAGCGAGTGCTGGAGGAGATCAAGCGCTCGATCAGTTCGATCCACGACAAGACGCTCGCCGACTACCGCCGCGCCTACGAGCGGCGCCACAAGATCCTCGAGAGCTTCATGCCCTTCTGGCGCTCGGTGGACAAGAACCTGGTCCAGGTCGAGCAGAACATGGCGCGCCTGCAGGCCAACGTGCGCACGGTCGACGCGCACATGGCGATCTACGAGCAGATCAACGAGGGCACCGACAAGGCGCAGCACGCGCTCACGGTCTCGGGCTTCACCCAGTTCGCGATCTCGCTGCTGGTCATGGTGGTCGCGGCCGGCGGCGCCTTCATCAACTTCAAGCTGATCGCGCTGCCGATGTCGGAGATGGTGGGCGCGGGCGACTACATCTCGAGCACGCTGCGCACTTCCGAGGTGGCGGCGCTGGTGATCATCTTCGTCGAGGCGTCGATGGGGCTGTTCCTGCTCGAGGCGCTGCGCATCACGCACCTCTTCCCGCGCATCGCCACCCTGAACGACCGGCTGCGCACGCGCATGCTGTGGATCGCGCTCACCCTGCTGGTGATCCTTGCCGGCGTCGAGGCGGCGCTCGCCCTGATGCGCGACATGCTGATCACCGACAAGCAGGCGCTGCTGCAGTCGCTCTCGGCGGTGCAGCCGATCCAGAGCGACAGCTGGATGTCGAGCATCCCGACCGCGGGCCAGATGCTGCTCGGCTTCATCCTGCCCTTCGCGCTGGCGTTCATCGCCATCCCGCTGGAATCGCTGATCCACTCGGGCCGCACCGTCGGGGGCGTGTTCTTCCTCGCGTTCCTGCGCTCGGTCGCGTTCCTGCTGCGCGCCTTGAGCAACGTGGCGCGGCAGCTGTGCCGGGTGCTGGTGCGCCTGTACGACGTCGCGATCGTGGTGCCGCTGGTGATCGAGCGCCTGGTGAAGGGCTCGCGCGCCCACGGCCACGGCAAGCTCGACGTCGACGTCGATCTCGAGCGCACGCACGCCTAGCCCTCACCACCTGGAGGAGCCGACATGAACAAGCGCCAGTTCCTGCTCTCGCTGCCCGCGCTCGGCCTCGCGCTCGCCGCGACCGGCTGCGCCGATTCGCGCAGCCACACGCACGCCGTGTACATGCTGGTCGACACCTCGGGCACGTACGCCCAGGAGGCGGCCAAGGCCCAGGTGATCATCAACTACCTGCTGGGCTCGCTGCAGGCGGGCGACTCGCTCGCGGTGGCGCGGGTGCAGAGCCGCAGCTTCAGCGAGAAGGACATCGTCGCCAAGGCGACCTTCGACACCCGCCCGTCGCAGGAGAACGCCCAGAAGCGCGCCTTCCGCGAGCGCATCGACAGCACGTTCCGCCTGGTGCCGGGCAGCAAATACACCGACATCACCGGCGGCCTCATCCAGGGCTCTGAGTTCCTGAACGAGACCGGCGCCGGCAACAAGACCATCATCGTGTTCTCCGACATGCAGGAAGAGCTCGACAAGGTCACGCAGCGCGACTTCCCGATCAACCTCAAGGGCATCCGGGTGATCGCGGTGAACGTGGTCAAGCTCAAGACCGACAACGTCGACCCGCGCAAGTACATGGGCCGGCTCGAGGCCTGGCAGAAGCGCGTGGAGAACGCCGGCGCGCGCGAGTGGCGCGTCATCAACAACCTCGATCGCCTGGACGCTATCCTAGCGAGAGGTTGACCCGGAAAGCTCAGTCCTCAGCGGCATGGCTTGAAGTCCTGCAGCACCCCGGCGCGTTCGCGCTGCGGGTGCTCGCCGCTTTCCGCAAGAACCAGGGCCTGCTGCTCGCCGGCGCGGTGGCGTATTACGCGCTGCTCTCGATCGTCCCGCTGCTCATCCTGATCGTGATCGCGCTGTCGCACTTCGTGGACCAGGCGCTGCTGCTGGAGACGCTCGAGCGCTATCTCGGCTGGGTGGTGCCAGGGCAGTCGCAGCCGATCGTCGCCGAGCTGACCGGCTTCCTCGAGCACCGCGACGTGCTCGGCTGGGTGCTCGCCGGGACGCTGCTCTTCTTCAGCTCGCTCGCCTTCACGGTGCTGGAGAATGCGCTGTCGATCATCTTCTTCCATCGCGTCGCGGTGCGCCGGCGCCACTTCCTCGTCTCGGCGATCATCCCCTACTGCTACATCCTGTTCCTCGGCGTGGGGCTGCTCGTGGTGACGCTGGTCGCCGGAGGGCTCGAGGCCATTGGCAACGACCGCATCGATTTCCTCGGCCTGTACTGGTCGCTCGACCCCGTTTCCCGCGGCGCCCTCTATCTCGTCGGCGTGGCGGGCGAGATCCTGGTGGTCAGCTCGATCTATCTCGTGATGCCGGTGGGGCGGCTTCGGCTCCGGCATGCGCTCATCGGCGGCGCCACCGCCGCGTTCCTGTGGGAGCTCACGCGCCACGTGCTGATCCGGTATTTCGCCACGCTCTCCTCCGTGAACGTGGTCTACGGCTCGCTCACCACCGCGATCGTGGTGCTGCTCAGCCTGGAGGTCCTTGCCGGGCTGCTCCTCTTCGGGGCGCAGGTGATCTCCGAGTACGAGCGTCTCGAGAGAAGCAAATGAGAAAAATAGGGTCTGTCCCTATTTTTCAGGTTCGATATTTCTTCAGCGCTTCCTTCGTGAGCGCAATGCCGTGTCCTGGCTTGGCCGGGATGCGGAACTCGCCGTCCTTGCACGCGGGCAGCTCCTCGTAGAGGTCGGGCGGCGCCCAGTCCATGTACTCGACCAGGAAGCCGTTCGAGAGCGCGCCGCAGACCTGCAGCGAGAGCTCGTGCACCACGTGCGGCGAGACCGCCACGCCATGGGCGGCGGCGAGGTGGCCGATCTTCAGCGTCTCGCTGTAGCCGTTGGCGCGGCACACGTCGGGCATGAGATAGCGCGCGGCCTTGCGCTCGATCAGCTCGCGGAATTCGTAGCGGTTGTAGTGGTTTTCGCCGGTCGCAACGGGGATCTTTATTTTCGAGGCAACTTCCGCACAAAGCGCGATGTCGTCGGAGAGCACGGGCTCCTCGTACCACACCAGGTCTAGGTCCTCGAGCAGCGCGGCCTGACGCATGTTTCCCTGCAAGTCGAGCTTCTGGTTGACGTCGACCATCAAGCGCACGCCGGGGCCCAGCGCCTTGCGCACGATCTCGACGCGTTGCCGGTTCGCCTTCGGATCGGGATGGTGGATTTTCATCTTGTAGTACTTGCAGCCCGCCGCCGCATAGCGCTCGGCCTCGGCGACGAGCTCGGCCTCGCTGTACCTGCCCCAGCCGCCGCTGCCGTAGGCGCTCACGCGCTCGGTGAATCCGCCCCACAGCTTGTAGAGCGGCAGCCCGGCCGCTTTGCCGGCGAGGTCCCAGAGCGCGATGTCGAGCGCCGAGATCGCCATGCCGGCGATGCCGACGCGGCGCACACCGCGGTCGCCGCGGTACATCTTTTCCCACAGCCGCTCCACCTGCAGCGGGTCCTCGCCGACGAGCAGGCCTTTCAGCCGCGCGTCGAGGTAGGCGAGCACGGCTTCCGCGCCGCCGCCGCCGAACACCAGGCTGTAGCCCTGGCCGCGCACGCCCTCGTCGGTGGCGATGTCGGCCACCACGAACTTATGGTGCGGGAATTCGCTCGACATCGGCCGCGGCGTCGGCACGGTCAGCAGGCAGGTATCGATGGCGGTGATTTTCATCGGCACGTATTTTGCGCACAGTCTGTGAGATTCCGCATTTTGCGAGATTCCCCGGTAGGTTTCTACTACAGGAGGAAGCAAATGGCAGGTTTTGCACCCGAGCGAAGAAGCGCCGACCGTCCGCCGAACTGGACCGGACCCGAGCGCCGGCGCACGCGCGCTCACCCCGTGGGCATCGCCGAGATGCTCGATCCCGCGGCCGAGGAGGCGTACTGGCGCGAAAACTACGAAGCCGAGCCCTATTACGCTGCCGGCTACGCGTACGAGGACTACCACCCCGCTTATCGCACCGGCTGGGAAGGCCGTGCACGCTACGAAGGCCGCAGCTTCGAGCACGTCGCGCGCGAGCTCGAGGCCGACTACAACCGGCATCGCGGAGCGTCGCGGCTCGACTGGAACCAGAACCGTCGGGCCGTGCGCGCGGCCTGGGACCGGTTCGACGCCACCGACCATTTCGAGCGCAGCCAGTAAACTGCAGCGCATGAAGCTGCTGGCCACGGGCCTGCTCGTGCTGGCCGGCGTGGTGTACGCAGCCGCGAGCGCGCTCGAGCCCGGCCGGCCCTGGCTGCGCTACGTCGCCGCGGCGGCGGAGGCGGCGATGGTCGGCGCCATCGCGGACTGGTTCGCGGTGGTCGCGCTCTTTCACCATCCGCTCAACCTGCGGTTCATCCCGCATACCGCGATCCTGCCGCGCAACAAGGCGCGCATCGCCG
>Ga0070696_100000833_pt1 | contig 19880 bp, 16 predicted proteins | sample KBSK1253metaG_FD_65474 | JGI IMG/M metagenome (GOLD analysis project Ga0070696, IMG submission 65474) | Corn, switchgrass and miscanthus rhizosphere microbial communities from Kellogg Biological Station, Michigan, USA - KBS K1-25-3 metaG | ecosystem: Host-associated > Plants > Roots >... | reverse complement strand
GCTCGGGGTGCTCCCGCACCGCCTCGCCGAAGGAGCAGAAGATGATGCCTTGCTCGGCGAGTTTGGCCTTGTAGGTGGTGCCGACGGAGACGGAGTCGAAGATCGCATCGACCGCCACCCCTGCGAGAACCTTCTGTTCCGAAAGCGGAATGCCGAGCTTCTCGTAGGTCTCGAGCAGCTTGGGATCGACCTCATCGAGACTGCCCAGCATATTCTGGTTTCGCGGCGCGGCGTAGTACCGAATCGACTGGTAGTCGATGGGGTCGTACTTCACGTTGGCCCAGTGCGGTTCCGTCATCTTGAGCCATCCGCGATAGGCCCTGAGGCGCCAGTCCAGCAGCCACTCGGGCTCCTGCTTCTTGGCGGAGATGAGCCGAATGGTGTCCTCATTCAGCCCTTTGGGGGCGATATCGGATTCGATGTCAGTGACGAAGCCGTACTTATAGGCCTTGTTGACCAGGCTCTCGACCGACGAGCTCATATCTCACGCTCCGGCTTGAATCTCACGTGGTACTCGCAAGCACTGCAGCCGCTCAGGATGTGCTCCCGGCGATCGACCTCGGCCCCAAGCACCTCCGACAGGAAGCGAGCTTCGGCGGCGCAGATCTCCGGAAACCGCTCCGCCACTGCCTGGATGGCGCAGTTGTGCTCCGTCAGGGTGCCGCTCGGATCGCCGCCGGTAGCCTCAGCCATATAGCCCTGCTCGGAACGAACCTGGGCAACGGCCTGGAGCCGCTCCGCCGGCGCGGCATCCTTCAAATCCACTCGAAGCCGCCCGGCCAACCCGGACAAGTGGGACTCCAGGAGAGCGATTGCCGCGTCCCGACCTTCGTGTTCCACCAGGCTATCGAGCAGAGCGGTCAAGGTCTCCTGATATCGCCGGGGAAAAAGCCCCTCACCAGCCGGGGTCAAGCGATAGGCAAAGGCCGGAGCCCCCACGCCATGGTGCTCCAGCTCGTACTGCACCAGCCCCTGGGCTTCCAGCTCCTTCAGATGGTGCCTTGCGGCGTTGAGGGAAAGTCCCAAGCGAGCCGCAAGCTGCTTGGCAGTCAGCGGCTGAGCTCGTTTGAGCTGGACCAGCACATGGCCTCGAGAACCGGTAAGACCAAGGGGCATGCGCGAATCGTTGAGCGGAACTGGAGCTCCCATGGGAGGAATCATAAGTAATTTTGTCGGGATTGTCAAATCGCACAATAGTATTGGTGTGAATCTGTAACTACATGTGGGCGATGTATTTATGATAGCATCATCAGGCAAAGTAAGTGGGATATGCGGCGGAAACTCCGGAGGCGCACTACCAGTTGGCAGATAGTATTCCTAAATGCTGCTACTGGCCTGGCGAGTGCCTACTCCTCATATTGATCCACGCTCAAGCAACTTCTCCGATGGCCGAGGGCAACTCTCGATGACCATTCACCGTATCCGCCTGCTCGGCGATCCGATCCTCCGCGCCAGGTGCGAGCCGATCACCAAGCCGCGCTCCACGGCGGTCCGGGTCATCATGGATGACATGCGAGAGACCCTGCGAGACTGGCAGTCCCGCTTCGGCAGTGGGCGCGGTATTGCTGCCCCTCAGATTGGCGCCCCGGTCCGAATGGTCTTCGTGGAGATGGACAAGCCGTGGCCACTCATCAACCCAGAGATCCTCGATATCGGGTACGAGGATTTCGCCGTCTGGGACGATTGCTTCTCCTTCCCCAATCTTCTGGTGCGGGTTTCGCGAGCTTACCGGATCAAGATCAGGTATCAGGATCTCAAGGGGGAGTGGACCGAGCTCGATCTGGAAGGCGATCGAGCTGAGCTGCTGCAGCACGAGATCGACCACCTCGACGGGGTGCTGGCGGTCGATCGGCCACACGGCCTCGATCCGTTCTGTCTGCGGGAGGAGTGGCACCGGATTCACGGACCGGACCGCTATGGTCCGCCGGAGGCGCGCAACGAGAACTACGCCACGCCGCTCTCCGGAGAACTGTAGTCCTCAACCTGCCTTCTCCACCACCTAAAACCACCGGCCTAGCCGTACAAAAAAGGCGCCCCGACCGCGCGTTGCGAGTCCGTACTCGAACCGAACCGGACCCACCGGCGTGTCCGCGCCGACCCCTGCCCGCACTCCCGCGTCCCATCCGCTCGAACCGAAGAACGATCCCCCAACAGCCGTGCGGCCCCCTGCCATCTCGATCCGAGCCAACAGCGGTCCCTTGAGCGGAAAGCTGAACATCAGTCCCAGCATCGCCTCCCGATCGCCTCGTCGCTCGCCCAGATGCAGCCCCGGAAACCCGTCATCGCCGCCCAGCGGGAAGCCGGCCTGAAGTGGGAGATGCTCGCCCCATCCCAGTCGAAGCCTTGGGGTGAAGCGGACCACTCCCATTCTCGCGAGCAGCTGACCCTCGAAGGCCAGGCGCGGATAGATCCCAGTCCATAGCAGCTCCGCCTGCAGCACCCGTCCACGCGCCCGAGTGACCCGGGTGATCCTGCCGACGACTCCTGCCGTCGAGTGATCGCCTTGCGGCTCGTGCCAGGCGTGACCCTCGAGGCCAAGTGCGACCTCCCAACTGGGATCCAGCGCCCGCTCGGCACCCAAGAACCCAATGGCCTCACGGGTTCGGGCGGCGTCGAGCTCATCGCCGTCCGGTTCGAACTGCCGAACCTTCTCCGTCGCCAACCGGATGGTCGCCGTGGGGCGGAGCAGCTGTCGCCCCAACTGGAAGTTTCGTCGAAGGCCGGCGGAAATCTCCCGGCGCAGCTCCCCCAGGAAGACGGCCGAGCTCCCTTCGAGCGCCAGCCCCAGAAAACGGCGATCGACCAAACCAGCCCATGCCCTCCCCCCCAGCTCATTGTCGTAGGCGATCCCGAGTCCGGCGACCCGGCGGGGGGCGCGATGCACCACCAGATGAAACACCACCGAGTCGGCCCCGCCGGAAGGGGTGAGCCACACCGAGTTGTACGCCTCAGAGGCGGTGGACAGGGTGCGCACTCGGGAGAGGAGCAGCTTCTGATCGACACTGTCGCTGACGCCCAGACCCAGGAGTCGGATCAAGGCCAGGCGCTCGGAGCTGTTCACGGTGCTGTCGGTGGTGACTGCGGCGATGCGGGTTGGGACCGGACGCGGTGGCCCAAGTGACCGGCTCGGGGGACAGGGTAGCCGGGGGAGGACACTATCCGCGGCGTGAACCCCCAGGTCGAGGAGCCGCTCGATGGTCCGGCGGGCGAAGTTCAGACTGGTATAGCCTTCGACCGCCGGCCGAATCAGGACGTCTCCCGGCCGCAAAGAATCCCAGTGCTGTTGAAAGAGAAAGTCCACCAGCCGGTCGGCCACGAGCAGCGGCGTATCCGGTGTCAATGTATCCACCGGATGAGCGGTGGCATCGGATACGATTACCCGCTCCGCGCCCGCACGTCGAGCCACCGCGACGGGAATGTTGGCCGAAAGGCCACCGTCGATGAGCAATCGCCCGTCCCGCCGTTCGGGAGCGAAGAGCAGTGGGACACCGGCGCTCGCTCTTACGGCCTGGGCGAGATCCCCCGACGAGAGCACCACAGCATCCCGATGGGCCAGATCGGTGGCAACCGCCCGGAAGGGAATCGGCAGGGAATCGAAATCCCCCCGCGCGACCAGATTGCCGCGGAGCATGGCGGCGCTCACCATGGCGTTGACTTCAGCTTCCACCACGGCGGCGCTCTGCAGGGCGAAACGTCGATCGCCTTGCTCCCAGACCACCAGTGGCTGCAGCGGACCCAGCGAGCGGGGAGCGAGCGGCTGATAGCTGCGAAAGAGGGTGGCCAGGGGCACTACCCGGGCGAGCGAATCGAGCTCCCGCCCACTGTAGCCGCTCGCGTATAGCGCTCCCACAACCGCGCCGATACTGGTGCCAACGATGAGGTCAGGCCGAATGCCGAGACTGTCGAGCACCCGCAAGACCCCGATGTGGGCCAGTCCCTTGGCGCCGCCTCCCGAAAGCACCAGCGCGGTGCGGGGAGATCGGCAGGTCTGGGCATGTAGAGGTGCGACCGCGAGGAGCAGCGCGAGAAGCAGCGGGAGCCGACAACGCATTGGGGTAGAAGATACTATTACCCCTTGCGCCGCCCCACCCGACTTCGTATACCTTGCGAGAGAGAGCCTTGAACGACGGAGGCTCGGCTGGTACACCCGAAGGAGCAGCAGCAATGACCTATGTGATCGTCGAGGCCTGCATCGGAGTGAAGGACCGCGCCTGCGTGGATGTGTGTCCGGTGGACTGCATCTACGAGGGTGAGGATCAGCTATACATCCATCCCGATGAGTGCATCGACTGCGGCGCGTGCGAGCCGGAGTGTCCGGTGACCGCCATCTTCCCCGAAGAAGATGTGCCGCCCAACATGGCCTCTTACATCGAGAAGAATAAGGCGGTGTTCAACAGCGATAACCCACCCGGAAGGCCAAAGCGGTAGTCTTTGGTCTCGGGTCCTTAGTCTTTGGTCCTTAGAGCCGGCCCTTCCTGTACCAATGGGAGGGCCGCTTTGTCATCGGGCTAGCCCAAGACTAAGGACCCAGGACTCTCGACTGATAACCGGAGTCCGATGAATAGAAAGGAGAGCGACCCCGACTCGTACTGCCTGGCCGCGAGCCGGGGCCGAAATGGAGGGACTGCAGAGTCAGCGGAGAATCGAGGTGATCGATTCGCGCCGCTTAGGGTAGAACGAAAAGAATAGGGAAAAGGTTTCAGAGACTCCGGAGGAACTCAAGCAACGCCTGGGTGACTCGGTCGGCCCCCTCGACTGGGGAGAGGTGACCCACACCGGGGATCGTGATACGGCGAGCTCCCGGGATCGCCTCCGCCATGGCCTCAGCTCGATCTGGTGGCGTGGGTTGGTCCAACTCCCCCACCACGATGAGAGTGGGAATGTCGCCCAGAGTCGGAAGCAAGGCAGTACTGTCAGCCCGGTCACGCATGGCGCCGAGGGCACCGACGATCCCCGCCACCGGAGTTGCGGCCATCATGGAGCGCACCCGCTCGGCCATGTCGGGGGACCGCGCCAGGGTCACCGGCGTGAGCGACTTGGGCAGCATCTCGTCGGCGATGGCTGCCGCGCCACGCTCCCGGGCGAGTGCCGCCGCGACGTCGCGCGCGCGCCTCCCCTCCGGCGAATCCGCCTCGGCACGGGTATCCATCAGCACCAAACCACGCACCCGCCGGCGCCAGCTCCGCAGAAACTCGAACGCGATGTACCCCCCCATCGAGAGTCCGCACAGCACAACCTCACCAACTCCCAGTGCGTCCAGGAGAGCGGCAAGATCGGCAGCGTAAGTCGCCATGCTGTAGCCCAGGTCAGGCGCGTCCGATTGTCCCATGCCCCGCAGGTCAGGGGCGATACGTTGATACCCGTCGAGCGCGGCCATTTGGGCCGCCCAGATCGTGTGGTCGTAGGGATAGCCATGCACCAGCAGCACCGCCGGGCCTTCCCCTCTAATGTCGACCGCCAGACTCACACCGTTTACGGTAAACCGCTGCAGAGCACCTGGGCCGGGGCGACCTCGGGCCGCGTTCAAGTAATCAGTGAGCTCGGTGGGGATCGGGGTCGGTTTCCCCTCGCGGTCGACGCAGACGAAGACGAACTCCGCTGTTGCTATGAGGATGTCATCCCGCACCCGGCGCGCCGTCTGGCGCATGGTGAAGCTGGTGCGGCCGTGATGAGTCAACGCCTGCTGAAACCGGAGGACATCGCCGGGGAAGGCCGCGGCATGGTAGTCGATGACCGTCTTTCGGACGGCGGGCCAGGCCCCGTTCCGAGTGAACACGTCCATCCCTGGCCCTCGAGCAAGCATCTCCCAACGAGCCCGCTCAAATAGCGTCAGGAACGAGGCCTGGTTCAGGTGGCCGAAGGCATCGCATTCGTCGGGATAGACCGTGAGGTCAATGTCGGGGGGCGGCATTCGGGCTATGGTCAATCGTTAGGGTGTCTTTGGTCGTTGGTCTTTGGTCGTTTCCGAGCGCAGCCTAGATATACTACATGCTGCTCGCCCCGGTCAGTTTAGACCAGAGACTAATGACCAGAGACCAACGACCTCCATGAAACCCTCCACCGATTACATCCGCCATGCCGCCCGGCTCGCGCGCAAGCTCCAGATGGATGGGGCGATGGGTGGCACCCCACAGCCGGATGCCGAGTTCTTCAAGGCTTTGTCGAAGGCGTTGGACGAGATCGCAGCTGGGCTGGAGCTGGTGGCCAAGGCCGAGTGAGCGACGCGTGCGGCTGATCCAGACGCAAGTGGATCTCCAGGCATTATTTCAGCGTCTTCAGGGCGAGCCGCTCCTGGCGGTGGACACTGAGGCGGCAAGCTTTCATCGGTATAACGACCGGGTTTACCTGCTGCAGATCTCTTCCCGGACTGAGACGGCCGTGGTCGACCCGCTCGCGGTGGATGGCCTGGCGCCGCTGGGGGCGGCACTCGTCGCGCCGGAGACCGAGATCGTATTTCACGACGCGGACTACGATCTGCGACTCCTGCAACGGGAGTACGGGTTCCGCGCGACCCATCTGTTCGATACCCGCATCGCGGCCCAGCTGCTCAACGAGCCAGGCGTCGGGCTCGCGGCACTCCTGGAGAAGTACCTCGATGTTCGGCTGGACAAGCGATTCCAGCGGGCCGACTGGTCGGCCCGGCCGCTCTCCGCCGAAATGCTGGAGTATGCTGCGGCGGACACCCGCCACCTTCCCACCCTGCGCGACATCCTTCGAGAGCAGCTGCAGGAGCGAGGACGGCTGGGTTGGGCGGAGGAAGAATTCGAGATGCTGACTCAGCCGCGAGAGATCTCCACCGACGGGGAGGAGCCCGGGTTTCTCCGAATCAAGGGAGCGAAGGCGCTCCGGGGCCGGGAGCTCGCCGTGCTGCGGGAGCTATACCACTGGCGGGAGGGGGTGGCGCAGCGGGCAGACAAGGCGACGTTCCGGGTACTGAACAACGAGCCCTTGCTCGCTGCGGCTCGGGCACAGCCGTCCGACATCACCGCACTCAAGGCGATTCCCGGAATCAGCGCCGACCAGGCCGAACGCCGGGGGCGCGAAATTCTGGCGGCGGTGAAGCGCGGGTTAGAGCTGGACGAGCGGGATATCCCCCGAATCGCACGCCCGCTCCGCCGCCCGGTGGATCCGGCATACGAAGCCAGGTTGGAGCGCCTCAAGGCGGCACGAAACCAGCTGGCCCAGCATTACGATCTCGCGCCGGGGGTTCTCTGCCCCAACGGCACCCTGGAGGCGATCGCCAGGGCCAACCCGGCGACCCTGGAGCAGCTGGCGGCGACCCCGGAGCTACGTCATTGGCAGCTGGCGGAATTCGGCGGGGAGTTGTTGGGGGCGGTGAGGGGAGGCGGACAGTGAGGAGGCGGACGTCCGCCTGGTTCCGTCCGCCTCTGCACTGCCCGCCGTCTCATCGCCCGCCCTACTCCATCTTCATCCCCAACGGCTTCCCCGTTTCCAGCAGGGTCTTGAGCCCGTCGAAGATCGGCGCCCAGCCGGTGCGGATACCCTGATAGGTCTTGGTCTCCCCCTCGAACCCTTCGTGGGTCAGCGTCAGCTTCATCACGTCGCCCACCGGTTCGAGCTCATAGGTAACGCGGGTCGGGTCATCACCGGTCGACGGGAACGAGAAGGTATGGACCAGTCGGCGAAGGGGGACCACTTCCAGCACCTTGCCGGTGATTGCCGGCTCCTTCCGTCCGTCTGGGTGGGTCAGGATGTACTCGATGGTGGATCCGACGCGCAGATCCGACATAATCTCGGTCTCGTGGAAGTAAAGCCGAGTGAGCTCGGGGCGGGTGAGCGCATCCCAAAGTTTCTCGGGCGTGGTCCGGATGTGGACCACATGGACATGCTGGAGCTGAGCGGTGGCCGGCATCGATGTGTTCTCCCCTTCGAGTTCGTATTTCAACGTGGTCAACTGCGAGGCCCAAAGCGCGCTGTATTGGGAGATCCAGCGATCGTACATCGCCTGGATTGGGATGACGTTCAGGTAGAGCCGCTTGGTCTTCCCCTCGCGGCGAGGCACCACCAGTCCGACTTCCTCCAGCAACCGAAGGTGCTTCATCGCCCCGAAGCGGCTGAAGGCAAAGTGCTCCGCCAACTGGCCGACGGTCAGACCGGGTTGGGCCTTCAGGAGATCGAGCATCTGGCGCCGGCTCGGGTCGGCGAGCGCGCGGAAGATGGGATCGGGGTCGAACTCGCTGTCGAATGCTGTCGCTGTCGTCATGTGACCTTATGGTCACATGATATCAAGCAGGACTACCTGTGTCAAGGCGAGTACTGCGAGCTCATGGATTAGGGCCTGGAACCAGCAGATTTCGCTCGAGTGCGCGTGTGCTGCTATGATGATGGCTCCAAGATGTCACCATTGAGGGCGCCGTTTCATGGACGGCGCTCTTCATTTACGACAAACAGTACGTCTAGCTCAGCACTTCAGTAGGCGGGATCAATCGCAAGCAACTGGAAGGGGAGGCGGCGCCGGGTCGGCCAGCGTGGTCTAGTCGGCCCAGAGGGCCCTTGAACGTGTGCGGACGCTGAAAAGTGGCCTTGTGTAAGTCAAATGCCTGGAAGCTGTCGCGACGATGTAGCTAGAACCCGAGAAACGCTCTCACTCTCGGGTCCATCTTCTCCGGAGTCCAATAGGGATCCCACACCAGATCGACCTCTACCTCTCGAACCCCCTCCAAGTCGCCCACCACCCGCTTGACGTCATCGAGGATCTCGGTTCCGGCTGGGCAGCCAGGCGAGGTGAGAGTCATCCGGACAGTGACCTTGCCGGCCTCACTCACTTCGACGTCGTAGACCAGACCGATATCGATGATGTTGAGGTTGAGCTCCGGATCCTTCACGGCTCGGAGGGTCTTGCGGACGGTGTCGGGGGTCGGGGTGGACATAGCGGTCTCGGCTCGAAGATGTCTCTGGAAGGTAAACGGGCCGGGGCTGCGACGGGGGCGAGAACGGCGGGAGTGTCACGCCTCGGCTGGGCGTGCAGGGCCGTACTTCTTACTGCTGACTGCAGACTGCTGACTGCTTACTGCCTTTCAGCACCTCGCCACCAGCTCCTGGTTACACCCGTGCGGCACCAGCCGGACGGTGGCGTCGGAGAGCTGGGCCCGTACCAGCTTTAGGCCGTGCAGGGAGTCCGGCACCTTGGGATCGAAGCTGCGATTGGTGAGAAAGACGAGGAAGAGATCGCGGGTCGGATCGATCCAGAGCTCCGTGCCGGTAAAGCCGGTGTGCCCATAAGCGGCATCGCTGATCAGGGTGCCGAAGACGCTGGGCTCATCGAGATTGAACTCGGGGGTATCCCAACCGAGCAGCCGAGCTCCGCTGGCGGACCCCCGGCTGAGAAAGGCGGCCATGGTGGAGAAGCGCACCCACTGGCCGCTCGGTCCGGTCCCGCCGCGCATCCACACCTGGGCATAGCGAGCGAGGTCCATCCCGGTGGAGAACACGCCGGCGTGACCGGCTACCCCGCCGAAGGCCGCCGCGTTCTGGTCGTTCACGTCGCCCGGCACCGGCTGACCCCGCCAGATCCCCGTCGGAACGATGCGTGAGCGAAAGGATCGGGGCGGTTTGTACATGGTCTGGTGCATGTCCAGCGGCGCGAACACCTCGGCCTTGGCGAAGCGGTCGAGCGGCATGCCGGACACCTTCTCGACCAGAAGGCCCAACAGCATCGCATTGAGATCGCTGTACTCCGGAGACTCACCTGGGCGTCGAACCAATCGCTCCGCATACAGCATGGAGATCATCCGGCTGCGGCTGCCCCGCGACCGAAGATAGAGCGGGACATAGCTTTTGAGACCACTGGTGTGATCCAACAGCATCCGCACGGTAACCTGATTCTTCAGCCCGCCGGAAAAACGCGGCAGATACTGGCGCACCGGGGCGTTCAGATCGAGACGACCCGCGTCCACCAGCCGCATGGCCGAGCTGGCAGTACCGACGACCTTACTGATGGAGGCGATATCCCACAGGGAGGAGTCCGGTGCGGGAATGGGTGAGCTCTGGTCCCAGGTGAAGTGCCCGTAGCCCTGGGCATAGAGGATCGAGTCGCGCCGGCCAATAACTACGACGGCACCGGGATAGAGACCCTGGAGGATGCCCTGGCGAACCGCCGCGTCCACATCAGCGAACGACTGCGCCGTCGAGGGTGAAGCCGCCAACATCATCGCACAGAGAGCCCCGACCACAGAACCAGCCCAGCGGCACTGCACCATGGAGATCCTCCCGCTGCGGACACGACACGTTGAACCTTAGAATCAATCGGCAACGATCGTGCCCCGGAAGGGCTGCCCCTGGGTTCAGGGGGTGTCGGCCAGGAGGTCGCGCACCGGTCCGGGCGGCAGCCGGTAGAGAACTCCTACCGTCCGGCGATCGCGATCGGAAAGGGTACTGGTCCGGGTGGCGGGGAACATGACGTCGGTCGTGTCGCCGGAGTGGGGAAGGCCAAGGGCATGGCCAACCTCATGCACCGCGACCGCGAGGAGGGCAGGATCAGCTAGCAAGGTGCCGGTGTTGGTCCGAAGGGCCAAGGAGATCGTCGCCCGGCGGACCCGGCCGGCCTGATCCCAGGTGAGATCGGTCTGCCCGGCTCGGTCGATATCGAAGTGATCAATCCAGCGCACCACCACATCCGCACCGGTCGTGTCGTGAACGGTCTCGAAGCGTAGCCCGATGGCGGTGTTCTCCCAGCGATCGAGAGCGTCGCGCATGAAGCCGGCCATCCGGGGCGCATACCCGTTCACGCCACCCTCGACCAGCGCAACCTTTAGCGGCGACCCGTAGCGGTCTGGCCAGCGGCGGACCACTGAGTCGGTGCTCAGCATGAGGGAGTCAAGGTAAGTTGTAGCAGCTTCTCGAGTCAGTTGTTGCCGAGTCGCTAGGCGGGCGAGGCGATCCACGGTCGGAGTGGCACTCCGCACGGGCAGATCGGCCCCGTGTGTAACCCCCACGGAGGGTTGCGGGGCGGGGGTCGCGGCGCGGCTATCGTTCGTTCCTTGCACGAGTTGACTCCGCATCTCGCGGCGGGGGAGACGCTGCGAAATTCGGTCGGCAAGAATCAGAACGAGAAGGCCCAGCGTCAGCACCCCAAGGAGGGAACGGCGCATGATAGGGAATATGGGCAAGGGACGCGCCAACCCGCCAGCGGCGCTGGCGTCAGGGGGGTGGGCCGTCTAACATTTGGCCACCCCCGCCCGGCCTCGCGATCGGGGGCCGACGGCCGCCACTGGGGAGGGGGAACGCCTGAAGCTGATGGATCGGTTCGCCCGCGCGCTGGTGCGCTGGCGCTGGGTGACGCTCGTCGTTTGGGCGATAGTCGCGGTGGTCGCGGCGGTTCGAGCGCCGGCAACGCCCGCACTCCTCAACATTCGGGGCGGAAGCGAGAAAGAGACCGAGTCGTCCCGCGCGGAAGACCTCCTTAATCAGCGCTTCAGCCGTCCGGTTGGCGATTTCTACGCGGTGACTCTCGAGGCGCCGGCACCGTTCGATAGCTCAGCTCCCCGACTGGTCCTCGATTCCCTCCTCGCCACCCTCGACCGCCAGCCTTACATCCGGGGACTGATCTCGTACCCCAGCACCAACGATTCCACCTTTCTCAGTCGAGATCACCGCTCGACCTTTTTCATCGTGGCGCTGGACGCGACGCGAGGGGACAGCACAGGCGCCCTGGTTACGCCGGTCCGCACCCTGGTCCACCAGCTGGTCGAAGGGATGGCCGAGGCGCGGGGAATTCAGGTGCGGGTGACCGGGCGCGCCCCGCTAGACCTGGACGTGCGGACGGTGGTGACGCGGGACAGTCAGGAGCGGGAGCGCCGGCTGCTCCCCGTCACCCTGCTCATCCTGGTGCTTGCGTTCGGCGCCCTGGTAGCCGCTCTGCTCCCGCTGGTCATCGGAGTCCTGGCGATCGCGATCTCCCTCACGTTGATCGGCCTGATGACTCGGGTGACCCCGATGTCGGTATTCGTGCTCAACATGACCACCATGATCGGCCTCGGAGTGGGAGTGGACTACTCCCTGTTGGTGGTGACCCGATTCCGAGAGGAGCTGGGTAGAGGACTCGGTCGACGCGAAGCGGCGGTGAGTACGATGTTGACCGCGGGTCGGGCCGTGGTCACCTCAGGGCTCACGGTCGTGGTGGGGTTCGGCGCTTTGCTGATTACCCCAGGCATCGAGACTCGGAGCGTCGGGATCGGTGGGCTCATCGTAGTGGCCGTGGCGGTACTGCTGTCGATCACCTTGCTCCCCGCGCTGCTTGCGGTGCTGGGGAGAGAGATCGACCGACCCAAGTGGATGGCGCGCCGCCTCGCCTGGTATCACGCACCACAGGTCTGGGAGAAGTGGGCCCGGACACTGGCTCGTCATCCCCTGCGAGCAATGGTCTACGGCGGACTGGTAATCGCCATACTCACCGCTCCGGTCTTCTGGATTCGAATCGGCCTGCCCTCACGTCACTGGTGGCCCAAGGGAACCGAAGGCGGCGAAGGACTGGACGCCCTCGCCCGGATGGGGGCGGCAGGCTACGTGCAGCCCATCCGGATTCTGGTGGAGCTGCCGGCAGGGCGAAGCGCGATCGACGCGACATCCCTTCGCGGACTCCTCACCCTGTCGGATTCGCTCAAGGCCGACCGTCGGGTGCGTGAGGTGCGGAGCCTGGTGGATCTGGAGCAGCATGGCTCGCTGCTGACCTACTCCGTGCTGTACAGCGATCTCGACGCAGTGCGAACCAAGTACTCCGGCTTTCTGGACGCCTATCTCAGCCAGGATCACCGGCTCTCTCTGATGGATGTGATTCTGAGCGACAGCACCTCGCTCACGTCGGCAATGGACGTCGTGACCCGGGCCCGTCAGCTGGGCCAGGAGAAACTCCGCGGAACCAAGGGCATGAAAGTGAGCGTTGGGGGCTATGCCGCCGCAGCGCTCGACTTTCAGGACGATTTGCTGGCCCGCTTCCCTATGCTCGTGGGGCTGGTGCTCGGTGCTACCGCGATCATGTTGGCGATTGCCTTCCGGTCGGTGCTGGTCCCGATCAAGGCCATCATCATGAACACCCTGTCGGTGAGCGCCACCTTCGGGCTCATTGTCCTGGTATTTCAGTACGGGGTGGGGTCACAGGTCTTCGGTTTGGACGGACCCACATCGGCCATCTTCGTAGTGGTCCCGGTGCTGGTGTTCGCGGTGGTGTTCGGGCTCAGCATGGATTACGAGGTGTTTCTGCTGAGCCGAATCAAGGAGGCGTTCGACCGCACGGGGCGCAATTCGGTGGCGACCATGGAGGGTCTCAGCGCGACGGCCTCGGTGATCACCTCCGCCGCGCTGATCATGATTCTGGTGTTCGGGCTCTTTGCCTTCGCGCGAGTCCTGGCCATGCAGCTCCTCGGCTTCGGGCTGGCTGTGGCGGTGCTGCTGGACGCGACGGTGATCCGAATGGTCCTGGTGCCGGCGTTCATGCAGGCGATGGGGCGATGGAACTGGTGGCCTGGGGTGCGGGGTGGCAAGGCGTTGAGGCGGTAGGGCGGATCACCTCTTACCTCTCACTTCTCACCTCTCACCTCTCACTTCTAACTTCTCACTGCTTCGCGCCGTGGGTGTCGCATGGGTCGCCGTGTAGCTGGCAAGGCGCGAGGCGAAGGCGAGCACACCCCATCCGATCAGCGCGAGCGTCAGCACCGCCCAGATCACGCCCACCACGGCAAGTCGGGGAGTGGCGGGTTTCGCCTCTCGAGGTGCTATGGGCAGGCCGGCTCGGAGGCGGGCAAAGGCAAGGCGTCGCTGGCTCAGCTCGTCATCTGGCTGGGGCTCAGTGGGCTGGCTGGGGAGCTCGGGAAGGACGAGTCCTGGAGTCTCCGACCCACCAAATCGGGTTCGCGCTGCCCATGCGGCGACGATCTCCGGATGTTGCGCGACCGGCTGCCAGGTCTGGCGCGCGGTGTCCAGCATGGGCGTGTCGGGGGCCACCAGCGCGGCCTCGAGCGCGTCGAGTACCGCATCGGCGTCGGTGAACTCGAAGTCCCCGGCAAGGGGATCGCTGCAGCGGTATCGGGCGGCCATTGGGATCCGTGAATCTTGCAGCCGCGGTGGCTCCGGCGACAGACCCTGCCCTGCCGATCCGGTCGAATTCGGGATGGTTCCCGCCCAGCGGGCTCCCCTCGTGTTTGGTGGTCTGGCTCGGCCCGGACGCGTCCTATTATGTTCGGATCATCGCCGCTACATCACCGAACAACGCATTCTCCGCCACCGGAGTCGTCGGATGCTTTCGGACATACCCTCACGGCGGGAGTTTCTCTCCTCGACGGCGGTGGCCTTCGGATCGGTCTGGCTCGCCGCCAATCTCCCCGCCCTCGAGGCCGCCGGCAGATACGCCGCCAGCATGGCTGGCCGTCCTCACGCCAGCTTCGACTTTCTGACGCCAGAAGAGGCGGCCGACTTCGACGCGATCTCCGCCCTGATCATCCCTACCGATGAAACGCCGGGCGCGCGCGAGGCCGGCGTGGTCCATTTCGCGGATCGGGTGCTAGCCCCTAACTCACTTCTCTCCCATATGGGCGAGCCGTTTCGAGGCTCGTTGGCCGAGCTCAATGCCGGTGTGTCCCGTTATGTCGGCGGGTCCACGAGGTTCGCCAAGATTCCGCTCGACCGACAGGAGGCCGCGTTGCACTCGGTGGAGAATCTCCCGGGCTTCGGGCTGGTTCATATGCTCACGGTCATGGGGATGTTCTGCAACCCATCTTACGGCGGAAATCAGGGGAAGGTGGGGTGGGCGCTCCTTGGATTCGAGGATACATACGTGTATCAGCCGCCGTTCGGCTACTACGATCGAGACGCCCACGCGTCGGATGGGCAGGGATGATGGTCCATACGCCCAGATACCCAACCAACAAGCCGGTGGATTTCGTGGTCATCGGATCCGGGGCGGCCGGCGGGGTGATCGCCAAGGAGCTCTCGACCGCGGGATTCCATGTCGTAGTGCTGGAGCAGGGCCCCTACCTGCACCAGCGCGACTTCAAGCACGATGAGCTGGCCTGCATCTTCGGGCTGGAAAACATCGGTGGCCCGACCAAGCATCCTCAGACTTTTCGGCGGAGCGAGAGCGAGAAAGCTGAAGTCGCGAAGGGGATCCCACCACTGATCTACATGCATGCAGTGGGCGGAAGCAGCGTGCACTTCACCGCCAACTACTGGCGATTCCACGAAATCGATTTCGTGGAGCGGAGCAAATGGGGACCGATTGCGGGAACCGGCTTCGCCGACTGGCCCATCACCTATCAGGAACTCGAGCCGTACTACACCAAGGTCGATTGGGAGATCGGAGTCTCCGGCCTCGCCGGCGCGAGCCCGTTCGATCCGCCCCGGACTAAGCCCTATCCAGTACCGCCGCTCCCGGTGAAATCGTCCGGCGTGCTATTGGAGCAAGGCGCCAAAAAGCTGGGCCTGCACCCCTTCCCAGCTCCGATGGCGATCCTCTCCCATCCGCACAACGGCCGGAATGCGTGCCACCACTGCGGGTTCTGTATCCTCTTTGGGTGTGAATACGGCGCCAAATCGTCGTCCCTCGCGAGCGTGATCCCGGTCGCCGAGAAGACCGGCCGGTGCGAGATCCGACCCAACAGCACGGTCCATCGCATCGAGGTGGACAAGCGGGGACGGGTGAGCCAGGTGGTCTATTGGGACGTTGATCGCAAGGAACAAGCACAGCGGGCCAAGGCGGTGGTGCTCTGCGCCAACGGTGCGGAGGATACTCGGCTGCTGCTGCTCTCGACCTCGAGCCAGTTTCCTCAGGGCTTGGCGAACTCCAGCGGAAAAGTCGGCAGGTATCTGATGCCCAACGGTCTCACGTACGCCGGAGGGCTATGGGACCAGCCGCTCAACGAGTACAAGAGCGTGCAGGTCACCCGGTTGGTGCACGACTTCTATGACGCCGACCCGAAGCGGGGGTTCTACGGTGGCGGCGGCATCGATGCGCGGTTTCAGTATTTCCCGATCCTTTATTCCATCGCAGGCGGTGGCCTGCCACCCGACGCGCCGCTCTGGGGACGGGAGTACAAGCGGATGCTCGCGGAATACTACACCCGCACGATGTACATCAACGGACATACGACCTCGCTGCCGGTCGAGACCAACAGCATCAGCCTCGATCCCGAGGTGAAGGACGCCTGGGGCCGTCCGGCGCTCAGGTGCACTTATGCCGATCACCCCAACGACCTGGCGATGATGCAGTTCCTGCAGGACCGGGGGATGGAGATTCTGGAGGCCGCCGGGGCCAAGCGGCGTTGGGCCTATCCAGTGACTGAGACCACCCTCATCGCCCACATGCTCGGCACCTGCCGCATGGGGAACGACCCGCGCGAGTCGGTGGTGGATCGGTTCCACCGGGCACACGACGTGCCCAACCTGTTTATCTGCGATGGAAGCAGCTTCGTGACGTCCGGCAGGGGTCAGCCGACGATGACGATCCAGGCGCTGGCGTTCAGGGCGGGCGAACATATCGCGCGGTTTGCCAAGCGGGGGGAGATCTGAAGTGCAGTGAGAAGTAAGAAGTGAGCAGTGAGAAGGCGGGAGCGGCGGGAGCGGCGGGAGCGGCGGGAGCGGCGGCGAAATACCGACCTAATCAACTGGTGTCGATGGCCGTGGAGTAGGTCCCTCGCGGCGCTCGGGATGACGAAGTTCCTTCTAACTCCTTACTCCCACCTCCTTACTGCTCACGTTCTACTTCTTACTTTTTACTGCCTACTGCTTACTGCTTACTGCTTACTGCTCACTTCTCACTTCTCACTTCTCACTTCTCACTTCTCACCGCAGTCTAGTGTTGTTTCGCCTCCAGCCAATTCGCCCCCACCCCGATATCCACCACCAGCGGCACCTTGAGCTCCGCCACGCCTTCCATGTGGCTGCGGACCAGCACCTTCATCGCCTCCACCTCATCCGGCGGTACATCGAATACCAGCTCGTCATGCACCTGGAGCAGCATCCTGCTCGCGAGACCGCGCTCTCTGATGGCGCTGTGGATCCGGATCATGGCAAGCTTAATGAGATCGGCCGCGGAGCCCTGAAGCGGTGAGTTCTGCGCGTTTCGCTCGCCGTAGGCCCGCATGTTGAAGTTCCGGTCGCGGATCTCGGGGATGTAGCGCCGGCGCTTGAACAGGGTCTCCACAAATCCCTGCTCGCGGGCCAGCTGAATCTGCCGATCCAGGAAGGCACGCACGCCAGCGAAGCGCTCGAAGTATCGGGTGATGAAGCTTCTCGCCTCCTCCAGCGAGATGCCGAGCTGGCGGCTCAGGGCGAAGGGGCCCTGGCCGTAGATGGTGGCGAAGTTGATGGTCTTGGCCCGTCCCCGCATCTCCCCCGTGACCTGGTCCACCGGAACGCTGAAGATGAGCGCCGCGGTCTGGCGGTGGATATCGCCCCCCTGACGAAAGGCCTCGATGAATGCGGGATCGCCGGACAGGTGGGCGTTGATTCGAAGCTCGATCTGGGAGTAGTCGGCCACCAGGAAGACCCAGCCGGCGCGGGGCACGAAGCCTCGACGAATTTCCTCGCCTCGAGGCGTCCGGACCGGGATGTTCTGCAGGTTGGGCTCGGAGGAGCTGAGCCGGCCGGTCGCGGCGCCCGCCTGGTTGAAGGAAGTGTGGATTCGCCCAGTCTTCCGGTTCACCCGGCCAGGCAGGGTGTCAACATAAGTGCTCTTCAACTTCTGTAGCTCGCGATACTCCAGAATGAGGCGGGGAAGCTCGTGTCCCATCGCGGCCAGCTGTTCCAGCACGTCGGCGTCGGTGGAAGGGCCGGTCTTGGTCTTCTTGAGCACTGGGAGGTTGTGCTTCTCGAACAACACCGAGGCGAGCTGGCGGGGAGAATTGATGTTGAGCTCTCCCCCAGCTGCCCGGGCGATTTCGCCTTCCAGCCGGCGCAGGTCACTGCTCAACTCGTCGCTCAGGCGGGCGAAGACCGCCCGATCGATCGCGATCCCCTCCCACTCCATGTCCACCAGCACTTCCAGCAGGGGCATCTCGATATCGCACAACAGGGGCTCCAAAGCCATCCCTTTGAGCGAGGGCGCAAAGAAATCGTGCAGCGCGAGGACAGTCCCGCTGTCGGCGCCGCAGTATGCCGCGGCCGCTTCCACCGGCACCTCAGCGAAGGGAATTTCGGTCTTTCCCTTCCCTGCCACGTCGTCATAGGTCTGCATCGCACGGCCGAGGTGCTCCAGGCAGAGGGTATCGACCTCGTGAGAACGGCGACCCGGATCGAGAACGAAGCTCGCGAGCATGGTGTCGAACTGTACGCCGGCGAGCTCCACTCCCGCTTCTCGAAGCACTTGCCAGTGGTATTTGATGTTGTGGCCGGCCTTCGGGACTGAGGCATCGGTTAGCAGGGAGAACAGCGGGGCGCAGGCGAAGTCGGTGAGCGGGGGAAGATTCTTCACCGAGGTTGACGAGGCGAGCCCGGCCCCCAGGGAACCGAGCGCCGACGGGGAACGATGGCCGAAGGGGAGATACCACACCTCGGTCGGGCTGGCCGCCAGCGAGAGGCCGACCAACTCCGCATCGTGAGGCTCGCTCGAGGAGGCTTCGAGGTCGAGGCCCACGAGCGGCGCGGAGCGCAGCCGCTGGGCCAGGGCGGGGAGCTGGTCGGGATCATCAACCACGGTCACCTTCGGCCAGGGCATGGCTTCGAGGGCGAGCCAGTCCTCGGCGGTGAGCGAGGGCGAGTCAGGCCGCGATTCCTCCTCGGCCGCCGCTTCGGCCTCCAGTACTCCGCCACCATTGTCATCCTGAAGCGAGCCCTGGCGCAGCGAGGGGCCGCCGAGGGTACCGATGGCCGATGATTCCGCCATCGCCGGGACCTCTGCGACCCCACGCTCCTCCGCCGCGGCGCCTCCTCCGGCCTGTCCCTTCAGCTTCTTCACCAGGGAGTAGAATTCCAACTCAGTGAGCGACCGGATGACCGCATCGCGATCGGCTTCCCGGAGGGCGTAGGCGCTCAGGTTCAGTTCGATAGGTACATCGCGCTTGATCGTGACCAGCTCGCGGGAGAGGCGTGCGTTGTCGGACTGAGATAGCAGTGCCTCGCGAGTGCGCTTGGCGGTGATCTCCGGAGCACGCGCGAGGATGGTGTCCAGATCGCCGTACTCCGCGAGCAACTTCACCGCGCCCTTGTCTCCGATACCCTTCACTCCCGGGATGTTATCCGAGGTATCGCCCACCAGCGCGAGATAGTCCACTACCTGCGAGGGAGCCACGCCGAGCCGTTCGTTGGCGTTGGACTGGTCGACCCAGGTCTCCTCGACCGCCGCCATGCCCCCGCGACCGGGGTTCAAGAGAACGATGTCGGGGGCGATGAGCTGGTAGAAGTCCTTGTCCCCGGAAACGATCACGGCCCGGAGCCCACGAGCAGCGGCGGCCGTTGCCAAGGTACCGATCACATCGTCGGCCTCGTATCCCGGCACGGTCACCAGCGGCACCCGAAAGGCCTCGAGCAGGTCACAGATCCGTTCGAGGGAGCGGTCAAAGTCGGCCTGCAGGGATTCGTCCAGCTTCTCCCGGGTGGACTTGTAGTCGGAATACTGGGCCGCACGAAATGAAGTCCCGGCGTCGTTGATCCAGACGACGTAGTCGGGCCGGTATTTCTCGCGAAGCCGAAGCAGGAAGTTCACCACACCCCAGGCGGCGGAGGTGTTCTCCCCCTTGGTGGTGCGCAGCGGCCGGGCAATCATTGCGTAAAACGCCCGATAGATCAGGGCGTACCCGTCGATGAGGAAGAGTTGCGGGGGAGTGTGGTTGGGCATGCCCTAAAAGTAAGAAGTAAGAAGGGAGAAGTAAGAAGGTGACAGGTGACAGGTGACAGGTGAGAGGTGAGAGGTGACAGGTGACAGGTGACAGGTG
>Ga0070696_100000831_pt1 | contig 19902 bp, 19 predicted proteins | sample KBSK1253metaG_FD_65474 | JGI IMG/M metagenome (GOLD analysis project Ga0070696, IMG submission 65474) | Corn, switchgrass and miscanthus rhizosphere microbial communities from Kellogg Biological Station, Michigan, USA - KBS K1-25-3 metaG | ecosystem: Host-associated > Plants > Roots >... | reverse complement strand
CAATCTGCTCCTTGCGTGGCGCAAGCGCCGCACCGGCGGCATCTTCGTCGACGCCGCGCAGGCGCGACGGATCGCGGCATTCGGGCTGCCGCTGCTCGGATTCGTCGCGCTGTCGGTGACCCTCGGCTTCTACGTCGCGACGATCCTCTATCTCGCCGGCGTGATGCGCATCCAGGGCCGGTATCGCGTCGCAGCGTGCCTCGCGGTCGCGATCGGCACCTCCGCGTTCTTCTTCATCGTGCTCGAGGTCTGGTTCAAGGTGCCGCTCCTCAAAGGCCCGCTCGAAGCGCTTGTCGGACTGCACTGATTGCGGGGAAATGGCGAATTTCGAGTCCCTGCTGCAAGGTTTCGGCGTCGCGCTGTCCGGCTACCACGTGCTGCTGATGGTCGCCGGCGTACTGCTCGGCATCCTGGTCGGCGTGCTGCCGGGCCTCGGCGCGCCGAACGGCGTCACGCTGCTGCTGCCGCTGACGTTCGGCATGAACCCGGTTGCGGCGATCATCCTGCTCACCAGCATGTACTGGGGCGCGTTGTTCGGCGGCTCGACGACGTCGATCCTGTTCAACATTCCGGGCGAGCCCTCGTCGGTCGCGACGACCTTCGACGGCTATCCGATGGCGCGCCAGGGCAAGGCCGCGCATGCGCTGACCCTCGCGTTCCTGTCGGCGGCATTTGGCGCGCTGGTCGGCGTGATCCTGATCACGCTGCTGTCGACATGGGCCGCCAATTTCGCGCTGCGCTTCGGCTCGGCCGAATATTTCGCCGTCTATTTCCTCGCGTTCGCGAGCTTCGTCGGCCTCGGCGGCGCAGCGCCGTTGAAGACGATCGTGTCGATGGGGCTCGGCCTCGCCTTCGCGGCCGTCGGCATGGACACGATTTCGGGCAGCCTCCGGCTGACGTTCGGCTTCGACACGCTCGTATCGGGTATCAGCTTTCTCGTTGCCGTCATCGGACTCTTCGGCATCGGCGAATTGCTGATCAGCATGGAGGAAGGGCTCCGGTTCGACGGCATCAAGGCGCGCATCAGCCCGCGCGAAGTGCTCGACGCGATCCGCACGATGCCGCGCCACTGGGTCGCGTTGCTTCGCGGCAGCGCGATCGGCTGCTGGATGGGTATCACACCGGGCGGGCCGACGGCGGCGTCGTTCATGAGCTACGGGCTCGCGAAGCGCTTCTCGAAGCGCGGAAAGCACTTCGGCACCGGCGAGCCGGAAGGCATCATTTCGCCGGAGACGGCCGACCACGCCGCCGGCACGAGCGCGATGCTGCCGATGCTCGCCCTCGGCGTCCCCGGATCGGCCACCTCGGCCGTCATGCTGGGCGGCCTGATGATCTGGGGCCTGAATCCCGGCCCGACCCTCTTCGTCGACCGCCCGGACTTCGTCTGGGGATTGATCGCGAGCATGTACGTCGCGAATATCGTCGCCGTCGTGCTCGTCCTGTCGACGGTCCCGATGTTCGCGGCGATCCTGCGCATTCCGTTTTCGATCATCGGCCCGATGATCGTCGTCGTCTGCTTCATCGGCGCCTACACGGTCGCCGGCAGCACGCCGGACCTCCTTCTCGCGGTGCTCTTCGGCGTCGCCGGCTACGCGTTCAAGAAGCTCGACTATCCGATTGCGCCGCTGGTGCTCGCGATGGTGCTCGGCGACAAGGCGGAGGATGCGTTCCGCCAGTCGATGATCATGTCGAAGGGATCGCTGTCCATCTTCTGGTCCAATCCCCTCGTCTCCACGTTAAGCGCGCTCGGACTATTCCTGTTGTGCTGGCCGATGATCGCCTCGGGATTGCGGCGGCTCGTGCCGATCCGGCAGCCGGCGGACGCGTTCGAGGATTGACGAAGAGGCGGCGTGAGCCGCTGCGCCGCGCCCGCACGGCTGATGCGCAGTCCTGTCCGTCGATGAAGCTCAACATCCTCTCCGATTTGCACCTCGGTCTCGGTGCGCTCGATCCGCCCGACACCGACGCCGATGTCGTGATCCTCGCCGGCGACCTCGCGCGCCCGAAGGAAGCGTTCGCATGGGCATCGCAAATCGCGAAACCGGTGCTCTACGTCCCCGGGAACCACGAGTTCTACGGCAACAGCATCGAGGGCACGCTCGCGGAGCTTCGCGCGCTCTGCGACGGGACCGGCGTGCATCTGCTCGATGACGACGAGCTCGTCCTCGACGGGGTGCGCTTCCTCGGCAGCACGCTGTGGACCGACTTCATGCTCCTCGGACCCGAGGGGCGCGAGATCGCGATGCGCGAGGGCCAGCGCTACATGCGCGATTTCTCGCGCATCCGGGTCGACGATGCGGCCGGCACGATCTTCTCGCCGGCCGATTCCGCGGCGCTGTTCGAGCGGCACAGCCGTTGGCTCGCGGCGAAGCTCGCGCAACCGTTCGCAGGAAGCACCGTCGTCATCACGCATCACGCGCCCTCGCGCAAGAGCATTCACCCTCGCTTCGCGGAATCGCTGCTCAACGCGTGCTTCATTTCGGATGTCGAGCATCTGATGGACGGTGCGCGCGCGCGCCTGTGGGTGCATGGACACACGCACGACAGCTTCGACTACGTCGTGAATGGCACGCGCGTCGTCTGCAATCCGCGCGGGTACGCGCAATACGGTGTCAACGAGAATGCCCGCTTCGACCCCGGCTTCGTGATCGACGTCGGCTAGCGCCGCCTTCGCGTCCCGCGCCCGCTTCGTCCTTTCCTACACGCGGTTCGGCGCGCGGCCGATGGCCGCGCGGGCGCATGCCGGGCACCTTACGTTCGTGATCGTTTCCGGGTCGTCGAACGCAATGAAACGTCGCGCATGGTTGCTGGTCTGCATCGGACTCGCCACCGCCTCGCAGGCACAGGAGGCCCGCAAGTGCGTGGCGGACGGCCTTGTCGCGTACCGGAATGCTCGGTGCAGCGACGGCCAGGCCGAGGCCGGCGTTCTGAAGCTGCCCGATTATGCCGATCCACCCCAGCGCGATGGCGCGACCGCGCCGGTGCCGGATTCTTCCACGACTGCGCCGGTGATTGATTCGTCCGGCACCGCGGCATCCGAAGCCATGCCGGAGCCCGCAGCGCGCTTTTCGCGCGCGGCCTTCCCCTTTCGCGCGTCGATCGCGCCTCGCCGTCAGCGGTAGCGGACGCCCACCACCTCGTAGCTGCGCACGCCACCGGGCGCCTGCACTTCCGCGGTGTCGCCTTCGGTTTTGCCGATCAGCGCGCGCGCGATGGGCGAATTGACGGAAATCTTGCTGGCCTTGATGTCGGCCTCGTCATCCCCGACGATCTGGTAGGCGTTGCGTTCGCCGCTTTCGACATCCGCGATTTCGACCGTCGACCCGAAGACGACGCGGCCGTCCGCCTCGATCTCGGCGGGATCGATCACCTGCGCGTGCGCGAGCTTGGCCTCGACTTCCGATATGCGGCCCTCGATGAACCCCTGCCGGTCCTTCGCCGCGTCGTAATCGGCGTTCTCGGACAGGTCGCCATGCGAGCGCGCGTCGGACAATGCCTGGATCACCGCCGGCCGCTCGATCGTCTTGAGCCGGTGCAGCTCCGCCCTGAGGCGCGCAGCTCCTTCAATCGTCATCGGTACCTTGATCATTTTGCGTCCACAAAAGCGAACGACCGGAAGCGGGAACCGCCTCCGGCCGTGCCTGTAGTTTACGCGAATTTGCAGTCCGGCGCGACCCGGGCGGTCCGCTACGCCGGACGGAGCCTGGCGTGCAACGATTGCAACGAATACGGAACGAGATCGCGCAGATGCTCCATGCCGATCGCCGCCGCGCGCGCGCCGGCGAGCGTGGTGAACGTCGGCACTTCATCGGTCAGCGCGGCGCGGCGGATCGCGTAGCTGTCCTGGATCGCCGAGCGTTTTTCCTCGACGGTGTTGACGACGAGCGCGATCTCGTCGTTCTTGATCATGTCGACGATGTGCGGACGGCCCTCGGCCACCTTGTTGACCGGCGTGACCGGTACGCCGGCTGCGCTCAACGCGGCGGCTGTCCCACGCGTCGCGACGATCTGGTAGCCGAGGCCATGGAGCTTGCGCGCCATGTCGATCGCGCGCGCCTTGTCGCTGTTCTTGACGCTGATGAACACCTTCCCGGCATCGGGCAGCTTGATTCCCGCCGCGAGCTGGCTCTTGAGGAACGCCTCGGCAAACGTTTCACCCACCCCCATCACTTCGCCGGTCGATTTCATCTCGGGACCGAGAATCGTGTCGACGCCGGGAAACTTGATGAACGGAAACACCGCTTCCTTCACGGAGAAATAGCGCGGGACGATTTCGATCACGACACCCTGCGCCTCGAGCGTCCTGCCGACCATGCAACGCGCGGCGATCTTGGCGAGCGGCCGTCCGGTCGCCTTGGAAACGTACGGGACCGTGCGCGACGCGCGCGGATTGACTTCAAGCACGTACACCACCGGTCCGTTCTCGCGGTCGTCCTGGATGGCGAACTGCACGTTCATCAGCCCGACCACCTGAAGCTCCCTGGCCATGACGATTGTCTGGCGGCGCAGCTCGTCCTGCAACTTTTGCGACAGCGAGAACGGCGGCAGTGAACACGCCGAGTCACCCGAGTGCACGCCGGCCTGCTCGATGTGCTCCATGATGCCGCCGATGATCACGTCGTTGCCGTCGCACACCGCGTCGACGTCGACCTCGATGGCATCGTTCAGGAACCGGTCGAGCAGCACGGGACTGTCGTTCGATACCTGCACGGCTTCCCTCATGTACCGATCGAGGTCGCGCGGCTCGTGGACGATTTCCATCGCGCGTCCGCCCAGCACGTACGAGGGCCTCACGACCAGCGGATAGCCGATCTCCTCGGCGGCCTTGACCGCCTCCGCCTCGGTGCGCGCCGTTCGGTTTGGCGGTTGCCTGAGTCCTGCGCGATCGATCATCCGCTGAAACCGCTCGCGGTCTTCGGCCATGTCGATCATGTCGGGCGTCGTGCCGATGATCGGAACCCCGTTCGCCTCGAGATCGCGCGCGAGCTTGAGCGGCGTTTGCCCGCCGAATTGCACGATCACGCCCCACGGTTGCTCGACATGCACGATTTCGAGCACGTCCTCGAGCGTCAGCGGCTCGAAGTACAGCCGGTCGGACGTGTCGTAATCGGTGGACACGGTTTCCGGATTGCAATTCACCATGATCGTCTCGAAGCCGTCTTCGGAGAGCGCCGTCGCCGCGTGCACGCAGCAGTAATCGAACTCGATTCCCTGCCCGATCCGGTTCGGGCCGCCGCCGAGCACCATCACTTTCTTCCGGTCGGTGGGCGCCGCCTCGCATTCGTCCTCGTACGTCGAGTACATGTAGGCGGTACGCGTCGCGAATTCGGCCGCGCAGGTATCGACGCGCTTGTAGACCGGCCGGATGCCGAGCGCGTGTCGGCGCGTGCGCACGACGGTCTCGGTGGTTTTGCAGAGGTGCGCAAGCCGCCGATCGGAAAAGCCCATCCGTTTCAATTCGCGAAGGTCGGCGCCGCCGATCGATTCGAGCGAGCGCTTCTCGAGCTCGAGCTCGATATCGACGATCTCCTTGATCTGCCCCAGGAACCACGGATCGATCTTCGTGTAGCCGTGCAGCTCCTCGACGCTCATTCCGATGCCGAAGGCGTCGGCGACATACCACAGCCGCTCGGCGCGCGGATAGGCGAGCTCGTCGGCGATCGTGTCGGGATCGACCGTCTTCAGATTGAACCCGTCGACGCCGACTTCGAGGCCGCGCAGCGCCTTCTGCAGCGATTCCTTGAACGTGCGACCGATTGCCATCACTTCGCCGACCGACTTCATCTGCGTCGTCAGCCGGTCGTCGGCCTGCCTGAATTTCTCGAACGCGAAGCGCGGGACTTTCGTGACGACGTAATCGATCGTCGGCTCGAACGACGCGGGCATGAAATGACCATCCTCGGCACCGGTGATGTCGTTGCGCAATTCGTCGAGCGTGTAGCCGACGGCGAGCTTGGCGGCGATCTTCGCGATCGGGAATCCGGTCGCCTTCGACGCGAGCGCGGAGGAGCGCGACACGCGCGGATTCATTTCGATGACGAGCATGCGGCCGTCGTCGGGATTGATCGCGAACTGGACGTTCGACCCGCCGGTGTCGACACCGATCTCGCGCAGCACGGCGATCGACGCGTCGCGCATGATCTGGTATTCCTTGTCCGTCAGCGTCTGCGCCGGCGCGACGGTGATCGAGTCGCCCGTATGCACACCCATCGGGTCGAGGTTCTCGATCGAGCAGACGATGATGCAGTTGTCCTTGCGATCGCGGACAACCTCCATCTCGAATTCTTTCCAGCCGAGCAGCGATTCCTCGATCAGCAGCTCGCGCGTAGGCGAGAGATCCAGGCCGCGCTTGCACATGTCGACGAACTCGTCCTTGTTGTAGGCAATGCCGCCGCCCGTGCCGCCGAGCGTGAACGACGGGCGGATGACGGCGGGGAAGCCGATCTGCGCCTGCACGTCGAGCGCCTGCTCGACGTTGTGCGCTATCCCCGAGCGCGCGGACCCGAGCCCGATGCGCGTCATCGCCGCCTTGAATTTCTCGCGGTCCTCCGCCTTGTCGATCGCCTTTTTCGACGCGCCGATCAGCTCGACGTCGAACTTCGTGAGGACGCCTTCGCGTGCAAGGTCGAGCGCGCAGTTGAGCGCCGTCTGCCCGCCCATCGTCGGCAGCAGCGCATCGGGCCGCTCGCGCTCGATGATGCTCGCGACCATCGGCCACGTGATCGGCTCGATGTAGGTCACATCGGCCATCTCAGGGTCGGTCATGATCGTCGCCGGGTTGGAATTGACGAGAATGACGCGATAGCCCTCCTCGCGCAGCGCCTTGCACGCCTGCGCGCCCGAGTAATCGAACTCGCAGGCCTGGCCGATGATGATCGGACCGGCGCCGATGATCAGGATGGACTGGATGTCGGTTCGTTTCGGCATCCGCTATTTCCTTTCCGTCCTTTCCATCGACTTCACGAAGCGGTCGAACAAATAGCCCAGGTCGTGCGGTCCCGGGCTCGCTTCCGGGTGGCCCTGGAAGCTGAATGCGGGCCGGTCGGTGCGCGCGATGCCCTGCAGGCTTCCGTCGAACAGCGAGACATGCGTCACGCGCACGTTCTTCGGCAGTGTCGCCGCGTCGACGGCGAACCCATGGTTCTGGCTGGTGATGACCACCTGGCCCGTGTCCTTGTCGAGCACCGGGTGATTCGCGCCGTGATGGCCGAACTTCATCTTCACGGTGCGCGCGCCGGAGGCGAGTCCGAGCAACTGATGGCCGAGGCAGATGCCGAAGGTTGGAATGCCGGTCTCGACGAGATCGCGTATCGCGTCGATCGCGTAAGCGCAGGGTTCCGGATCACCGGGCCCGTTCGACAGGAAGATGCCGTCGGGCGCGAGCGCGCGCACTTCGCTCGCCGTCGTCTTCGCCGGCACGATGGTGAGACGGCAGCCGCGCTGCGCGAGCAGGCGAAGAATATTGTGCTTCGCGCCATAGTCGTACGCGACGACGTGAAACCTCGCCTCGCCCATCGGGCGATAGCCCGCCCCCAGCGCCCACGCGCCGGACGTCCAGCCATACGGCGTTGCGCACGACACGACCTTCGCAAGATCGAGCCCGGTCATCGACGGCGCTGCGCGCGCACGCGCGATCGCGGCAGCAGCGTCCGCCTCGGTCAATGTTTCGCCGGCGACGATGCAGCCGTTCTGCGCGCCGCGCTCGCGCAGGATGCGCGTCAGCTTGCGCGTGTCGACGTCCGCGATGCCGACGACGTTCGCCTCGCGCAAGTATTGCGACAGATCAAGGACGCGTCGCCAGTTCGACGCACGCCGAGGCAGATCGCGGATCACGAGGCCCGCCGCAAACACGCGTCGCGATTCCGCGTCCTCGGCGTTGATGCCGACGTTGCCGACGTGCGGGTAGGTGAGCGTCACGATCTGGCCCGCATACGAGGGATCGGTCAGGATCTCCTGATAGCCGGTCATCGACGTGTTGAACACGACTTCGCCGCTCGCATGGCCCATTGCGCCGATCGCACGACCGCGCAGCACGGTTCCATCGGTCAGCGCAAGCAGCGCCTGGGGCTGCGCAGGAAACAGCGCATGCGTCGTGGCAGCCGTGGTTTCCAGCGCGTTCATGAAAGCCCGATCAGTAACGGAAACTCAGCGAATGCCGAGCACGTCGGCCATGCCGAAAAGACCGTTCTCGTTTTTCACACGCCGCTCGGCGACGAATCGCGCCGCGCGCAACGCGCCTGCCGCGAAATTCTGACGCGACGTCGCGCGGTGCGTGAGCTCGAGCCGCTCGCCGGCGCCGGCGAATATCACCGTGTGCTCGCCGACGACGTCGCCGCCGCGCAGTGTCGCAAAGCCGATCGTTCCGCTCCTGCGCTCGCCGGTAACGCCTTCGCGCGCGTAGACGGCGTGCTCGCGGAGCTTCACGCCCGCGCCCGCTGCCGCGGCCTCGCCGAGCTTCAATGCGGTGCCGGATGGGGCATCGACCTTGTGCCGGTGATGCATCTCGACGATCTCGATGTCGAATGTCGAGCCGAGCACACGTGCCGCGCGCTCGACCAGTTCGGCGAGCACGCTGATGCCCACGCTCATGTTCGGCGCGAAAACAATCGGAATCGCGCGCGCATATTCGGCGATCTCGGCCTTGCCGGCATCGTCGAAGCCCGTCGTGCCGACGACCGCCGCGGTTCCTGCTTGCGCGCAGGCCGCGAGATGCGCCGACGCTCCCGACGGGCGGGTGAAGTCGATCAGCACGTCGCAACCGCGCACGGCGGCATCGATGTCCGCGACCACCTGTACCCCGGTCGATCGCCCGAAACGCTCGCCCGCATCGGTGCCGATCGCGGGACTGTTCGCCACATCGAGCGCCCCCGCGAGCGCGAAATCACTCGAGTCCAGCACCGCCTCGATCAACGCGTGGCCCATTCGGCCACCGGCACCGGCAACGGTAATGCGTATCGTCATGCAGCACCCCGTGTTATTGCCGGAACACGTCGAGAAAGCGCTCCCAGAAACTCTTGTCGCCCTGTGTATTCGCTGCCGGCAGCGCCTTGGCACTCGCGGAACGATTGAGGTCGACGACCGTCTCGGGCATCTTGTCCCCCTCCCAGCGCGTGACCTTCCCTTCGGCGAAGTAGACGGTGAAGTTGCGATGCTCGACGACCTGTCCCTGCCGCGTGTACTCGTAGACATAGTCCCAGCGGTCGGCGCGAAACGGCGACGTGACGAGCGGCGTCCCGAGGAGCTGCTTGACTTGCGGCTGCGTCATGCCCACCTTGAGCTTGTCTACCGCGTCCTGCGACAGGTAATTGCCCTGGTTGATGTCGATCTTGTAGACGCCGAGCGAGCGCCACGAGGGCGCATATCGATCGAAGGTGGCGCAGGCGGCGAGGAGGATCGCAGCGAGCGCAAGCGGCACGACGCGAAGCGCAACCCGCGCGCTCGCGCGGGCAATCGTTCGAAACAGTATGGGAATCATCAGGGCAAATGGCTATTATAGCCACGGTATCCGGCGTGAAAGCTCCTACCGCTCCCATGAGCAACTCGCACGACCTCAAAAGCGCCGGCCTCAAGGCGACCGTTCCGCGTCTCAAGATCATCAATCTGTTCGAGACGTCGAAGGTTCGCCATCTCACCGCCGAGGACGTCTACAAGCTTCTGCTCACCGAAGGTCTCGACATCGGCCTTGCAACCGTCTATCGCGTGCTGACGCAGTTCGAGCAGGCCGGCCTGCTCGTCCGCCATCACTTCGAATCCGGCAAGGCCGTGTTCGAGCTGAACGAGGGCAAGCACCACGATCACCTCGTGTGCATGCAGTGCGGCCGCGTCGAGGAGTTCTACGATGCCGAAATCGAGAAGCGCCAGGCCAGGGTCGCCAAGGAGCGCGGGTTCGAGATCAGCGAGCATGCGCTTTACCTGTACGCCGATTGCACCAAGGCCCGGTGCCCGCATCGCAAAAGCAACGAGCCGAATTAATCCTCGGCATCCGGAACCACGATGTCGGGGGGCTGCACGGCTTCGCGCCGGTTGAAATCCGCCACGCGAAAGCCAAGCGCGAACAGCATGCCGAAATAGGCGAGCGCGGCGCTCGCGATCACCAGCGCCAACCGACCAACCTTCTGCGTCACGCGGGCGTGCAGCCATAGCGAATCGGCGCCGGCCAGCCACGCGATCACGACCGCAAGTACGGCGCTTGCCACGCATACCCTGGCAATGAATGACGGCCATCCCGGCTGCGGGACGTAAAAGCGCTTGCGCAGCAGCAGCCAGAGCAGCAACCCGGCATTGCAGCAGGCGCCCACGCTCATCGCGAGCGTCAGGCCGGCCTGCTCGAGCCCTAGCGGCCACGCGAAGAGCACCGCCAGCGTCTGCGTGACCAGCACGGTGAAGAACGCGATCTTCACCGGGGTCTTCATCACCTGGCGCGCATAAAAGCCGGGCGCCAGGATCTTGACCAGGATGATCGCCGGCAGGCCGATGCAGTAGCCGAGCAGCGCGGCGCGCGTCTGCATGACGTCGTTCAGGGTGAACTTGCCGTATTGATAGAGCGTCGACACGAGCGGCAGCGCAAGCAGCGCCAGCGCCACGGCGGCGGGAAGCGCCAACAGGATCGCAAGGCGCAGTCCCCAGTCGAGCAGCGCCGAATACTCGGCGTGATCCTCGTCGCTGTGGTGCTGCGCGAGCGACGGCAGCAGGATCGTGCCGAGTGCCACGCCGAGCAGCGCGCTCGGAAACTCCATCAGGCGGTCCGCGTAGGTAATCCAGGAAATGCGCCCGTCGCCGAGCAGCGCCGCAAGCTGCGTGTTGAGCAACGCCGAAATCTGCGCAGCGGAAACGCCGATCACGGCAGGCCCCATCGCAATCAATACCCGGCGCACGCCTTCGTCACGCCAATCGAACGACAGCTTCGGCAACATGCGAAGCGCGATGAGCGGACGGATCTGCAGCGCGAGCTGCGCGGCCCCGCCGATGGCGACGCCCCAGGCGAGCGCCACGATCGGCGGATCGACATGGCGCGCGAGGAAGATCGCGGCGCCGATGATCGACACGTTGAGCAGCACCGGCGTGAACGCGGGTATGGCGAAGCGGCGGAACACGTTCAGGACGCCGCCCGCGAGCGAGACCAGCGACACGAACAGGATGTACGGAAAGACGATCCGGATCATCTCGGCGGTCAGCTCGACTTTCCCCGGTGTGCGCGCAAAACCGCCGGCGAGAAGATAGACAAGCCACGGCGCCGCAAGCGAACCGACGACCGACAATCCGACGAGGATCACCGCGAGCAGCGTGCCCACGTTGCCGACGAGCGCTCGCGTCGCCTCGACGCCGCGCTTTCGGCGGTACTCGGCGAGGATCGGAACGAACGCCTGCGAAAAGGCGCCCTCCGCAAACAGCCTGCGCAGGAGGTTCGGCAGCCGGAACGCGGTCTCGAACGCGTCCATTTGAAGGCCGGCGCCGAAGACCGTCGCCTTCAGCGTTTCGCGCAGGAGCCCGGTGATGCGCGACAGCAGCGTCATGCCGCTTACTGTCGTCAGGGTACGAAGGAGATTCAATTCGGGAAGCCGCGCAACGCCTTGCCTGCAATGCGAAAATCGCGTATTATGCCCGGTCTTTCGCGACTACTTGCAGCAGGGGCGCCGACGGCCTTTTTTCGGGACGCCATCAATCACCTCGAAGGCATCAAAAGCCGATGCCGAGCGCAATCAGGATCGAATCACATGGCCAACACGGCACAGGCGCGCAAACGCGCGCGACAGGCAGAAACGACTCGCCAGCGCAACGCCAGCCAGAAATCGGCGCTTCGCACGGCCATCAAGAAAGTAAAAAAAGCGATCGCGACCGGTGACAAGGCCGCCGCGGCGGCGACATTTCACGAGTCGCAGGCGGTGATCGACCGCATCGCGGACAAGCGGATCGTGCACAAGAATCTCGCGTCGCGGACGAAGTCGCGCCTTGCGCAGGCGATCAAGGCGCTGGCGTAACGGCTTGCGCGCCGATCCACCGACAGGGCGCCTCGCGGGGCGCCCTGATTGTTTCGGACGGCGGTATCGCCGGCTGACACCCGGCGGGCCGCACATGGACGCCGCTCGCGCGACGCATCTGCATCGCGATGGACGATAGCCCCGTGGACGACGCGACGGTGCCTGAGGTCGTTGCATTGTGGGAGCGGCACTTCCGCGATCCGGAATTCGCGTATGTCCGCGCCGATGCGCTCCTCGCACGCGAGGAACCGATCGGTCAGCCGGCGCGCGCATGGTGCGAGCTCACGATAGCGTTTCACCACTTTCTTACGGCGCAGCCGCTCGAGGCGCGGCGATTCCTTGCCGATGCGCAAGCAGGCTTCACCACCGCCGGTGATCGCCGCGGTCAACTGCTCGCCGAAATCGGTGCCGCGCGGCTCGCCATCGTCGAGCGCTCGCCGCTGGCCGCGCGCGAGCGGCTGCTGACGCTGTATCCCGAGGCACAGCAGGTTCTGGCGCCCGAAGACCGATTCTGGTTGCTGAACACGATAGGCGCTGCGCACTATTTCACCGACCAGCTGGACGATGCGATCCGGTACCTGTACGAAGCGCTGGAAACGCTGCGCGCCGCCGAACCCTCGCCGCAGCATCCCACGATCATGTCGAACCTTGCCGCGGCGCTCGTGACCGTCGGCGACTACGCGCCGGCATGCGAGCTCGCCGAAGCAGCGGTCGCGGAGCTTGGGCATTTCAACAACGCGCAGGTCGCGATGTTCGCGCGCGCAACGCTTGCGGAAGCGCTGGCCGGCATCGGCAACGACGCACGCGCGCTCGGCGTGGTCGACGCGATGCTCGCCGATGCGACGAAGGCGCCGCGCCGCGCCGCGCAGAACCACTACATGGCGATCGCGGCCGAAATCTGCGCACGACACGGGCGCATCGACGATGCCGCGGCGTGCGCGGAAACGGCGCGCGCGATCCATGCCGATTTTCCCGGCGGGTTCAACGAAGTGCACAGCCGCTGGGCGGACGCGGTGGTTGCGGACGCGCGCGATGAGCCGGCCGCGATTTCGCGCCTGCAGGCTGCGGCGGAAGCCGCGCAGCGCCACGGCTACCTGCCCGGTGAATGCAAGGCGTGGTCGCGACTCGCCGAACGCCACGCCGATGCGCGCGATTTCGAGGCAGCCTATGCCTGCGGCCGGAAACTGCTGATCGCGCAGACGCGGCGCCTGTCGCATCGCGCGAGCGCCAAGTACTATCTCCTGCGCGTCGAGCACGAGCTTACGCACGCGCGCGCCGAGCGCGACCGCGCGCTGGCGCAGCGCATCGAGATGGAGCGGCTGAACGAGGAGCTTGCGCGACTCAATGCGGATCTGACGCACAAGATGATCCAGGTCGAGGCGCTGCAGGCGCAGCTCGCCGTCGAGGCGGTGCACGATCCGCTGACGCAGCTTTTCAACCGGCGGTATCTCGATTCCGTGATGCCCGGGTTGATCGGATCGGCGGAGCGCCGCGGCGCGGCGCTGTCGTTGGCGCTCGTCGACCTCGATCACTTCAAGCTCGTGAACGATCGCTACGGACACCCGGCGGGCGACCTCGTGCTGCGCGAAATCGGACGCGTGCTGCCGATGTCGCTGCGGCCGGCCGATGTCGTGTGTCGCTACGGCGGCGAAGAGTTCTGCGTCGCGCTGCCCGACGCCGACGGCGCCGGCGCGGAAAAGGCGCTCGCGAGCCTGGCCGCGCGGCTTCGCGATCTGCGCATCGCGTGGGAGGGTCACTCGCTCGGCGGCTTCACGTTCTCCGCCGGCGTGGCGGTGCTCGGGCAACACGGAAGCACGTTTGCCGAGCTGCTCGCGGCGGCGGACCGGGCGTTGTACGAGGCGAAGGACGCGGGCCGCAATCGTATTCTGATCGCGGCGTCGAAGTCGGCCGCCGCCTGAGCGCGTGCTAGACTTTTCGATTGACTGAAGACTCCCGACCGCGAAGGTCACGACGCATTCGATGGTCGCTTCCCCACCCAGGCACTTCCTGCAGTTCCGGGACTTCACACGCGACGAGCTCGATTACCTGTTCGAGCGAACGCGCTGGATCAAGGACCGGTTCAAGCGCTACGAGGTCTACCAGCCGCTGCGCGATCGCACGCTCGCCATGGTGTTCGAGAAGGCGTCGACGCGCACGCGCGTCTCGTTCGAGGCCGGCATGAACCAGCTCGGCGGCATCGCGATCAACCTGAACCGCGGCGACACGCAACTTGCCCGCGGCGAGCCGATCGAGGATGTCGCGCGCGTCGTATCGCGGATGGTCGACGTCGTGATGATCCGCACGTTCGAGCAGTCGATCATCGAGCGCTTCGCCGCGCATTCGCGCGTGCCGGTCATCAACGGACTCACGAATGAATATCACCCGTGCCAGATCCTGGCCGATATCCATACGTACATCGAGCACCGCGGATCCATCGCGGGCAGAACGGTCGCATGGATCGGCGACCCCAACAACGTCTGCGCCACGTGGCTTCAGGCCGCACCGATTTTCGATTTCCGCCTGCATGTCTCGATGCCTCCCGGCTATGCGCTGCCGCCCGATGCCGCCGATTCCCGCCATTGCGCTGTCTTCGACGATCCCGAAGCCGCCTGCGAAGGCGTCGATCTCGTCACGACCGACGTGTGGACCAGCATGGGATTCGAGGCCGAGAACGATGTGCGTCAGCGGGCGTTCGAGCATTGGCAGGTCGACGCGACGATGATGCGGCGCGCGAGTGCCGATGCGCTGTTCATGCACTGCCTGCCCGCGCATCGCGGCGAGGAAGTCTCGGCCGACGTCATCGACGGACCGCAAAGCGTCGTCTGGGACGAGGCAGAAAATCGGCTGCATGCGCAGAAGGCGCTGCTCGAGTACCTGGTGTGCGGGCGAGTGTGACCCAATGGAGATAATGTGTTCAAACGACTGGCATTGATCATTCTCGCGCTGGCGCCGGTACCGCTCGCGCATGCGCAACCGTGGCCCGCGCGCCCGCTCAAGTTCGTGATGTCGGCGCCGGCCGGCAGCTCGATCGACGTGCTCGGCCGCACCATTGCCGACAGGCTGAAAGTCCGTCTCGGGCAACCGGTGATCGTCGAGAACAAGCCCGCGGCCGGCGGCACCGTCGCGACCGGCGACGTCGCGCATTCGGCGCCGGACGGCTACACGATGCTGCTGGCCTTCAACGGGCCGCTGTCATTCGCGCCTCTGCTGCAGAAGCTGCCTTACGACGTGCAGAAGGACTTAGCACCCGTGATCATCACGTCGAGCCAGCCGAACGTGCTCGCGATCAATGCGACGCTGCCCGTGCATTCGGTCAAGGAGCTCGTCGACTATGCGAAAGCGAATCCCGGCAAGCTCAATTACGCCTCGGTGGGTAATGGCAGCTCGTCGCATCTCAACATGGAGCTCTTCAAGAGCGTCGCCGGCTTCGACGCCGTCCACGTGCCGTTCAACGGGTCGCCGCCCGCGGTGACCGCGACGATCCAGAACGAGACGCAGATGCTGTTCGCGGTGATGCAGCCGCTGCAGCCGATGATCAAGGCCGGCAAGCTGCGTGCGCTCGCGGTCACGACGGCGAAGCGCTTTGCGCTGCTGCCCGACCTGCCGACGATCGCGGAATCCGGCTATCCGGGCTTCGAGGCGCTGGCGTGGAATGGCGTGATGGTGCCGGCCGATACGCCGCGGCCGATCATCGCGCGACTCAATGCGGAGATGAATGCGATTCTCAAGGAACCCGACGTGCTGCAGAAGATGCACGCGTTCGGCTTCGACCTGATCGGCGGCACACCCGCAGATTTTGGCGCGCTGATCAGCGGCGAGGCGCGAAAGTGGGCACCGGTGATCAAGAAGGTCGGACTGAAGGTCGACTGATCGAATGGATAACGCACGCATGTCCGCTGACCGCCCGGCGTCCGGGACCGAAGCGCGGGGTACCTCGCCAGCCGTCGCGCAACCCGGAAAAGTCGTGCTCGCCTACTCGGGCGGTCTCGACACGTCCGTCATTCTCAAATGGTTGAAGGACACGTACGGCTGCGAAGTCGTGACGTTCACCGCCGACATCGGACAGGGTGAGGAAGTCGAGCCCGCGCGCCAGAAGGCGCTCAATCTCGGCATCGCGAAGAAGAACATCTACATCGAGGATCTGCGCGAGGAATTCGTCCGCGACTTCGTGTTTCCGATGTTTCGCGCCAACGCGATCTACGAAGGCGAATACCTGCTCGGCACGTCGATCGCGCGGCCGCTGATCGCGAAGCGCCTCGTGGAGATCGCGAAGCAGACCGGGGCGGAGGCAATCGCGCACGGTGCGACGGGCAAGGGCAACGACCAGGTTCGCTTCGAGCTGGGCGCGTATGCGTTGGCACCCGGCGTGCGCGTGATCGCGCCGTGGCGCGAATGGGATCTCCTGTCGCGTGAAAAGCTCCTCGCCTACGCGGACCGGCACGGTATCCCGGTCGACTTCAAGAAGCGCGAAGGCGGTGCGCCCTATTCGATGGACGCCAACCTGCTGCACATCAGCTACGAAGGCGGCGTACTTGAAGACCCGGATGTCGCACCGGACGAGTCGATGTGGCGAATGACCGTTTCGCCGGAAAAGGCGCCGGCGAAATCACAGGTCGTCGAGCTGACGTACCGCAGCGGCGACATCGTGGCGGTGGATGGCGAGGCAATGTCCGCGTCGGCGGTGCTGACGGCATTGAACGCGATGGGCGGCCGCCACGGCGTCGGCCGGCTCGATATCGTCGAGAACCGCTACGTCGGCATGAAGTCGCGCGGGTGCTACGAGACGCCGGGCGGCACCATCATGCTGAAGGCGCATCGCGCGATGGAATCGATCACGCTGGACCGTGAAGTCGTCGCGCTGAAGGACGATCTGATGTCGCGGTACGCGCGGCTGATCTACAACGGCTACTGGTTCAGTCCCGAGCGCAAGCTGCTGCAGGGTCTGATCGACGCGTCACAGGCGCCGGTCAACGGCACCGTCCGCATGAAGCTGTACAAGGGCACGGTGATGTGCGTCGGCCGTGCATCGGCCACCGATTCGCTGTTCGACGCGAAGATATCGACGTTCGACGACGATGCCGGCGCGTACGATCAGAAGGATGCCGCCGGATTCATCAAGCTGAACGCCTTGCGCCTGCGTATCGCCGCCAGACGCGGTCGGTGATCCTCACGACCACGAGAACACGAGGTCGTCGTGGCGACCTGCGACGACGTCGAAGCGACGGGTCTTCACCTCGCCCTGGTATTCAGCCTCGACCGCGTACGAGCCTTGGGGCAATCGCAGCAGGAAAATCGGGCCTTGGGCCGGAAGGTCGAGCACCGTACGGCCGCGGCTGTCGATAACGCGCAGGTGCACGTCGGCGACGAATTCGTCCTGCCCCCCGTTGTGTTGCGAGAACGTCATCCGCACCGGAAATTGCGGGCTCATGTCACGCATGAGATCGGCCTGCTCCACGCCGATTCCACCGTTCAGATACCCGACCTCGCCATGCCGTGGAAGCGCGGTGGGAGCGGCCGCCTGCGCCGCTGCTCCGCCGGCAATCGCTGCTGCCAGCAGGAACGAGAGTCCAATGCGTACGCGTGCATGCGTGCGGCCCATGTCGATGCCTCCATCGCTGTCCCAAACGGAAATCATGTCGCCTTGACCCCGGCTGCGGCATCGGCCATCGTCGCAATCGATTGTCGGCGGGTGACCTACCGGGTCGGCTAGCAAGCCGTACACGAACGATTTCTCCGTTACCCGCCACCGGATGCCCGAACTGCCCGACATCGCCGTCTACCGCGAAGCGCTCGACAAGCATGTTCGCGGACAGGTTCTCGAGCGCGTGCGCATCGTCAATCCGTTCGTCCTGCGCACGGCGGAGCCGCCGCTGATCACCGTCGAGGGCTTGCGCGTTCTCGACGTGCGCCGTCTCGGCAAACGGATCGTGCTCGGCCTTGCGAACGATCTTTTTCTGGTCATCCACCTGATGATCGCGGGCCGATTGCGCTGGCTCGAGCATGGTAGCCGGCCGCCGGGGCGGATCACGCTCGCGCTGCTCGACTTTTCGAACGGCACGCTGGCACTGACGGAGGCCGGCACGAAGCGACGCGCGTCGCTTCATCTCGTTCGCGGCGCCGAAGCGCTCGCGACATTCGATGCCGGCGGACTCGATCTCGAAACGGCGGATGCCGCAACATTTGCGCAGCGATTGCGCGCCGAGAATCACACGCTGAAACGCGCGCTGACCGATCCGCATATCATCAGCGGCATCGGCAACGCGTATTCGGACGAGATCCTGCATCGTGCCCGCCTCTCGCCGATCGGGCATACGCGAAAGCTCGACGACGACGCGATAGCGCGGCTTTTTCGGGCCGCGCTGAACGTGCTGCGCGAATGGACCGAACGGCTGCACGACGAAGCCGGCGGCGCCTTTCCCGAAAAGGTGACCGCGTTTCGGCCGGAAATGGCGGTCCACGGCAAATTCCGGGAGCCGTGCCCGGTATGCGGCACGCCGGTTCAGCGCATTGTCTACGCCGAGAACGAATGCAACTACTGCCCGACCTGCCAGACCGGGGGCACCGTACTCGCCGACCGCGCGCTTTCCCGCTTGCTGCATAAAAGCTGGCCGCGCAATATCGAGGACCTCTGACGTTTGCCGGCGCCCGCATCGCCGTGCTAGCGTGGCGGCATGACCGGAGCCCACGCATGCCCTCGTTCGATATCGTTTCGGAAGTGAATCAGGTCGAAGTGCGCAACGCCATCGACCAGGCGAACAAGGAAGTGTCGACCCGGTTCGATTTCAAGGGATCGGATGCGCGCGTCGAGTACGACGGCAAGGCGATGACGCTTTACGCCGACGACGATTTCAAGCTCAAGCAGGTGACGGACATCCTCGTCGCCAAGCTGACCAGGCGCCAGGTCGACATCCGCTCGCTCGACTATGGCAATGCCGAGAAGATTTCCGGCAACAAGATGAAGCAGGCGGTGAAGGTGCGCACGGGTGTCGAGCAGGATCTCGCGAAGAAGGTCGTCAAGCTGCTGAAGGAGAGCAAGCTCAAGGTGCAAGGATCGATACAGGGAGACGCCGTGCGCGTCTCCGGCACGAAGAAGGACGACTTGCAGGCGGCGATCGCGTTGATCCGGAAGTCGATCGCCGACTACCCGCTGCAATACCAGAATTTCCGCGATTAAGTCTTAAGCGAGGTCCGCCTGCAACGCCGAGCGAGCGGGTTCGCCGAGCGACGGGATCTCCGCCTGGTACGCGGGATGATCGACGCCGATCGCGACATCGGCGCCGTTCTTGAAGCCACTGATCATCGGCGGCGTGAGCTCGAAGCGCAGGAAATGCACCGACGATGTCTTCTGCGCGTTCTCGCGCTCGAGGTCCTCGTCGGCAATCGCGTAAGCCGCGGGCAGCTCGCCCACCCTCAGCCAGACGCGATCCTCGATGCCCTTCAGGCGCGCGAGCGCGCGCTGGCGCTGGTCGGCGTCCTCGTACTCGATCAGCATCGTCGCCTTCAGGTTGCTGCCGTCCGGAATGAGGGGGTTGTACACGTCGAGCTCGTCCTGGATGCCGGCCTCCTCGAACATCTTCTCGATCCGCAGCATCTCCTGGATCTGATAGCGAACGGTGAGCTCGTCCTCGAACAACAGGGTCACATGTTCGCCAAGATGCACGGCGCGCTCGCGCTTGTGCGCCAGCGCGCGGGCGCGAAACGACGGACGCTCCTTCGCATAGGCTTCGAGCGTCAGCAGGCTATCACGCGTGAGTCGTGGCATCGGCGTCCGCGCGCGGGTCAGTCGATTCCATATGCCATCCGCAACAGCGTCAGCGGATGGGCCTTGCGCGGGCTGCGCTCACCGCCGGCCTGCGCGATGCCCTCCTCGATGCGCCGGGCGGCGATCGGGCAATCCGAGCTGATGTAATCCGGCTCGAACTCT
>Ga0070696_100000825_pt1 | contig 19966 bp, 16 predicted proteins | sample KBSK1253metaG_FD_65474 | JGI IMG/M metagenome (GOLD analysis project Ga0070696, IMG submission 65474) | Corn, switchgrass and miscanthus rhizosphere microbial communities from Kellogg Biological Station, Michigan, USA - KBS K1-25-3 metaG | ecosystem: Host-associated > Plants > Roots >... | reverse complement strand
GACCTCCCTCCAGTTCGACCTCCACGCCACCGACGGCGCCGCCCGCCGCGGCCGCCTCACCTTTGCCCGCGGCACGGTAGAGACGCCGGCGTTCATGCCGGTGGGCACCTACGGTTCGGTCAAGGCGATGACCCCGCGCGACGTCACCGAGATCGGCGCCGAGATCATCCTGGGCAACACCTTCCACCTGTTCCTGCGCCCGGGGCTGGAGATCGTCGAGCAGTTCGGCGGGCTGCACCGGTTCATCGGCTGGGACAAGCCGATCCTCACCGATTCGGGCGGCTTCCAGGTGTTCTCGCTGGCGCACAAGCGCAAGATCACCGAGGAGGGCGTGACCTTCGCCTCGCCGGTGGACGGCTCGAAGGTGTTCCTGTCGCCGGAAGTGTCGATGCGGATCCAGAAGACGCTGGATTCGGACATCGCGATGATCTTCGACGAGTGCACGCCGTATCCGGCTACCGAGAAGGTGGCGTCGGATTCGATGGAACTCAGCCTGCGTTGGGCCGAACGTTCGCGCCGCGCTTTCGATGAGTTGCGCAATCCGAATGCGCTGTTCGGCATCGTGCAGGGCAGCGTCTACGAGAACCTGCGCCGGCGTTCGGCGAAGGGGCTGGTCGACATCGGCTTCGACGGCTACGCGGTAGGTGGCCTTGCCGTGGGCGAGCCGGAGGCCGAGCGCAACCACGCGCTGGATTTCACCGTGCCGCTGCTGCCGGCCGACAGGCCGCGCTACCTGATGGGCGTGGGCCGGCCGGAGGACATCGTGGAGGCGGTGCGCCGCGGCATCGACATGTTCGACTGCGTGATGCCCACCCGCAACGCGCGCAACGGCTTCCTGTTCACCGCCGAGGGCACGCTGCGCATCCGCAACGCGAAGTACGCCGCCGACACCGGGGTGATCGAGGAGGGTTGTGACTGCTACGCCTGCAGCAACGGTTTCAGCCGCGCCTACCTGCGCCACCTCGACCGCTGCAACGAGATCCTCGGCAGCCAGCTCGCCACCATGCACAACCTGCGCTACTACCAGCGGCTGATGGCCGGCCTGCGCCAGGCCATTGCCAGCCATGCGCTGGAAGCGTTCGTGGCGGAATTCTACGCGCGCCGCCAGGGTGCCACGGTTTCGTAGCGGGCCGCTGCGAACGCGCCAGCTGGCGGCTTCCGGGGGGTCCCGGAGCGCTGCCTGCGCCGCCGTGCACGCCAAGGGGGTGCATGGCATAATCGGGAATCTTTTATCAGGCGTTCTGTCGAAAACCTCGATGGCGCCATAACTTGCGAGACTAATCCATGAGTTTTCCGATCTCCCCCGTGATCGCCCAAGCCGCGGCGCCGCAGCCGCAGGGCGGCGGCATGTCCATGATCATCATGATGGTGGTGCTGTTCGGCCTGATGTATTTCATGATGATCCGCCCGCAGATGAAGCGGCAGAAGGAGCATCGCGCGCTGATCGCCGGGCTGGCCAAGGGCGACGAGGTGGTCACCAACGGCGGCATCGCCGGTCGCGTCGACGAGGTGGGCGAAACCTTCGTCACGGTCGAGATCGCGGCCAACGTGAAGGTCAAGGTGCAGAAGGGCGCGGTCCAGCAGGTCCTGCCCAAGGGTTCACTGAAGTCCGCCTGAAACCCGGGATGTCCAGGGGCGAGGCTTTTTCGAATAGTGCGGCCATGGATGGCCGCTCCTTGACGTTCGCGATCACGGATGATCGTAAAAATAAACTTCGGCCATGGATGGCCGCTTCTTGACGTTCGCGGTCACGGACGATCGCAAAGGACCGGATCATGAGTGATTTTCCTCGCTGGAAGTATGTGCTGGTCGCGCTGGTGATGCTGTTCGGCATCATCTACGCGTTGCCGAATGCATTCCCGCCGGTGCCGGCCGTGCAGGTCACGGCCAACCGCGACGCGCCGCCGATCAGCCAGGCGGTGCAGCAGAAGGTCGAGGCGGCGCTGGCGGCGAAGAAGATCGCGGTTACCGACGTGTTCGTGGAAGGCGACCATCTGCTGGCCACGTTCGCCAACTCCGACGTGCAGAAGAGCGGCGCCGACGAGATCAAGGCGATACTGGGCGACGGCTACACGGTGGCGTTCAAGCTGCAGTCCAATGTGCCGGGCTGGCTGAGCGCGATCGGCGCCCGCTCGATGCCGCTGGGCCTGGATCTTCAGGGTGGCGTGCACTTCCTGATGCAGGTCGACCAGAAGGACGCGATCGAGAAGCAGGAAAACAGCTACGCGGACGATATCCGCAGCCTGCTGCGGCAGAAGAACATCCGTTACGAATCGGTCACCCGCAGCACCGTGAGCGGCCAAGGCATCACGGTGATCCTGCGTTCGGCCGACGACCGCTCCACCGCGTCCGACGCGATCGCCAACGAGTACACCGATCTGCTGGTGTCCTCCGGCGCCAGCACCGGCGATCGCTTCGTGCTGAACGCGGCGATCAAGCCGGAAAAGCTGCGTGAGCTGTCGCGCAGCGCGATCACCCAGAACCTGGGCACGCTGCGCAACCGCATCAACGCGCTGGGCGTGTCCGAGCCGCTGATCCAGCAGCAGGGCGACAGCCGCATCGTGGTCGAGCTGGCCGGCGTGCAGGACCCGACCGAGGCGAAGAAGCTGATCGGCGCGGTCGCCACCTTGCAGTACCGTCCCGGCATCGGCCAGCCTGGCGATGCCCGCGCGATGGAAGCGGCGCGTACCGGCAACATCCCGCCGGACGCGAACCTGTACTACATGCGCGGCGACAACCGGCCGGTGCTGGTGAGCAAGCAGATCATCGTGACCGGCAACCAGCTGGTGGACGCCTCCTCGGGCATCGACCAGCAGAGCGGCACGCCGAAGGTCGACGTCACCCTGAACGCGGCCGGCGCCAAGAAGATGGGCGACTTCACCAACGCCAATGTCGGCAAGCCGATGGCGGTGCTGTACGTGGAGCAGGTCTACGAGACGAAGATCGTCGACGGCAAGGAAGTGCGCGTGCCGAAGGTCACCGAGACGGTGATCAACGACGCCACCATCCAGAGCCCCTTCAGCAAGCAGTTCCAGACCACCGGCCTGGGCAGCGCGAAGGAAGCTTCCGACCTGGCGCTGCTGCTCAAGGGTGGTGCGCTGGCCGCGCCGATGGACATCGTCGAGGAAGGCGTGATCGGCGCCAGCCTCGGCCAGGACAACATCGACAAGGGCTTCAAGGCGGTGCTGCTGGGCCTGGCCCTGGTGCTGCTGGCGGCGGCGGTCTACTACAAGCTGTTCGGCCTGGTCGCGGACATCGCACTGTTCTTCAACCTGGTGATCCTGGTGGCGGTGATGTCGCTGATCGGGGTCACCCTGACCATGCCGGGCGTGGCCGGCATCGTGCTGACCCTGGGCATGGCGATCGACGCGAACGTGCTCATCTGCGAACGCGTACGCGAGGAACTGCGCAACGGCTCCAGCCCGCACGCGGCGATCCGCGCCGGCTACGAGAAGGCGTGGTCGACCATTCTCGACGCCAACGTCACCCACCTGATCGCCGCGCTGGCGCTGACCACGATGGGCACCGGCGCGATCAAGGGTTTCGGCGTGACGCTGATGATCGGCATCCTGACCTCGCTGTTCACCTCGGTGACGCTGACCCACGCGTTCACCGCGGCGATCCACGGCCACCGCAAGCTCAAGACGCTGTCGGTTTAGGGGCTTATTGAAATAGTGCGGCCATGGATGGCCGCTTTTGCCCGGAAACGGACTTCCATATAGAGAATTCGCCATGGAAATCTTCAATCACGACAGCAACATCCACTTCCTGGGGATGCGCAAGTACACCATTGCCATCGCCATCTTCCTGATGGTCGCCTCGATCGCGCTGATTGCGGTCAAGGGGCTCAACTACGGGATGCAGTTCAACGGCGGCGTCTCGATGGTGGTCGACTACCAGCAATCGGTGGACATCGCCGACGTGCGCGCAGCGCTGGACAAGGGCGGCCTCGACCATGCCATGGTGCAGAGCCTCGGCGGTACCCGCGAGGTGTCGATCCGCCTGCAGCCGAAGGACGACCCGGCGGCCACGGACGCCAGCGGCAAGTTCAATCTCGACCGCATCTCCGACGACGTGATCAAGGTGCTGCAGGCGGCCCGCCCGGATGCCAAGCTGAAGAGCCGCGACTTCGTCAGCGCCGAAGTGGGCGCGGAGTTGCGCAGCGACGGCACCGTGGCCGCGGTCTTCGTGATCCTCGGCATCATGGCCTACCTGTGGATCCGCTTCGAGCGCCGCTTCGCGATCGCCGCGGTGTTCACCGAAGTGCACGACACGCTGGTGACGCTGGGCATCCTGGCGCTGGTGCAGCGCGAATTCGACATGACCGTGCTGGCCTCGGTGCTGGCGGTGATCGGTTACTCGATCAACGACAAGGTGGTGGTGTTCGACCGTATCCGCGAGCTGTTCCGGTTGGCGCGCAAGGCCGAGCCGGAGGAGATCCTCAACCGCTCGATCAACAACACGCTGTCGCGAACCATCATCACCTCGCTGTTCACCGGCATCACCATGGGCGCGCTGTACTTCTTCGGCGGCACCGCGGTGCACGGCTTCGCCATCACCATGCTGATCGGCATCGTGGTCGGCACGCTGTCCTCGATCTTCGTGGCCAGCCCGATCCTACTGTGGCTGGGCGTGTCGAAGAAGGACCTGATGCCGGTCACCAAGGAAAACCCGGAGCTGGCGCGGCGTCCCTGAGCGATCATCGCCCGCCAAGCGGGCGATTCCCATGCTCTCTCCCCTGCTTGCAGGGGAGATGCCCGGAGGGCAGAGGGGTACCCACGAAACGAAACGGCCCGGTCTGCACCGGGCCGTTTTTTCATCCCGACCGTTCGCCGCTTACCCGCGCAGCGTGGAGTCCAGCTCTGCCAGTCGCGCCGGCGTGCCGACGTCGGTCCATGCGCCGCGATGGTGCGAGCCGTCGATCCCGCCGTGCGCCATCGCCGTTTCCAGCAGCGGCCGCAGCTTGAAGCACGGCGGTTGCGCGTCGGCGCCAGGCGCGTCACCGACCGCCTCGCGCCAGCCATCCAGCAACTCGCGGCGGAACACGCCGATGCCGCTGTAGGTGAGCCGGGGTTCGCCGTCGTCGTGCAGGCGGCCTTCGGCGTCCAGCCGGAAATCGCCGTGCGGGTGATGCGCGGGATTGTCCGTCAACAGCAGGTGCGCGAGGCCTCGCGGCTCGGCGGGCAGGGCGACATAGTCGGCGTCGCACCACACGTCGCCGCTCACTGCCAGGAACGGCTCCGGCCCCAGCAGCGGCAGCGCATTCAGCATGCCGCCGCCGGTTTCCAGTGGCGTCGGGCCCTCGTACGCATAGCGGATGCGCAGGCCCCAGCGCGAGCCGTCGCCGAGCGTGTGGGGAAACTGTTCGGCCAGATGCGAGGTGTTGATCACCACGTAATGCACGCCGGCCGCGGCGAGTTTTTCCAGGTGCCACACGATCAGCGGCTTGCCGCCCACGCTCAACAGCGGCTTGGGTGTGCGCTCGGTCAGCGGGCGCATGCGCTCGCCCAGGCCGGCGGCGAAAATCAGTGCGTGTCTCATGCGGCCACCGGCAGGCGAAGGTCGCGTGCGCCGACGCAGCGCCGCAGCAGCGCCACGAAATCGGCCAGCTCGGGATAACGCCCGGCCACGTCGACCACGTAGTCGTACACACGAGGCAGGTCGTCGAGGTAGCCATGCTTGCCGTCGCGATAGTACAGCCGGCAGAAGATGCCGAGTACCTTGATGTGGCGCTGCAGGCCGATCAGGTCGAACCAGCGCAGGAAGCGTTCGCGGTCGGCATCCGCGGCGATCAGCCGTGCAGCCTGCAGGCGCCGCCGATAGCTCTCGGCCCAGGCTTCGACACGTTCGCGATCCCACACGATGTAGCAGTCGCGCAGCAGCGAGGCGAGGTCGTAGGTGACCGGGCCGAGCAGGGCGCCCTGGAAATCGATGATGCCGGGGCTGTTCGTTCCGACGATCAGCAGGTTGCGGCTGTGGTAGTCGCGATGCACGAAGCAGCGCGGCTGCTCCAGCGCGTTCTTCAACAGCACGGTGAACGCCGACTCCAGCACGTCCCATGCCTCGCACTCGGGCGTGTCACCCAGGTGCCGCCGCAGGAACCACTCGGGCATGATCTCCAGTTCGCGCTGCAGGAAGGCGTGGTCGTACGGCTGCATGCCGGTGGTATCCACGTCGCGCTGCATGCGCAGCAGGGCGTTCATCGCGTCGTCGTACAGCGCATCCACCGTGTTGTCGTTCAGGGCCGGCAGGTACAACTGCGAGCCGAGATCCTCGATCAGCAGGAAACCCTGCTCGAGGTCCTGGGCCTGCACCGCCGGCACATGCAGGCCGGCGGCGGACAGGCGCGCGCCGATCTCCAGCCATGGCCGCGGATCCTCCTGCGCCGGCGGCGAGTCCATCACCACCCAACTGCGCCCGGCGTGCCAGGTGCGCCAGTAGCTGCGGAAACTGGCGTCGGCCGAGGCGGATGCGAGGATCAGGCCGGCATCGTCCAGCACCTGGCGGGTCCAGGCGAGGCGGGCGGCGGCACGGTCGGGAATCGGGGTCATGGCAACCATGGGCAACGGGAAGGCGCCAGCTTAGCGATCCGCCGGTGTGGTGACGAGATGGCGAGTGCTGCGGCATTGACCGCGCGGCGTTGAATCAGTACCATTTTAGTCCCGATTCGAGATCCAGCCCGAGCCCCATGCTCCGCGTCAGCCGACTGACCGATTACGCCACCGTGGTGATGACCTGCATCGCCGCGCACCCGACCGAGGTGCTCAGCACGGTGCAGATCGCCGACGAGACGCGTCTGGAATTGCCCACGGTGAGCAAGCTGCTGAAAGCGCTCAGCCATGCCGCGCTGGTCGAGTCGTTCCGCGGCGTCAATGGCGGCTACCGGCTGGCCCGGCCGGCCGGCGAGATCTCGCTGGCCGAGATCGTCGAGGCGCTGGAAGGCCCGATCGGCATGACCGAGTGCAGCGTCGCCGAAGGCCAGTGCGACCGCGAATCGCAATGCGGCGTGCGCGGCAGCTGGCAACTGGTCAACAACGTGCTGGACAACGCACTGCGCGCGGTCAGCCTGGCCGACATGCTCAAGCCGCAGCCGCCACGGCCGCCGCGCCGGATCGCCGCCGTGCCGCTCAGCGAAATCACCATGCCGGCAAGAGCCCGCCGCGTCACCACCGAATGAACGAGATCATGAACAACCAGAGCAGCAGCGCCGCCACGTTGCGCGACAACGCGGGCGTGGCCGAGGCCCTTGGCCGCAGCTACAGCGCCGGCTTCATCACCGAGATCGAGATGACCGGCCTGCCGCCGGGCCTGAACGAGGAAACCATCCGCGCGCTGTCCGCGGTCAAGCACGAACCGGAGTGGATGACCGAGTGGCGGCTCGGGGCCTATCGCCACTGGCTGACCATGCCGAAACCGGACTGGGCCAAGCTCAACATCGACCCGATCGACTATCAGGCGATCAGCTACTACGCCGCGCCCAAGAAGCAGCCGAAGTCGCTGGACGAGGTCGACCCGGCGCTGCTGGAAACCTATGAGAAGCTGGGCGTGCCGCTGCACGAGCGCGCCGCACTGGCCGGCGTGGCGGTGGACGCGGTGTTCGACTCGGTCTCGGTCGGTACCACGTTTCGCAAGCAGCTGGCCGACGCCGGCGTGCTGTTCTGCTCGATGAGCGAGGCGATCCGCGAATACCCCGAGATCGTGCAGAAATACCTCGGCAGCGTGGTGCCCACCGGCGACAACTTCTTCGCCGCGCTGAACTCGGCGGTGTTCTCCGACGGCAGCTTCGTGTTCATTCCCAAGGGCGTGCGCTGCCCGATGGAACTGTCCACCTATTTCCGCATCAACGCGCAGAACACCGGCCAGTTCGAGCGCACCCTGATCGTGGCCGAGGAAGGCGCGCACGTTTCCTACCTCGAAGGCTGCACCGCGCCGAAGCGCGACGAGAACCAGCTGCATGCCGCGGTGGTGGAGCTCGTGGCGCTGGAGAAGGCGCAGATCAAGTACTCCACCGTGCAGAACTGGTACCCCGGCGACGAGAACGGCGTGGGCGGCATCTACAACTTCGTCACCAAGCGCGGCGATTGCCGTGGCGATGATTCCAAGATCAGCTGGACCCAGGTCGAAACCGGCTCGGCGATCACCTGGAAGTATCCCAGCGTGGTGCTGCGCGGCGACCGCTCGGTGGGCGAGTTCTACTCGGTGGCGCTGACCCATCACTTCCAGCAGGCCGACACCGGCACCAAGATGATCCATCTCGGCAAGTACACCAAGTCGAAGATCGTCTCCAAGGGCATCAGCGCCGGGCGCAGCTCCAACAGCTACCGCGGCCTGGTGAAGATGGAGAAGGGCGCCGAGGGCGCGCGCAACTACACCCAGTGCGACAGCCTGCTGATCGGCAAGAAGTGCGGCGCACACACCTTCCCGTACATGGAAGTGAAGAACCCCACCGCGATCGTCGAGCACGAGGCCACCACCTCGAAGATCTCCGACGACCAGATGTTCTACTGCCGTGCGCGCGGCATCCCGGAAGAAGACGCCGTGTCGATGATCGTCGACGGCTTCTGCAAGCAGGTCTTCCGCGAACTGCCGATGGAGTTCGCGGTGGAGGCGAAGAAATTGCTCGAAGTGTCGCTGGAAGGCGCCGTTGGCTGATGCTTTCCCTTCTCCCTTTGGGAGACAAATCGGCAGGAATGCCGATTTGCACGGCGCAAGCCGCCGCAAGGTGAGGCACATGGATGTGCCGAATGAAGGTACCCGAAGGGCGGATGAGGGTACGGGCGGAGCGTGATATCGCGGCCCGCCGCGAACCCTCACCCCAACCCCTCTCCCAGCGGGAGAGGGGCTAAAAATCAGGAACAGAAATGCTGAAAATCGAAAACCTGCATGCCCGCGTCGAGGGCAAGGAAATCCTCAAGGGGCTCAGCCTCAGCGTGAACGCGGGCGAAGTGCACGCGATCATGGGGCCGAACGGCGCCGGCAAGTCGACGCTGGGCCACGTGCTGTCCGGCCGCGACGGTTACGAGGTGACCGCCGGCACGGTGACCTACAACGGCATCGACCTGCTGGCGCTGGACCCGGAAGCGCGCGCGGCGGCCGGCGTGTTCCTGGCGTTCCAGTACCCGGTGGAGATTCCCGGCGTCAACAACACCTACTTCCTGCGTGCGGCGCTGAATGCGCAGCGCAAGCAGCGCGGCGAGAAGGAACTCGACTCCATGGCCTTCCTCAAGCTGGTGCGCGAGAAGCTCAAGGTGATGCAGATCTCCGACGAGCTGCTGCACCGCGCCGTCAACGAGGGTTTCTCCGGCGGCGAGAAGAAGCGCAACGAGATCTTCCAGATGGCGGTGCTGGAGCCGCAGCTGGCGATCCTCGACGAAACCGACTCGGGCCTGGACATCGACGCGCTGAAGCAGGTGGCGCAGGGCGTCAACACGCTGCGTTCGCCGCAGCGCGCGTTCCTGATGATTACCCACTACCAGCGCCTGCTCGACTACGTGGTGCCGGATTTCGTGCACGTGCTGGCCGATGGCCGCATCGTCGAGAGCGGCGACAAGTCGCTGGCGCTGAAGCTGGAAGAGCATGGTTATACCGGCCTCGCCGCAAGCCATCCGGCGGGCTCGCATCGAGCCGGAGCCGTGGCATGAGCCAGCCGGCATCCCTGCCGTTGGTCACGTCGCTGCTCGACGCGCCGCTGCCGGCCAGCGGCATCGCCTGGCTGGACGCGTCGCGGCGCGAGAATCGCGCAGCGTTCGCCGCCAGCGGCCTGCCCGATACGCGGGTCGAGGCGTGGAAGTACACCGCGCTGCGCGGACTCGGCCAGCGCAGTTTCGCCGGTGGCGATGCGGCTGCCGCGACGCGTGTCGTCGATGCGGCGACGTTCGCCTTGCCCGGCGTCGACGGGCCGCGGCTGGTCTTCGTCAACGGCGTGTTCCGTGCCGATCTGTCGGCGCTCGCTGCGCTGCCTCGCGGGCTTTCGCTGCAGCCGCTGTCGCAGGCGCTGCGCGGTGACGTGGAGCCGCTGCGCTTCGCCTTGTCGCGGCCGGCTCTGGTCGGGCATGTCCGCGAAGCTGGCGATGCGTTCGCGCGAATCAACGCCGCCAGCGCCGGCGATGGCATGGTGCTGCGGGTCGCCGCCCACGCGACGATCAGCGCGCCGGTGCATCTGATCTTCGTCGGTGCGGCAGCCGAAGCCGAACTGGCCTGGCATGCGCGCAACGTGATCGAACTGGGCGAGGGCGCTTCGCTCAGTCTGGTCGAACACTACGTGAGCAGCGGCGAACAGGCCCAACTGGCCACCCTGGTCAGCGACATCGAACTGCACGAAGGCGCGCAGCTGCATCACACCGTGCTGCAGAACGCCGCAATCGGCGCCAACCTGATTCGCCGCAGCGGCCTGCGTCTGCGCACGCGCGCGCAGGCACTGCTGCACGTGCTGGAGCTGGGCGGCGCACTGGTGCGACATGACCTGCAGGCCGAACTGGTCGGCGACCATGCGCAATTCCATACCCGCGGCGTATTCATGCCGCACGGCCGCCAGCACACCGACACCCAGCTGGCGATCCGCCACCAGGCGCTGGACACCACCTCCACGTCCACCTGGCGCGGTGTCGCCAACGACCGCGCGCGCGGGGTGTTCCGCGGTGCGATCGTGGTGGCGCCCGGCGCCGACGGCAGCGATGCCAGCCTTAACAACAAGAACCTGCTGCTGTCGCCGACCGCCGAGATCGACACCAAGCCTGAACTCGAGATCTACGCCGACGAGGTGAAAGCCGCACACGGCGCCACCGTGGGCCAGCTCGACGAACGCTCGCTGTTCTACCTGCGCTCGCGCGGTATCCCGCTGGCCGAGGCGCGTGCGCTGCTGACCGCAGCGTTCTGCCGCGCGGTGCTGGATGACCTGCCGAACGCGGCGCTGCGCGAGCACCTGTCGGGCCTGCTGATCGCGCAGCTGCCCGCGTGATGTCTTTCTCCTCCCCCTGCTGTGCAGGGGGAGGTTGGGAGGGGTAAGGCTTTTGACCTGAAGGCCAAGAGCGAACCCCCACCCCGACCCTCCCCTGCGACCGAAGGAAGTCCCTTTGGGGCGAGCAGGGGAGGGAGTCCCAACCGGAACTCTCTGCATGAACGCACAAGCCAGCACCCCCACCGTCTTCGATGTCCAGCGCATCCGCGCGGATTTCCCGCTGCTGGCGCGCCGCGTGCACGACAAGCCGCTGGTGTACCTCGACAATGCCAATACCAGCCAGAAGCCGCTGTCGGTGATCGAGGCGGTGGACAACCACTATCGCGAGCACAACGCGAACGTGGCGCGGGCGGTGCACCAGTTGGGCGAGGAGGCCACCGCCGCCTACGAGAGCGCGCGCGACAAGCTGGCGCGCTTCATCAACGCGCCCTCGCGCAACGAGGTGCTCCTCACCTCCGGCACCACCCAGGCGATCAACCTGGTCGCCTACAGCCATGCACTGCCGCAGTTGAAAGCCGGCGACAGCATCCTCACCACGGTGATGGAACACCACGCCAACATCGTGCCGTGGCAGCTGGTGGCCGCACGCAGCGGTGCCACGGTCAAGGCCGCGCCGATCGACGAACGCGGCGAGCTGATCGTGGAGAAGTACGTCGAGATGCTGACGCCGGAAGTGAGGCTGGCCTGCGTCACCCACGTCTCCAACGTGCTGGGTACGGTCAATCCGGTGCGCGAGGTCGCCCGCGAATGCAAAAAACGCGGCATCCCGCTGCTGGTCGACGGCTCGCAGGCGGTGCCGCACCGGCCGGTCGACGTGCAGGCGCTGGGCTGCGACTTCTACGCGCTCACCGGGCACAAGATGCTCGGGCCCACCGGCACCGGCGCGCTGTGGGCGAAGCGCGAACACCTGGAGGCGATGCCGCCGTTCTTCGGCGGCGGCGAGATGATCCGCGAGGTACGTTTCAGCGGCACCACCTTCGCCGCGCCGCCGCACAAGTTCGAGGCCGGTACCCCGAACGTCGCCGGCTTCGTCGGGCTGGCGTCGGCGATCGATTATTACGAGTCGGTGGGCTTCGCGGCGATCCACGCATGGGAGCAGCAATTGCTGCACTACGCCACCGAACGCCTGCGCGAGGTTCCGGGCATCCGCATCTTCGGCGAGTCGGCAGAGAAGGAGCCAGTGATCTCGTTCCTGCTGGAAGGCGCGCAGGCCACCGACATGGCCACCCTGCTCGATCTGCAGGGCGTCGCCGTGCGCTCCGGCCACCACTGTGCGCATCCGCTGATGCAGTTCTACGGCGTGCCGGCCACGCTGCGTGTCTCGCTGGCGTTCTACAACACGCGCGAGGAGATCGATGCGTTCATCGTGGCCCTGCTCAAGGTGCGCAAGCTGCTGATGTGAGGCATGCCAGCCTGTTCATCGACTGGATCGGCAAACGGCAGCCGGCGAATAGAGAAAGCGTGATCAAAAAGTCAGCGTCACCGTGATGGCATCACTGTAGGAACCGACGTACGGGTTTTGACCCGCCGGTGCGCTGCCGTGGACGGTGTGATCCACCTCCGTCCCCGTTCCGCCGACGACAGCGGTGCCGCTGCTGCCGTCGCCCCAGACCGTGGTTTGCGTGGCATCTGTGTAGAGGTTGTACGCAAGCTTGTGCGGACCATGGGTCATCAGCCGCGCCATGTAGGATCCGCTACCCGGGCTCAGCCCGATCGTGTAACTGGTGCTCGCGTCACAGCTAACGACGACGTGGCCTACACCGTCCAGATTCTGGCTGCTCAAAAAATCATAGCTGCCGAAGTTCACGCCCTGTGTACTGAGCGTGCACGTTGCGGCATTCGACGGTGCGGCAGCCAGGGCCGCTGCTATCGCCAGCAGCCATGAATATGCCTGCAGTCGTGCGCTTGATGCCGTCGAAGGGACTGCGCGATTGCTGCCTCGCTTCTGCCCATGCGTCATGGTTCTATCCCGGGACAGGTGAAAGGCCCCAGGTGGGGCAAGGGATCGTGCGTGTCGGGAAAGTCGATCGTCAGATCGCAGCTCTGCCCTTGCCACGTCACATGCAATGCGTTCGTTTTCGCCAGGCCAGTGAGGTAAACCTCGCCGCGCATGCCGACTGGAAAGGTGTTCTTGTTGCCCGTCATGGCCACCTCCGCACCGGCCGGCAGAAAGGCACCGTTTCGGATCGTGATTCTGAGCACCGCTCCGCGCGAGTGCTTCACCGGAAATTTGAGCGAAAGCGCACCATGCCGGAAGGGTACGGCGTTGAGCTGCAAACTGGCGATCTCGGCGTCCAGCGGCAGGTCGGCCTGCTCGATGCGGATCGGATTTTTCTGGTACGGGCGCAGTTGCGGGATCAGGGCGTAGCCATTCTCATCCGTGCTGGTCACCTGCTGATTGTCGGCGTATATGCGTACGTTCGCGTAGCCGGGAACCTGCACCACGGCGAAGCTGTCGTTGATCCGCCGGGTGAGGAAGGCCTGGCCATCCAGCAGCGCGATGCCGCCGCGCATGGAACCCCGATACCCGCTTTGGTTCCGGCCTTGCGCCACGTCGAGGGAGTAGGTGCCCACATCATTCTGCAAGCTGATGCCTGCCTGGCGTGGATCGGTGGCCGCCAAGCCGGCTTGCAGCCGATAGCCCACGCCGGTACCCGCAGGAAGGCTTTGCTGCAGCGCGATCGTTCCGCTGCTCGATCCGGCGTGGGTTTGCGCGTTGAAACTTGCACTGCTGCGTTCGCCCAGGGGCAGGGTCAAGGTCAGACCAAACAAGGTGTCGGCATCCCCGCTCACGATGTGCAGCGCAGACAAGGCGAGGTAGCCCAGCCTGCCCACCGAACGGCTGTAGTTCACGCCGACCAGTTTCACATCCGCGTCGTCGCGGAAATCCTGATGGGTATAGCTCAGCGTCATCGAGCCATGGCTGTAGGTGCCCAGGCTCATGAACGCGGTTGTGGTTTGCCGGGGTGGCAGGGCCTGTGGCTCATAGCCCAACTGCACGAAGCCGGGGCTGGTGAATTGCGTGCGTGCGCCGTAGCTGAAATGGCCGGATTGATGCTGGAACCCCAGCGAGGCCAGTCCGCCGGACCCTGCGGCATCGTGGCTGGCGGCCACCGCTGCGGTCATCACGCCGACGGTCGACCACAAGTACGTGCCGCCCGCACCGATCGTCTGCTGGTCGCGCAGCAGTTCCGCATGCAGCTCGCCGGTGAACGTGTCCGAAAACCCAAGGCGCTCGGTACCCGCCGCGATGAATCGGCCATAGTCATTGCTGTGAAGGGCGTAGTTCTCCCGCTCGAAACCCGCTTCATAGGAATAGTCACGCAGGCCTGCGGCAAGCAGGCCGCCGCTGGCGTAGAAAGGTTGCGACACGGTCTGCTCGCGGCCCAGCAGATCACGCACCACCAGACGCATTTCGCCCTGGCCGGTGACGACGGGCAGATCCTGGATGCTGAAGGGTCCGCTGGGTACGTCGCGCCTGAGTCGCAGGACGTTGTTGACGTAGAAATCGACCGTCGATGGGGCTGCCGCCGTACCACCGAGGCTCGGCATGGGAAAAGTGATGAAGCTCGGTTGGGTCGCGAAATTGGTCGCCAATTGCACGCCGCCGAAGCGCACCGAACGCCCCCAACCGCTCGTCCCGCTGATGTTGTCGCCGAACCGCAAACTCTGCATTTTTCCGGGCCGGTCGTAGCTCCAGGTGGTATCCAGGCGGGTGACCCGAGTGCGGTCGTCGAGGTGGCGGGCAAGCACGGTGCCGATGCCGTTGCCCCACCGGCCGAAGATGCCCGATTCCACGAAGGCGCCACCGGACACGTCGCCCCGCTGCGAACGATTGGCGGCAATGTCGTAGTTGAGATACGCCCCCGGTGGTGACGGGGTGGGCTCAAGCAGGGTGCGGGAAAGTCCGCTGAGCCGCGTCGCATCGAACAGCTCGGCGGACACGTTGAGCAAGAGCGCCTGACGCGATTCATCGACGCGATAGGTCAACCCCTCGATGGCGTCGAGCGGGTAATACGAATCCGCGCCCCGATGGGGGTCTGCTCCGGTGACGTGGATTCGCCATTGTTGCAGGTCCTCGTTCCGCGCCAGCAGGCGATGCGCCGCATCGCGTAGCACCAGCGCCGTTCCTGCGATTTCATCGTTGACGTGAACCTCAAGCCATATTTCTTCGGGCAGGCCGAGGGGAGCTTTTGGCACCGGCACAGATGGCACCGTGGTGGCCGTGGCGCTGTCCTCGGGCGTGACGACCGCCGGTTCGGCTGTGTTGCCACGTGACTCCGACGATGGTGGCGTGAATTGGTCAGGATAGATGTCCACCACCATGCGATTGCCGTGACCATCGCCCGGCTTGAGGTTGAATATCTGAGGCGTGACGGGGACCAGCGGGACCAACTCCATCCGCGTACTGCCCGCCCTGTCGAGGCTGACCGCGACGGATTTGAGGTATGGGTTGTGGTTGCCTATCTTCTGCGCAAGCTTTGCCATGACGGCGTCCAGGGGGACATCGCCGAGGTCGATGACCAGCGCCCCCGGTTGTGGCGATTGCACGATGCGGGCCTGGATCGGTTTGCTGGATTCGAGCACGAGGCGTACGTGGTCCGGTGCCAGGCCGACGCGCACCGCATGGACCCTGGTGGCTGCGGCTGCTTCGCCTGGCAGCATGGCCAGCAGGGCGACGCAAGCCATGGCCGCCCCGCTTCGAAAGGGCGTCGGATCTGCCGGCAAACGGTGCAGCAGGGATCGCGGCAATCGGCAAGCCGATGTCGGTGCAGCGGCCGCTGTGGTGAGCCGGGCAACATGCACGTGTCGTTCCTGCCCCTCGTGAAAAACCTTGGATATGACGGCCTGTCGTCGGTCCCGAGTGGCGTGACTCAGCGATCCGATACGAGAACGTCGGCTTGTACGGCACCGGTCTCCGTATCGGCCCGGGCCGAGACATGCAAGGTGCTGCCAACTGCGATTGCGCCCCGGGCATCGACCAGCCAGTCATGGGTAGCGCCGGGAAGCACGTAAACCGGCTGGGCCGAGACAGGCAACTTCAGTGAGCTGCCGGCCGGAGACAGCGTGAAATCGGCCAACCGCACGTGCGCCGTGCCACGGTTGGTCACGCCAAGCCTTATCTGCCCATTTGTTGCGAAGGCAGCTTGCCAATGCAGATCGGGAGCGATTTCCGTGGCGGGTACCACAAACACCGGCAGACTTATTTGCAATGCCATCTGCAGACCCTTGAAGCCGGGCTTGGGCGGCGGCGGCACCTCACGCAGGAACAGACGATAGGCGCGTTCGCTGTTGGCGTCGGCCGGCCGACGCGAGCCCACCCGGATCACCTGGGAGCCACCTGCCGGTATGGTGAATATGGGCGGCGTTGCCAGGATGTCGGGGGCTGGCACGTATCTGTCTTCGCCGGCCTGTTGCGACCATGCCATCGCCTCCAACTGGATGACAGCGGGTTGCGTACCGGCATTGCGCACGGTGAGGGCGCTCACCGGCTGACTGCCGGAGAGCGTCGCCCTCAGGGGACTGACCTGGAACGATCCGGCCCACGCCGTGCCTGCCATGGTCAAGCAAAGAGCCAGGCCGCAAGCGGCCTGGTGCAGAGAGAACTTCATCATCAGAAGGTGACGGTGGCGACCACGGTATCGGTGTAGCTGCCGGTCGGGACGCCGCTCTGATTCTGCGGCACCCTGCCATAGACGGTAATGGGTTCCGCCGCGCCTGTGCCAACCGGCGCTGCCACCCCGGTGACGTCATCCCATACCACGCTGTGGCTGGCATCGCTGTACAGCTGATAAGACAGGATGTCCGCGCCGCTCTTCATCTGACGAACAGGGGCAGCGGCCGTCGAACCGCCGGCGGGGGCGATGCCTTGCCCCAGTGTGATGGTTGCCGTCGAGCCCATGGTGCAGGTCGTATTGATTGTTCCGGTGGCATCGAGGTCGAGCGCCTGGTGGGTGACGATAGGGTCATAGGTGCCAAACACAACGCCACCAGATGCATCAATGACGCAGCTGGCAGCAACCGTGGCCGAGATCGGTAGATTGCTGGTCGCCGTGCCTGCATTGGCCGTTCCGCCAACAGCGGAGATTGCCACGATCATTGCGCTCGCCAGAGCGGATTTCATGAATCTGTTATGCATGATTTGAATCCTTGGTTGGATTAGTGGGTGTTCCACCGGCTTGAAACCGTCTGCAAGAACCGGGCTGAACACGAGTTTTGGTGGCGCGGGAGGCCTTTGAGCCAGAGAAAATGTGATGCACATCACATTTCTTCCGGTGCGCGGGGAGATCGCGCTGTAGCTTGGGTCTGAACGGTGTCCCCCCGTGTCAATTTATCGGCGTTGAGGAAAGATCCTTGAGGGCTTTGCAGTGACCTGCGGTCGCGCGAGTGCCACCCGTAACAGGCAGTCAAGGCATCCGGCGCTCGGTTGTAGTGACCGCTTTTGATATTGACCAATGGAAATGCGCGGCTGAAATCATCGAGCGGTGTCCACTGCAGCGCGGACGACCGAGCAGCTATTCTTGGAGTTTCTCCGCTGTTGTGGTTTTCGATGATTGCCTCACTTCCCGGTTTTATCCGCTTGCCGTTGGCGATGTTGCTGCTTGCACTCAATATCGTTCCGCATGTGGTGGTGCTGTTTGCATTGACTTTCTTCAAGTTGCTGTTGCCGATGCGCACGATCCGGCTTGCGTGCTCGCGTGCGCTGGTCGCCGTCGCGGAGAGCTGGATCGGGGTCAATAACATCCTGTTCGGCGTGTTCACCCGCATCCGCTGGCGGGTGGACGGGCTGGACGGCTTGCGCCGCGACGGCAACTACCTGGTGCTGTGCAACCACCAGAGCTGGGTGGACATCCCGGTGCTGCAGAAGGTGTTCAACCGGCGCATTCCGTTCCTGCGTTTCTTCCTGAAGCAGCAGCTGATCTGGGTGCCGTTGCTGGGGCCGGCGTGGTGGGCGCTGGATTTCCCGTTCATGAAACGCTACTCGAAAGAAACCCTGATCAGGCACCCCGAACTGCAGGGCAAAGACCGGGAATCCACCCGGCGCGCCTGCGAGAAATTCCGCCACATGCCGGTGGCGGTGATGAACTTTGCCGAAGGCACCCGCTTCACGCCGGCCAAGCACGACGCGCAGTCCTCGCCGTACCGGCATCTGTTGAGGCCGAAGGCCGGTGGCCTGGCGTTCGTGCTCGACGCGATGGGCGACGCGCTGCACGCGATTCTCGACGTCACCATCGTTTACCCGCAGGGCCGCCCCACGATGATGGATCTCATCGCCGGTCGCGTACGCGACATCCGCGTGCACGCGCGCGAACTTCCGATCGACGCGGCACTTGTAGGCAGCTACGACGAAGACACGGCGTTTCGCGGGCGCGTCAAGCTGTGGGTGAACACGTTGTGGAGCGAGAAGGACACCCGGGCCGAACGCATGCTGATGGCGGCGGATGCCGCACCGACAGGAGATTGATATGCGCATTCTGATCGTTGGCGCTGGTGCCACCGGTGGTTACTTCGGCGGCCGCCTGTTGCAGCACGGTCGCGACGTGACGTTTCTGGTGCGTGAAAAGCGCGCGGCACAACTGGCGCAGCATGGCCTGTCGATCAAGAGCGCCACCGGCGACGCCGACCTGCCGTCGCCGCCCACCGTGCAGGCGAGCGCGCTGCGCACGCCGTACGACCTGATCCTGCTGAGCTGCAAGGCGTACGGCCTGGAGCAGGCGATGGCCGACATCGCGCCGGCGGTGGGTCCGCACACCGCGATCCTGCCGCTGCTCAACGGCATGCGCCAGCTGGACCTGCTGGACGCACGCTTCGGTGCGCAACACGTGCTGGGCGGGCAGTGCGTGATCGCCGCCACGCTCGATGCGGACGGTGTCGTGCGGCACCTCAATACCTCGCACAGCCTCACCTTCGGCGAGCGCGACGGCAGCGCGTCCGCGCGCATGCAGGCGATCACGCAGGCGTTGTCCGGGGCGGGCTTCGACGCGCGCCCCAGCAGCACGGTCCTGCAAGACATGTGGGACAAGTGGATCTTCCTGGCCACGCTGGCCGGGATCACCTGCCTGATGCGCGGCTCGGTCGGCGAGATCGTGGCTGCGCCCGGCGGCACCGCGGCGGTACTGGATCTGCTGGAGGATTGCCGCGCGGTGGCGGAGCGGTCCGGCCACGCGCCGAACGGGAAGACGATGCAGCGCGCCCGCAGCGTGCTGACCGAAGCCGGCTCCACGCTGACCGCCTCGATGCTGCGCGACCTGCAGCACGGCCATCCGATCGAGGCCGACCACATCGTCGGCGACTTGCTGGCGCGCGCCGATCGGTCGCGCGACGAACGCTCGCTGCTGGCGACCGTGTATGCGCATCTGAAAGTCTACGAAGCGGGCAGGCAGTCGACGTCGGCATGACCGCCTTCCGCTAGGGGGCGGTGCCCGCCCTACGCGGCGGATGGGCACCACAAGAAAGCCGCGGCCTCGCGGCTGCGGCTTCGGATGCCCCAGGCGCGCGGGCTTACCAGATCTTCACCTGCTTCGCGCCGTCGCGCACCATCGCGTCGCCCGTCTTGCACTGGAACGCCCTGGCGAACTCCGGCATGTTCGACGGCGCGCCGATCGCGCGGAATTTCGCCGGTGCGTGCGGGTCGGTGTTGAGCAGGGTCAGCTGCGCTTCGGGGCGGATGTTGCCGCGCCACACGCGGGCCCAGTTGAGGAAGAAGCGCTGGTCCTGGGTGTAGCCGTCGATCTTGCGGCTGGCCGCGGCCGGGTTCTTCGCCAACGCCATCTGCAGCGCGGTGTACGCCGCGTTGAGGCCGCCCAGGTCACCGATGTTCTCGCCCATGGTGAGCTGGCCGTTGACGTGCTTGCCGGGCAGCGCCTCGTAGCCGTCGAACTGCGCGCCGAGCTTCGCGGTGCGCGCCTCGAATGCCGTGCGGTCCGCGTCGGTCCACCAGTTCACGTTGTTGCCGTGGGCGTCGAACTTGCTGCCCTGGTCGTCGTAGCCGTGGCCCATCTCGTGGCC
>Ga0070696_100000824_pt1 | contig 19978 bp, 13 predicted proteins | sample KBSK1253metaG_FD_65474 | JGI IMG/M metagenome (GOLD analysis project Ga0070696, IMG submission 65474) | Corn, switchgrass and miscanthus rhizosphere microbial communities from Kellogg Biological Station, Michigan, USA - KBS K1-25-3 metaG | ecosystem: Host-associated > Plants > Roots >... | reverse complement strand
TAGATCGTATTCGCCGCGGTGGTGAGCCGGTTGGCCAGGACAAAGAGCGTGAGACAGGCGGCGTACGCCAGTCCGACCAAGACCGCCCGACGACTCCAGCCGCGCCGCGCCGCTGGAGTCATGAGCCAGATGGCGATCGCCGCGACCCCCGAGCGGAAGCTCGCGATCTGCCAGCCGCTGAATGCCGCGGCCTTGATCGCGACACCGCCGGTGGAGAACAGCACCGCCGCGGCGAGGAGCTGCAGTCGGGCGGAGGAGCGGGACGGCATCGCGCGAAGATAATCAGCCGTCAACCGCGGGTGCAGGTCACACGAGGGTCGCGGGCCACGACCATCAACTATGACTGGATTCTGGAAATGGTCTTTGGAATGTCCACCGTATAGTTCTCCTGCCGCACCTGGCGGAATCCCCGTTGCATGTAGTTGGGCAGCGCCGCGGGGTGATCGAGGGTACAGGTGTGAAGCCACACCCGTTGCGGGTGGAGCGCCCACGCCGCCCGAACCGCTTCCACCAGGAGATGCTTGCCCCAGCCCCGGCCGATATACTCCGGCAGCAAGCCGAAATAGGCGACCTCGACCGAGTCGTCTTCACACCGCTTGAGCTCGAAAAAGCCCGCTGGGGCAGCCTGCCACGTCATCAGCCAGAGAGATACGTCCGGCGAAGCCAGATATTCCCGCACCCTCTCATCGCTCCAGACCAGCCGGTCGGTCCAATGAAAAGCGCACCCTACTTCCGCATAGAGGTAGCGGAAGAAGGAGACCGGGCACTCGCGCACCTCCTCGATCCGGGGCGCCGGCTCGGGCCGTGCGACGGCGCGCAACTCCTCGGCGGAGGTCATCTCCAGATACGTCCGAGTCACCTGGGTCAGCGCCATCCCTGAACTCCCTGAAGGGAGGACATGCGAAAGGCCCCGGAGAGTCTCCGGGGCCTGCCCGCATCGGGCCACCGAAACCTGTTACTTCGAGTAGCTGCTGTCTCCGCTGGGCTTGGCCATGCTGCTGGTGTCGGTCGGGCTCGGAGTCGGGGCTGGGGCCGGAGCCGCCGCGCCGGTGGTGTCCGGAGTGACTGCGCCTGGCTGTGCCTGATTGGGATTCACGCTGGTCGTATCGACCTTCATCCCCGTATCTGCTGGGGTTGGAGCCGGGGCCGTCGGCTGAGTCACCGCAGTGGTGTCGGCCGGCTTCGCAGCGGCGGTATCACGGGCGACTGCCGTGGTGTCCCGCTGGGGAGCGGCTCCCATCTCATCTTCGGTTTGGTGGTGGCACGCGGCCAGCGAGGCTGCCGCTGCCAGGATCCAAAGCGCTCTCATAGGTATACCTCGTTGGGCGGCCGGAGCCCTGCCCGCTCAGGGCGCTGCCGCCGTTGCCTGTAAGCCGCGGGCATTCTTCCTACAGGGAAGTTCGACGCCAAAAGCTACCAGAGCAAGGGGGAGCCGACTAGGTCATAGATCACAATTGGAGGTCACGAGTCAGGACCTCAGCTCCTGCCGTTCGCGAAATTGCTCCAAAGAAGCCGGGTTCGCTAGGGCCTCGAGGTTTTCGACCGGACGGCCGTGGATCACCTCGCGCACCGCCAGCTCCGTGATCTTGCCACTGATGGTGCGCGGAATGTCCGTTACTTGCAACACTTTACGTGGTACGTGGTGAGGGCTGCTATGCTCCCGGATCCGGCCCTGAATCCGCTCGACAAGTCCGGAATTCAGGGTGAGCCCGTCGCGCAGGCGCACGAATAAGACGATGCGAACGTCTCCCTCCCATTCCTGCGCCACCACCAGGCTCTCCACCACCTCGGGCAGCTGCTCGACCTGGCGATAGATCTCGGCTGTCCCGATGCGCACCCCACCGGGATTGAGCGTGGCATCGCTCCGACCGAGGATGACCAGCCCGTCATACTCGGTGAGCCGCGCCCAATCCCCGTGGCGCCAGACGTTGGGATAAACGCTGAAGTAGGCCGAACGATACTTTACAGCCCCCGGATCGTTCCAAAAAGCGACGGGCATGCTGGGAAATGCCCGGGTACACACCAGCTCCCCTTCCCGGCCGTGAAGTGGCCGACCGTCGGGATCAAAGACCTCTACCGCCATCCCCAGGCCCCGGGTCTGCAGCTCTCCTCGCCAGACCGGCGCGATCGGATTGCCCAAGGCGAAGCAGGAGATGATGTCGGTCCCCCCACTGATGCTCGCGAGATGGACATCCGGCTTGATCGAGCGGTAGACATAGTCGTAACTGTGCCCGGCCAGCGGGCTCCCGGTGGAAAGAATGGCGCGAAGGCCGGAGAGGTCGTGAGTTCGGCTGGGCTCGAGGGCCTCCTTTTCTGAGAGTGCCAGGTACTTGGCGCTCGTCCCAAACACGGTCACCCCCTCGCGCGCCGCCATGTCCCAGAGGATCGGCGCGGGGCTGAGCGGCGCGCCGTCATAGAGCACCACGGTCGCACCGACCGCTAAGCTGGAGACCAGCCAGTTCCACATCATCCAGCCGCAGGTGGTGAAATAGAAGATCCGGTCATCGCGAGTGAGATCGGTGTGCAGCACCAGCTCCTTCAGATGCTGGAGCAGGGTGCCACCCGCACTATGCACCATGCACTTGGGGAGCCCCGTGGTGCCGGAGGAGTACATGATGTAGAGCGGATGATCGAACGGAAAGCGGTCGAACTGCAGCGCTACTCTCACGCCTTGACCGGGAGCAACAAAGTCGCCCCACAGCACCGAGGATGGGATCGAGTTTATCGCGGGATGTTCCCGCAGGTAGGGCACCACCACCACCCGTTCGATCTCTGGAATCCGCTCCCGGACCTCGCGTACCCGCGGCAGCGACTCGATCTCCTTTCCGGCATAGCGGTAGCCATCGGCACAGAAGAGCACTCTCGGCCGGATCTGGCCGAACCGATCGACCACGCCATGCGCCCCGAAGTCGGGTGAGCAGGAGGACCAGATCGCGCCGAGCCTGGTGGCGGCGAGCATCGCCACGATGGTCTCGGGGAGATTGGGCAGAAAACCGGCGACTCGGTCGCCGGGGGAGATGCCGAGCCGGCGGAGTGCCGCGGCGAGTGCGCTCACCTCGGCCCGCAGCTCGCGATAGTTCAGCGACCGCTGCTGGCCCCGCTCGTTCCAGAACACCACAGCCGGACGCTCATCCTCGAAGCGGAGCAGATTCTCGGCAAAATTGAGCCGTGCTCCCGGGAACCAGCGGGGGCCGAGGACCGGATCGGGCGGAGCCATCCGATCCAGGCCAATGACCACATCCTCCCAGGGCGGACCAGTCGGCCTTTCGTCAGCCACCACTCCGCAGAACCGCCACACCTCCGGCCAGAACGCCTCGGCGTGCTTGACCGACCACCGATATAGGCTCGGGTAATCGGTGACCTGATCCGCACCCATTGGTCGCACGCGGCGGATGTGCTCGAGGAATGCAGTCAGGTTGGCCCGCTGGATCCGGTCGGGGCCTGGCACCCACATGGGTTGGTCCACTCAGCTTCCTCCCTGCCTCACATGCTTGACCCTGGGTCGGTTCGCCGGAAACTTAGGGCACCCTATGCCGGAACTGCTGAGCCTCCACGATTACGAGCTGGCCGCCCAGGCTGCGCTTGGCCCCGCTGCGTTCGACTACTACGCCGGCGGCGCGATGGACGAGATCACGCTGCGGGAGAACCGGGCCGGGTTCGACCGCCTGCGCCTTCGCCCGCGGGTACTGGTCGACGTCAGCTGCCGTCAGCTCAGCACGACGCTGCTGGGCCGGTCCATTCCCTTTCCGGTTTTAATCGCGCCGACCGCGCTTCATGGGTTGGCGCACCCAGACGGGGAAGTGGCCACGGCCAGAGCGGCCGGCGCCGAAGGTATCACCTTGGTGCTCAGCACGGTGTCCAACCGTCCGCTCGAGGCCGTGCGGGGGGCGAGCACCGCACCGCTCTGGTTTCAACTATATGTCTATCGAGACCTGGAGCTGTCACGCGAGCTGGTCCAGCGAGTGGAGGCGGCGGGATTCGATGCCCTCGTGCTCACCGTGGATGCTCCCGTTCTGGGCCAGCGGGAGCGCGACGTCCGACATCGGTTTCATCTACCGCCGGAGCTGGTGCTGGCCAACCTGCCCGCTGGACTGGAACGGCTCCCCGAGGCACCCGACGATTCCGCGATGGCCGCGCACTTCGCCACGATGATCAATCCCGCGCTCTCCTGGAAGGACCTCGACTGGTTGGCATCGATCAGCCGGCTGCCGGTCATCGTCAAGGGCGTGCTGCGGGCTGACGACGCGCGGTTGGCTGTCGAACACGGCGCGAAGGCGGTCATCGTCTCGAATCACGGTGGCCGTCAGCTCGATACTGCGGTGGCTTCAATCGAGGCACTGCCTGAGATAGTGGAAGCCGTGGGTGATGAGATCGAGCTGCTGTTAGACGGTGGTGTCCGCCGGGGCACCGACATCGTGAAGGCGCTCGCGCTGGGCGCTCGGGCGGTGCTCCTCGGGCGACCCATTCTCTGGGGTCTGGCGGTCGGAGGTGAGGAAGGCGTGCGACACGTGCTGCAGATCGTGCGGAGCGAGCTCGATCGAGCGCTGGCGCTATGCGGGTGCCCGGACGTCAGGGATCTGAGAAGGGATCTGGTCGGGACGGTAACCAGTGAACGGTAAACGGTAAACGGTAAACGGTGAACGGTGAACGGTAAACGGTAAACGGTAAACGGTAAACGGGAGGTCGAGGTTTACCACACTTCACCGTTCCCCGTTCTGGTTCACCCTTCCCCCGTTCACCGTTTCCCGTTTCCCGTTTCCCGCCTTACGTGGTCGGCGGATTGAACTGCGCGTGTTGCGCGTCGAGCCAGGACTTGTGGTAGGCGGGATCCTCGATCGCCACTGCCGCCTTGGCCACTTTGAGGGGGCGGAAGCTGTCCATCATCACGGCCAGCTCGTCGGTGTACTTGGCTCCAATGCTCGCCTCCGCGCGCCCCGGATGAGGCCCGTGCGGAATCCCGTCCGGATGGTGCGTGATGCTGCCGAACTCGATCCCCTTCCGGCTCATGAACTCGCTCGAGGCGTAGTACAGCACCTCGTCGGAGTCCACATTGCTGTGATTGTAGGGCGCCGGCACCGCCTCCGGATGAAAGTCATAGGGCCGAGGGCAGAAACTGCAGACCACAAACCCGTCGCCCTGGAAGGTCTGGTGCACCGGAGGTGGCTGGTGCACTCGCCCGACGATCGGCTCGAAGTCGTGGATGTTGAAGGCCCAGGGATAGAAGTACCCGTCCCAGCCAACCACGTCGAAGGGATGGTGGTCCAGGATGATCTCGTTGAGCCCGTCGTACTGCTTCACCAGGATGGGGAAGTCGCCCTTCTCGTCATGGGTTCGCAGCGCGGACGGCTGCCGGATGTCGCGCTCGCTGTAGGGCGCGCCCTCGATGAGCTGGCCGAACTCGTTGCGATACCGCTTGGGCCAGCGCACGTGCCCCCGGCTCTCAAAGATGAGCAGCTTGGTGGGTTCACCGGCCAAATCCAGTCGCCAGCGGTGCAGAATGCCTCGGTGAATGACCAGGTAGTCTCCCTCGTGGTAGGGGAGATCCCCGAACACCGTTTCCAACGTCCCGCTGCCCTTGCTGACGTACACCAGCTCATCGCCCTGCGCGTTGCGATAGAAATGGGCGTCGTTCTCGTCCGGCTCGACGTATAGCATTGCGATGTCCTGATTGAACAGCAGCGGCATCCGGTCCAGCGTGGGACTGCCGCCTTTCTTTGCCTGAGAGGTGCGGAAGTGGCGATGGCGCAGGGTCGTGTCGGGGTCGACCTCGTAGGCCGTCTCCCGCAGCCGGCGGGCCGATTTCACCGTGGTTGGTGGATACGTGTGATAGAGCAGCGACGAGGTTCCGGTGAACCCCTCGTGACCCATCAATTCTTCGGCATAGATCCCACCGCTCGGCTTGCGAAACGCGATGTGGCGCTTACGCGGGATTTGGCCCAGAGTGTGGTAGATCGGCATTCAACCTCCAAAACTGCGTGAACGGTGAACGGGAAACGGTTAACGGGCCCACTCCACCACCCGTTTTACCGTTTTCCGTTTACCGTTTCCCGTCTCACAGATTCCCTCGCCGCTCCTGCTCCCGCTCGATCGCCTCGAAGAGGGCCTTGAAGTTCCCCTTGCCGAAACTCCTGGCGCCCTTTCGCTGGATGATCTCGTAGAACAACGTTGGCCGATCCTGCACCGGCTTGGTGAAGATCTGGAGCAGATACCCCTCGTCGTCCCGGTCCACCAGGATACCGAGCTCCCTGAGAGGCTCGAGATCTTCGTCGATCTTCCCGACCCGGTCCAAGACCGTGTCGTAGTACGTGGTCGGCACCCGGAGGAACTCCACGCCCCGATCGCGCAAGGCCGTCACCGTCTGCACGATGTCATCGGTGGCGATGGCCAGGTGTTGCACTCCCGGACCCCGGTAAAACTCCAGGTACTCGTCGATCTGCGATTTCTTCCGACCCTGGGCCGGCTCGTTGATGGGGAACTTGATCCGGTCGTTCCCGCTGGCGACCACTTTCGACATCAGCGAGCTGTACTCGGTGGAGATGTCTTTGTCGTCAAACGAAATCAGGTTCCGGAAGCCCATCACGTCCTGGTAGAACTTGACCCAGGTGTTCATCGCGCCAAGCTCCACGTTCCCCACGCAGTGATCCACATGCAATAGACCGATCGGAGCCGGCTTGAACCGGCCAGTCACCGCCTGAAATCCCGGCAGAAAAAGGCCCCGATAATTGCGCCGCTCGACCAGGCTGTGGATCGTATCACCGTACGTGTGGATCCCGGCAACGATGACCTCCCCCTGATCGTCCCGCATGACCGTGGGCTCCTGGGCGGCACGAGCTCCCCGCTCGACTGCCCGCTGAAACGATTCCCGAGCGTCGTCCACCCACAGCGCGATGTCACAGACGCCGTCCCCGTGACGGTGGATGTGAGCGGCAATGGGATGGTCGGAGGAAAGCGGAGTTGTCAGGACCAGGCGGACTTTGTTCTGCTGGAGCAGGTAGCTGGCGCGGTCGCGGGTGCCGGTCTCAGGCCCGCGGTAGGCCACCAACTGGTACCCGAAGGCGGATTGGTAATAGTGGCTGGTCTGTTTGGCGTTCCCGACATAGAGCTCGATGAAGTCGGTTCCATTGATCGGAAACGTATCAGTTGACTTGGCCGCGGCGGCCAGTGTGTCGGTCTGCATTCGGACCCTCCTGGGCGCGTCGAGTCATCGATCTAGCAAAAAGATACAACGTTTTGCGCCGGAAGGTCTTCGAAGGTACCTTCGAGGCATGCCCGGACGTGAGATCATCGTCGTCGGATTCTCCGCGGGTGGGGTAGAAGCCCTGACCCGGATGATTCCCGATCTGCCGTCTGACTTCCCCGCCGCGATCCTGATCGTCCAGCACTTTCCCGGCCATAGCGTCAGTCTGCTTCCCCGGATCCTGAGCCGGCTCGGTCATCTGCCCGCCACTCACGGCGTCGATGGTGAGCGGATTCGCCCTGGGCATATCTACGTCTCGTGCCCGGAGCGGCATCTGCTGGTCAATGGCGATCGGATTCGGCTGTCACGAGGCCCCAAGGAAAAGGGGCATCGCCCAGCAATCGACCCCCTCTTCCGCACCGCGGCCCGGAGCTACGGACCGCGCGTGGTCGGCGTTCTCCTGTCCGGCACCCTCGACGATGGCACCGATGGACTGCGCGTCATCAAGCAATGCGGCGGGCTGGCCGTGGTACAGCAGCCCGAGGATGCGATCTTCGGAGACATGCCAGCCAACGCCATGCGGCTGGTGTCTGTTGATCATGTTGAACCCGCAGCCACCCTCGGAGCACTCCTCGTCACAGTAGTGTCCGGAATCGTCGTGCCCGAACGGGCAGTGCTCCTTCCGGTGTTGATCGGATCGGCCGACGATCCCACCGACGTACCGGTGCCTGAGAGGGGCCAGCCCAACGCCATTCTCAAACCGCCGGGGTTTGGAAGGCCGTCCGGATGAGCGGGACCGAGAACCGCGCCGAGAAACCCTACCCGACCAGCGCTCGGGTGATCGGGATTGCTTCGTCCGCCGGTGGGCTGAGTGCCTTGACCCAAGTTCTCTCCTGCCTGCCGTCCAACTTCCCGGCAGCGATTCTGCTGGTGCAGCACACGATTCCCACCAGCCGCAGCCACCTGGCGGAGATCCTCGGCCGGCGCACTACGCTGTCGGTTCGACTCGCCGTGGGTGGCGATCACATCCAACCCGGGGTAGTGTATGTCGCCCCTCCCGACTCCCACCTGACGGTGGACAGCGAGGGTGGCATGGCCCTTTCGCAACTTGCCCCGGTGCACTTTGTCCGACCGTCCGCCGATCCGCTGTTCGAGTCGCTGGCGCTGAGCTTCGGGCCCCGGGCGGTTGCCGTGGTGCTCACCGGTATGGGCCATGACGGCACCGACGGCGCTCAGGCAGTCAAGCTGTCCGGAGGCACGGTATTGGTGCAGAATGAGTCCACCTCGGAGTTCTTTGGCATGCCGGGAGCGGCCATCAACGCCGGGCTGATCGAGCACGTCCTCCCGCTCGACCAGATCGCGGAAGCCCTCGTTCTTCTTGCCGAGGAGACGCCAGCGTGACGCGGCAGCGGCCCGCAGCCCCCGACCGGCTAGCGCTGCCCGAGGATGCTGTCACCCTCCAGGAGTTCGAAAACCTGCTCTCCTATTTGAAGGCGAGCCGGGGCTTCGATTTCACCGCCTACAAGCGGTCCAGCCTCATGCGGCGCACCCTGGTCCGGATGCAAAACATCGGGGTCTCCGGATTCGCCAACTACCAGGATTACCTCCAGGTCGACCCCGAGGAATTCACTCGGCTGTTCAATACCATCCTGATCAACGTGACCGGGTTCTTCCGGGATCCGCCAGCCTGGGAATACGTCGCGGACAGCATACTCCCCGGTCTGATCGGCCCGCCGGAGGCAACCAACCAGATTCGGGTCTGGAGTGCCGGGTGCGCCTCCGGGGAAGAGGCGTACACCATCGCCATGCTTCTCGCGGAGCAGCTCGGGGTGGAGCAATTCCGCGAGCGGGTCAAGATCTATGCAACTGACGTGGACGAGGAGGCGCTCAACGAGGCCCGAGTGGCGAGCTACGACGAGCGGAGCACGAAGGAGGTGCCGTCCGAGCTGCTGCGAAAGTACTTCGAGCCACAGAATGGACGATTGGTCTTCAGTAAGGAGCTTCGCCGCTCGGTGATCTTCGGCCGGCACGATCTGATTCAGGATGCCCCGATCTCTCGAGTCAACCTGCTGATCTGCCGAAACTGCATGATGTATTTCAACGCCGAGACACAGACCCGGATTCTGAGCCGCTTCCAGTTCGCGTTGCTGCCGGGCGGCGTGCTGTTCCTCGGAAGGGCGGAGACCTTGCTGAGTCGCGCCCCCGTCTTCGCGCCAGTAGACGTCAAGCGCAGAATCTTCGTCAAGCAGGAACGCAATGGTCAGGGAAACCGGCTGATGGAGCTCCGCGACGAGAATGGCGGCAGCTCCCCTCGCCTCCGCGATGCCGCGGCCGATCTGGGTCCGGTAGCTCAGCTGGTGGTGGATCGCGAGGGCATCGTGCTCCAGGTCAACCAGCAACTTCGCAGCCTGTTTGGCCTCACCTCTCGAGATGTCGGCCGTCCGCTCCAGGACCTGGAGCTCTCTTATCGACCTGTCGAGCTCCGCTCCGCTCTGGAGCAGGCCTACCTCGAACGCCGGCCGGTGATACAGACGGATGCGAGCTGGCTCGCTCCGGGAGGAAGCCAGACCTACCTGGATCTGCAGATCGTTCCAGTGCCGGATTCCTCCGGTACCTTCGTGGGAGCAGTGATCACCTTTGTCGATGTCAGCCACCAGCGCCGGCTGAGGGATGAGCTGAACCGAACGACCCAGGAACTGGAGACCGCCCTCGAGGAGCTCCAATCGACCAATGAGGAACTGGAAACCACCAACGAGGAGCTGCAGTCCACGGTGGAGGAGCTGGAGACCACGAACGAGGAGCTCCAATCCACCAACGAGGAACTGGAGACCATGAATGAGGAGCTTCAGTCCACCAACGAGGAGCTCCAGACGATCAATGAGGAAGCCAAGGATCGCAGCGACGAGGTCAGCGAGCTGAACGCCTTCCTCGAATCGATCTTCACCAGCCTTCGGGGGGGCGTCGCGGTGGTGGACCGCGACCTCCAGGTCCGAAAGTGGAACTCCCGGGCCGAGGACATGTGGGGACTGCGAAGTGACGAGGCGGTTCAGAGGAACTTCCTGAACCTCGACATCGGGCTTCCCACCGAGCGACTCAGGGCTCCTATTCGCAATACCCTGAACGGGGAGCCGGCAGAGCTCGTCCTCGACGCCACCAACCGACGCGGTAAGCCGGTACGGCTCAAGGTGACCTGTATCCCTCTGGTCTCTCCAACCAAACAAACTGTGAGCGGTGTGATCCTTTTGATGGAGCCGACCGACGGACGCCCCTAAGGCGGACGCCTCTGGTGAGCACTAGCGCATGATCTAGCACGTGCAACCCACCAGGGGCGGTGCATCTCCCTGCGACCCAGAGCCAGGGAGCACCCATGCGCCGCCTCTCAGCCCCACCCCGGACGCCGTCCCGGGTCTCGCCCGTCCTGCTGATAGCCTTCATCTGTTTCCTCGCGCTCACCCAGTCTCTGCAGGCGCAGGGATGGATCGAGATTGAGCGCCGGCCCGGCCCGGGGCCGCAGCTCGGTTCAGTCACCCGAGTCGGTTCCAACGTGCGGATCACGGTCGAGGGCCGGGTCGCTCGGGTTGAAGTGGAAGAGCGCTTTCGCAACACCGGTGGCGTGGTGGCCGAGGGCAGCTATCTCTACCCTCTGGCCGGGGAGGCGGTGTTCACCGGCTTCTCGCTCTGGCAGGGCGATCGGGAATTGCGGGGCGAGACCATGAACGCGGAGCAGGCGCGGGGGATTTACGAAGAGATCGTTCGGCGGCGGAAGGACCCCGCCCTGCTTACGCTCGCTGGCCACGGCCTGATCCGGGCTCAAGTCTTCCCCATCGAGCCGGGCGACACTCGGCGGGTCGTGCTACGATATACCCAGTTACTCGCCCGCGAAGGTGACGCTCTTCGACTGCGCTATGCCACCGGCGCACGCGGTGGCGAGGCCCCGAGTGAGCTGCGCGTCACTCTCGCCGACGCCAACGGCTTCGGTAATCCCTACTCCCCAACCCATAGCCTCGATACCCGTCGCACGGGCGATCGCCTCGAAGTTGGGGTCACCGGCCGCACCGGTGGAGACCTCGAGCTCTTTCTCCCGCTCCGGCGCCCACTCGCCGGCCTGAGCCTGGTGACCCACGCACCCGGAGGCGAAGACGGCTATTTCATGCTCTTGCTGGCACCGCCGCCGGCCGAGCGTGAGGTCACTTTGCCGCGAGACCTGACCCTGGTGGTCGATGTCTCCGGCTCGATGTCTGGCACCAAGCTGGAGCAGGCCAAGGCGGCGCTGCAGCAAGCCCTAGGCACCCTGCGACCGGCGGACCGCTTCCGGATGATCGCGTTCTCCTCGGCCGTTCGGGCGTTCCGGCCTCAGCTGGTCTCGGCCACGCGAGAAAACCTGACCGATGCGCGAGAGTTCGTCGACCGGCTCACGGCCGAGGGAGGCACCAACATCGCGGCGGCCCTGGATACGGCGCTCGCGGGCCCTGCTGACGCGGAGCGGCTCTCGCTCGTCATTTTCCTGACCGATGGTCTTCCCTCAGTCGGCGAGCAGTCGCCTGAGCGGATCGCCGAGGCGGCCGCGGGTCGCGCCGGCCGCACCCGCATCTTCCCGGTGGGACTGGGACAGGATGTAAACACCTACCTGCTGGACCGGCTCGCAGCGGAGGGGCGGGGGAGCGCGGAATATGTGGCTCCCGAGACGAGCGTCGAAACCGCCGTGGGATCGCTGCTCGCGAAGCTGCGCTACCCGGCCCTGGTGGATCTCAGGATCGCGGAAGCGCCGGCGGCGCTCACGGCTCTGGCTCCCCAGCGGCTGCCGGATCTGTTCTATGGCGAGGAGCTGGTCCTCTTCGGGAGATATCACGGGACCGGCCGCGGCCAGGTGGTTGTCACTGGAGAGAGGAACGGGAGGCGGGAACGCATTGCCACTGATGCGAATTTCTCCAATAGCACTTCGGACAATGATTTCATTCCCCGGCTGTGGGCCTCTCGTCGAATCGGCGAGCTGACCCGTCAGATTCGGCTCGAGGGACCCAATGGCAGCTTGATAGAGGAGGTCAGGAACCTCGGGCTTCGCTATGGCATCGTCACCGAATACACCTCTTACTTGGTGCAGGAGCCGAACGCCGTAGCCAGCGTTCCTCCCGCGGTGCCCCTGGAGCGTGAGGACGCCCGCCGGCAGACCGGAGCAGCGGCCTTCGACCGAGCTCGGGCCAGTTCTAAGTTGGCTGAGGTCAAGTCGTTGAACGCAGCCGAAGAGGTTGCCCAGGCGCGGGTGGAAGCCGCGGTCGGGGGTTCCATGTCCCGCGCGATGGTGCGCCAGGTGGGCAGCCGTGTCTTTGTGCATCGCGGCGAGGTCTGGACTGACCTGGCCCACGCCGATAGGATCCCCATAACGGTGGTGGCGGCATTCAGTAGGGCCTACTTCGATTTGGTGCGGATGTTGCCAGAACTGGCTCCTTACCTCTCGGTGGGGGACCAGGTGCTCGTGGCCGGCCGGCAAGCGAGCATCAGGATTGCGCCCTCAGGCATCCAGGAGCTGGACCACGGCCAGTTGATCACCCTGGTCGGCCACTTCAGGGGCACATGACGGCAGACCTTGCCCAACTTTTTGAGCAGTACTACGGCTCGCTCGTCCGGATGCTCTACCGCCGGACGGGCGACCGGGACCGGGCAGAGGACCTGGCGCAGGAGACGTTTGCGCGCGCAGTGTCCGCTCCGCCGGACAATCCCCGGCCATGGTTGTTCGCCGTAGCGCTGAACCTGGTGCGGGAAGATGGCCGACGTGCCGTTACTCGGGGACGCCGCCTGGAGCTGCTCCGGGTGGAGGAAGATCAGCCTCAGTCGGGGCCCGATGCGGTTTTCGAGCGCAACGAGGAGATCGAGCGGGTGAAGGCAGCTCTAGGCACTCTCAACGATCGTGACCGGGAAGCCCTCCTCCTCAAGGCGGAGGGGTTTAATTACGAAGAGATCGCTGCCACGCTCGGTCTGGCGAAGGGCGCGATCGGAACGACGCTGGCTCGAGCCCGGAGGCGGCTGGTCGAAGCGTACGGGGCGCAGGGAAGAGGCAAGAATGTCGCATCTTGACGAAGGAACACTGCACGCTCTCCTCGACGGTGAGCTGGAGATGAGCGAGATGGCCGAGATCCAGGCCCATCTCGGGAGTTGTGCCGCCTGCGGTTCGCGGTTGCGGGAGGTGAAGCAATTCCTGATGGAGGCCGATCGGCTGGTTGCCGAGGTGCAGATCGATGCCCACGGACGAGTCCCAATCGAGCAGGCGCCTCGACGTGATCGGCAGGCGGCGGAACCCCCTTTCCGTGAGCCGCCCGATCCCTGGGAAGGTGCGCCGGTTCTCCTCATTCCGGACAATCCGGATCCGGGAGAGCTCGGCCGGCGCTGGCTCAAAAGGCTGGCGTGGGCGGCCAGCCTCCTCGTCATCGTGGGGGCCGGCTACATAGGGCTGCAGGTTCAGCGCGGAGGTGCGGCTCCCTTCCTGACCGATGCCGCACCGGTCGCCTCGCCCCCCCAGGCGGCTCCAGCCCCGGCGTCGAACACCTTGGCTGCCGGCCTAGACAGTGGCCGCGCGGCCGCTCCCGCTGAAAAGCCTGCCAAGGCAGCCAAGCCAGCCACACCTCCTCCTTCTCGAACGGGAGCGGTTCAGAAGACGGCCACTGTTGCACCCGATTCGCTGGCGCGGGCCAAGCGGAACGAGGTCAAGGCCGAGGACAACGTTGGCGGCCGGGCTGACAAACTGGCCAGAGTATCGCAAGGCGACGAGTCGGAGCAGGTCGAGCCAGGCGAGACCGAGAGTAAAGACAACGTGGTTCGAGAGGCGGCGCAGGCCATGGCGGAGCTGGATCGGGAGCGCGTGCGCCAGCGCGCGGCTGCCGCCACTGCGGCGCTGGATACGGCCGCCCGGCGTCGGGCCCAGACCCGACAGGCTGCCAATCAGCCAGCTCCCGTCACGACCACCGCTGCCCAGTCTGCCGAGCCACCCGTTACGCTGATCCCTGCGATCCGCACCCCGGAACAGCGGGCCCAGATTTATCTGCGGATCGGACTGGACGAAGCCTCCCGGCAGCTCGGATCCCCGGTACACGTCATCGAGGGAATGAGTCCGATCTTCATGGGGCTTTCGCAGGGACGGCTATCAGCTGGGGCGGACACCGCCCGGCCGGTGGTGAGGGTGGTGTATCAGGACAGCCAAGGACGGCTGATCTTTCTGGACCAGCAGCGGGTTCGTGCCGGGCAACCGGCGGGAGCCGTGCCAGCCGGCGAACCTGCCTGGACCCTGGGCGAGACCAGGCTCTACCTTCATGGGGAAGTCGGTCCTGATGTACTGCAGCGGATTCGGCCGCGGGTCCGCTAGGTTCGGGACTGGACCTAGGCGGTCTCCCCGTCCAGGAGCTCGCGCACCTTCCGGATCAGATCGTCAGGCGCAAACGGTTTAGCCACGAAGGTCGCGCCCTGGGCGATTCCCCGGTGTAGCACCTCATCATCGGTATACCCCGAGACATAGAGCACCTTGATGGACGGCCGGAGCTCGACCAGAGCACGGACGAACTCGGACCCACCCATCTCCGGCATCACGACGTCAGAGAGCACCAGGTGAATGGGGCCTTCGTAGCCTTGGGCCAGTTCCAGCGCCTCCCGCCCGTTACGCGCCGCGAGAACCGTGTGACCCTGCTCCGTCAGAACCTTGCCGATAAGCTCGCGTACGCCCACCTCGTCCTCAGCGACCAGAATCGTCTCGTTGCCGTGGAGTGAAGCGGGCAGCTGCCAGTCCTCCGAGCTCTCGTCCTCGACTCGAGGGAGATAGACCTTCACTACCGTTCCCTGCTCGGGTTCGCTGGAGACCCGCACCGCTCCCCCGCTGTGGCGAACAATCCCGTACACGATCGACAGCCCCAGTCCCCCCCGCTGAGCGTGCGGGCCGGAGTAGAGCGGTTCGAAGACCTGCCCCACGCCCTCCAGGTCCACCCCGGAACCGGTATCCCCCACCGACAGCACGGCGTAGCTCCCCGGAGGCAGATGACGGCTTCGGCCGGTGCCTCCCACAACTCGCTCCGATGTCTTGATCGTGAGCGTGCCACCTCCCGGCATCGCTTCTCGGGCATTGAGGACCAGGTTCACCAGCACCTGCTCCAATTGGCCGGCATCCATTCGAACCGATCCCAGGTCAGGCTCCAGACTCACCTCGAGCCGAACGTCTGCACCCACCAGGCGCTGAATCAGATCCTGCATTCCGCCGACCACCACGTTGAGGTTCACCGGACGCGCCTGGGTTACCTGCTTGCGGCCAAAGGAAAGCAGCTGGCGGCTCAGGTGCGCCCCACGATCGGCAGCTTTGCGGATCTGCTCCGCGTCGCTCCGCCGCTGATCGCCTGGAGGGAGATCGTGGAGGAGGAGGTCGCTGAAGCCGCGGATCGTGGTGAGCAGGTTGTTGAAGTCGTGAGCCACGCCGCTGGCCAGCCGCCCGACGGCATCCATGCGCTGGGCGTGTCGCAGCTGCTCCTCGCTGTCATGCAGAGCTGCCCGGACCCGAGTTCGCTCACTGATGTCGGTTGCGAGGACCAGGCGCGCCCTGCGTCCGTCCATCTCCAGCTCGTGGGAGACGATCTCCATCTCGACGATCGAGCCGTCCTTTCGCTGGTGCTGGGTCAACGCGACCTCGCCCCGAGGCGAGCCCCGCTCGCCGCCGGGAAGCAGTCCAGGAGTGTCGTCCGGTGGTCGAATGTCCATGATGGTCATCGAGAGAAATTCGTCTCTCGAATAGCCATAGTGCCGGACCGCGGCATCGTTGACGGCAAGGAACCCCAGGGTCTCGACATCGAAGACCCACATGGGCTGGGGGTTGGCGTCGAACAGGAGGCGATAGCGCCGGTCGGCCTCCCGCGCCTCCCGGTGTATCCGGCCGTGATCGACCGTGAGCCCCACCCGTCCGGCAAGCTCTTCCGCGAACTCGAGGTCGGCGAGGCCGAACCGGCGGCCCGACTCGCGGATGGTAGCCAGCGTGAGCACGCCCGCCACCCCGCCGCGGGCCACGAGAGGCACTCGTATCAGCGAGGTCGGGCTCAGCGCGCGATAGAGCTTGAGATGCTCCTGATCTTCCGATCGGGTGCGCAGCAATTCATCGGTGACCACCAGGAGCTCCGGCGTGCGATCGATCTGCCCGAACGGAAGTCCCCGGCTGCCGTATTCACACAGCGCGCGAACTACCAGATCACGAGCCGGGTCGCGGTGGGCCCCCGAGATGTACTCCAGCCTGCCCTGATCGCTGGCCACGTGGATCGCACACCAGTCGCAAATACTCGGCACCATCATGCGGGCCAGGTCACGGAGGACAGTGGGAAAATCGAGAGTCGATGCGAGCGCGAGGTTGGCCTGGGCGAAGAACGAGAGCCGGCGATCCATCGCCTCGACCTCGGCCCGGGTGAATTGCAGGCCCCGCGCCACACTCGCGGCAGACCGCAGGTGGGCCACGACGATGGCGACGACCGGAGCGGCGATGCCGACTAGGATCAGACTGGCCGCTCCGCTCCGGGTGTAGTGCAGCGAGCTCCGAGGCTCCGAGAAGAAGTGGACGGCGTAGAGAACGGTGAGGACCGCGCTGACCAGACCCGAACGCAAGCCGCCGCTCGATGCGGCGTACATCACGGTGAGGATCAGTAGGGGGAAGGGGTAGACGACCGCCACACCCTCACGGGCGAGAATATCGAGGACAATGGCGACCGCCAAGGTGAGCAGCGGACCTCGGACGCTCGCCCCAACCGCCCGCCAGTCGGGACCTCGGGAGACTAGCCCTCGGAATGAGGTTGACCCCTGAACGCTCTGCACTGCACCGCTCTGAGCCATGGCTCATCCTATTCCGGAGGCGAGTTCCGGGTCCGGCCGATCGGGTTTGACCCATAAGGTTGGGCTCTCCGGGGCCACCTGTCTGTGACAAATGCCCACAGTCGTGCCTGACCGGGTCGGCAGCCGCGCCTTGCGAGGGCCGAATTGCCAGGATAACCTATCCGGGCGGCACTGAGCCGCAGACCCTCCCTTTCAATTCCGTTCTTCGCACCGACAAGGAGCAGCACATGGCCCTGCCGCGTCCGTTCCGCCCTGGCCTGGCATTTCTCCTGTTCGCTCTCTTCATGGTTTCCGTGGTCGGCCGGCTCGAGGGGCAGGCCCAGGCGACCACGGGCGTTATCCGAGGCGTGATCTCCGACTCTTCCACCGGTGCTCCACTCGCGGGCGCCACGGTCTCGCTGGTGAACAGGGAGACCAATGCTCAGCGTTCGCTCACGACCAATGCGAGCGGTGTCTATGTTGCGACTCTGCTCCGGGTCGGTACCTACAACGTGACGGCCCGCGCCCTTGGCTTCAAGGCAGCCCAACGCGACACCATAGCGCTCCGGCTGGGCGAGACCGTCGATCTTCCCTTGGCCCTGGCTCCGCAGGCGGTGCAATTGCAGGAAATCACCGCGACGGCTGAACCGCTGATCGATGTCACCAAGTCAGAAGGATCCACCCGGCTCCCCGCCCAAGTAGTGGAGGGCCTGCCCAACAATGGTCGCAACATCTTCAACTACACCACTCTCACGCCCAATGTGGCCCTCGTACAGGGCCCGGACGGCGACGAGATCAGCATCGGCGGCCAGCGGGGCATCCACAATAATGTCTCAGTGGACGGAGCCGATTTTAACAACCCCTTCTTCGGGGAACAGCGTGGCGGCCAGCGACCGGCGTTCACGTTCAATCTCGATGCGGTGCAGGACTTCGTGGTCGTTGCCGACGGCGCCAATGCCGAGTTCGGGCGCTCCAGCGGCGGCTTCCTCAACGTGCTCACCAAATCGGGCACCAACCAGTTCCACGGCTCGGCACACTACTTCGGCAAGTACGACGGCCTCTCGGCCGACTTCAACCATACCTTCCCCAATGGGACCACCTCCGGCTTCCAGCCCGATTTCAAGCAACATCAGTTCGGCGGAACCCTGGGAGGCCCGCTGGTGAGGGACAAGGCGTTTTTCTTTCTGTCCTATGACCAGCAAGAGTACAACGAGACCAAGCAGAAGACCCGGCTGAGCCAGATCAATCCGGCGCTGGTGGCCTTCACTGACACCGCGTTCGGGGGCGTGCTCCAGAATGAGTTCGGGCCAATCGCGCGGACCAACGATGCGAACGCATTGCTGGCCAAGTTTGACTTCCATCTCAGCCCGAAGCACAACGCCACGCTCAAATACAACTACACCCGCTCGAGTCAGCAGAACGGCACCTTCGACGTAGACACCTGGGGCCGGAGCGCCAACGCTCTGGAGAACGATCACTCGCACGCCGTAAACGGAAGCCTTTCTTCGGTCTTCTCTTCTTCGGTGTCCAACGAGTTCCGCTTCCAGTGGGCTCGTGAAGATCGACCCCGGCCCTACGAAGGAGCCATCAACCCGAGCACCGGCCGGCCCTTCCCCGACACGGATATTGATTTTGTGGGCCAGTATCGCATCGGGATGCCCTTCTTCATCCCACTGCACACCGCCTACGACTACCGCCTCCAGGTGCTGGATAACGTCTCCCTGCTTCGGGGCAACCACCTGATCAAGTTCGGCGCCGAGTGGAACCGGACCGGAGTGAACCAGACGTTCCTGGGGTTCGCCAACGGGCGCATGGCGTTCGGCTCGGTGAACGGATTTCTGAACTACGTGGCGAACGGCAACTTGTACGTGGAATGCTCCGACGGCACGAGCAACACGACCGGTGCCTGCCCGCTGGGAACCACCATCACGGGGCCGGTCATACTCTATCTGCAGCAGGCGGGCGTGCCGCCGCTCTCGGTCGAAGATGCGGGCACCCAGACCATCATCCAGCACGAGCTGGCGGTCTTCCTTCAGGACAGCTGGAAACCCAACTCGAAGTTGACCTTGAACTATGGTCTTCGGTGGGAGGCGCAGATCGAGCCCAGCCTGATCACCCCGATCGACCAGCTTTTCTATGCCCCCTTCATCGGTCAGACGGTGACCAACTCGGCGGGCACCTTCACCTTCCCCGGCGACGGCACGATTCCCTCTGACTACAGCATGTTTCAGCCGCGTCTGGGGATTGCCTACGACTTCAAGGGTGACGGCAAGCAGGTCCTCCGCGCCAATGCCGGCCTGTACTACGCCAGGATCCCGGGCCTCAATCTGGCGAGCAGCCGGAGCACGGACGGCTCGCGGGGTCAGACGCTGTTCCGAAGCAGCTCAGCTTCTGCGCCCCCGCCCATCGGCCTAGGCCCTCCGCCGAACTACGGCGAGCTGCTGCCTGCCCCAACCACCGGGCCGTTCTTTCCGGGCGTCTTCGTGTTCGACAAGGACTTCGAGAACCCGCGCACCTTCAGTGCGACGGTCGCCTTCGAGCGCGAGCTGGTGCGCGGAGTGGCCGGGTCGATCAGCTACACCCACGCCCGCACCGACCACCTCACCCGGTTCATCAACGGGAACGACGCGGTCTTCGGCGCACCCTGGGGCAGCGGGCTAGCTCCCGGCGGCATCAACGGGATCGGGACCCTGACCGTCATCCAGAGCACCGCCAAATCGCGTTACAACGGCGTTACGGCGGAGCTGCGCCGGACGCTTGACCCGCACCTGCAGTTCCAGGTGAACTACACCCTTTCGTTCGACAAGTCTGACGACGACAACGAGCGCGATCCGTTCACCCTCCGGTACGCCAGGGCGGACTCCCTGCAAGCTGAATACAACTGGAGTGACCGCGATCAGCGCCACCGCTTCAACGCCTGGCTCCTCGCCGTCCTGCCCGGTGACATCTACCTCAACAATCGGGTCAGCGCCTACTCGGCGC
>Ga0070696_100000821_pt1 | contig 19994 bp, 15 predicted proteins | sample KBSK1253metaG_FD_65474 | JGI IMG/M metagenome (GOLD analysis project Ga0070696, IMG submission 65474) | Corn, switchgrass and miscanthus rhizosphere microbial communities from Kellogg Biological Station, Michigan, USA - KBS K1-25-3 metaG | ecosystem: Host-associated > Plants > Roots >... | reverse complement strand
GCAGCCCTCCCACGAGGAGCTGGACCACAATTTCCTCTGGCGCTATGCCAGGGCGGTCCCCGAGCGTGGGCGGATCGGGATCTTCAATCGCTCGTATTACGAGGAAACGCTCGTGGTCAGGGTGCACCCCGAGATCCTTCAAAGCCAGAAGCTGCCCCCATCGCTCGTGACGAAGAACATCTGGAAGGAGCGCTTCGAGGACATTGTTGCGTTCGAGCAGTACGCGACGCGCAACGGCATTGCCATCCGGAAATTCTTTTTGCACGTGTCCCGTGAGGAGCAGAAGCGGCGCTTCCTGAGCCGCCTGGATCTGCCGGCGAAGAACTGGAAGTTTTCGCTGGCCGACGCCAGGGAACGGAATCACTGGCGCGAATACATGCGCGCCTACGAGGACATGATCCGGAACACCAGCTCGGAGCAGGCGCCCTGGTACGTCGTGCCGGCCGATCACAAATGGTTCACGCGATTAGTGGTTGGCGCAGCCGTCATCGATGCCATCAAGGAGATGCACCCCGCGTTTCCTACCGTCGATCGCGCCCAGCGCAAGGAACTGGCGGCGGTGCGCGCGACGCTCGCGGGTCAGAAAGGCTGAACGTGCGCTCTAGGGGCGCCGCTCGAGCCCCACGAGCTTCCAGCCGTCGTTCTGCCGGCGGAAGTGTGTGCGGATTGGCTGCTTCCACGTCGGGTATGCAGGAGTGTCGGCTGAAATCGAGACTTCGATGAAGGTGCCGGCGGCGGTCGGCAGGCCGCTCGGTGCCTCGATCGTGGTCGTGGTGCTCTGCGTCTCGGAAAGCGGGCGAGTCTGCCCCGTGGCGTTGTCGAAGAGCGCCCACGTGGCCCGGTAGGTCACCGCTCCACTGGCCACGCCGGCCGCGATGGCCGAGTTCTCGAACGTCAACCGACTGTTCGTATCCAGCCGCGGAGAGACGACCGGGTTGATCGCCGTCAAGTAGGCGCTCGCAATCTTCTGGCGACGCTTGATCAGCGTATCGGCAAGATACTTTTCTGCGACCGGGTCGCTGAACTCGCCGGTGTGCACGGCAGCCCTGATCAGGTCGTCGGTGAATGCCACGACTCGTCGCGCCGCCCAGAACTCATCGTCATCACGCAGCTCGACGTAGGCTTGCATCGGGATCTGGGGCCGCCACGTCCTCGGGTCGAATCGGTCGCCCTCGAACTTGCCGATGGCCGGGTACTCGACGTAGTCGATCGTCTGCCACGGGCTCAGCGCAAAGCCGAAGGAGAAGAAGCGCTTCCACATCGTCCCCGCCTGATAGAAGTGCTCGTAGCTGAGGTCCCATTCGTGCAGGTCGTTGTTGAGGCCGAACGTCGAGCCGACGTCCTGCAGATAATGCTTCACGACCGTGCGGCCGTTCGAGGTGGCAAGCGCGTCGAGCGTGTTCGCCGCCTTCCAGTCCGTGAGGTTCGTCCATGCGCCGAAGACCCGCAATGCGCGCAGCTCGCGGCGATGCTCGTGCGGGACGAGGTCGTTGGGATCGTCTGGACGCGTGCCGGAATACCGGAAGTTGCCCAGAATCTTGCCGGGAATCAGACGGCCGGCGACCACTCGGTACGTTCCGTCCTTGTTCCGCGCGACCCGTTCGAGGATCTGGTTGATGTCGTCCATCGTGAACGGGGTCCTTGCGCCGGACGGACGAGGCAGCGTCGCCTTCGGATCGAATTGGAGGCGCTTCGGATCGAGTGTGGTCACGTAGGATTCGACCTGGTTGTACCCCAGCGCCCAGAAGATCTTGGTGGCGATCTCGACGGCGGCGGTCGCCCCTTCCGGGTAGTACGGAGGATCGAACTCGAGGAACCAGGTTTCGCCTCTGCCATCCCGCGCGGTAAAGCCTGGGTGAGCGCCCGACGTCTTTTCCCTGATGACCACCCACGTGGACGGATCGGGCGGCGGGCCGACAATCGGACCGCGCGCAATCTCGTCGGCCGTGACCGTCGTCGTGCCGATCCGGTTCGTGAACCAGCTCGAATCCGGCACCTCGTCAATCGTGTTGATGTTCTTCGCCCGTGTGCCCGACGGCTTGACGTCAGAGGTGATGAACAGACCGTACACCTGTTCGTAGAGCTGCTGAATGGGCGAGGGCTCCGCCTTCGAGGCGTCCTGGGACTCCGGTTCGCGTGCAATCGGGTCGTCGTCATAGAAGCGCGGCGCCTGGGTCGCGACGCCGGCAGCGAAGACGCCAAGCGTGGCGGCGACCAGCGCCAGCGCACGAACACGAGAGCGCACGAATGAGGAGGTCGGCATGGGCGGCAGTCTCAGAAGACCGCGGAAGTCGCGGCGACGAGAATCAGTCCGTCACTCCCCCTGGCCAACTCGATGCGGAGCGGCGTTGAGAACGGCCCATGAAACCGAACGCCAAAGCCATAGTCGTGTTTCATGCCGTTCAAGTCGAGGTCGGAGCGCCGCGCGGTGACCTTGCCTGCGTCGTAAAACACCGCGGAGTCGAGGTAACGGCTGGCCATGATGCGCCACTCCGCCTGAAGCAGCAGGCTGTTCCGGTCGCGGAATCGCAGGCTCGTGTAGCCCCGCAGCGTGGAGCTGCCGCCGAGAGTCGGCAGCATGAAGAACGGCACGACCTGGCCGCCCTTGTCATTCGTGGTCCGGGCGAGCGCGTGAAAGGAGAGCGCCCACGCTTCGCGCAGGAGGGGAACGTGCTGGATCAGCTCGTAATCGACCTGCTGGAAGCCGAATGCCTTGTCCGTGTCGTGGTAATCGTGAGCGGTGATGCCGTAGTAGCCGCCGCGTCGCGAGTACCCCGGTGAGGTCCGCCAATCGAGGCCAACCGTGGCCTGGGTGTGCATGTAGATGGGATCGCCGCCCAGCCCGGGCAGCGTCGCCGGCGTATACACGGTCTCGACCGACGGGAAGCGGCCGAGACCAGGTTCCTGCGACCACTGTGTCCACTCGACACCTGGGCGAAGTACGAGGTACCGGCGTGCCGGCCAGAGGGTCAGCAGTGCCGATGCGTACGGGCGCTTGAAACGGTAGCTCGCACGGTCCTCCTTCGACGTGTCGATCCCCAGCCCGTAGAAGCCAACTTGAGTCGCGTCGCGCCACCCGCCGAGGAGAGACAGCTCCCCGCGACGGTGGAAGAGGCGGGGTGCGACAAACTCTGCCTCGACGCGCTTGTAGTTGGACAGCGAATAGCTGCCCCGCACGTCGACGAAGTTGTAGGAGCTCACGTGCTGGATGTAGCCGGCGCCCAGGGCGAAGCTTCCGCCCGAATACGCTGATTCGAGGAACGGATGCAGGTGCCTGCCCTGATTGGTCAGGATCTCGTCGACGCGGGCGGCCAGCCGTTCACCCCTGCTGGGGATATAGGGATGCAGGACTTCGAGTTTTTGCGCTTGCGCCTGCTCGATGGCCGCCTGCCGCGTGGTGGGCTCAGGCTGCTGGGCCAGTGCGACACCCGCGGATCCAGTCAGAGCGACGAGTGTGAATAAGCTCGACAACCGAAGACAGCGCATGGATCCACTCACGTCGTAAACGAGTTCCATTTGAGGACGGCAACGCATATTTACCACGAATGCGGCGGCGAGAGTCGTGCCGGTTCGGCGAGGCGTGCCCAACGAAAACGCGGAACGGCTACTCACTGTGTCTTGCCGTTGAAACGTCACCGATGGCTCTTGTCGCGGTGGTGCGGGCGCGCGATCAGCGTCACGTTCGTTGTTGCCGCACCTACCAATGGCAACCGATGCGGAGCTGTTGGAGGCTCCACGCGTGTCGGTCCCTGCCGCCAGCGTCACAATTTCGTGGTCCGGCAGCAGGCTCGCGGCACGCAGCGCACAAACCCGCTACGATCGGGATCGAAGCTGTATGGCTCGTCGCAAGTTGAAAATCGTCGCGCTCATCGCAGGCGCAGCAGGCCTCATGTTCTCGATCTTCAGGCGGCGTTCAACGAGCAAGCGCGCGAACCGTTCCATCGATCTGGGGCCGGTCAGTGAAAGATGGCTCGCTGAACAGCGCGGATTGGGTGATCAGTCCCAGCGTTAGCGGCCACCCTCGGCCCCTGACCGGATACCTGGGACACGTAGTTGCTGAGGCTCACATGGCTGGTCGCGAAGGTGTCGTCTTTGCTCTGCGCGTGACGATGCTCAGGCTCCGGAGGTAATCAGCGCCAGCGCCTCCTCGGGACTGCCCCACCCGAGCACCTCGACCTCCTTCCCTTCCAGCGCCGCGGCCGCGCGTGTAAAGACGATGCATTCGCCGCACACGCGCTCGCCCAGGTCGGCGAACGTCTTCCACCGCGCCTCGCGGCGAGCTTCCACGGGCAGCGCCAGGATCCGATCGTTGCGGACCCGCTTCGAGCGATCGAAGATCGCGGCGTTCTGCTCGATTTTCAGTACGCCCAACGGACGGCATGCGACGACCACGCCCGGGAACGCCGGCACGTCCCACATCAGGAATGCGTCGATCGGATCGCCGTCGGGCCCTTTCGTCGAAGGCACGAACCCCCAGTCGAACGGGAACACGACCCCGACCGGCAGCGGCCGCGCGATGCCCATCACTTCCAGCTTCTCGTCGTACTTCAACTTCAGCGCCGATCCTTTCGGCGATTCGACGACGACGTGGAAAATGCCGGGAGCGGCGAAGGCGGGTATGGTCACGAGGTTCATGTCCCGATGCTATCGCCTCTCGACATGTGCATCACCAGCGGTCACACCGACCGACGACGTCGCCAGACGGGCGAGCCCACCGTCGGCGGGACGCGGCAATCGGCCCGTCCGAGTCTGGAGTTCGATAGGATTGACCTCGGCCCTCCCATCGCTGCGGCCGACTTCACCTCAATCGGCGTCCGTTGGCCTGTGGACCGGGCGAGGCCAACCTTCGAGGGGCCTGCGAGTGTTGAGCCAGGACACTGGAAGAAGGCGATGCGCTCGTGCGGACGTGAACGCCGAGATCTCAAACGGTCGGCACCGTGCCACCGTCAATCACGTATTCGGTTCCAGTAATCGAGGCGGCACGCGGTGACGCGAGGAACGCGACCAGATCGGCCACTTCACTCGGCCGAGCCGGCCGCCCGATGGGAATGCCGCCAAGCGAATCCATCAAGATCTTGCGTGCTCCGTCGTAGTCCGTGCCCCGCTTGGCCGCCAGCTCGTTGACCAGTCCAACCGCGCCAGCCGTCTCGACCCACCCGGGCGAAACGCGAACCACGCGGATCCCCTTCGGGCTCACCTCTTTCGACAAACCCTTGCTGTAGTTGGTCAGTGCCGCCTTCGCTGCCGCGTAGGCGATGGTCGCGTCAGGAAGCGGCATCCGACTCTGAATCGATGTGATGTGAACAATCACGCCCGAGCGCTGTTCCAGCATGGCAGGCAACAGCCCTCGATCCAGGCGAACCGCCGCGAACAGATTCAGATCGAGTGCGCGTTGCCATTCGCGATCGTCCAGCACGGCGAACCCGCCCGCCGGCGCGGACGATCCGCCCACGACGTGCACGATGATATCGATGCCGCCCAGTCGACGGTCGTAGACGTCTGTGAAGCCAGGTTGTTCTTGCCGCTGGCCGAAGGGTCAACTCTAGAGGAGGCCCAATTTTCGAAGGTCGTCGGCTGTCGGGAGAAGGTTCACGGTGTTTGTTAGATCTGAGAGCCGCACGGGCAACGCGTAGCCGCCTTGCTGGATTTCTTTCTCAACTTCCGTCGGTGTCGTCGGGTCGGCGAAAGGAGAAATGATCACCTCCCTAATCAAGCTCTGGACGTCGACGTCACGCCAGATTCCGTTGTCGTTTGTCGTGGGATAAATTGGCCGGTCGACGTAACGGTTGTTCGGATCGATGTGGCGGTTGCCTGTCTCGCGCGGATTCAGAATCCAGAGCATCGCTCTGACTTCCTTCTCCTGCCGGTATTTCTCGCTCTTCGTCCCGATATGCGCTATGAGATTACGCCGGCCAGATGGGATGTGCTTGTTGCCGTATTGCACCAAGCCGAGATGTGGTTTGTCCGCCGGCGAGAGCGGCTCCAGCACCGCTTTAAGCTTGGCGTAGGTCGAACAGATAGCTACGCCGTTGCCCTTCGCGTATTTGTGCCACATGCTGGCAGTTTCGTCGCCCGCGAGATACCAACAGCAGAGGTAGAAGCCCTGACGGATCTGCGCATCGAAGCCGACATGATGGTTGCGCTCCTGAATGTCATTGATGTCGAGTGGGTGCCGTCCGGGTAGGTTCTCGTAGTTGTCTAGTGGCAGGCCCTCTTGCGGATCGTTTTCCTCGAAGAGATCCGCGCGGTGAAAGTGGAGGTGGCCCTTCATCAAGTCCTGGAACTTCCAGAACTCCATGAAGCGCCAGACGGGGACATTTGGATCTTCGGGTTCGATACCGTAAACGAAAGGCTCGACGGGCATTATTCTCGTCTCGGAGAGTAGCAGTTTCCTCAAACCGTCCGTTCGCACCGATGGCCCTGCAGGCGCCAGGCTAAAGGGAACCAGATTCTGTGGGCGAGGCATCCCTAGGCAGCGAGCTGAATGCGGCCGGAAATCGGCACCGCAAGTCTTGAGTCCTGGGGCGCGCTTCTTAAGAGAAATCCCAAATCCCAAGCTCCAACTCCCGAGCTCATTGGCGCCGTCGCGCGCGTTCGCGGTAATGTCAGTGTTCATGGCCGGAGCGCGACCCGCCCGCCCACCACGTTCATTAGCGCAACGGTTCCCCGTGGCTGTAGCGATCATGATCGCTGCATGCGGTGGACACGCCACTGAAGGCGTCACCGCGTCGCCTACGCCACCGACACCGCCAAGCAATTCGTTGCTGAGCATTGCAATTCCGCATGCGGCCACCGGTGGTCTATCAGTGGCAGGGACCGTTACGCTCAATTCGGCGCCGGCGGCGGATACATCGATTACGCTGGTTAGCGACAATCCCTCGGTCTTCGTTTCTCCGCTGGCGAGGGTAAATTCCCGCTTCCCAACCGCGGATTTCGTCGTCTCAACACCCGTGGTGGCAAGAGACACAACCGTGACTATCACCGCGACAGTCGACAACCTGTCGGCGCGGTCAACGCTGACCGTATTGCCCCAGGCCCCGATGTCCTTTTCCTATGACATCAGGTCGCCCAACGTCACTGCGGCCGGTCGCTATACGAGCGACTCGACGTTTTTCGCAGCCGGGGCCTCGACGTTTTCCCAAGCCGGGGCTGAATTGAACGGAATAGGCCTGTCGCTCTCGCGTCAGAACAGGCAACCTCCGCTTGATCGCTGGGAGATCGTGATGTGGGGGATGCCGATGCGGCCCGGGACCTTCGAGGTGCTGCCGGGCAACGACGCGCCGCCTCCGCGGCTGCGTGTCAACTCACCCACCATCTTCAACAACAACGGGGGTTCGTGGGTCTGCAGCAATGGCGCCGCTACGGTCGTCATCGACGAGTTGGAATATCGACCGACGGGCACAATCGACCGCTTCGTTGCGACAATCGACCAACAGTGTGGCGCCAATTCCCAATTTCACGGCGAAATCAATCTGATCCGTCCATGTAATCTGGGCGGTAGCGGAATTCTTACCTGCCTCCCATAAGTCGCAACCAAAGGAGGTCGGTGCCGAACTCAAACGAAACGGCCTACGCCGCCAGTTGGATACGCCCGGAGATGTGCACCGCAAGTCTTGAGTCCCCCAAGGCGCGCCAATTCCCAAAAGTCACTCATTTACGAGAGCCACTCGCAGGGATTGCTCTGTGCCGGTATTTCTGGCCATCTATTCAGGGAAGCAGCCGCATCACGGTGGTCCGGTAGGCATCTATCTAGCCAGCCGCCGCACAGCGTCACTGGTACGCTGTATCCGTTGAGCAACCATTATCGGTTATAGTCGAATAATTATTCGACTATGACCGACAGCGTGACGGCCACAGATCCCGGCGAAATCCGTGCGTGGCTGATGCAACGGCTCAACGAGCCCGCCCCAAGCCGCATCCAGCTCGTCACAGGTCCGCGCCAGGTCGGCAAGACGACGCTCTTGCTGGAGCTCGCGGCGCACTATGGTGATCGCGGCCTCTACGCGGCCGCCGATGCTCCAGAAGCGGGCGTGCCTGCGTACTGGGAACGATTCTGGGGCGCTGCTGAAGCCAAAGCCCAGGACGGCAAGACCGTCATCCTTCTGGATGAGATTCATCTGCTCCCGCGATGGGCGGCGTCCCTGAAGGGATACTGGGATCGTTTCCGCCGTCGGCAGCTCCCCATCCACATCGTGGCCACCGGGTCATCCGCTCTGCGAGTAACAGCGGGTTCACGCGAAAGCCTAGCCGGTCGGTTCGAGCGAATCGTGTTCGCCCACTGGAGCGCGGGTGGTCTTGCGAAGGCGTTCCACATTCCGCCAGCAGACGCGGCACGCCAAGCCGTACTGTTCGGAACTTATCCGGGGGCATGGGCACTCACAGACGATCAGGCACGATGGCGCGCGTACGTCCGTGACGCCATCATCGAGCCGGCGATCGGTCGCGACGTGCTCGCACTCGGTGAGGTTCGGCGGCCTGCGCTGCTGCGCCAGGTCTTCGCGGTGTCCGCAGGGAGTCCCGCACAGATCGTGTCGCTGCAAAAGATCCAGGGGCAGCTGACCGATCGCGGCGCGCTCGAGACGCTGGCACATTACCTCGCGTTGTTACAGGACGCCTATCTCGTCGCCGCGCTCGAGAAGTTTGCCAAACGGGCGATCCGTCAGCGAGCGGCGCCGCCCAAGCTGGTGACGCTCAATAATGCGCTGCTCTCCGCTATGCATCCTGAAGGCCCTCCTGATGAGCAGCGCGACGGCGCGCGCTTCGGCGCCTGGATCGAGAACGCCTGCCTCGCGGCTGCTGTGAACCACGGCCAGCGTGTCACCTACTGGCGCGACGAACCCCTCGAGGTGGATGGCGTGCTGGAGGGCAGTTGGGGCTCGTGGGCGGTCGAAATCAAGAGCGCACGATTCGCGAGCCGGGAACTGGACGGTCTGTTCGAGTTTTGCAAACGATACCCGGCGTTCCGGCCGCTTGTGATTTCCCGCCCTGGCGATGAAGACGTCGCGCGGCGATTCGGCGTGGACGCGATGAGTTGGGTTGATTTTCTGACCAAGGGTCTTTCGTCTCGGTAGGCGTATCTCGCAGTCGCCGATCCCCGACTTGTTTTCCGGCACTTCGCCCGGAGTTGTGTGATGGTCAGCGCTTGCAAGGAATTGCAACGCGTTCCGGGACACGCGTCCGCCAGCGGCGTCGAACGACCACGAAGCGGGGCAGCCGGCCCCGATTTTCCAGGGTCGGCTGCGATCGGCATCATCTGTAGGCTGGCTACGAACCAGGAGGTCGCAGGTTCGAGTCCTGCAGGGCGCGCCAATCGCATCAAAATCGGTTGGCGCGAATCAGTGAAGTCAGTCAGGTCGGAAAGGACCTGCGCAGCAGACCTCGCTAGACTCCGCGTACGTCACGGTTTCGAGTCCCGTGGCGTCGGCACGTTGAGGTCTACGCCCTTGATCAGCACCTCCACGCGGCGGTTCGCTTGTCGAGCGCTGTCGTTCTTGTTCCGTTCCGTAATCGTCGCCTCGTCTGCCTCGGCCGTCACACCCGCCGGCCACAGCATGCCACGACCCTCGGCCTGAATCTTGTCCGCGGGAATCTGGTGATCGACGAGGAACTGTTTGACGGCCTCCGCTCTCTGCAACGAGAGGTCATGATTCTTCTTCCTGGACGAGTCGCTGTGATCGGCCTTGCCCTCCCAGGTGTCGTCGGTGTGACCGCTAATCTGGATTTCGAATGCGGGAAACGTTCTCGCCTACTTGATCAGAACGAGGTTCTCGGCCAGTTTCTCCCGTTGGCCGGGACTGAGCGTCGACTGCGACACTTTGAACGCGACACTGTTCTGATCGGCCAGCGTCAGCAGGACCAGCCCAGCTTTTTCGGCGATGCCAGAGGCCTCTTTCAACTGGCCGATCAGCAGATTGAGCCGCGCAATCAACGATTCTCTGCTGGACAGGTCGGAGGTCGTCCGATTGAGCGCGTTTCGCAGGATCGTGATCTGAGCCTCTCGATCGACGATCGTCGCAGCAAGCTTCGCCTCGGTGGCGGCCGATTGCTGTTGAAAGGCATGCAGCCGCAGATTCGTCGTGAGAATCATGACGGCGACCGCGGCGGCCAACAGCAGTGAAGTCCATCCGATGAACTTCTTCCAGATACGGCGGAACGATTTCCGTTTCTCCGTCATGTCTGCTCACTGATTCCCGGGGGGAGCAGATGCCTGTGACGTGCGTGCGTCTCGACAAGAGATCTATCAGCGCACCTCTTTTCCGAGAGCAGTCGTTGCGCAGAGTGGCTCAGAAAGGCGCTGAGTGGCGTGTTGCGGACCTCAGGGACCCCGCGGAGCGCGATGTCCATGAAGTAATGAAGAATCTCGTCTCAGGCGGAACCCAGCAGGTGTAGGATGCTGCCGGCGCTCGGCGGCACATCGGACATGTCGATGAAGCTGCGGCGCGTCTCACGCGTGTCGGTCTTGCAAACCCGTCGCGCGTCCCTTTCCTGTTCCCCGGGAGGCTGAACGTGCCGACGCGTTCCCTGGGACCACAGCCCTTGGACACAGGCGGAACGAATCCCGCCGACGCCGCGCACGCGGCCCCGTCGCGGCGCGACTTCATCCGAACTGGCGCTGCGGGGCTCGCGGGTACGACGCTCGCCGCCGTCGGCTGCCGCACCGCCTCGGGAACGGCGAGCTCTCAGACGGTGGGCCCGCTCGCCGGCGTCCGGGCGGCCGCCCCGCCCGAGCTCCAGAACCTGGTTGGGGACGGCCGTAAGCGCCGCATCCTACTGAAGGGCGGCGTCGTGCTCAGCCTCGACCCGAAGGTGGGCGACTTCGAGAATGCCGATGTCCTGATCGACGGCAAGTCGATCGCCGCCATCGGGCCCAACCTCACTGCCCCGGACGCGGAGGTGGTCGACTGCTCGGGCACGATCGTCATGCCCGGTTTCATCACCACGCACCATCACCAGTACGAGACCCTGCAACGCGCCATCATTCCCGATGGCCTTCTCGCACAGCCGTGGCCGATAGAGAGCTACCAGTCGGTGGTGCAAGCCATCTGGACGGCGGGCCGAATCCCCGATCCGGCAAGCCCGAACCGTTTCATCTGGGACCTGGGGCGTGTGCCGTACGACCCGGAGGACTGCTATGTCTCGCAGCTGGTGGCCTGTCTGAGCGAGATCAGCGAGGGCATCACGACCGGCACGGACACGTCGCAGGCCAACCACACGCCCGAACATACCGACGCCCTGATCAAGGGACTCATAGACTCCGGGCGCCGGATGGTCTTCGATTACAGCGGAGGAACCGATCGCAGTGCCGAGGGGATTCCCTATGAAGTCCCTGGGGCGATGAATGACACGACCAGGGGAATCGGCCGGATCGCAAAGACGTACTTCAGCTCGAAAGACCAGTTAGTGACGTTGGGCTTCGGCGGTGGAGGCGGGCCGGCCTTTCCAGGCGCGCCGTACACGGGATGGCAGCTCGCCCGCTCGTTCGGCGCGCTGATCAACAACCACTCGGTCGGCAACCCGAACGGGATCGTCAGCAGCGCCGCCGACCCGCGGAACGGCACCGACTGGTCCGACGTCACGTTCGTTCACGCCACGCGCTGGCAGGACGAGAGCGTGGCGCAGATCGGTGCCGACGCCTCCGGCTACCCGAACAAGAGCCGGTCGAGGGCATGGGAGATCGTGCGCGACCGAGGCGCGCATGTCTCGATCGCCATCCTGATCGAGATGCAGATGCGGCACGGCATGCCGCCGCTCCAGGAAGCGCTGAATCACGGGATCCTGCCCAGCCTGAGTCCCGACGTCGACACGAACATGACGACGGATCCGTTCTCGCTGATGCGGGGCGCCTTCTGCCTGCAGCGTGCGCTGGCCAACGACCTTGCCTTCGACGAGTCGAACCCCGGGAAACTGGTCACGCCGCAACTCGTCACGTCGCGTCAGTGCATCGAGATGGCCACGATCGCGGGGGCGGCCGCCAACCGGCTCCTGGACAAGGTTGGCACGCTCACCCCGGGGAAGGAAGCCGACATCGTCGTGCTCGAAGCACGGAGCATTGGCACCTGGCCGATGAACAACGTGCCCGGCACGATTGTCACCATGATGAACCCTCGACACGTCCGCGACGTGCTGATTGCGGGGAAGGTTGTGTACTGGAAAGGCAAGCTCGTCGGATGGGACATTGATCGCCTGTTGCGGCAGATCGAACAGGCGCGCGACCGCGTGCTCGCCCGGATCAACGGGCCTGCGAAAGTGGGAACCCTTCCGGTCGGCCACAACAGCTTCAGCAATCCGTACCGGCCGAATTTCCTGGCGAACTGTTGTTACAAGGGGCAGAACACCGCGGCTCCGGCATATGTGCTGAGGCCGTAAGGACCAGAAGGATGTTGCAAGGAGGACGCACATGCCACGTGCACGCGTCGTCGGCGTCATTCTTATCGTCATCATCTGTGTGCTGCTGCTGCCGCGTGCCGGGTCGGCGCAGGCGACAACCGCCAGCAGCATCGCGGGCGTCGTCAGAGACGTGTCGGGAGGCGTGTTGCCCGGCGCCACCGTGGAAGCCGCGAGCCCGGTCCTGATTGAAAAGGTCCGCACTGTCGTGACCGACGGCGACGGCCGTTACAACATCACCGATCTGCGACCCGGCACCTACGTCGTCACCTTCACGCTGGCCGGTTTCAGCACGTTCGTGCGCGAAGGCATCGTGCTGCCGGCAGGGTTCACGGCAACGGTGAACGCGGACATGAGGCTTGGGACTCTCGAGGAGACGATCAGGGTGACCGGCGAGTCGCCGCTCGTCGACACCCAGACGGCCCGCCGGCAGACCGTGATCTCGAGCGATCTGCTCAACGTGCTTCCGAGCAGTGTGAAGAATCTGAATAACCTCGTGACACTCACTCCAGGGTTCAAAGGAAACGAAGGCTTCGACATCACCGGCGGATACACAGGGCAGGTCGGGGGCACCTATCACGGAAAGGGAGGCACCAAGGTCAATTTCGACGGCATGAGCATTCAGCACTCGTTGGGTAACCAGGGTTACAACCAGAACCAGGAGACCGTGCAGGAGACAGTGCTGTCGACGAGTGGGATTACGGCCGAGACGAACGCCGACGGCGTTCAGATCAACCTGGTGCCCAAGGAGGGCGGCAACACCTTTTCGGGCAGCATCCACGGCCTCTACTCCGGCAAGGGCCTGCAATCCAACAACCTGAGCGATGCTCTGCGCGCGGCCGGGCTCCTGAGCGTCACCAGCGTCAACTATGTCTTCGATGCGGGCACGTCGCTGGGCGGCCCGATCATGAAGGACCGGCTGTGGTTCTTCGGCTCGTATCGGCAGTGGGGCAACGAGCGGGGGGCCGCCGGCAAGTTCTACAACGCAACGCAAGGCACCACGTTCTACACCCCGGATTACAGCCGGCCCGCGTTCGGGCACGAGTGGATGGAGTCCAAGGCCGTTCGTGTGACGTGGAGGGCGACGCCCCGGAACAAGATCCAAGGCTTCGCCGATCACCAGCGAGACTGCCATTGCCCCGCCAACACGGGGAGTGGTTCAGTGAATGCGCCCGAGGCGTTTTTCAGCTATCAACTCAGTCCGGCCGGCCTCTATCAACTAACGTGGACCTCGCCAGCAACGTCGAGGCTTCTGTTCGAGGCTGGCATGGGCGTCGTTGAGGGCAGCTGGCCGCAGTACACCCAGCCCGAAGTCGGCCCGAATGACATCTCGATGCTGGAAGAGACGACTGGCGTGCGGTTCAATTCGACCGCGTTCAATCGTTTCATCCAGCACGTGCCCCGCTTTTCGCAGCGTGGCTCCATGTCCTATGTGACCGGCTCGCATGCTTTCAAGGCAGGGTTTCAGCTCGAGGAGAGCAAGAGCGACGTCGGCACGGAAGTCACGCAGAACGTGAATTACACCGTCAGGAATGGGGTGCCGACCGGCATTACCCAGTGGGCGACGCCGTACGTCGCCTACGAGCGGAACAAGGATTTCGGATTCTTCACCCAGGACCAGTGGACCGTGCAGCGCCTGACGCTCAATTACGGTCTCCGCTTCGAGTATTTCCACGGCTACATTCCGGAGCAGCATGTCGACGCAACGCCGAACGGGTGGGTCCCCGCGCGTGACTTCGCGGCGGTGAAGCACGTGCCGTTGTGGTGGGACGCGAATCCGCGGATGGGCGCGGCGTACGATCTGTTCGGCAACGGCCGGACCGCGATCAAGGTGGCACTGGGCCGGTTCGTGGACAAGACCTCGGTCACGGTTACCCAGGCCATCAACCCGATCACGGCTGCGGTCAACATGGTGAACCGTTCGTGGAACGACGCCAACGGGAATCTCATCCCGGACTGCGACTTGGCGAACCGGGCCGCGAACGGAGAGTGCGGGGCCATGGCCAATCAGAGCTTCGGCGGGACCCGCGTCACCACCATCTATGCCAAAGACATGATCGAGGGTTGGGGCGAGAGGGGCTACAACTGGGATCTCACGGCGGAAGTGCAGCACCAGCTCACGGGCGCGATGTCGGTCAACGCCGGCTATTACCGCAACTGGTATGGCAACCGCACCGTCACCGACAACACGTTGGTGACGCCCGCCGACTTCGATACGTACTGCATCACGGCGCCGAACGACTCGCGTCTGCCCGGTGGCGGCGGGTATCAGGTCTGCGGCCTCGCCGACATCACGCCCGCGAAGTTCGGCCAGGTGAATAGTGTGGTCACGCAGGCGTCGAACTTCGGCAACCAGGTGTTCGTCAATGACTTCTTCGACGTCACCCTCAGCACGCGGTTCGGCTCGGGCATCGTGTTCGGCGCCGGCGTGGACACCGGGCGCACGGTCAACGATCAGTGCTTCAACGTCGATTCTCCCGGCGCCGTGGCGACCGCTCAGGTTCCTACCGCTCTCGTCACGGCCCAGGTCGGGGCCGGCGTATTTGTGACCCCAAACCCGCATACCGCCACGACCATCAACGGGCGGCGTACCTGCCGGGTCGTCACGCCGTTCGGGGGGCAGACACAGGTGAAATCCTTCGGGAGTTACCCGTTGCCGGGCGACTTCGTCGTGAGCGCCGTGTTCCAGAACATCGCGGGGCCGCTCGTGACGGCGGAGTACTCGGTACCGACCGCGGAGATCGCGCCGTCGCTCGGCCGCAACCTGGCGGGCGGCGCGCGCACCGCCACGGTTCCGCTGATCGTGCCGGGGACGATGTTCGCAGATCGGATGACGCGGCTCGACCTCCGGCTGGGCAAACGGCTGCGATTGACGCAGCGGGTCGTATTGCAGGGCAATCTCAACGTCTTCAACGTGTTCAACGGCGCTGCCATTCACGCGCTCAACACGACGTACGGCGGAAGCTGGCTGGTCCCGTCGCGCACGGAGGACGGCCGCATGGTCCAGTTCAGCGCCACGCTGACCTACTGACGATCGTCCGCAGGGGGCCTGACCTGCAGGTCCCCTGCGCGTCGACGCTCGTCACGACATCCCGATCTTTTGTGACTGCGAGGAGAACGATCAGGACGGAGGCGAACGCGCTCACGGCCCCGCTGCGCGTCGAGTCGGGCGAGGGCGGCTCGGCGTGGTACGTCGCCGAGGGCAAGCGTGGTGAGCAGTTGCTGAATGAAGGTCAGGTCAGCCGGGCGACGGAGGTATTCGAGGGCATTCTCACCCGGCTCGGTGACGTGCCGAGCTATGGTCGGGCCGTGATTCTGGGGCACCTCGGTCGGTGCTTCCACATGGGCGGTCGACCCGATCTCGCGGTGCAGCACGTGCGGGAAGCGATCGATGTCGTTGGCAGGCTGGCCCCGAGCGATGGAGTGAAACGCCTGCGAGGCACGCTGCGTTCGGAGCTTGGCGATGCGTTCCGCGCCGGCGGCCAGTACGGCGACGCGAAGAAAGCGTACGAAGCAGCACTGAAGATTGCCGAGGAAGTGAAAGACCTCCGGGGACAGGGCGTCGAGATGGCGCGGCTCGGCGCACTCGCATTGGCGGAAGGAAAGCTGGGGGAAGCGCTGACTCGCCATCAGGCGGCGCAGCGGGTGTTTCAGCAGGTCCACGAGCCCGACATGGAGGCCGCCACCTGGCATCAGCTCGCCCGGGTCTTTCAGATACAGCGTCAGTGGGATGCCGCTGAACGGCACTACTACGAGGCCGCACGCATAAGCGAGCAGTGTGGCCACCTCACTGCAGCCGCCGAGACCTGGAACCAACTGGCTGTGGTCGCTCTGGAAGCTGGCAAGCCGGAGACGGCGGAGGGTTGGTATCGGAAGGCGCTCGAAATCGATCGCCAGATCGGAACCGCCGCGCAAGTCGCACACCGTCTGAACACTCTTGCCGAACTGCTTCAGGACCAACCGGGCCGACTCGGTGACGCCCGACAACTCGCCGAGGAGGCTGTTGCCGTCGCGCAGAGTCTCGACCCCGCAGCGGCGGACGCCTGGAAGGGCTACGGCATTCTGGCGGATATCGCCGACAAAGAGGCTCGATTCACCGAGGAAAGCGAACAGAGAGCCACGCTGGAGATCCAGGCACGCAACTATCGCGAGCTTCAGCGGCACGCGCCGGTCGTGTTCTTCACACTCGTCTCGATCGGCGAGGCGCCGCGCTACGGCAGGGCCGTGATTCTCGGACACGCGGGCCGCTGCTGGTATATGGGCGGACGGCCCGATCTCGCCATCGCGTGTGTTCGTGACGCAATCGAGCTCGCGACGACGCTCCCACAGGCCGAGGATCTGAAAAATCTGCGCGGCGCGTTGCATCTGGATCTCGGAGACATGCTCCGCGCCACCGGTAACGACGCGGACGCCCGCACGGCATATGAAGCGGCGTTGACACTCGCTGAAGGATTGCAGGACGTGCAGGGCCAGCTGGAAGCATCGCAGCGGCTCGGCAGGGTGTTGCAGGAACACCGGCAGCAGGACGACGCCTCGTCCTTCGATCTCTCGATTTGCGAGGACGTACTCACGGAGTATGTCTTCGACACCGATCTGCTCATCGACGGCCCACGCGGGCGCCGCATGATCCGGCCGACCGAGGAGCCGTCTCCTCTGGACGAGGGCGTGCGTCCGATGCTGCTGCCGTCAGCACGTGTCTGGATGGACGAACGGTGTGCGATCCGTTTCAGCCTTTCATTCGGGGAACCGGCGGTTGAGCGGCATCCCGGTTGTACATCCGTGCAGCGGATCCGCCGCGAGGTGATCGTATCGGATGGTGCAGGCGTGCTCTGGCGCGCGATCGGCGCGATGGACGGAGTGCGTACGCTGGCGGAAATCGTGTCCCGATTTCCGGCAGGCGAGCGTGAGGTCGCCGCACGAATGATTGCCGCGCTGGCCGCGACCGGCGCGATCGACGTTTCCGGGCGGCCTTTCGGCCGCTTCATCCATCGGGCTACGAAAAAGGGCGTCCTCGCGGGAGGTGGCCTCGACGGCGAAGCCGTCCTGCGCCTCGCGGGCGACGGGAATTATCGCGTCTATCCGGACGCGCCACGCGTTGCCGTGAATCCATCCGTCCCCGATCGCCTTCGCCCTTTCCACGCGCTGACCCGCTCACGTCGATCAACGCGCGACTTCAGTGGGGCTGCCGTGACCCGGGCCGACTTCGATGGACTCCTGTCCACGGCGTGTGGCGTCACAGGAGCGCTCACGGCGGCAGGACGTCAGGTGAACCTGCGCGCGTACCCATCGAGCGGGGCTCTTTACGCGGTTGAGATCTATCCGGTCGTGTTCCGAGTCGACGGGCTGGAGCCGGCCGTCTACCACTATCGCGCGTCCGACAATGTTCTGGAGGTCGTAAGGCCGAGGATCGATCCGTCGATCGTTGTGGGCGCTGCTCTGCCGGTCGAGCGAAACATGGTGGCGGGCGCGGCGGTGCTCGTCTGCCTGACCGGCTGCTTCGCGCGCCACGAGCGCAAGTACGGGCCGGGAGGCTATCGGATGCTCGTTGCCGAGGCCGGTCACATCTCGCAGAACCTGATCCTCGCCGCCACAGCCCTGGGGCTGAGCGCCCGGCCGTTCGGAGGCGTCTTCGACGACCTGTTGAACCGGGACCTCGGTCTCGATGCAGCCGAGGAGCAGTTCCTGCTGGCAGTCGTTGTGGGTCGCGCTGGAGGGACGGCTGTTGCATGATGCGCAACTTGTCCAGCATCCGACAGCTGCAGCGCTGTTACACGATGTCTTGGAGCGTTGGCTTGCGGTTTCGCACGCGTTTGCCGTGTGCGTTTCTGCACAGACGGCGGCCCGGAGCACGAGCCAATCTGTTGGCTGAGGCTGGACGATGAAATACCTGTGCTCGGCAATTGTCGCTGTTCTACTGATGTCTTCCGTTCCGTCGGCCAGCGCGCAAACGCCGGTGACGGCCCTCACCAACGCTGAGGTCGCCCACCTCGTTGCGCTGCACGTATCCGACGTGACGGTGATCTCGGTGATCAACGGTGCAAGGATCACACAATTTGATCTCAGCGCGTCAGCGGTCGGCGAGTTGACAGTCTTGGGAGTTTCAAGCGCTGTCGTCGCCGCGATGCGCCATCCATCGACACCGATACCCCCTCCCACCCCTCAGCCGGTGTCACTCACGACGACGGCACCAACGGCCGCGGAACTCGACCGACAAAAGTTCGCCAGAGTCTATGCCGCCGGCAAGGCGGTGGATCTTGCCCGCAGTCTAGGGGGATTCGACGCCGTAGATGCTCATCGGGCTGCAACTGGGTTCGACGTGAACGATGCCCGGGCTGTAGGGGGAATCACACCGGGTCAATTTCAGCAACTCTTGTTTGCGTTCGACGTAGAGCTTTCGTTTGTTCAGGACAAAGTGACGACGCCGGCCGAATGGTCGTTGATGTGGGACTACATGCTGGCGTCAGCGCAATTCCGCCTCGGGCTCGCAACCTACTTGATCCCGGGTAAGAGGGCCTCAGATTGGGCATGTTGTGGCGTGGATCGTATGGAGCTAGCGTCGACCACACTCAATGACGCGAACAAGATCTATCTCGGGAAATAGTTCAAAGTCCGAAGTGCTGCCGCTCGCGGCGGACCGTGATGTGAAGGTTGCAGTGAGACGGTGGCCTATCGGAGGGCTAAAACTCGCGGTACCGTTTGCGCACACGTCGCACAGTTCTTCGGTGGGACTACGCGACGAGGCGGGCCATAACCGAGCACTTCGGCGTCCATGCACTCGATAAAGCGATCCCTTGGGTGCGGCGCTCATATTTCGGGACTGTAGATGGCGACGCGCAAGACCGAGCATTCGATTCTCGCCAGCCGCCCCGACGTCACCCGCTTCTCCTCGATGACCTGAACCGGCCGCCTCCCTTTCACCCTCCTCGCGTCATGTTGTTCAGAACTGAACAGCGGGTTTCTGACACTTTCATCATATTCGGTGGATTGGACGCTTCCTTCGTTGGAGGAAACGCGTCTCGCTTCACACACGAGAGGACATCATGTCTGTTGCCCGCGTTACCGAAATTACCTCCTCGTCACCTAAGAGCTTTGACGAAGCCATGCGCGCCGGTCTAGCTCGCGCGAATAAAACGCTCGAAAACGTCAGCGGAGCGTGGATCAAGAACCAGGAAGTGGTGATGAAGAACGGGAAGATCACGGAATACCGCGTCCGGATGAAGGTCACCTTCGTGCTCAACGATTGAGTTGACGAGGCGCGACGGCACATTTGGTGAAAGTAGTAGCAGACACAGGAGAGGTGAACTCATGGGCATCTTCGACAACATCTTGCGCAAGAAAGGCGACACGCCATCCGCAGCAAAGCCCGACTTCAGCAACGTGCAGTCTGGCGGATCATCGACCGCGCCGGCTGCGCCTGAGCCGGTGGCCACGAGCGGTTCAGGCAAGACGTACGTCGTCGTGAACGGCGACAGTCTTTCGAAAATCGCCAAGCGGGAATACGGGGACGCCAGCAAGTGGCGCCGGATCTACGAGGCCAACAAAGACCTCATCAAGAATCCGGATCTGATCTATCCAGGCCAGGAACTCAAGGTCCCGTAGAGCTCGCACCA
>Ga0070696_100000819_pt1 | contig 20025 bp, 21 predicted proteins | sample KBSK1253metaG_FD_65474 | JGI IMG/M metagenome (GOLD analysis project Ga0070696, IMG submission 65474) | Corn, switchgrass and miscanthus rhizosphere microbial communities from Kellogg Biological Station, Michigan, USA - KBS K1-25-3 metaG | ecosystem: Host-associated > Plants > Roots >... | reverse complement strand
TCTTCTATCCACCATCGACCGCCGAGACGACGCCGAACAAGGCGCTGCACACAACCCCGTGATTGCGTCTCGGTCTGAAGGTCAGTCGTCATTGGCGCGGGGTGTCTGAGCTTGGGCGTTATGCGGCCTCCGTTGGCACCGCGAGTTTCGCTTGGAGTCTTCGCACGTGCGACGGCAGCGGTTCGCTGGGTGTTAGGCCGAGTAGCCATCGAGTGTAAGGTTACTTTCATGGAAGTCGCATTTCGGGCATTGCACGGACGGCGAGACGACACCCTTGTCGTCAATGCCGTGGTCGAGCCGCGCCACGTGGCCTTTCGGGCAGCGCAGATACACGATTTCGTTTTGCTCCTGCCAACCGAACACCGGCGACAGCTCCGAGAGATTGATTTTTGGTGCGTTCATCGGCCCAACCAGTCACTCCAGCGAACCCGGCTTCTGCGCGATGGCTGCGGTCATTTCAATTCCTTCACAAGTTGGTAAAGTTCGTTCATCAGCAGGAATGCCTTCCAGCCTTTTGCCATTTCGCCAGGAGTGAAGTAGCGGTGTGTGAATCCGCCAGTTTTCTTGTTGATGCTGATGGCGTGCGCCCCTTCGCCAACTTGTCGGCCATTTTCGACAAGCAACTGCCGATAAGCTGCGAGTTGAGGCAACACCTGTTCAGCGTAAATGTCGCCTGACTTCCAGTCACCCAATTCCTGAAAACCACGTACGAGGCAAACATCCGGTGTGCCTCCGTAATTGAATTGATTACTGACAAGTTGCACTTCCCCTTCGACCAGCTTGAAGTTCGTTGATCCGGCCCATTGAAGGAAAGCCTCAAAGCCAAGTTTGGAGGCTTCTATTGGATCAGGCATGTCCGGTGTGATGAACGGCACTGGGTTGAACTCGCGGCCTCTGACATGGCAATCCACCCGCTCGTGTACTATGGTTCCGACACCCGCCGCTGTGTCGCGTGCCTTCCGATAATCGCAGGCATCTGCTGGCACAGCCAAGAATGCTTTGGCATCGGCAATTAAGCCGGGACTCAAGACACCGAGACTGACCACCGATTCAGTCCACGCGCGGACCTGTCGATACGGAATAAAGCTGAGTTGGTTGGCCCAATGAATCAGAGCGCCTGAGTCTTTGAAGCGCGAAATTATTGTCGTCGTGCCTGGAACACGTTCGCCCTTGACGTTGTAATAGCCGGCCTTCGGTGTTGGCATTATGCGCTCACTTTCTGCGTTTCCTTGGCCTTGAGGATTGCTTCAAGTGCATCTGTCAGCCGGTGGGCGTCCGACCATGCGTTAAGCAGCTTGTCGTAATCGGCTTTGAGAGGTGCCATTGCTTCCTCGGCAACCTTGAGCCGTTGCCAAAGCTCATCGGTCACGGCAGAAAGCCGCGCGTGCTCCTGGCGCATGAGCACCAGCACTGCGGCCTCATTTAGAATCGGTGTGTTCATTGCTCTCCTTCTTACATTCCTTCCTGGCCGCTATCGCTTGATCGAGAATGTATGCCGCTATTTTCGCGGCGTGTTTCTGCGTTGTCTGAATCACCACGTTGAGATTCACCGTTGAAAATTGAACGTGCGTCATTGCTTTCATTGTGATTCGTCCAGTCGGCGCAACAGGTCTTTGACATCAGTTGCGTAGCAGCCACGGTTCAGAATGCGTCTCAACTCGCCGATCACGTAGCGCATATCAGGCGACTGGCGAAGCCGCTCAAGAAGGCAATTTCTCTCGGCCAACAAGGTCGCATTGTTCGTTGCCAGGTCGTCCCGTTGCCCCAACGCAATTGCGAGGTTTTGCGCCAATTCATTTCTCTCAGCCCGCAACTCGCGCAGTTGATCGTGCAACTGGCTTATCTCGCGGTTCAGGTGCCCTATCGTCTGGTCTGCAAGTTCTGTCTCGGTGCTCATTTGGCTTGATCGCTCGGCGCTTTCAGCAGTTCCAATAATCGGCAGATTGGGCATGTGGTCATGGCATCATGCGCGAAGTTCGGCACAAGGCACTTGGCTTCCAGACGTTCCAAGAGTTCGATTGCTTTTTCGATTTTGTCAGCGTCGGTCATAAGAATTTCATGCGCTTGAGATAGCCGAAAAACAATCGCCCGTTCACGTTCGCTTGCGATTGCGAGCGCGACCTGTGCAGCCAGCATCACAACGCAATACGCGAACACGGCTAGGAACAGGAACGCTGCGAGTGAGAGCGCGAGGTGGATCATGGGCTACACTTGAGTTGAGGGTGAGAGAGGCTTGGCTGCTAAAAGATGTCTCAAGGCGCGTTTCAATTGTTTCGCTTTCCGCTTGGCTTTCCGTTTCTGCTTAATGGCGTGGTGGTGGTCGTCATGGCAACGGCTGCAAAGAGTTTCAATATCGCCCACGGTACAAAGCCGTAGGTCGTGGCGATACGTTTTGTGATGACCTCGAAGATGCTGTCCGGTTCCGCATCGAGCACACCGGAAACCGTCTCGCTCGAATGCCTGCAAGCGGAGGTTTTTCCAGTGCTCGGAAGCAAGGTAGGCTTCGTATGCCTTCTTCTGTTTCGACGCCATAAATCCCACGCCGGAAGGTTGTAACGCGGCGAAATCAGGGAGATTCCACCAACATTCCGACGTGAGAAATTGGTTGCCGCGTTACTGGCTTCCGACGCAAAACTTGTAGGAAATTCGTTCACGAGCGTCAATCATTTTTTACTTCGTCAGGATGATTTTCTTCAAACCATTCCCCGAAGGCGTCAAGGTCGTCTCGAAACTTCAGGTCCACGGCTGAGGGCGGCATCTGATTTCCGTGCTGGTTCGTCCAGCCTTTCGGCTGAAAGTTGTGTAGAAAACCAAAGAGCCGCCGCCTCGCTTGATCGTCGTCATGCCGTAGGTTGTAAAGCTCCCCAATCGTGTCAGGGCGCTTCAGATACTCCGCACGCTTCATCCCCGCGTAGGGCACAGGAACCACGGCGCTGAACCACGGTTGCTCATCTGGAACCTCGCCAGACGCGCTCTGTAGGGGCGTAGGCGCTTGCTTTGCCGCTTTTCCCGCGTCTTTAGCCGGGGGTGCGCTGGTGGATGGTGGTCCCGACGCTCCTGCGGGCTTCTGGCCGTCCATCCTGCTCTGAATCTCAGCCAGAATCTCGCTTGCCTGCCGCTTGGTCCGGGGGACGTGCTTCAGGTCCAAGACTTCAATTGGCTCACCTGGGCTGCTGTCGGTCGGTGGTATCAGCCAGCTTTGATCGTAAGCGTAGTCTAACGCTGCTTGGCCCAATGGCTTAAGCATGTTTACCCAGCGCAATCTCGCGGCTTCGTCCGGTTCCTGTAGGGGCTTTACTTTAGCGGTAACGGGCTTTGCCGGTTCCTTCGCTGGCGCTTTCGGTTCCTCTTTCTTAACGCTGTCGGTGTGGCCGTCAATGTCCTCGTCGCCGGTCAGAATGCCGAAGGCGTTCAGGAATGCGTATCTTTTGGCGAAAGTCGTTGCAGCAGCAGCCACTTGGCTCTGAGACATGATTTGCGTTTTCTCGCCAAACGGCACTTCCATTGGGCTTTCCTCATTGTGGCCCGCCTCGTGGGTCACTCGCACCGTCGATTTCACTCCTTTGTCGTGAAGCTCCATCTTGGTCGAGTAACTGAATCCATGCTTTTGGAGCAAGCCCTTGACCTGGGCCACAATGGATTCAATCGGAGCGTATTTATAAGCGACTTTGCCGCTGTTGGTTGAGACGGCCTTTGTCTTCTCGATTATAGGGCATTCGGACTGAAACGCTGCCATTGCCCGGTCGTAGGCGGCTTTGGCCTGCTCTGCACGGACCTCGCGACGAATGGCCATCAGGCGCTCTAAAGCCTCGACCGACGCCCCACGCTCAATGGCAAGCGTTATCATCGCCTCGACACTCGGCGCAACGGGCATCGGTTCGAGGCGTTGGAGGGCTTGGGACTCGTTCATGGGAAAGCCAGCGGGTGAGATGCTTGTGTGGACAACCGGCCAGTTGCTGGGTCATCATTTCAAGGGTGCCTTCCCCGCTAGGTAACGGGAATATGCGCCCGGCCAGAGCGGACTGGCGGCGGGGAAGGCAAAGTGGTTCATATTACGGGAAGCTCCTTCGGGTGAATGTCCATGTCTTCCAGCGGCGTTCCAGACAATCGCGCGACCGCACAGGACAACGGATAACGGGCTTTTAACCAGCCTTCACGAACGTCCACGCCCATCTGTGTATATTCTCCGGTGATGGTGCGCGTTACCCAATGCTTGACCAGCTTGGGTCTCTTTGGGCCTCGCCTGCCAGCAATGACTGTGATGGGCGCGTCCCAAAACGATTGCTCGTGAAAATATCGGCGGAAGTATTCGCGGAGTTGCATATTTTTTCCTGTCGGTTCCAAATTACACGTTCCAATTTCTGCCGTCAACAATTATTTGCAAGTAAATCAACCACCTTCCCTTTGGTGTTTCGGTTCCTGTCGGTCGGTTCCACGGTGCGCACAATCTGATTCAATGTTTGCGGAACTACGTAACACGTCAGCTTAACCCGACCCTCATTTGGCCGGCCCGCGCCGCGCTTGCGCTTTGGTCTCATGCGATGACATTACGCGAGCGCATTTCTACCGTCAAAAACTTTCAGAGAATAATTGTTGACGGTAACAATTAAACCTGTATCGTGTGGCAACGTAGTAACACAACAAACAACAGGTAAACAAATATGCGACAACTCAAGTCTCTGCTACATGCCAACGGCATCCCGCCAGCCAGTTGCGGGCTTTACGCGCCCATTGCGCGTCAAGCAATGCGGGCTGGCTGCACGAGTCATCAAGCAATCTGTCGGACTTCCGGCCAGTGTTTGACGTTCTCACCGATGACCCGCCCGTTCTCCTGATTTATTTCACGGACTTGGAAGGTTCATTTCCCAAAGTACACCCCGCTTTTCCTGTGCTTTGGGCAAGTTACAACACGGACAAGCAAGCTCCATTCGGTCAAACCATAAAACTATGATACACAACAACAATTGCGACGGAGACCATTGCCAAAGCGCAACGGGCGAAGTCCGCGTTCTACCTTATGGCGGCGGCGGAAACTTAATCCTCTGCCGTGCCTGCTTCGATCACGAAATCGCTTGGCGTAAGGAACGTAACCGCGAAGTTCATTCGCCTTTCAATCTTCCATTGTGGAATTCCCTGTCGGTTTACGGTCAACCATAACTCAGTCACAACAAACGGTAATAAACATATGCAAATCAATGACAAAGCCCTGTTGGTCAAACTCTCAATCGGTATGCCCGGTAACGGCAAGAAGGACAAGCCCATAACTGCCGAAGTTACCGCAAACCACGCCCTCGCCTCAAACGCTGGCCGGTGGAACAAAACTCTATACCCCGCTGAAGCGTTCGCGCCGATCATCACCATTGCTGGCGCAGCTCGAACGTTTCATTACGATAACACCTTGCCATGGCTCGATGATGGCATGCGCATCCTGCCAACTCTCAATTATCAGGATTACACAACCGCTATGCGCGAGTTCCGGTCTAAGTTTGATTCTCTCGCCGAGACGCATTTCCTCTCCCGCCTCTCCGAATGGCAGGACAAAGCCCGTCTAATGCACAACGGCACCTACCGACCCGAAGACTACAAACCCGCACATAAGCTCGCCAAGAAGTTTAAGCTCCTCACTGGTTGCCAGCCAATTCCCACGAGTGATGATTTTCGCGTCAAATTCTCCGATGGCGAAATGCAACTCCTACGCTCGGACATGAACGCGCAACTCAACCGCGCAATCACCAACGCTGAATCCGACTTGTGGCGTCGGCTCGTTGATCCACTCTCGCACCTATCGGCGAAACTCGCCGACCCGGATGCCAAGTTCAAAGATTCGATTGTCACTAACCTGGATGCCATCTGTAAACTCATCCCCAAACTCAACCTCACCGCAGACAAGCGCCTCGCTGACTTCGCGGTCCAAGTCGAAACCAGACTCGCCGGCCTCATCCCGGACACACTCCGTAAACACCCCAGCGACCGCAACGCCGCGCGTCTCGTTGCCGATCAAATCCTGGCTAAAATGTCCGACTATATGCCGGCCCAAGAAACGGAGGAACTATGAACGACGACAACGGCTATGACCGCAACGACGGCGACGGCTCTACTCTCCTCGGTTTCCTCGCCCTAATCGCCTTCTGGGTCATCCTGAACGTAATCGGGCCTTACTTGTTCGCTCTCCTAGACTTCGCAAGCTGGTAAGTCCCGCCTGCCATCACGCCCGTTGCGCTCATCCGTAACGGGTTTTTGCTTGCCAGCCTGTAACGCAACCTTGTACACACCCTTGCATGGGTTATCCTCGTGGACTTACTCAGGCTTACGAATTGCGAGACCTTGCTGCAAATGAAGCCATTGCCATTGCCGCTGAACCTGCACCGTCTGACCCACTTGTTCGGTCTCGTCGCGCTCTGGCACTTGGAACACTGGTGAAAGCTTGGGACGCTGCCAGTGATCGTATCCGGTTACTTCGTGGCCGTCCTCTCCCTGGCTCCCGTCGTCCCGGCCCACCTAAACCCGCCTCATCCCGCCGCCCCTCCGGTCTCATCGGCCCGGCTAAACCTCAAGCTCCAAGCCAAGCCGATACGCCAAAGGAACCGTAGGGGACTTGCTGCACCTCCGCTCTCTCCGTAGGTTCTCTCCCCTCCGCGATTCTCGTCAAGCTCAAGCGCAACTGTACTGGTCGGATTTCACTTCAACTGTACTGGTGAGTCACCGTTGGTCAAGGAATCTCTTGAACGGCCAGACCGTGCCCACGGGTGCCAGGTGGGAGGGGACGCTGGTACGATCCGCACGATAATACCACCCCTTCTTTGTTGGAACATGGTTTCTCCAAGGAAGTCTCCTTAGAGTGATACGCAATAACATGGCAAGGACACACAAGCAACTGAGCATCAAGCTGTTCTTTGTAGAACAATTGGCTTTAACGGTAAAGTAGTAATTGAACCGAAGGCGAGGTGCAACACTCCTTGAGGGGTTACTATGCAAAAGCCGTACGTCCCTTATATCTGTATCGTGGACATTTTGCATGGACTTCCACTTGACTTCCACCGGACATTGAACTAAAATAAGCTATGGCAATTGGGTTTACACTTATGTGGGCGAGTATGTTGAAATCGAGTGTTTGGCTGACGACGAGCAAGGAGACAAAGCTGGTGTGGGTCACAATGTTATTGATGAAGGACGCAGACGGAGTGGTGAGAAGCGGTGTGCCTGGGATAGCGCATGAGGCGGTGTTGACGATTCCAGAGGTTGAGAAGGCTTTGAAAGAATTGAGCGGTCCTGACAAATACACGCAGACACAGGAACACGAGGGTCGGAGGATAAAGAGAGTGCCAGAAGGTTGGTATATCCTGAATCACGAGAAGTACCGGACGAGTGCTGACATACGGGCCAAGTGGAGGGGGCAGAAGGCCAACCAACGGGCGAGAGAGAAGGGTGTGCAGGTGGATGATCCTGAAGTTCAAAAGAGCTTGGACAACTTGTCTGAAGCAATGAAACGAACGGGGAAACCAAAGCCGAAAACGAACGATGAACTGGCTGAGATACAGGAATCGTGGGCGGCAAAGAAAGCGGCTGAGAGTGTGGAGCACGCCAAGATTGCCGAAGGGTTAAGGGAGGCAACGACATGATAGAAGTCGTAATAATGGTGGTGATTTGGGTTTGTTGTTTTGCCTGTCAGACGATCTCGGAATTCATTCGCAACATTCGGAAATGAAGAAAGACCGGACACCCAAAGCGCGGTTGGTCTGGAACACCTGCCCGCCTCCGTCTAGGCCGCTCTCGTGGGGGCAGTTCTTTGGCGGGTTGTTCGCCATCTGCCTGATTGTTGGAGTGGGGTTGTTTCTGGCGATCAAAGTTCCGCCGTTGTTCGCAATTATCGTGATTTTTCTGGCGCGTGAGGCGGGGTGCAGGAGATAAAGTCCAAGCATGCCAATCCAGAACTGGGCGCAGATAACGGTTCAGCAGTTGCCGGAAGCCAAGCGCAAGCTCCAAATTCCGGCTGCTGGTGCCGGGTGTCCGGCGACTACGGATGCGTTGCCGGAAGGGGCGATTAACAAGTATCTGGGGAGCGAGGCGACGACGAGGGCTGCGGCTGATGTTGCGCTGGCCGCTGCGATAGCTGCGAAGGAGAATCCGTTGACGTTCGGGTTGCCTTTGGTGCGGACGGTCAACGCGGTTGCCTGGACTGGCACAACGACCGACGTTCCAGAGGGGGCGAACCTTTACTACACCGCAGCGCGATTCAACACTGCGTTCGCCGCCAAGACGACAACCGATTTGGTTGAGGGCATCAATCTGTATTACACTGCGGCCAGGTTCGCGACGGCTTTCGCGGCCAAGACGACAAGCGACCTCGCTGAAGGAACTAACCTCTATTTCACGAACGCACGAGCGGACGCGCGCATAGCCCTTGCCACGATCACGGAGAGCCAGGTGACAAACTTGGTGAGCGATCTGGCGGCGAAGGTGGCGACTTCGAGGACGATTGCGACCACGGCACCGATTACAGGAGGCGGGGATTTGTCGGCAGATAGAACGATTGCAATGGCCGCAGCCACGTCAGCAGTGGACGGCTACTTAACAGCAGCGAATTTCGTCACGTTCAACGCCAAGGTTGCGGCCAGCCGAGCAATCGCAACCACTTCACCGATCACTGGCGGTGGCGATCTCTCTGCCGACCGGACGTTTGCCTTGGACTTCACGGTCGCGTGGACGTGGACGGCGACGAACATCGCAGCCACGCCGACTGACCGCATTATCCTGACGAACACACAGCCTGCAATTGCAGGGACGCAGCAGTATTCCCCTGCGTTGCGGTTCACCGGCCAAGGATGGAAAAGCGACGCCACGACCGGCAGCAAATCCACGGACTTCCGTATCTACAACCAGCCGCAGCAAGCCACGGGCAATCCCAGCGCGAATTTGTTAATCGACTTTTCCGTGGATGGCGGTGCGTTCGCGAACAAATTCTCTTTTACCAGCGCAGGTGCTTTCATCAGCGTAGGCAGCATCACATCCGGCACAGGGTTCGTGGCCGGGAACTCAAACTCCTATCAGTGGACTGGCCGCAGCAAAGTCACCAGCCCGTCTGATGGCGTCATAATGCTCGCCAACCAAGCGTCGGGCGACTTCACCCGCCTGCAATTCGGTGGGACAACAAGTTCTTTCCCGGCGCTACGACGAACCACCACGGCGCTGAATTGTCGGTTGGCTGATGATAGTGCTGATGCCGCTTTCACCGCGCTCTCTTTCCAGAGCGCCGCTCCAACTACAGGAACATCCGGCGTGTGGAAACTTGGCGTTAAGGTTGTGGCCGCAGTCGTTGTGGATACCGCAAAGTATATCGAATTGGACGTTGGAGGAACCCTGTACAAACTGGTAACAGCGGTATGAACGAACCATCCACAAAACCGATTTGCACGCACGACAACATTTCTGTTCAAGCCATCGTCGCGCCATCGACCGATGATCCGACCGTGTTGCTCGCTACACTCCGGTTGCATTGCTCAAAGTGCCAGAAAAGCTGGGACGTGCTGCGCTCTCCGCTTACCAACACACCATGAAAACCGCCGAATCCCGGTTGCCCAAGACCGACACGCTCAATGGCGAACCGCAATTCACGATCACCTTCACGAAGGCCGATGCCGACGCTCTGATGAGCTGCTTGGACGTTACTCTCAAAGCAGCCGGATTGCCCTCTGCGCAAGCCGTGAACCTGTGGGCTGCGAAGGTGCGTGACGCGATGGCGCTTGCGAACAAGCCCTGACTCGTTAGTGTTGGCTCATGCCAAACGACGGCACGAGGCTCGTAACAGCGCAACTGGACTTTTCTCAGGGAGTCAACAGCAACGTCATTCCGATCCGTACCAGCGACGGCATACCGCACGGACTTGGAGACGGCCAGCTTTCTTGGGCAAATAACTGTGTCGTTCGTGGCGGCGGAATCAGTCCAAGATTCGGTTGGGTGCCGGTTGTCACCCGAATCCCGCCACCGGGCGACGTGGTAGTTTTGCCTTCGGTGTTTCAAGGCGGATTTTTTTATCAGCCCGACTATGCGGAACCGCAGCTTATCATTGCCATGAACGGCAAGATATACCGGGTTCGCACCGATACCGATTTCAGCGTCGAACTGGTCGTGGGGCCGCTCTTGGACTCGTTCAGCACGCAGTATTATTTCGCGCAAGCCGAGAAATGGCTGGTTATCCAAGACGGCACATTAACCAACAAGCCACTGTTCTTTTCTACCAACGACGACGGCAGCGTGACGACCTTGGTGCAATCGCGCGGGTTTGTCGGGGTGAACGATCCAACCAACCAGATACCGCCAGCCGGCCCGATGGATTATTACCAGCAACGGTTGTGGTACGGGTTCGGGCGGTTCTACGCAGCGGGCGATATTGTGTTCAACAAGACCAGCGGCACGGCTCCGAACGATTATCGGGACAGCGTGTTGGCGGTTACAGAGAATCCGGTGCCCAGCGGCGGAGATGCGTTTGTTACGCCAATCACGAGCGGGAACATACGTTGGTTGCGGCACGCAGCGAACTTGAACACGCAATTGGGCGAGACCAACCTGTTCATTGGAACGCGCAACGCGATATTCGCGTGCAACGCGCCAATCACACGGGACGATTGGACGAAAGCAACGCTCGATTTGATGCCGTTGCAGACAGTGGCTCTGCTTGGAGCTGGGGCGTATTCGGACAGGGGCGCGACACCGATCAACAATGACGTTCTGTTTGCGAGCACGCCAAACGGTGACGTGCGTTCGTTGCGAACGGCGATTCTGAATTTCCAGCAACCCGGTCAAATCCCAATCAGCAATAACATCAACCGCGTGCTTGCGTTCAACGACCGGGCTTTGCTTCATCTGACTTCCAGCGTGTACCATGACACTCGATTCTTACAGACGGTATTGCCATACGCTACGCCGGTCGGCACTGGTTTCAAAGCAATCGCATCGCTGGACTTCAATCCACTGTCAAGTTTGCAGGAGACATTGCCCCCCGTTTGGGACGGAGTTTGGGAAGGATTGTCCATCCTGCAATTGTATCAGGCCAACATCGGCGGGCGAGACCGATGCTTTGCAGCCGTTGCGGGCGAGTTTGCCAGTATTGGTCAAATCGAGTTGTGGGAACTCACCACGACGGAGAAGTTCAATGAGAACTCAAGCGGTGTTGCGCGAACAGAATGGAGTTTTGAGACGGCGAGCTACGCTTGGGGTGACGCACACAAACTCAAGGAACTTGAGACATTCAAGTTTTGGATTGATCGACTGGTGGGCACTTGCGAATTTCGATTACAATGGAGACCTGATTCGTATGCGTGCTGGCTACCGTGGCGCTCATGGAAAGAATGCGCTGCGAAAGATTGCACCGAACTCCTCGATGATCCATGCAGTGGGTCAGGCTATCCAACGCCGGTTGAGCCGTTCTGTGAACTATTCAAGACAACAATGACGATGCCGAAGCCTCCAACGACTTGCATTCCGTCTTCAGGCAGGCCGGCCAATCAGGCGTACACGTTTCAATTGAGATTGACGGTGAAAGGTTGGTGTCGCGTAAGGGGTCTGTTCGGGTACGCATTGCCTAAAGTCGAAGCTCCGTTCAGCGGAATCATCTGTTGATATGTCCTCTCTGTTTCCATGTCCTGATTCTCTGAGCGGCTGTGATTGCAGCGAATATCCCGTCCGTAATTTCTCAACTGAAGCACCAGATGTTCCGGTCTTCATCGGCCACGCCGATGTGCCCCCTGACGGCCCGCTAGGATATTTTTCACCCGGTTGCCAGAGCGAATGCTATAGCGAGATTTCTCAGGAAGATGCCGATGAATGCGCCGCGCGTCAGGCTGTCGAGTGCGCTGGAGACCCGTCGCCGCCCGGTCCACCGGGGCCGGTGTATGTGAACACGAGCGCGACCTGCACTGTGAATTGTCCAGACGGGTCGGAGTTCTCTTGGACAGTAAGCGGTGGAACGGTTGCTGCACGGTGGCAGGCCGACGCCAACGCCAAAGCGCACGGCTTGGCGTGCAAACGTGCGAACGCCGCAAAGGTGTGTTTCGTCACCACATCTCCGCTTGATCCAATTTGTGCCGGGGTGTTCGTGTCCGTGCCAATCGTGGCGACGGGCGGAACGCCGGGGAGCGGGTACGTGTTCGAGATTACGGCCGGCAGTTTGCCCGCTGGCCTCACGTTTGATGCGGTCGGTTTGATAAGCGGCACTCCAACCACAGGCGGGACATCGACGTTCACTGTGCGCGTTACTGATTCAATCGGCTCGTTCCAGGTCAAGACATTCACCTTGCGCGTGGTTCAGATCACGTCGCCAACGACGCTGCCAGCAGCCGTAGTCGGTACGCCTTACAGTTACACGCTGCTCAAAACTGGCACGACGGGAACGGTGCTTTGGTCATTGATAAGCGGTTCGTTGCCGCCTGGATTGTCTGTGTCAACATCCGGCGTGATTTCAGGCACGCCAACCGCAGGCGGGACTTACACGTTCAGGTTGGGATTGCTTGATGGAACTGGCGCGTCGTGCCAGAAAGATTTCACGCTCACATCCGGTGTGACACTGCTGGGTTACTGGACGTTCGACGATTACATAATTAACAGTCGGATTCTGGATTCGACGACAAATGATTTCGACATTGTTTACTCGACAAGCGACGGAGCAATTGTGCCTGGTAAAGTGGGCAATTGTTTCAGACCCGATAACGGTGCCCAATTAAACGCGCTGCCGGCGTCCCATGCGCTGTTTAATAATGTTGGCACGACTGGATTCACTATCTGTGGTTGGGTTCGATTGTCTCCTGCCGACAATGCTGGTGATGGTTTTGTGAATTACGTTTCGTGGTTCACTCCAAGTTCGGACTTTTCATTGGAACTCTTGAATGCTGATCTTGTCCTGAACGTTAATGGTGGTGCAGAGCAAATCTTCTATCCTTATCCGCAAGACGGCGGCTGGCATTTCTACCGGGCGTGGTACGATCCAGCCGACAATAAAGCACGGCTTCAGATCGACATGGGAACCATTATGGAGAGTGCCGTTATCACGGTTGGCGGTGGTAGCGGAGGCTCATTCATTTTTGTTGGCAACGCCATATTTGCAGGCGCAACAGAACGCTCGCTGGATGAAACTGGTTTTTGGAAACGTGTCCTGACTGATGCTCAAGCAACCGCCATTTACAACGGCGGTGTTGGAATCACGTTCGGGTCTCCAAGTATGCCGGCTTGACGGGCAACGCCAGTCGGCTGCATCCTCAGTCCGTCGTGGTCTGCGTACCACAGAAGCGCAGGCTGCGAGTTTGACACGAGTTGGGACCGGACGCTCCTGCCGGTCATCAGGTTGATACGGTGCCCTCTGTTCGTTGTTGGCAGAGGGCACCTTTTATTTGGGGCTTGTGTTCAACGCGGTTAAGAGAGACAACGCTTTCGATGGAACGCCCGCGCTTAATGGATTGGATGGCTTCTCGTGGGCCGGCGCTTCTTGGAATTTGTTCAACGGATGTCGCCGGCTGCGCGGCAGTCGTCAATAGTTGCACGCAAAGATTGCTCTACGCCAAGGAAGTTTCTGACAACGGCTGGATAGGGTCATGGGCTGAAATCACATTTGAGGCTTCACAGACCGATCCTTACATTGTCATGCCGTACGACGTGGCCCGTCCAATTTCCGTGAACGTCTGCACCTTTCCTGTTCCTGTCCGAAATCAGTTTTGGGAATACATGCAGTTCGGATTCGGTCGCCTGCCCAAGAGCAGTTGTGCGACGGATCGTTGCGCTCAATTGCAAGCTCTGGATCGCGGCAAATTCCCGACCTTCAGCGACATCATTCCGCCTGACAAAAAGGTTCGTGTCCGGTTGACCGATGCGGGTGATGAAGGCAAGCGCGTGCTCCTTCAGAGCTTGGACGCGAACGGCCAGATTCGTTATTCGTTGGACGGCACCATTCAGGTGACGGGCGATTTTCTGACGTTGTTGCCGCCGTTTGTTGATTCGCCGGATGTGGTCAGCAAAGTCATCGGCGTCCAAAAAGACATCACACTTGGGCCAGTCAGCTTTTATGAGTTGGACACGGTGACGACTGATGAGCGGCTGATTCTGACCATGCAACCCGGAGAAACGACGGGCAGTTACCGGCGCTATTATGTGGCGGGTTTGCCGGCCAGTTGTTGCAGCACGCCTCCGATAACACCCGGCATCGTCCAGTTGACGACTCTCTGCCAATTGACTTACGTGCCTGTGTCTGTCCCGACTGACTGGTTGATTATCCCAAACGTCGAAGCATTGATTCACGAGGGGCAATGTTCCAGGTATGACGGCATCGACGAAGCCAACGCCAAGCAGATGGCCGTTTATCATCATCGCGCGGCAATTCGGCTCCTGAACGGGCAATCAATTCACGACCAAGGCAGTGAATCGCCATCCGTCAACTTCGCGCCTTTCGGCACGGCCCGTCTTTCTCGTGTCGGAGTCGGGTCAACCTTCTGATTTATGCCAACAGGATGGAATAACGCATGGAACCAGCCGTACGCTCAAAACTCAGTGTTTAACACCGAGGACGATCCAGCCGCAAAATACACGTTCAAGGGCGACACGATAAACCGCACGGCTGGCAACGCGGATGTGAGCGCGGCAATCAAAGGTTTGCTGACACCGGGTCTGGTGCCGGACATCGCGCGGCAGAGTGCGGAGGTCGCTGGCGGTCGTGGTGTCGGTGGTTCACCGGCTGGGGCGTCAACAGCGGTTCGGATGAGCGAACAGAACTGGCTTCAGCGCCTTGCTCTTGGGAACCAACTTTTGAGTGGCGAAGCGGACAGGACATTGCCGTATCAAATCACGCCCTACCAAGCCTCCGTTCTGGATTTGCAGCGGAAACAACTGGAGCTACAGAGGCAACTGGGTAACAAGCAAAACGAGCGTGGCCTTGGTGGCCTTGGTGGTGGCGGCGGACATGGTTCAGCGCCTTATTATCCATTTGCGGGCGGTTCAAGAGCCGGACCATTCGACCAAGGATGGGGTAGCGGCACGAATAATTGGGGTCAAGGCCCGACTGATTCAGGTCCGCTCGGTGGTGGTGGCAACAACTGGACGCTCGATGACGCTTACGACTGGCTTGGGTTTGGAGATTTTGGCAGTCAACCGGGCGACCAGAGTGGCGGCGACATTTCAAACTGGGATTGGGATTTCTTAGCTGATTAACATTATGCCCAAAAAACCAGACCGAGGCCCTTTGGGTTACGCTAAATGGCAGGAGCGTGCAAAAGCCAACAAAAAGTGGATGCGTGAATACAAGCTTGCTCATGGCTGTGCGAATTGTGGATATAACGCGCACGCGGAAGCTTTGGACTTTCATCATAAGGACTCGGATACAAAGTTGTTTGATGTAGGAACCAGTAAAACGCGACGTGTAAAAAGCCTGCTCGCGGAAATGGAGAAATGCGAGGTTCTGTGTGCTAATTGTCATCGAGTGAAAACTCATGCAGAGAGCAAAGTCATAAGAGCTAAGAAGAACGCTAAGCCTGACGATCAGCGTTGGTTGCCGTTGGCATTTACCCCTAATTAGACCATGCCTGACGACAGAACAGTTGGTATGTGGGAAGAATCCATTAAGGAGTACGGGCCTCCACCAACTTTGCCGACTACTACTGCTCCTCCACTTGTAGGTCGTGACGAGGAAACCTACGGTTACGCTTACGCGCCACCGGGTCATTTACCCGGCGAACCTGAAGTGCCGATGCCGGAAGGACCGCCTGGACCGGAGACACCAGCCAATCAGCGGTTCACTCTGCCATCGGGCGTCGTTGGCTACCGGGAAACGGTCGGGCATCACGACCGGATGCGGCAACTCGACCAGCAGGCCCAAGCCGCAAGGATGGCGCGTGACATGGCTGTGCAAGACGCACGCATGGCTGACCAGATGATGCGCGTGGCGCGGAGCACCAAGGACATCGAGATTGCCAAGAGGGCAATTGACGCGATGGGCCTGCAAAACGACATCCAGAGGGGTGTTCCGATCCACGAGGCTGTCGCACGGCATCCAATGGCGCTTGGCAGTGGGTTTGGAGCAGCGTTGCAACACACGGCACCAGTTCCGAAACCAACGGTCGTTCAGCCTTCGGGCACAACACCGGGCTACATTCAAGACCCTCGTGGCAATCCGCATTTCTTCCCGAACGCACCAGCATCAGCAGCGGTGCCGATAGCAAGACAAGCTCAACCTATTACTGCGCCAGGAGGCGAAACACTTGGTTACGATGTTGGAGGCGGAAAAACGATGGCTGCTAAAACCGCTACGCTAAGTCGGCAAGACCAAATGAAATTGGCCGAACGCTATAAAGAGCGGGCGAAGTTGACGGAGGAAATGGGCGGCATTGACTGGGAACTGAAACAGAAAGCTGGCGGATTTGAGAAACTGATTGCCGACAAGACAGCCAAAGCCGCCAAGCTCGACCGTGAGATTGCCGAGCTTGAAGGCGGTGCCGCGCCTGCCGCAGCGCCAATCGGATCAACTGGTAAACGCGCCGTAAAGAATCCCACAACGGGTAAATGGGAGTTCAAATGACATGCCGCAGAGCGTCGAAATTGAGGGGGTTGGCCTTGTTGAGTTTCCAGATGACGCAACCGATTCGGACATTCTAGAAGCTGCTCCGCAGTTGTCGGCTACGGCAACCAAACGTGCCAAGTTAAAAACTGAACAGGCAGCAGCCCGTAAAGAGATTGGGCCAATCACCGAATACTTCGCTTCTGGTTGGAAGGGGCCATCACAAGAGATGGGTGCTGCATTCGCTTCTCCGATTGGTCTTCCGAGATTTGTTCGACCGTACACACCAGACCCGCACGAACCGCCAGTTGTTCAGGGACTCCGTGAAGCCGGACGGACCATTGCTGATTTGCCGGTTGGAATGGCTCAACCAGAAATGTTGCCACTGATACCAGCGGCAATGGTGCCGATTGGCGGACCTATCGCACGCATTGCTGGCCCTGGCGTGAGACACGCGATTCCGAAGGCGATGGGCATTTTGTTTGGTGGGCAATCTCTTGGTCATGGAGCCGCTGATGTTGTCGGTGGCATTGAGGCTCAAGACCCGAAACAGATTGGGCGCGGGGCAGGGGAAGTAATCATTGGTGGGACAATGGCAGCGCCGGTCGTGGCTGGTGCGGCCAAGCCGTTACTCCTGCCACGGTCGCTGTCGGCAGCGCGTGAGGCCGGCGTGGAGGTGCCGGAAACGGTCGCTCCGAGCCCGTCACCTATTAGTACAATAGGTGAAGTGCCAAAACCTACACCAGAAATTGCAGTAGCCGACCGTCTCAAAGCCATTGACGATCAACTCGCTGAGTTTGAGCGCAGGCTTGGTCCACGCGACCGCTACGACCCTGACACACAGCGCCCCGTGCCTGAACGCATTCTCACGACGCAAGAGGAAAGCCTACTCAAGCTACGTGATGAGTTAATGGCGAAACAGCCAGTGGCAGAACCAGTCGTAGCCGAGCCGAGGCCGGTTGCGCCCATCGTGAAAGCAGGAGATCGCGTTCCTAAAGGCGAACTAGACGCTGAAGGGTTTTGGACAGGGGTCAAGGCGAAGGCATTTGTCGATAAATTGCCAGTCGGTTCTCTAGTTACGGACAAGAGCGGTAATGTTTTCAAGAAGTGGTCAGATGGTACTTGGGAACACGATCCCAATTACCAGAGGGAAGGAAACTCGTCGGTGGACCAAAAAACCGCTAGTGGCGAGCGATTGCACGGAGGAGAAGTGTTGCGTATCGGTCCAGAATCATCGGCCAAGACCGCCAAACTCATCGCCGAAGCACCAGCGCCACCGGCAGAACAGAAACCACCAGAACCAACAGGAGGACCAGAAAATGCCACCATTCCAGTCGGAGTCTCAGAGGCGGCTGCTTTGGGCGAAACACCCGGAAATCGCCCGCCGTTGGGCGAAGGAATACCCGCACCAGAAGAACCTGCCGGAACACAAGCGCCAGCCGGAAACGTCCCAAGCACGGAAGCAAAGGCGCGACCCGAAGTTCCACTAGCCGAAGCGCCAAAGGCCGAGCCTGCCGCGCCGAAAGCAACGCCGGTGTCTGACCTCTCAAAAGTCAGTCAAGAGGACTGGAAGGCGGCACTAAAAAATGCCCCTAGGGTCCCTGTGTCGTCTGACCCGGCAAATCGCTTAACAAAAATCAATGTACCTTTCGTTGATGTTAGAACCGCCCCGGCTGGCACCCAAGTTGTCCTGCCAGATGGTCGTTTTGGGGAATTGACAGACCGGGCGCTGAATCCAACCATGTCATCGCGGGAAATACGAATGACTGACGGTTCGACCGTTGAGTTTTCCCAAGCCTTTGGCGCGGCTCTATCCGCCGAGGCACTCGCCAAGCATTTACCTACAAAAGCCACCGCCGCGCCCGAACCCGCGCCAGTCCAGCCGGTCGAGGCCAAGCCTGCGGAGCCAGAGCCATCCAAGCCCGGTCCCCAAGCGCCCGCACAGCCGGAATCTGCTGGTAAAACAGGCCCAAGTGTGCAGACTGGAACTGAGCCGCAAACTATCACCGTCCCCGAAGGGCCAGGGGCCAAAACTGCTGGTGCTCCAAAGTATCCTGCCATTCAGCAGTTGACCGACCAACTCGAAGCCACGCCCAAGGTCGGGAAAAAGCAGCACACCACACTTCAAAAGATTGCCGATGTCTGGTCGCGCAAGGGTGACATCACGACAAAGGCCATTGCCAGAACGCGAGTCGCCACAGTCAATGCGTTGCGGTGGGCCGAAGGCATTCGCAAGGCCACTGACATTGACAGGCACTTGGGCGAGTACGATTACGCCATTCAGTCCTCGACTGTCGCAAGCAAGCGGGCTGGTGAAGCGATGAAACGTCAGATGCGCGATGTGACCGACCGTGAAGCCGCCGCTATCCTGATTGATTCTGCCCGCATTGCCAAAGACCCCGGCAACCCGGCTGAAATCAGGCAGATCATCAAAGACGGTCTTGACTTGCTCCCAGCCGACACGCCGAAGTCCGTCAGGGCAGCAATGGAACGCGCTCTTGATCCGTCTCTTGAACTGCGCCAGTTCTCCGAAGGACTTAAACAATACTTCGGAATTCGGGAGCAGGACGCCATCGGTGCTGATTTGTTCTCAGAAGGGTTGACCGATTATTACACGCACGTCTGGGAGAAGGAATCAAACATGCCAAATTCCTTGCGAGACGCCATCGCAACCGGGCGCGTGAACACGTATTTCCAATTCGCTCGTCAACGCAAAATCCCGACCCTCATTGAAGGCATTCTTGAGGGCAAGAAACCAGTCCTCGACCCGGCGAAGGTGGTGCCGTTTTACAACTTCGCGATGGACCGGGCGATTGCCAGTCGGACGTTTATGAAGGCTGTCACTGACTTGAAAGCCAGTGACGGGCGGCCTGCCGCCGATGTTCGTGGTGGTGCGCGAGTCCTAGACCCGCTGGATTCAACCGCCGATCCGTCTGTGCTCATAACGCCGAAGACGCAGGCGCAGGCAATCAACGATTACCGCGCCATCAATCATCCGGCGATGCAGAAATGGAAGTGGCTCACCACAACGCCTGAAGGGCGACAAGTCCTGATGCGCGGTGACTTGGTTGTTCACCCGGAGTTTCACGAACAACTCTCACGATTCATGGACCGTGACCGGATGAAGTCAGGTAAAGCAATGGGCGCAGTCCTAGCCATTGGCGGCACAGCCAAGGGATTCAAGCTCGGCTTTCTGCCTTCGACGTTTCACATCGTTCATGTCGGAGCGCACGCGGCGTTTCACTGGACGAATCCGTTCCGGTGGAAACCGATAGATTTTGAAGCGCCACTCACACGGTTTGCGATTGAGAAGGGGCACCTAAAACTCGCTCCGTCCCCACAGGAATTGTCCATGATTCAGGAGGGGTCGGCGGCAACCGGGTTAATCAGGAAAATCCCGTATTACGGCGAATGGGTTGGCGCGTTTGGCGACTGGATGTTTCACGAGTACATCCCGCGCCTGAAACTGAACACGTTCGAGAACGCGATGGGCCGGT
>Ga0070696_100000817_pt1 | contig 20048 bp, 19 predicted proteins | sample KBSK1253metaG_FD_65474 | JGI IMG/M metagenome (GOLD analysis project Ga0070696, IMG submission 65474) | Corn, switchgrass and miscanthus rhizosphere microbial communities from Kellogg Biological Station, Michigan, USA - KBS K1-25-3 metaG | ecosystem: Host-associated > Plants > Roots >... | reverse complement strand
CGACTGTGCCGGCGCTTCGTCGGCGGCCGTCGCATCGCTGCGGGTGCCACCGGCCGCGGACGCGAACTGCGTGTTCCGCGAGGGCAGGTTGGGGAGGGCGCGGTCGAGCGTGACCTGCTCGAACGGCGCGCGCGAGTCCGCGACGTAGGGTGCGACCGGAGCGAACTCGATGTTCGGCAGCGCGCGGTCGAGATTCAGCTGCTCGAACGGCGCACCGTAGTCGACGGCGGAGGCGGAAAGTGCGACGGCGGAGAGTCCAAGTGCGGCGATTAGGCGTTTCATGACATATCCCTTTCAAAGTTGGATGAGTGGTTCTGCAACGCCTCGACTTTGACGCCCGCAGAACACCGGACCATGTCAGCCACGCGCCGCCATGTTCCATCCGAAACGGCGGGCGAAGCGAACCAGACCGGCAAGGTCGTAGATATCGGGCTTGACCATGACCCGGTTGCGGTAGATCTCGACCGTGCTCGAGGAGACGCCGATCAGGGCAGCGATCTGCCGCAAGGACCTGCCGCCCGCGGTGAGCTCGAGCACCTGACGCTCGCGCGCGCTGAGCCGGTCCAGCAAAGTATTTCGGTCGGGTTGCATGGTGTGCGAAGCCTTGGGAGTGGGATTGAGGCCCCACCTTCTCCTGATTGCGTTATGGCTTCGTTGCGGCTTGCCGGCGGCTCGCTTCAAACGAAACAGGGGCGCCATCTTCAAACCACGCGTCGATCCCTCCTGCCAGCGGGCGCACGCGGCGAATGCCGCGCTTGCGCAGAAGCAGCGCGACCTTGACCGCGGTCGCTTCGTTGGGACAGGCGCAATAGACGACGACCTCGCGCCCGCGTGCCAGCTCCAGGACGCTCTCCTCCGGGCGTTCCGGGTTCACCGGCTTCGCCCCAGGGATGGCGCGCCCATCGAGCTTGCGGTGCGATTCGGAGCGCACGTCCAGAATGACCGGAACCTCGCCCCGGGTGATCATCTCTTTGAGCTCGGCGACGCCGATGCGCGCGGCACGCAGCGATCTGCGGAAGCGCCACCGGTCGAGCGCCTTGAACGCGACGTAGAGGGCGAGCAACGCCGCGAGCAGGGCGAGACCAAGCCCGCCGAGGTCCGCCAGAGCGACTAGCAGCCAGTCGATCTGCCGGTAGAACAGCAGACCGAGCGCGAGGCCGCTTCCCGCCCACAGCGCCGCGCCGGCGCTGGTGTACAGCAGGAACGGAACCATCCCGACCCGCAGCGCGCCGGCGAGAGGGGCTGCGATCCTGGCAAGCCCAGGAACGAACTTGGCGGCGAGCAAGCTGGAAAGGCCGTAGCGTTCGAACACGCGTTCCGTCTGGCGCACGCAGGAGTCGGGCGATAGCGTGACTCGGCACACCAGCTTGAGCACGCGGTACCCATAGCGGCGACCGGCGTAAAACCAGGGAATGCTGCCCAGGGCAGAGGCTGCTGCCGCGAGCGCGAGCGCATATACGCCGTGCAGCGGTTCATCGATGGCTTTCGCGCCAGCGAGTATCAAGAGGGGACTCGCCGGGATCGGCGCTCCGAGCTGCTGGAGCAGCACCACGGCGAATACCGTCACCAGCCCGAAGCCGTCGAAGTCCGTAATCCCCTGATTATTGCGGAGACGGGATTCTTTAGCAGTCAATGTCCGGACCCTCGGTTACAGCTGACAACGTGCAAAAGTAGCAGTTCTAACAATGGGTTGTGTTCGAAATATCATCCTTTTCCTGATATACAAACGAGGCCGAAGCCGATAAGCTTTCCCATCCCAGACAAGCGGGAAAAAACAAATGGGAAAGCTAGCCGCTGTTTTCGTCGCGCTCGCGGCCGCGCTGCCGCTCGGGGTGGCGGCACAGGCTTCGCCTAGCCTCGCCGATCTCAGCCTGGAGGAGCTCGCCAACGTCGAGATCACATCGGTGTCGCGACGACCCGAGCGCCTCGCCGATGCGGCGGCGTCGATTTATGTGATCACGAGCGATGACATCCGGCGCTCGGGCGCCACCAGTCTTCCGGAAGCCCTGCGCCTCGCCCCCAATCTTCAGGTTGCGCGGATCGACGCCTCGCAGTACGCGATCAGCGCGCGCGGCTTCAACAACGCGATCGGCAACAAGCTGCTGGTCCTGGTGGACGGGCGCACGATTTATACGCCGCTCTTTTCCGGGGTGTTCTGGGACCAGCAGGACGTGATGCTGGAGGATGTGGAGCGCATCGAGGTGATCAGCGGCCCGGGCGCCACGCTGTGGGGCGCCAACGCGGTGAACGGCGTCATCAACGTGATCACGCGACCGGCGCGCGACACGCAGGGCGCCCTGCTTTCGCTCCACGGCGGCAACCTCGACTCCGGCGGCGCGTTCCGTTACGGCGGCACGCTCGGCGGGGACGGCCATTATCGCGCTTACGCCAAGGTCGGACAGCTGCAGAATACCAAGACCGCGAGCGGCGCTGCGGTCGCAGACGGCCGGGATTTCGGCCAGGCCGGCTTCCGCGCCGATCGGCGCGCGGGCCGCGACGGCTTCACGCTGCAGGGCGACGGCTATCAGGGGCGCTCCGAGCAGCGCGCCCCCTTTCTGGGTGTCATCCCGATCGGGCGCGTCGAGACCTCTGGCGTGAACCTTCTCGGCCGCTGGACGCGCACGCTCGAGCGCGGCGGCGAGCTCCAGCTGCAAGCCTACTTCGACCACACCGAGCACGAGGATCCGCTTCTCTACCGGCCGCGCTCCGACGTGGTCGACCTGCAGTTCCAGCACGGTATTCCGCTCCCGTCGCAGAAGCTCCTCTGGGGCGCGGGCTATCGCCGCGCGCACGACGACATCCCGGCCGGCGTGTTCTTCGCTTTCGTGCCGCCCAGCCGCGGGCTCAACTGGACGAACGTATTCGTGCAGGACGAGATCGCGCTGGGCCGCGGCGTCGGGCTCACCCTGGGGGTCAAGCTCGAGAGCAACGACTACAGCGGAGTCGAGACCTTGCCGAGCGTGCGGCTCTCCTGGAAGGCGTCGGAGCGCTCGCTCGTGTGGACGGCGCTGTCGCGCGCGGTGCGCGCCCCGGCGCGGCTCGACCACGACATCCGCTCGCTTGGCATCGGACCGCCGTTCACCATCATCCTCGGCGGCCCCGACTTCGAGGCCGAGGTCGCCAACGTGCTCGAGATCGGCTACCGCGCGCAGCCCACCGGCGCGCTGAGCTATTCCGCCACCGCGTTCGTGCACCAGTGGGACCGCCTGCGCAGCGGCCAGCCGGCGCCGGCGTTCGTGCAGAACATGATCGAGGGCGACACCTACGGCTTCGAGGCCTGGGGCAACTGGCAGGTCACGCGCGCCTGGCGCCTGAGCGCGGGCGGCACGACGCTGCGCGAGCACCTCAGGCTCAAGCCGGGGAGCACCGATCCGACGGGACCGAGCGCCCTCGGCAACGACCCGGAGTTCCAGTGGATGCTGCGCTCCTCGCTCAACGTCGCGGCGAACCAGGACTTCGACCTCGCCGTGCGGCGCGTCGGCGCGCTGCCGAACCCCGCTGTTCCGAGCTATACCGCGCTCGACCTGCGCTACGCCTGGCGCGCTCGGCGCGACCTCGAGCTTTCGCTCACGCTGCAGAACGCGGCCGACCCGGGCCATCCGGAGTTCAACGCCGCGCCGGGGCGCAGCGAGATCGCGCGCAGCGTTCTTGCCGCGGTGAGATGGTCGCTCTGACGCTCAGGCTGTGCGCGGCCGCGGCGGCACTGCTCCTAGCCTGCGGGCCCGTGCTCGCGCAGGTCGAGCCGGAGCGCGCCGAAGCGCAGATCAAGGCGGCCTTCCTCTACAAGTTCGGCGGCTTCATCGAGTGGCCTCCCAGGGCGTTTGCGCGGCCCGACGCAAGCTTCACCATCGGCGTCATCGGCGCCGAGGCCATCGCCGCCGAGCTCGAGCAGCTCACCGCGGGACGCACCGTGCAGGACCGGCCGGTCGTGGTGCGCAGGCTGAAGCCGGCGGACGCATTGAGCGGCGTGCAGGTCCTCTTCGTCGGCCGCGCGGAGAGCGCGCGTCTGGGCGAGGTCCTGGATGCCGCCAGGAGCGAGCCGCTCCTGATCGTGACCGAGTCGGCCGACGCGCTCGCCAAGGGCAGCACGATCAATTTCGTGCAGGAAGCGAACCGGGTGCGCTTCGACGTCGCCCTGGCGCAGGCGGAACGCGCCTCGCTCAGGATCAGCGCGCGGCTCCTTGCCGTGGCGCGCAAGGTGGTGACGAGCTCATGACACGGTTCCTGCGTCCCAGCTCGGTGCGCCACAAGCTTCTCGCCATGGTGCTCGCCACGACCCTCGCGGCGCTGGTGGTGGCGATCGTCGCGATGATCGGCTATGACCTGCACGGCTATCGCGAAAGCCTGATTTCAGACATGACGACGCAGGCCGACCTGCTGGGCAGGACCACCGTGGCGGCGCTGACCTTCGACGATCCCCGCGTGGCGCAGGAAAACCTGGATCTGCTGCGCTACCGGCCGAGGATCCGCGCCGCGGCGCTTTACAACGCCAGGGGCCAGATCTTCGCCCGTTTCGCGGTCGACGGCGGTGGTGAGTTTCCCAGGCTGCCCGAAGCCGACGGCGCGCGCTTCGTGGGCGACGAGCTGGTGCTCTTCAAGCGCGTGGTGAGCGACCGGGAGATCGTCGGCACCGTCTATCTGCGCGCGGAGCACGACTTCTACAGCCGGCTCGCGGGCTACCTCGGCATCGCGGCCGCGGTGGCCGCGATCGCGATGCTGGTGGCCTACCTGCTGTCGCGCCGGCTGCAGCGCATGGTCACCGAGCCGCTCCAGGCGATGGCCGAGGTCGCCCGCGAAGTCACCGAGAAGCGCCGCTTCTCGCTGCGCGCGCCGAAGCTCGGCCAGGACGAGATCGGCCTGCTCGCCGACAGCTTCAACAGCATGCTCGGGGAGATCGAGCGCACCACGCGCAACCTCGAGTCGTCGAACCAGGAGGTTTTCCGCCTGAATGCAGAGCTAGAATCGCGGGTGAAGGAGCGCACCGCGCAGCTCGAATTCAGCAACGCGGAGCTCGAGGCTTTCTGCTACTCGGTGTCGCACGATCTGCGCGCGCCGCTGCGCTCGATCGACGGCTTCAGCGAGGCGCTGCTGCAGGATTTCCCTCAGCACGTGCCCGAGGAGGGCCGGCGCTATCTCTCGCGCATCCGCGCCTCGACCCAGCGCATGGCGCAGCTGATCGAGGATCTGCTCAACCTGTCGCGCGTCTCGCGCGGGGCGCTGGAGCGGCGCGAGGTCGACCTGAGCGAGCTCGCCCGGCAGGTGCTCGCCGAGCTGCGCGGCCGCGAGCCGCAGCGCCAGGTCGACGTCTCGGTCTGGGACGGCATGCGCGCGCAGGCAGACCCCAGGCTGGTGCGCGCGGCGCTGGAGAATCTCATCGGCAACGCGTGGAAGTTCAGCTCGAAGACCGATCAGCCGCGCATCGAGATCGGTGCGCTCGCCGACGGCGGGCGCAAGGTCTTCTACGTGCGCGACAATGGCGCCGGCTTCGACATGGCCTACGCCAACAAGCTGTTCGGGGCGTTTCAGCGGCTGCACTCCGCCGGCGAATATGCGGGAACCGGAATCGGCCTCGCCACCGTGCAGCGCATCGTGCAGCGCCACGGCGGCCGGATCTGGGCCGACGCCCAGCCGGAAAAAGGGGCGGTGTTTTTCTTCACCCTAGAAGGAGGAAGCGATGGCCGAGAAGATGATTCTGCTGGTCGAGGACAACCCGGATGACGAGGAGCTGACCCTCCGGGCGCTGAAGCAGTCGCGCATCGCCAACGAGATCGTGGTGGCGCGCGACGGCCGCGAGGCCCTGGACTTTCTCTTCGGCAAGGGCAAATACGAGGGCCGCGACCTCGCGCGCAAGCCCGCCGTGATGCTGCTCGACCTGAAGCTGCCCAAGCTCGGCGGGCTCGAGGTCCTGGAGCGCATGCGCGCCGACCCGGCGACCAAGCTGATCCCGGTGGTGGTGCTCACCTCCTCGAGCGAGGACGAGGACATGCTGAAGAGCTACCGCCTGGGCGCCAACAGCTACGTGAGGAAGCCGGTCGAGTTCGGCGCCTTCGCCAGCGCGGTCACGCAGCTCGGGCTCTACTGGATGCTGCTCAACCAGCCGGTGCCCGGCTCTTGAGCCGAGCCGGTGCCCGGCTCCTCGGCACATGAGCGCTACGCCGACGCTGCGCGTGCTGTTCGCGGAGGACAATTCCGACGACGCGGCGCTGCAGCTGCGCGAGCTCAAGCGCGCCGGCCTGAGGGTGGCGCACCGCATCGTCGCCGCCAAGCCCGCGTTCGAAGCGGGCCTGCGGGAGTTCGCGCCGGACGTGATCCTGTCGGATTTCTCCATGCCCGGCTTCGACGGCATGGAAGCGCTGCGCATCGCCATCGAGCTCGCACCCGACACGCCGTTCATTTTCGTCTCCGCCACTCTCGGCGAGGAGTACGCGGTGCGCGCGCTGAGAAACGGCGCGACCGACTACGTCCTGAAGACCAATCTCGTGCGGCTGCCCGCGGCGGTGGAGCGCGCGCTGTCCGAAGCGCAGACGCGGCGCGACCGCCGGCGCACGCAGATGGAGCTCGAGATCGCGCGCGAGCGGCTCCAGGAGCGCGAAGCCGGGCTCGCCCGGGCCCAGCATCTCGCGAAGCTCGCCCATGTCATCACCGGGACGGGCGGCGCGTTCAAGACCTGGTCCGAGACTCTGCCGGAGCTCTTCGGCGTGCAGCCGCATCAGATGCCGCGCACCACGCGCGAGTGGCTCGAGCTCATCCATCCTGAGGACCGCGAGCGCTTTCGCGCCGCGAGCATAGAGGCGGGCGCGACGCGCGGGCGCAGGGACATCGACTACCGGCTGCGGCACAAGAGCGGCGCCTGGCTGCACATCCGCCAGGTCATGGAGCCGCTCGACGGGAACGCCGCCCCCGGCGCCGAGGAGCGCTGGTTCAACACGCTGCTCGACGTGACCGAGCACCAGCGCACGCAGGAGCGCATCCGTCGCCTGAACCGCGTTTACGCGGTGCTCTCCAGCACCAACTCGCTCATCGTGCGCGCTCGTAAGCGCGAGGAGCTGTTCGAGGAGGCGTGCCGCATCGCGGTGGAGGCGGGCCAGTTCTGCATGGCCTGGCTGGGCGTCTACAACCGCGCCACCCGCACCGTCGAGCCGCGCGCCCGGCACGGGCACGAGCAAGGTTTCGTGGACATGATCCAGCTCGCGGTGGACGGTACGGTGCGGGAGGGGCGCGGCCTGGTGCGCCGCGCCTTGCGCGAGAAGCAACCCGTGATCATCAACGACATCGAGCACGACTCCGGATTCCGCCTGCGGGCCGAAGCGCTCGCGAGGGGCTACCGCTCGGCCGCGGTGTTGCCCCTGGTGCTGGGCGCCGAGCCGATCGGCGTGCTGGGTCTGTTTGCCGCCGAGGCCGGTTTCTTCGACGAGGAGGAGATCCGTCTGCTGGTCGAGCTCGCGGGCGATATCTCGTTTGCGCTCGATCACATCGAGAAGGCCGAGAAGCTCGACTATCTCGCCTTCTACGATGGGCTCACCGGGCTCGCCAACCGCACGCTGTTCCTCGAGCACCTCGACCAGTACATCAGGTCGGCGAGCGAGGGCGGCACCCGCCTCGCGGTCATCGTGACCGATCTCGAGCGCTTTCGCGCGGTCAACGATTCGCTCGGGCGGCCGGCGGGGGACGCGCTGCTCACGCAGTTCTCGCGACGCCTGCTCGCCGGCGTGGCCGACGCCGACCAGCTCTCGCGCCTGGGCGCGGATCATTTCGCGCTCGTGCTGCCCTCGGCCAAGAATGCGCTCGAGGCGGCGCGCCTGCTCGGGCAGCTTGCCGACGCTTGCGTTGCGCAGCCCTTCCAGATCGCCGACGCCGAGCTGCGCGTCTCGGCCAAGGCCGGGGTGGCCCTTTACCCCGAGGACGGTGCCGACGGCGACACGCTGCTCAGGAACGCCGAGGCGGCCCTCAAAAGGAGCAAGCGCACCGGCGAGCGCTATCTTTTCTTCGAGCCGGCGATGACGCAGCGCGTGGCCGAGAACCTGAGCCTCGAGAACCGGCTGCGCCGCGCGCTGGAGCGCGAAGAGTTCGTGCTCCACTACCAGCCGCGCGTGGAGCTCGAGACGCGGCGCATCACCGGCGTCGAGGCGCTGATCCGCTGGCAGAGCGAAGCCGGCCTGGTGCCGCCGGCGAAGTTCATCCCGCTCATGGAGGAGACCGGTCTCATCCTGGAGGTCGGCGCGTGGGCCCTGCGCCGCGCCGTGCTCGATCACCGCGGCTGGCTCGAGCAGGGAATCGCGGCTCCCAGGGTCGCGGTCAACGTCTCCGCGGTGCAGCTGCGGCAGAAGGACTTCGTGGCGAGGCTCGAGAGCATCGTCGGGCAGGGCGTCACCCCGCCGGCGCTCGACCTGGAGCTCACCGAGAGCATGGTGATGGAGGACGTCGCGGGCAACGTCGAGAAGCTCTCCGCGCTGCGCCAGCTCGGACTGAGCATCGCCATCGACGACTTCGGTACCGGCTATTCCTCGCTCGCCTACCTCGCAAAGCTCCCCGTGGCCTCGCTGAAAATCGACCGCTCGTTCATCATCGGCATGCTGGAGGACGCCAACACCATGAGCCTGGTGTCGACCATCGTGTCGCTCGCGCATTCGCTCAAGCTGAAGGTCGTTGCCGAGGGCGTCGAATCCGAAGAGCAGGCACAGCGCCTGCGCGAGCTTCGCTGCGACGAGATGCAGGGTTATCTCTTCAGCCTGCCGCTTCCGGGCGCGGAGCTCGTCGCGCTGCTCCACGCGAGCTGACTGCGCCGGCCTGCAGTTACTGCTCGATCCTGATCCGGCTCTGCTTGATGACCTCGGTCCAGCGGCGCGTCTCGTCCTTGAGGAAGGCGCCGAACTGCTCGGGCGTGAAGGCGGAGGGCTCGGCGCCCTGCGCGGCAAGCTTTTCGCGCACGTCGGGTTCGGCCATGGCGCGCACGACGTCGTTGCGCAGCGTGTCGATGGCGGCTTTGGGCGTGCCTTTCGGAACGGCGTAGCCGAACCAGTTGGTGACGACGTAGTCGACGCCGGACTCGGTCGCCGTGGGGACCTCCGGGAAGGCCGGCGAGCGCGCCGCGGTCGACACGGCGAGGGGCAGCGCGCGGCCGCCTTTGATCGAGCCCAGCGCCGTCGGCGAGGCGGCGATCATCATGTCGACCTGCCCGCCTTGCAGCGCGACGCTCGCCTCGCTCATGCCTTTGTAGGGAATGTGGGCGACGTCGATGCCGGCGTTGTGCAGGAAAAGCGCCGTAACGACGTGATTCACGCTGCCTACGCCGGAAGAGCCGAAGTTCAGCTTGCCCGGGCGTGCGCGCGCCTCGGTGATCAGCGCGCGCAGGCTCTTCAGTCCGGATTGCGGGCTCGCCACGATGACGAAAGGCGTCTGGGCGATGAGCGCCGCGGGCACCAGGTCGGTCGCGGCGTCCCATGGCAGCTTCTCGAACAGGCCCGGCAGCATCGGATAGGTGCCGTCGATGAGCGTCAGGGTGGCGCCGTCGGGCGCCGATTTTGCGGCCGCCTCCCAGCAGATGCGCCCGCCCGCGCCGGTGCGGTTCTCCACCACGAACACCTTGCCCGTCTGCTGCGTGATCTTCTGCGCAGCGATGCGCGCGTAGGTGTCGCTTGCGCCGCCCGGCGCATAGGGCACGAGAATGTGGACCGTCCGCGATCCGGTCTGGCCGTAAGAGGCGATCGCGAGTAGGCCAAGGAGCATGGCGAGAATGAGTCGGCGCATGAGCGTTCCTTTCATCGGCGGCGCGGCTACTCGGCCTTGATGCCGGCGGCCTTGCCGATCCGGCTGAACTTGGCGATCTCGCTCTTGATGTGGGCCGCGAACTGCTCGGGCGAGCCGGGCGCGAGCTGCAGGCCCTGGGCGCCGAGCGTTGCCTGCACATCCGGCCTCCCCAGCACTTTGTTGGTTTCCGCGTTCAGCCTGGCGACGATCGGCGCCGGGGTTCCCGCGGGCGCGAGCAGCCCGAACCACGAGGTGATCTCGAAGCCCGGCAGGCCCGCCTCGGAGAGCGTCGGCAGATCGGGCAGCGAGGGCGCGCGCTTGGGCGTGGTGACGGCGAGCGCCTTCACCTTCCCGTTCTTGATCTGCGAGCCGATGTCGGTGAGGTTGGCGAACATCAGCGAGACCTCGCCGCCGAGCAGGCCCGCGATGGCGGGCGGCGAGCCTTTGTAGGGGACATGAACGAGATCGATGCCCGACATCGACTTGAGCAGCTCGCCGCAGAAGTGATGCGTGCTGCCGTTGCCGGCCGAGGCGTAGTTCATCTTCCCCGGCCTCGATTTCGCGAGCGCGATCAGCTCCTGGACGTTCTTCACCGGCAAGGACGGTTCGACCACCAGCACGTAGGGCACCGATGCGACGAATGCGATCGGCGCGAAATCCTTGATCGCGTCGTAGGGCAGCTTCGCGTACACCGCGGGATTGGAGCCGTGGGTGGAATTGTTCGCCATGAAGAGCGTGTAGCCGTCGGGGGCCGAGCGCGCCGCGGCTTCCGTCCCGAGCATGCCGCCGGCGCCGGGCCGCGCCTCGATCACGACCGGCTGGCCGAGGCCTTCCGAGAGCCGGTTGCCGACCACGCGGCTGATGACGTCGGTCGCGCTGCCCGGAGCCTGCGCGATGAGGATCCGGACCGGCTTGGTAGGATAGTTCTGGGCGAGCGCAGGCGCGCTGCCAACGGCCGCGAGCAGCACCACGCGCACCAATCGTTCGATCACCGTCCTCATCTTCTCCTCCGGAAAAGGCAGAATGCCATCCTACATGACCGACCCGGCCCGCAAGTCCCAGATCGACGCCGTCCTGCTCAAGCTGCCCGGCGTCGTCGGCAAAAAGCTGAACAAGCTCGACGCCTACTTCGTATCCGACCGCATGTTCGCCTGCATCAGCGGCGAGGGCGTGGCACTGCGCCTTCCGGCCGCGACCGTCACCGACCTGCATTTCTCGCGCGGCGACGTGGCTCACTTCCAGCCCGGGGGCTTGAGCGCCGGAGCCACCCGGGAATGGATCCAGATCAACCGCGCCGACGCCGCCGACTACGAGAAGGACCTCGATCTCATCAAGGCCTCGCTGGAATTCGTGAAAGGCGGCCGCGGTCGGTAGCGCGCGCTTCAGCCCGCACTCATCAGGGCGGCTTCGATACCGATTCGAGCAGCGCGAGGAGTCCAGCCAGCAGAGCGCTCGGCGAAGGAGGACAACCGGGGATATGGAGGTCGACCGGGAGCACGGCAGACACTCCGCCCACGCAGGCGTAGCTGCCGGCGAATACCCCGCCGTCGCGCGCGCAATGGCCGACGGCCACCACCCACTTCGGCTCGGGCGTCGCCTGATAGGTGCGCTCCAGGGCTTCCCTCATGTTGGCGGTGACCGGACCGGTCACGAGCAGCACGTCGGCGTGCCGCGGAGAGGCGACGAAGCGAAGGCCGAAGCGCTCCAGATCGTAGAGCACGTTGTTCAGCGCATGGATCTCGAGCTCGCAGCCGTTGCATGACCCGGCATCCACCTCACGGATCGAGAGCGTGCGGCCGAGCCGGTGCCACGACGCCCGGTCAACGCGCGCGGCGAGCTCGACGAGAGCATTCTCGTCCGCCGAGGGCGCGGGCTCGGTGAGCGGACCCTGGACCAGGCTCTTCAACAGCAGTCTACGCATCCGGGCGGCTCCTAAACGTCATGGCCGGAATACGAGCAATTGAATGACTTATTGCAGAGCGGAAAGTCGGCGACGATATTGCCCTCGATCGCCGCCTCGAGGAGCGGCCACTGGAACCAGGACGGATCGCGCAGGTAGCAGCGCTCGACGCTGCCGTCGCCCGCCATCCTTACCCATACCAGCACGTCGCCGCGGAAACCCTCCACCAGCGCTATTCCCTCGCGCGTGCCTTGGAAGGCCGGGACGGAGCCGGCGGCACGAACGGGACCGGTCGGAAGGCGGCCGATGATCTGATCGATCAGGGCAAGGCTCTGCCCGATTTCGTTGATGCGGATCCAGACCCGCGCGTTCACGTCGCCCGCGTGCACCACCGGAATCTCGAACTGCAGGGCGTCGTAGGGCGCATAGCCCGGCGTGCGCCGGGCGTCGAAGGCGCGTCCGGATGCGCGGCCGACGTAGCCGCCGGCGGCAAACTGCTGCGCAAGCGCCGCCGTGAGGATTCCCGTCCCTACGGTGCGGTCCTTGAGTGACGAGGTGTTGTCATAAAGCTCGACGAGATGCGGAAAACGCTTACGCACATCCGCGACCAGGGAAAGCAAGAGGCGCGCCCCGTCCTCGCCGAGGTCGCACTGCGTGCCCCCCGGCACCACGCGGTCCATCATGAGGCGGTGGCCGAAGCACGCGTGCGCCGCGCGCAGCACCTGCTCGCGCAGCAGCGCGCATTGCGCATGCATGATGGCGAACGCGGCGTCGTTGCACACCGCGCCGATGTCGCCGAAGTGATTGGCAAGCCGCTCCAGCTCGGCGAGAAGCGCGCGCAGCCAGACAGCGCGCGGCGGGACATCGATGGCGAGCGCGGCCTCGCTCGCGAGGGCAAAGCCGAGCGCGAACGCCACTGTGCTGTCGCCCGATACGCGGCCCGCGAGCACCGCGGCGCGCTCCAGGGAAGCGCCCGCAATCAGCGAGTGCGTCCCCTTGTGCGCGTATCCGAGCCTCGCCTCGAGGCGCACGACGGTCTCGCCGCTGGCTGTGAACCGGAAATGGCCCGGCTCGATGATGCCGGCGTGGACCGGGCCGACCGAGATCTGGTGAAGGCTATGGCCTTCCGCGGCAAGGAAGCCGTATGGAACGGGCCCTGGGGCGGCCCTTCCATGCGCGCACGGATGGCGCATTCCCCACTTGCCGTGGTCCAGCCAGGGCCTAGTGTCGGGCAGCCCTTGCGCCTCGATGCCCACGATATCGCGCAGGGCCCGCTCCAGGCGTATGGCTGGAGGATGCAGCCGCCCAACGGAAGGGAATGCGCCTTCTTCGCAGGCCACGCTGAGCACGGCGCCCTGGCTCGTTTCGCACTCGATCAGGGCCATGTGGGCGAAATCGGGCTCACCCCAAAGGCCCATCAGGGCCCAGTCGCCGTTCTGCAGGCGCTCAGCCGCCTGGTGCCAGGTCTGCCGGCCGACGACGCAGCGCGGCCACGGCCCGCGCATTTCGACCGCTTGAGCGCCGAGAATGGTCTGCTTCAGAGACGTCATTGCGCTCAATTGAGCAGAGTTGCCACGTGCTGGAACCACGCCACCAGCGCGCTCGGAAGCCACACGCCGGCCACGAGCACGACACCCAGATGCGCGAACAACGGGAATAAAGACGCTTTGGTCGGCTCGCTCTTCCCATAGGGCTCGCCGAATGCCAGGCCGTTCAAGCGCAGTAACAGCGCGCCCAGAGCGACCAGCAGGCTCAATCCCAGCACCACGGCGAGCGCGGGCTCGCGCGCAAAGGTGGTGGTGACGATGAGGAACTCCGTCATGAAGATCCCCATGGGCGGAAGGCCCGCGATGGCGACGACGCCGAGCACCAGGCCGCAGGCGAGCACGGGATGCGAAACCGTGAGCCCGCGGATGTCTGCCATCCGCTGCGTCCCCTTCACTTGGGCAATGTGACCCACGCAGAAGAAAATGGCCGACTTCGTCAGGCTGTGCAGCGTCATGTGAAGAAGGCCGGCGAAGTTCGCGAGCGGACCGCCCATGCCGAACGCGAACGTGATGATGCCCATGTGCTCGATGGACGAGTAGGCGAACATGCGCTTGATGTCCTGGCGGCGATACAGCATGAGCGAGGCGAAAGCGACCGACAGCAGGCCCAGGCTGACCATCAGCGGCCCTGGGGCGAGCGCCGACGGGTTGGCCGACAGGATGCTCTTGAAGCGCAGCACGGCAAACAGGGCCACGTTCAGGAGCAGGCCCGACAGCACCGCTGAAATCGGCGTCGGGCCTTCGGCGTGCGCGTCGGGCAGCCAGGCATGCAGCGGCACCAGACCCACCTTGGTGCCGTATCCGAGCAGCAGGAACGCGAACGCCAGATTCAGGAGCGCCGGGTCGAATTGCGCGGCGTGCGCGACCAGAACGTTCCAGGCCATCGCCTCCAACCCCTCACCCACCGCCGAGTGCGCCGCGAGATAGACCAGAATGGTGCCGAAGAGGGCGAGGGCGATGCCGACGCTGCCGAGGAGAAAGTACTTCCATGCCGCCTCGAGCGCGGCCGGCGTGCGATAGATGCCCACCATGAGCACCGTGGTGAGCGTCGCCAGCTCGACCGCCACCCACATCAGGCCGATGTTGTTGGAAAGCAGAGCGAGATTCATGCCGAACATCAGCACCTGGTACATGGCGTGATAGAAGCGAAGGTACGCGCGCGTCAGCCGTCCGATCTCGAGCTCGTGCGCGATGTAGCTGGCGCTAAACACGCTCGTCGTGAAGCCGACGAAGGTGCTCAGGACGATGAAGGCCACGTTAAGGTCGTCGACGATGAGATAGCGCCCGGAAGACGGACGCTCCACGAAGAGCATCGCCGCCGACACAAAGGTGAGCAAGGCGGCCAGCACGTTGAGCCGGGCCGCCGTCCGGTCGTCCGGCAACAGCGCCAGAATGCCCGCGGCCGCGGCGGGAATGATGAGCACCGCGCCGAGGAAAAACGCGCCCTGCTCAGTCATGGCTGCTCGCCGCGGTGCTCGTGCAGGGCATGGATGTCCACCGTGTCGAAGCGCTCGCGAATGCGGAACAGAAACACGCCGATCACGATCAGCGCCACGAGAATGGAGAACGCGACGCTGATCTCGACCACCAGCGGCATGCCTTTCGCGCCGGTCGCCGCGAGGATCAATCCGTTCTCGATCGACATGAAGCCGATCACCTGGCTTACGGCGTTGCGCCGCGAGATCATCATGAGCAGCCCCAGCAGGACCACCGAGAGCGCGAATGCGAGGTCTTCCCGCGCCAGCGTTCCCGCCTCGGCGGTGATCGGCAGCATCACCATGATGGAAAGGGCCACCAGCCCCACGCCGGCGAGCATCGTCTGCCCGATACTGACCACCGGCTCGATGGTGCGATGAATTCCCAGCTGGACGACCATGCGATGCAGGGCGACTGGAATCACGACTGCCTTCACCACCAGGGCGATCGCGGCCGTGATGTACAAATGCGGCGCGTGCTGGATGTACGCCTGCCAGGCGACCGAAAGCGACACCACGAGCGCGTGCAGGGCAAAAATATTGATCAGTCCCGAGATGCGGTCCTGGTAGAGCAGCATGAAGCTGACCAGCACCAGGCCGCCGGCGAAAAGGTGTGCGATGTCGAGGGCGATCGGGTCCATCAGCTTACGCGCGAGACGAACCGCAGGAGCGCGGCCAGGATGCCGAGCATCAGCGCCGCGCCCAGGAAGTCCGGCACGCGAAAAACGCGCATCTTCGCGATCAGCGTTTCGAACACCGCGAGCAACGCCCCGCCCGCCGTCAGCTTTGCCACGTACAGGCCCGTCCCGACCAGGTACGCGGCCGGTCCCTGGCCGGAGGTTGCGATCCCCCAGGGGAAGAACACGCAGGCAATCACCGACAGGTAGAGCAGAAGCTTCAGATAGGAGGCAACCTCCATGAGCGCCAGATGGCGCCCGGAGTATTCGAGAATCATGGCTTCGTGCACCATGGTCAGCTCAAGGTGCGTCGCCGGGTTGTCGACGGGAATGCGCGCATTCTCGGCGATCGCAACCATCACCAGGGCGACCAGCGCCAGCGCGAGGGACACGCGCAAGCCGACGCCCGGACCTTGCAGCGCTGCCGCGATGAACGACAGTTGCGTCGAGCCCGCGAGAAGCGAGAGCGTAAAGACGACCATCAGCATTGCGGGCTCGGCGAGCGATGCGATCATCATCTCCCGGCTGGACCCTATGCCGCCGAAGCTAGTCCCCACGTCCAGCCCCGCCAGCGCGAGCATGAAGCGCGCGCTTCCGAGGAGGGCGACGATGGCGATCATGTCGGCGGCATGGCTGAAGATCAGGCCCGAGGCGAAGGTCGGCACGAGTGCCGCCGCCACCCACGTGGTGCCGAACACGAGGTAAGGCGCCACGCGAAACACCCAGGAGGCGGAATCGGCCACCACTGCTTCCTTGCGCACGAGGCGCAGCAGGTCGCGATAGGGCTGCACGAGCGGCGGGCCGCGGCGGCGCAGCAGGCGCGCCTTCACCTTGCGCACGTATCCCGTGAGCAGCGGGGCAAGCGCGAGGACGATCAGCATCTGACCGAGTTGTACGCCGAGGTCCAGAATCACTGCCATATGGCGAGCACCGCGAGAAGCAGCACGAGGGCGGTGAAGACGAGCGTCAGGTAGCCGCGTATGGTCATGAACTGAACCCTGTTGAGCCGCTCGGCGGCGAAGCCGACCACCGCGGCTGTGGGCAGGTAGAACGCCTCCCACAGCAGATCGCGGAGCTGAACATGCAGTTGCGCCGGTGTTGCATCGCCGGGTGGCGGAATGACCACCTCCTCGCGCGCCCGGAATACCACGGTGCCGAACACCCGGCGGATCGGCTGCGAGAAGCTACCGGCCGTGTACTGGGTGAGCGGGCTCGAGTCGGGAAAGCCGCAGTCCCAGGGCGCCGCTCTGCGCGTCGTATTCGAGGCCCATCGATGGATGACTTCCGCGGCGAGGCCCGCCGCAAGGGCGATGAACGCGAACAGCAGCAGTCCGTTGTAGGAGCTGCGGCTCTGGGCAATCGGCACGATGGTCAGCCATTCCAACCCCTCCTGCTGCGGCAGGCGCGCGCCGGCGAGCGCCTGGGTCACGGGCGCCAGGGCGTCGAGGAAGTAAGCCGGCACGACGCCCGCCGCCAGGCACAGCGCCGCCAGCATGAACATCGCGCCGAGCGAAGCGCCATCCACCTCCGCCGCATCCCGCGCCATCCGGGTGCGTGGCCTGCCGAGAAAAGTCACGCCGAAGGCCTTGACGAAGCAGGCCGCGGCGAGGGCGGCCGAAAGAGCGAGCAGCGCGCCCACTGCGGGCACCAGGAACTTCAGCAGCCACTGGGGGAGGGCGGGGCTGAGAAGAATCGCCTGGAATGTTAGCCACTCGGAGACAAAGCCGTTAAACGGCGGCAGGGCGGAAATCGCGGCGCAGCCGATGAGAAACGCGAACGCCGTCAGCGGCATTCGATGGATCAGGCCGCCGAGCTGCTCCATGTCGCGCTCGCCGGTCGCGGTGAGCACGGCGCCCGCCCCATAGAAGAGCAGGCTTTTGAATACGGAATGATTAAAAACGTGGAACAAGGCCCCCGTCAGCGCGAGTGCCGCCGCTCCCGACATGTCGTTTGCCTCGAACGCAAGCGACAGGCCGAGCCCGATGAAAATGATTCCGATGTTCTCGACGGTGTGGTAGGCGAGCAGGCGCTTGAGATCGTGCTCCATGAGGGCGTGCAGCACGCCCATGACGGCGCTCGCGCCGCCCAGAAGCGCGACCAGCGCGCCCCACCACCAGGCCGGAGGCCCCAGGAGGTCGAAAACCAGCCGCGCAAATCCGTAGACGGCCACTTTCGTCATGACGCCGCTCATCAGGGCCGAAACGTGACTGGGCGCCGCGGGGTGCGCGAGCGGCAGCCATGCGTGCAGCGGCACGACTCCCGCTTTCGAGCCCGCTCCGATCAGTGCCAGCACGAGAACGACCGCCGAGACGGCGGGGGCCGGAGCGGCGTTGCGGATAGCGTCGAACGCGTAGCCGCCGCTCGAACCGGCGAGCATGCCGAAGGCGAGCAGAAGCGCGAGCGTTCCGAAGCTGGCCATCAGCAGATAGAGGTAGCCCGCCGCGGCGTTGCCCGGGCGCCGGTGATGCGCCATCACCAGCGCCCAGGAGGAAAGGGACATGAACTCCCATGCGAAAAGAAAGCTGAAGGCGTCGCCTGCCAGGACGACGAGATTCATGCCGGCGAGGAATGCCGGAAAAAAGGGCAGCACGCGCCCGGGCGCTTCCTCGTGGCGCCCATAGCCCAGACCATAGAGGCTTGCCGTCGCGCCGCCGAGGTTGACCACGATCAGAAAAAAGGCCGCGAGCGCATCGAGCTCGAAGCGCGCACCCAGCCACGGCAGCCCCAGCGGCAGCGTCAAGCTTGGCGCAGGCCCTCCCGCACCCAGCAGAGAGCCGACCCCGACCGAGAGCGCGAACGCGCAGACGCACAGCGCGATTACGTAGACCGCGGGCGTCGCCGCCTTGTAGCGCGCAGCGACGCCCCCGGCGACGCCGGTCGCGAGAAGCGCGGCAATGGCCCACAGCAGACTTTGCAGCACCGTTTGCATCTTATACGCTTATGCTACGATTGTAATTGCAATTCGATTAACATGGCGCCGCAATGGAAAATCGGACCGCCCGGCTGACGATCCTCATCGACCCGCGCAAGAAGAAAATTTTCGAGGAGATGTGCGCGATCCAGGATGTCACCCCCTCCCAGGTCGTCAGGAGGCTCATCCGGCAATGGATCATCGAGAACGCCGCGGGGCGCGAATTGCCCGCCTGGTTGCGCGCCTCGAGCAGCGAGCGCTGAGCCCCACTGCCAGTTGCGGCCAGACCGCCCCATTGGGTATCGTCCTGGGAAGCTATGACACGAGATCTCAGGCCGACCGTCCACGAGCTCAGGCGACTGGTTGAAATCTACGGCAGTCTCGTGCACCTCGCGCACGCCGTTGGGGTGGCCGCGGACGAAATGCGGACCTGGCTGCGCGGGGAGAAAGAAATTCCGCCCGACTATTACGAAGCCATTCTGGACCTCGTCACGAAACACAAGAAGTAGACCATCCGCGGCGACGCCCCCCGCGGCGTCCGCACGGGGCTGCCCCCGAAGATGGATACCACCCGCCAGGTTGCAAAGTTGTGTCAGGCCGCCGAGGACCGCGCCGCTGTTTGGCTAAGCTTCCGGCCCTCGAGGCTCAGGGGAGCAGCAATGTCGAAAGAGTTCGCAGCCACCGCGCGGCGGCAGGCCATGCGCATCGACTGGGGCAACGATCAGGAGCTGTTCTATTGGGCGATGAAGTGGCAGGTGCGCAGCGAGGACATCAGGGAAGCGGCGCTGTCGGCCGGCCCCAACGTCAAGAAGATCGAGGCCTGCCTGCGCCGGAAGGGATGGCTTCGCTGAAAGAATGCGGCTGCATGCCGCTTTCGATCATTGCGGCGCGCGCGGCCTCCGAGCCAAGGAGCTCCATGAGCGCGAGCGCCGCTTTCGGATTGCTCGCGTCCGCCTGAATTCCCGCCGAGAAGTGGGTCAGCTTCTGGAGCGGCTCCGGTAGCGGACCGAGGATTTCGATTCCGGGAACGGGCGCGAGCTCGCAAAGCTGCTGCACGCCGATTTCAGCCTCGCCCGCCGCAACCGCGAGCCCGACCGGGCCTTTCTCGATGACCAGGCGCTTTTTCAGCCGGCCGGCGATGCCCAGGCGCTCCAGGAGCTCCGAGAAGTAGATGCCGCTCGCGCCGACCTTCGAATGCGCGACCGAGCCCGCCGAGACGAGCGCGTGCACCAGGGCGTCGACCGAGCCGATGCCGGGCTTCGGTGAGCCGGCGCGGACCGCGAGCCCGACGCCCGAGCTGCCCAGCGCGCGTACCTCCGTCACCTCGCCTCTCTTTCGCAGCTCTTCCATCGCATCGGCGGCGAGCACCAGGAGATCCGCCCGCTCGCCTTGCGCCAGGCGCACGAGAATCGCCTGGGTGGCGTCGAAACGCAGCTCGAGCCGGCCCACGATCCGCTCGAACTCGGGGTGGAATTTCTCGAGCACGCCCTTGAGCGCGAGCGAGCTGAGCACGACGGTCCGCGGTTGCTCGGTCGCGGAGCGCGTGGCGAGGATGACGCCGGCGAGGATCGTCGCGATTCCGGCGCCATGGAAGAGCTGCAGCGACTCGCCCAGGAAAATGATCGCGAGCAGCGTGCCGAACGCGGGCAGGAAATGCAGCGTGAAGCCCGCTGCGTTCGCGCCGACGACCGCGACGCCGCGGTTCCAGAAGATGAACGCGATCACGGAGGCGGCGAGGCCCATGTAGAGAACGCCCGCCGCCTGCGGCGCGCTCGGCCAGTGAAGCGGATG
>Ga0070696_100000813_pt1 | contig 20103 bp, 25 predicted proteins | sample KBSK1253metaG_FD_65474 | JGI IMG/M metagenome (GOLD analysis project Ga0070696, IMG submission 65474) | Corn, switchgrass and miscanthus rhizosphere microbial communities from Kellogg Biological Station, Michigan, USA - KBS K1-25-3 metaG | ecosystem: Host-associated > Plants > Roots >... | reverse complement strand
CGGGGGGTGGTGGCGGCGGCGGGACCCCAGACAACCTGAATTACGAACTCTTCTCACCTCCTTACCTCTTCAAGGGCGCGCGCCCGGCAATTACCGGAGCGACACCTGGAGTAGTCGGGTACGGCCAGAACCTGTTCGTGGACACGCCGGACGGCGACGGCATCGCAAAGGTGACGTTGATTCGGCTCAGTTCGGTGACCCATGCGTTCGACCAAAGCCAGCGTCTGGTTTCGCTGAACTTCTCGCCAACTATCGGGGGCGTGTCCGTCACTCTCCCGGTGAGTCGGATAGACGCCCCACCAGGCCCGTACATGCTCTTCCTGGTGAACGGGAGCGGGGTGCCTTCAGTCGGGCAAATCATGCGACTGCAGTGAGGAAGGGTGCTGCTCCAGCGGATCGCGAGGACGGATGACGAGACCCTAACGTTACAAGGCTTTTGCCTAATTGAAGCCTCTGACCCGGGCAGTTGTTACGCTGGTATGGCTGAGTTGATTGACCGTACGGCTGCCGCCATGGACCGGGTTCAGGAGGCAAGACCATGTGGTTCGGATTACTGCTCGGGTTGCTCTTCGGTGGGACCTTCGGTGCCCTGACCGTAGCCTTGCTCGCCGCTGGTGCGGCGAGTGACCGGTAGGCGGGGACGGTCCCAGCGTTGACGGTTCATTGCATGACTCTGCATCCCCTGCCCGCCGTCACTTGTGTGATGGCGGTTTCATTTCCTCCCCGGCCGTCTCGCGGGTGTCGATCACCGGCCGACCGGCAGCTACAGCGCCCATCCGTCCCTTTGGGTTGAGATCAATAAGATAGTCTGGATTAGTGCGATCGAGCTTCGGCCACTTGGCATAGTCGTCTGGCGCGAAGATCCCACCCATCAACCCCATCGCGCCGCGGATCGAGTCGGTCGGGCTTCCCTCGTAGACCGCCACGATGCGGTACTGCCGGCCAGCGACCAGGTGCGGCCCGCGCCCGAGAATGCCGTAGAGCCCGTGGGAGACGCCGGTGACCTCCCCGTTCGGTTTGCGATCCGCACGCACCCGGGCGAGGACCTTGCCGGTCGCCACGTCTTCCAGGCGCAGCTCCTTGCCGAAGTCGTGCAGGTGCCCGCCAGCGGCGATCAATCGCCCGCTCACCTCCATCGTGAAAACCGCTGACCGCGAACCGCCGCCGGGCGGCAGGTCGAACGCATCACCGGCGCCGGGATGAATGTTCACGTCGGCCTTGAAGGGCAGGACAATAGTCGGGCGGGGCACGAGATTGCGCGGCGAATACTCCATCGTGAGCTGAAGGGTGACGCCCTCGATGTCCCTGTCGGTGTGGTTGTTCCACATCACGTACAGCCCCATGTCCATGCCGGCGTCGAGCGGGAGGCCGACGGACTTCGGGACTTTGGCGCTCCCGGTCTCCTCCCCGAGGCCGCAGACCCGCTCCACCATCGGATACAACACCTGGCGCCGGTCGAAATTGAGCAGCTCCAAATGATGCATCGTGGTGGGCTGGTTCAGCCGGTTGTGATTCTTATCAAAGAGCTTCAGGTCGAATGAGCGCATCCAGACGTCGGCCGGCCACCGGAAGTGGACCCGCACGTCCTCGTTGCCGGGCCCATGCCCCATCATCATCATCATCATCTTCGACCCGCCGTGCATATCCATCCTACCTATCGCGGGAACGAGGCACGGGCCAAGTGTGAGGACGACGGCATGCCTCGCAGAGTCCACGACCGCCTTGATTGGAGCATCTGGACCTTCGCACCCGCGATGCGGCGAACTGGCGCTGAGCAAGGAGATCGCCAGGAAGGCAAGCGCCGCGCTCATGGCGATCGATTGTAGACCCACCGCGCGGCGCTCCCGTGACTCGGCTCCGGGAGATGCCCGGTCCCGGATGAACCTCAATGCCTCTTCGCGGCGCCGGAGTGTTCCTGCGACCTCGGCCTGTCCTCCTTAATGTCCTGGTGGGCCTCGATGGCCGCGTGTGTCTCACGCTGGACCGCTTTCTGAGCCAGGTCCACCTGGCCCTCCTCGCGACGGGTCCGGTCCAGCTCCGTGTCGAGCTTGTTTCGAAGGGCCGTCACGGCCGCCTTGTCTTTGGCGATCGCCGCGGTATTGCCCGTCTGGGTATCGTGCTTGAGCACGGCCTTCAAGGAGTCGAGCTGTTTCTCATCTCCCCGCGCCTGTGTCTGGTCCCCGTGCAGGAGCGCTCGCGCCGAGTCCAGGCGAGTCTCATCGAGACGCAGCTTCATCGTATCGGTGGCGAGTGCCTGCTGGTCCCGATCCCGAGCGCGGTCAGGGTCGGGCTTCTGCGATACCGCCTTGTCCTGCTTGATATCCTTGTGGGCCTTGATCGACGCTTGCGATTCGCGCCGCACCGCTTTCTGGGCCAGGTCCACCTGGCCCCTCTCGCGACGGGCCCGGTCCAGCTCGGTGTCGAGCTTCTTTCGGAGGGCCATCAGTTGCGCCTGGTCCTGGGCGATCGCCCCGCTATCGCGCGGCGTGGCCTGTCTGTCGCGCTTGATCACGGTCTTCAAGGAATCGACCTGCTTCTCGTCTGCCCGCGCCTGCGTCTGGTCCTGATGCAGTGACGCTCGTAGCGAGTCCAGATGAGCGATATCGAGACGTAACTTCATTGTGTCGGTGGCGAGCGCCCGCTGGTCCTGAGCGCGGTCGGATCGGGTGGTGTCACTGGCGGACTGCTGAGCCTGCGCGAACGAGGCGCTCCCCAGAATCAGGAGGGTCGTCAAGGTCGCGCTGTACTTGGTACCCATGTGTTGCCTCCATCAAAGCAAGTCGGAGGGAGCCCAACGTCAGCAGCTCCCGACTGTGTGGGTGGGCAACTTCCAGACCATCTCTGGTCGCGGCGGAACCGACTGTAGTGACGGCCAGGCAGGCGGGAATGAGGCCAGGCGGATCGGTCCGGGGACACTTTGGCCGGGCCATACCGTACATGGGGCAGAATGTCATGAGGTGGATGTGTGCGCCAGGTCACCGACGACGTGAGACATTTGGGAAATGTTGGCATTCAGTAGCCCTCGATTGTTCGGGCCCGGACAGAGGCAATCCGTACCTGGCTTCGGACACGAGTCCTGAGCGACCCGGCACCGTAGGGCTCGCCGCGAGTCTACTTGGGGGGCTGAATTGGAAATGGCAGCCGCCGCGGTACAGTGGCGGATTCTTGCCGAGGTGGGTGATACCCTCTCCCGAGGCCTGGACGCGGGAAACACCTGGGGCCAAGTAACTAGGCTGCTGGTTCCCGAGACGGCGGATTGCTGCGTCCTCTATCTCGCAAGCGACAACGACTCGCCTGAGCGGCTGGAAGTAGCCCACATCGAGAGTGCGCGTGCGGATGATGTCCGCGATGCGCTGCACGCGTTGCTCAGCGAAACCGGCTCGGCTCGACTCCTCCATCAACTCTGTGTGGATCTGACCCACCGGGCTCAGGCTCGGTCGCTGCTCGCACGGCTCGGCCTTCCAGGCGGAGCGGTCGCGCCGGTCCGAGTCGGCCGTCGACCCCGAGGGCTACTCCTGCTGGCCTTCGGGAACCTGGGACTCTGTGACAGAGAGGACGCCGAGTTCGTCCGAGCCCTGGCAGACCGCATCGGCGTTGAGCTGGAGGGTGCCATCGCGCGACGACAGAGCGCGCGCGCGGTGGCCGCCAGCGAGCTGGCGGTTGGCATTGTCTCCCACGATCTCGGTAACCCGCTCGCAACCATCCAGATCTGTACCAACGCGTTGCTGGGCCCGGAGCCGCAACCGGCTGAGAGCGTCCGCGAGATTGCCGAGATCCTGCAGCGCTCCACCGCCTGGATGCGACAGATCATCCGTGATCTCCTGGATCGAGTGAGCCTGGATGCCGGCCCACTCCCGATTGCACGCGAGCCGACTGCCGTCTCTGATCTGGTGGAGACGATGCGAGCGATGTTCCAGCCGCTCGCTAAAGAGCAAGGACTGCAGTTTGCCATCGACTGCGCCGCCAATCTGCCCCAGGTCGATGCCGACCCACACCGGCTGCAGCAGGTACTCTCCAATCTGCTCGGCAATGCCATGAAGTTTACGCCGGCCGGCGGCCGCGTAACGCTGTCGGCTCACCTGGCAGGCAAGCAGGGGCAAGGTGCCGGCGTCCGGTTCTCCGTAGGCGACAGCGGACCGGGTATTCCAGCCCTGGACCTGCCTCACGTGTTCGACTGGTTCTGGCACTCTCAGGCGGGCAAGCGAAGCAACACCGGACTGGGGCTCGCGATTGCGAAGGGTGTGATCGAAGCGCACGGCGCTCGCCTGATGGTGGAAAGCGCACTCGGACGGGGCAGTAACTTCTGGTTCACCCTGCCCACCTGGGAGCGGGTCCGCGCGATGGAACCTCCGGCGTTGGAGTTCGACCCACCCGACGTCGGCAAAACCACACTATCTCCCTCCGCTTTGCCCGACATCGTGAGGCGACGGCAGAGCCAAGCTTAGGGAAGGCTTGCCGGATGTGGCCGGCGCCTTAATCGCTTCGCAGCTCGTGCTCGGAGGATGGAGCGACGTTTCGCTAGAGGGAAGAAGGAGAACCCCATGCGCATCGCGATCGTGGATGTAAACACCCTGACTCGCAACTGGTGGGTCGTGCTGCTTCGGGGAGTGGCCGGCGTCGCGTTTGGTATTATCACAGTCATGGCTCCAGGTCTTTCACTCGCCGCCCTGGTCCTCCTCTGGGGAGCGTATGCATTTGCGGACGGCGTCCTCGCGTTGGTGACTGCGATCCGGCGAGTAGGCGAAGGCGGCCGCTGGTGGCTCCTTCTGCTCGAGGGTCTGGTGGGAATCGCCGCGGGAGTGCTGACTCTTTTCATACCCAGCATCACGGCAATCGCCCTGCTCTACCTGATCGCCGCCTGGGCTCTGGTGACGGGGGCGCTCGAAATCGCGGCCGCCATCCGGCTCCGGAAGGTCATCTCCAACGAATGGCTCCTGGCTCTCAGCGGAGTTGCGTCGCTCATCTTTGGCGTCCTGCTGATCGTCTTCCCAAGGGCCGGTGCGCTGGCGGTGGTGCTCTGGATCGGGGCCTACGCCTTCGTCTTCGGCGCGTTGCTCATCGCGCTCGCATTCCGGCTCCGCTCTCTGGGTAGACCGCATCCCGCCCAGCCGGCGCACGGCATGGCCTGAATCCCCGCTGGGCTCGATCGGAGCCGGGGGCTGAGTCTCATGTCACATCCGCGGCTGCTCGAGGGAGAAGTACGCATCGTCGGGCCTCGGTGGTCGCCTAGGGTTCACGCGCTCAAGGCTTTCCTCGCCCGCAGCCGAGTCCCCTACCGCTGGACCCAGCCCGAGCACGACCGCGATGCACCGGTGGTGTTGTTCCCGGACGGCTCCTCCCTGCAAGACCCCGACATCAGACAACTCGCCGAGAGGCTCGGTCTCGACACCCAGCCCGATGCCCGGTACTACGATCTGGTGGTGATCGGAGGCGGGCCGGCGGGTCTTACCGGCTCCATCTACGGCGCCTCGGAGGGTCTGCGCACCGTGGTCGTGGAACAGGAAGTTCCCGGTGGGCAGGCGAGCTATAGCGCGATCATCGAGAACTATCCGGGCTTCCCGCAGGGACTGAGCGGCGCCGACCTCGCGAGGCGGATGGCGGAGCAGGCGGAGCGTTTCGGGGTCGAGATCCTGGTCACCCGGCCCGCGACGCGACTCCGGCCGGACGGCCCGCATCGCTGGGTGACCCTGGACGACGGAACCGAGCTGGCCGCCCATAGCATCTTGCTCGCCATGGGAGTGGGCTTCCGCTGGTTGGAGGCCCCAGGCTGCCCGCCCCTGGTGGGCGCGGGGGTTTACTATGGAGCGGCCGTGGCTGAGGCAACGGCCTGCCGCGGCCAGGACATCTTTGTGCTCGGCGGCGGCAACTCGGCGGGACAGGCGGCGCTGCTGCTCGCCCAGCATGCTCGACAGGTTGTGATCCTGACCTTAGAAAGCTCCCTTGAAGAGACGATGTCGCGCTATCTGGTGGAGCGCATCCGACACACCCCAAACATCGTCGTCAAGACCAATCACACGGTCGTGGGCGCTCACGGGGCCGGGCGGCTCGAGTCAATCGTCGTCCAGGATCTGGCCTCCGAACGGACGGAGCAACTGGCGGCCGAGGGACTCTTCATCTTTATTGGCGCGTCGCCGCGAACCGAATGGCTCGCCGATGTGGTAATGCGGGACCCGGACGGCTCTGTGCTCTCCGGCGAGGACCTCACCTGCGACGGCAGCTTACCACGAGGCTGGCCGCTGAAGCGAAAGCCCTATCGGCTGGAATCGAGCCTGCCGGGGGTATTTGTTGCCGGAGACGTGCGCAAGGGCTCGGTGAAACGGCTGGCCTGCGCCGTGGGCGAGGGGGCGATGGCCGTGGAGGACATCCACCAGTATATGAGAGGCAAACAGCGCGGGGTCGGGTCAGTGGATGCGTCGTAGCCCGACTCGCTTCACGCTCACGACCTCGCGCGAACCATCGGGGAGCACCACCTCGATCGCGTTGAGAAATCCGTCGGGCTCCTCGATAACCCAGACCTCCTGCGGCTCATACACCCGGTGATCGCCGGCGTCGAGCTCGAACTCGAGCGTGTTGCTACGCTTATCGTAGCTGACCCCAAGCAGGCGGGCCCCCTGCAAGACCTGCTGGTCACCCCAGTCAGGCTCCAACACTTCGACATCCACCGCCTCGGGCGATGCGTCCCGGAGAAACCGCTTGGTGAACGCCTCGAAGTATTCGGCGAGTCGGTCTCGTGGGATCTGTGTGGTCACTGACATCACTGCCCCCTAATCACGAGTCGGTTCACCCACGGGGTCCGCCCAGTCCCCAAGCCCACAATAGCCCTCTCCTCGGGACTCGCGCCGTAGGGAAAGCGCGATCGCGGCCTTCTCGTTTTCCCGACGGCGCCGGGAGGTATCCCCGGAGGTGGATGTCGGGGCAAAGGGAAGCCGGTTTGCCCGGTTCTCCGATAACGCCAGCCGGTTCGCGGGCCGATCATCACCCCAAGGGAAGGGGTCCTCAACCCCGAAGCCGCGGTAGCTCGCAATCTCACCGATGTTCTCAAGGAGACTGTGATGCTGAGATCAGACACCGACATTCAAAAGGACATCATTGCGGAGCTCAAGTGGGAGCCGAGCCTCCGGGACGATGATATTGCCGTCAGTGTGCGAGACGGCGTGGTCACGCTCGCGGGCTTCACCGATAGCTACGTGGACCGATGGAAGGCCGAACAAGTGGCCAGCAAGGTCAAAGGGGTCAAAGCCATCGCGAACGATATCGAGGTCAAGCTGCCCTCCTCCTCGACGCGGCCGGACCCCGACATCGCCCGGGCGGCGCTCGATGCCCTCCGCTGGAACATCTCGGTCCCCCATGATCGGATCAAAGTGAAGGTTGAGAAGGGGTGGGTCACGCTCGAGGGCGACGTGGATTGGTATTACCAGAAGGAAGCTGCCGAGCGGTCGCTCCGCAATCTCACCGGGGTCAGAGGTGTCTCCAACCTGCTTACCCTTCGCGCCCGTCCGGTCCCCACGGACATCAAGCAGAAGATCAAGGATGCGCTTCAGCGCGGAGCCGAGTTCGACGCGGAGCACATCACCGCCGAGATGGAGGGAAGCAAAGTGATCCTCCGGGGCACGGTGCGCTCGTTCGCCGAGATGCGAGATGCTGAGCGGGCGGCGCGCAATGCACCTGGGGTGACCGAGGTGGAGAACCGTCTCACCGTCGACCCGAGCGTCTACGCGGCCGTGTGAGCCGCTAGGCCACTTGATCGTTACGGAGCCCGCCGCCCCCGCTGCGGCTCCAGCTCACTTGGAAGGGGAGGACATGATGAAACTCACCAAGCCCAACACGACGACGTCCACGATTGTGCGGGAAGACTTCGAGAACCTGTTCGATCGGTTCTTCGGTCGCGGCCTCTCCGGCGCGCCCGCCCGAGTCTTCGATACGATGTGGGTGCCGAGCCTCGACTTCTCCGAGGATGAGAAGAACTACATCGTTCGCCTCGAGGCGCCGGGCATCCCCAAGGACGATCTCGAGGTGAACCTCGAAGGCCAGATCCTGACCATCTCGGGACGGAGAAACTTCGAGAAGGAAGAGCAGAACGAGGAGTACTTCTGGCGGGAGCGGGAGCAGGGTCGGTTTGTTCGGACCGTGCGACTGCCCTCGGCCGTCGACGCCAGCAAAGTCGAGGCGACGTACGACAATGGAGTGATGGCCATCCGGCTCCCGAAGGCCCAGGGGTCTACCAAGAGCCGCATCACGATCAAGTGAAGATCGTGACCTGAGACTATGAGAGCGACACCCGGGGATCGACCGGAGCGGGATGCTCTCAACCATGGGGCGCGCGAGATGCGCGCCCCATTGGCGTCTTCAGGCGACGGCCCGGTGCCCTTTACCCAGGTGCACCGGGTCCTGCGCAGCTGGCTGGAGCGTGCCCAGGACGTCATCGTCGTCGGCCTGGCGGTGATATTGTTCGGTGTGATGATTCGAAACCTCATCGGGCTCGGACGCTATGTGCTGGGGCCGGCGATCAACTTTCGGGACATCCTGGGGGAGACCCTCTTCATGATGATGCTGATCGAGCTCCTGCGGCTCCTGGTGCTCTACCTCAGAGACCACCACGTGGCGGTTGATGTCATGGTGGAGACCAGCATCGTCGCCACACTGCGCGAAGTCATCCTTAGGGATGTGGTCCAGCTCTCACCCGGCTCGATCGCCGCCATCGCGTTGTTCGTCCTCACCCTTGGAGTTCTCCTCCGGTTCGGGGACCTCCGGGTGCGGCGCTCACGAACGGGTCGCGCCGATGGCCTGTACCGGGGCCGCTCGGGGCGCTCGCGCCGCTCACCCGGCGTCACGCGCGGGGCGGGGCCCGAGATACTCGGCTCGCCAGAATAACGTGACCGCCCTGATCTTCGATCTGGACGGCACCCTGATCGATACCGTCTATGCCCACGTGTTTGCCTGGCAACGAGCCCTCGCAGAGGCGGGGCTCGCGATCGATGGCTGGCGCATCCACCGGCGGATCGGCATGAGCGGGGGCCTGTTTACCCGAGCCGTCGCTCGGGAGCTTGGGCGCACCCTCACAGCCGAGGAAGCGGAGAGCCTGCAGCACCGCCACGGGGAGCTGTTCCGCGAGCTCTTGCCGGTGCGCCGGCCGCTGCCTGGGGCAGTCGACCTGCTGCGTGACCTGCGCGAAGGGAGGGTGATCCACGGCATCGCCACGTCCGGCAAGCGGCCCGAGATCGACGGCTCGCTGGCGGCGCTGGGTGTAGGACCCGAGACGGTTGTGGTGGATCGGGGAGACGTCCAGCGGGCGAAGCCCTCGCCGGATCTCTTCCTGTACTGCCAGCAACGCCTCGGCGTTGCGACGACAGAATGCTTCGTCGTCGGGGACGCGGTGTGGGACCTACTGGCGGCCCGCCGAGCCGGGATGCTGAGCGTCGGGCTGCTGAGTGGCGGTTACGGCGAAGATGAGTTGGTGCGCGCCGGGGCGTTCCGGGTCTATCAGGACGCCGCGGATCTCAGGGCCTCACTGGACGAGCTCGGCGTGGTGCCCTAGGTCCTACCCAAGCTCCCCCTCCTCGATCAGTTTCCATCTCGAAGCCGGGGACCTTGATCGAGCCAGCTGTGCCCTTCTTCAAACGACGAGCACCCCGCGGATGCCCATCTCGTACACGATCGAGGGCAGTCCCGAGCACGTGGAAGTCTTTCGGGATCTCGCCGCGGCGGAGCAATGGTTGGACGAGCCGGGATAAGAGTGGGATTTCTTCTTTGACGATACAGGAGGCGCTTGCATGACGCGGAAGACCCGCGAGCAGGTCTGGCGCGAGCTTGATCTGTTAGGAGAGGACGAAGTCCGCGCCCGGCTCGTGACCAATCCGGGAGTGGTGGAGGAGCCCGGCCTGGTTCAGGAGTGGTTGGCCCAGCGGGAGCGGGTGGCCTCAGCGCTGGCCGAGACAACGAGCCAGTTGGGCAAGCGGTCCCGGCAAGGGTTGGGTCCAGTCAAGCTGCTCGGTGGGCTGGCGCTGCTGACGGTGGCCGGCGTCGCATTAGGATTTCTGCTGGCCAAGCGGAAGCGATAACCTCGGCCCTCTCACCGGAAGAGGGCGGGACTTGTCCCGTCGAAGAGGGAGTTGCATTATCTCCCGCCCCTCGGCTCATCGCAGGGGCGTTACGGGTAGCGGGTGACTAGCACGCGAGGGACAACCATGGGCGCACAGCCGGGCCAGCCAGGTGAGGGCACGTCCGTCGACGGCGGAACCTCTCGCGCGCTCGAGGCGCTTCGTTCCTTATTGATTCCCGGCGAGGACCTCCAGACCTACGCCATCCAGCGCCGAATGTTCGCGCTCGTCCATCGGCGGGTCGCGGTGGGCGCCACGAGCGGTCGTCTGATCATCGTAAATCGTGGCCTGCTCGGAGGCTTCACCCCACAAGACATTCGCTGGCAGGATCTGCGAGACGCCCAGATGCGGGTGGGGATCCTCTCGGCCACCTTGTCGGTCTCCGCCTACGGAAGCAGCGATCTGGCCATGGCCGAGGGCAGGCCCAGCGTGCTGACCGTCACGGGACTGCGCAAGCGTGAGGCCGAGGAGGTCTATCGGGCCTGTCAGGCGCAGGAGCAGGCCTGGCGCGAGAAGCGGCGGGTGCGCGAGCTGGAAGAGCTGCGCGCCAAGTCCGGCGGAATCCAGCTGGGCGCGACTGCGGGAGCCCCAGCCGGTGACGAGCCCCGCTCACCCCAGGCTCGACTGCAGCGCGCCAAGGAGATGGCCCAACAGGGACTGCTGACCGACGCCGAATTTGAGCAGATCAAAGCTCGAATCCTTGCCGACCTCTAGCCGGCATGGCCCACATTCTCGTGGTGGACGATGATCCGGCGCTTCGTCGAGCGCTTCAACGTATGCTCGAGGCGGGTGGTCACGAGGTCCTGCAGGCGGGGAATGGCTGGGAAGCGATGCGGGTGTGGCGGGAACAGGGTGCCGACCTGGTGATCCTCGACATTCACATGCCGGTCTCAGACGGGATCGAAGCCCTGATTCAGTTTCAGGCTCTGGATCCACAGCTTCCCGTGATCATGATGTCCGGAGGGGACCAGACCGGCTACCTCGATCTGCTGGGCGATGCATCTCTGCTCGGCGCTCGCATGACCATGCGCAAGCCGTTCACTCAGCGAGAAGTGCTCGAGGCCGTAGCCCGAGCTTTGGACAAGCCGGAAAACGAGCTACGCTCGGGCGACGCCTGATTCTGCCATCCGGGCGGCTCGAACCCCGTTCCGGGGAGCAGCGTGCTCGTTGTGGGTACGGATGAAGAGCAGGGCCTGCCGTACCTCAGGACGGTCGAACAAGGCCGCGACGTGCGGATCGAAGCGTTGCCCGGCGTACTGGCGGATGTAGGTGAAGACTCGTTCGGCTGGCCACGCCTTCCGGTACACCCGATCCGATGTCAGCGCATCGAATACATCGGCCACCATCACCAGCCTTCCCGCCAGCGGTATCGCCTCGCCTGCCAGGCCCTTAGGGTAGCCTTCGCCGTTCCACTGTTCGTGATGATACAGCGCAATCTCCTCGGCCAGCCGAACCACGCGCGACCGGCCACCGGAGAGGATCCGGGCGCCGATGGTGGTATGCCCCCGCATCACCTCCCATTCCTCGTCGGTGAGCGGGCCCGATTTCCTGAGAATGGCATCGGGCACGCCGATCTTGCCGAGATCGTGCAAAGGCGCGGAACGCCGAATGAGAAAGACGTCTTCTTCAGGAAGGCCCAGCGCGCCCGCCAGGGTCGCGGCCGCCTCACCGACTCGCTCCGTGTGCCGGCCGGTATCGTCGTCCCGAAACTCCGCCGCAATCGCCAGACGTTCCAGGGTATCGAGGTACGCCCCCTCGAGCTCGACCGTCCGCTCGCTGACCCGCCGCTCCAGCAGCTGGTTATAGGTGGTGATCTCCCGATGGAGATAGCGCGTCTCGAGCAGATTGTGAATTCGGAGCAGCACCTCGTCCACCTCGAACGGCTTAGTGAGGAAGTCCTTGGCTCCAGCCGAGAGCACTTGGCGCCGAGCGCCAGGCGAGGTGTCGCCGGTGAGGACCAGGACCGGCAGGTAGGAATGGGGAACAGCAGCCGCGCGCAGCGCCTCGAGGATCACCAGGCCATTGACCTTGGGCATGTGAAGGTCGAGCAGGATCAGATCGGGATCATGTTCCCGGTAGAGATCCAATACCGCGGCCGAGTCGGTGGTCGCAAGCACGTTCTCGTAGCCCGCCATGCGGAGAATCTTGGCGAGTGTCCGGACGTTGGTCTCCTCGTCATCGACCACGAGGATGCGGGCATCGGCGAAGCGACTCTCGGGCATGGAGCTCGCTGGGGCAGGACGGATCCGACCTGAAAATCACGGTAAACGCCTCCTGCGAGCACGATCCACGCCACGGCGTATCCCTATGCGGGGCAGAGATCTAACTCCACGCCAATGGTTCAGACTGCGCCGAACTGCGATGGTCTCGGCAAAGCGCGATCCCGCCTCCACGCTTCTGGATTGTGATCCAGGCACTCGACAGGCAGACGAGCGGAAGGCATGCTGCCAATGAACCCAACACCGAGGATCACATTCCATGCGATACTCCACGCCCCTAGCACTGCTCACTCTCCTCGGCCTCGCTGCGTGCTCCTCGAACAAGAGCGAGGACAATCCTCGACCCGCGCCATCCGTCCACCAGACATTGGACAGCGCTGCCAACCGGGTCGCGCGAGATACGGCCGATACCACAGCGAAGCGGGACACGTCCACCAGTCAGTAACAGGGCGCGCTGGGCCCGCGCCGTAACGGCCCAACCCCGCGCTGCGGTACGGACGCGTCACGGAGGAGTATCTTGCTCACTTCTCCACCGGGATTTCCACGTCCTTAGTGGGAATCTCTGGAAACCACTTCGGCGAGCGGTGCTCCGTTCAGCGCTTCGGTGGGCCTGATGCCGAGCAAGCGCGCGAGGGTGGGTGCGATGTCCACCGTGCGCACCGAGCGAGTCACCCGTGCCGGCTTCAGGCCTCCTCCCCAGAAGAGGATCGGTACCCGCACGTCCTCCGGCGCGGTACTGCCATGCTGGGCGCTCAGTCCGCCCTCGGACCACACCGAGCCGGGTCTGAGCGAAGCGCAGAAGAGCCACCCGTAGCCCCGAGGAATCAGGTGTCGCCACAGCCTGGCCTCCCGATCGGCGCTGGACGCGCGGGTCAGGGTGAGCGGAGTGAACACCTGGAGCACCCCGGGCTGCCGACCCGCAGCCATTGCGAGCGCCTGCGCCAGGCTGTCGATCCTGATGCCCCGAGCGTGTAACGCCAGCGTGTCCGCCGAGAGCAGGCCAGTATCGAAGTCCAGTGAGAAATCTGTCCGGTAGCGCTTCGTGAGCGCGGCACCTGCGCGCCGAACCAGCTCACCCATCCGGACGCGGCCCGACCAGCCGCCCCGGTCCCCGTCCCTACCCCGACGAGCTTCGGGAAACGATTGGACGCCGTGATCCGCCGTGAGGACCAGGAGAATCCGGTCTCGTGGTACCAGTGCGGTGAGCGAGTCCAGGAACTGGCCGAGCCAGAGGTCCAGCCAGAGCAGATGATCGTGCAGTTCCCGGGAGTCGGGCCCAAACGCGTGGCCCACCGCATCGGTGGTCGAGAGTGAGATCGTGAGCAGATCCGGCGAGGCCCGAGTGCCCAACCGGAGCGCTCGGACGCCTTCGAGCGCGAGGCCCAACGTCAGGGAGTCCATCCAGGGGAAGTTGATGAGCGCGGCGGCGGCGCTATCGGGGTTCGAGGGCAGCTGGTGGGGAAAGACAAAATCTCGCCCGCCGTTCTCCAGCGGCATGCTGTCGGGTTCGGCGTAGGAGGCGGGCGGCAGACGCAAACTCCATACGGCACCGGCCAACCGCTCGGGCTCGCGACGGGCATTGAAGTCGCGCACCCAGACCGGGAGTGTGTCGGTGTAATAGCGGCTGGTGGTGAACCCCGCGCCGTGGTACCAGTAGACCTCGCCACGGGCGCGCCCGATCGGGAGAATCGCGCCCCGGTCCTTGCGGGAAACCGAGAGAGCCCGCGTGCCTGAGTCGCGGGCCACCATCCAGTCATACAGTGTGGTACCTTGAAATCGCCAGGGCGACGCGCCCGGCAGCGAACCGTCCAGCAGGGGCAGGGTCGGGTCCAGAACACCGCGAACATTACTGACGATGCCGGTGCTCGCCGGCTCTCGTCCCGACAGCAGGGTCGAATGACCCGGCGCGGTCTCGGTGATGGCGTGGTCCTGCTCGCCGTGCTGAAACAGCAGGCCCTGGCTGAGCAGGCGTCGGAAGCCGCCGGTGAACTGCGTGCCATAGCGCTCGAAATAATCCGGGCGCAATTGGTCCACCGTGAGGAGGACGATCAAGCTGGTTGCAGGTCTGGGCGGCCGGGGAGCGGCCGGATAGTGCGGCGGAGCTGGTCTGGTTGCTCCGGGCAGTGCCAGAAGCAGGAGAATGGCCCAGGATTTGTGTCTTCTAACCTGATACATTTAAGAAATACCTTTGCTGCTAGGAAATACCTTTATTGCAATCGAAGACCGAGATTTGATTGCAATTGAAAACCGAGACCTGATCATGGCACTTACGCGTGAGGCGCGCCCGAAACCCGAATTTCGACACCTCTACCCCGAGGCCAGCCCCGAGGCCTGGTTGCCGGCCGAAACCCTGGCCCGGCAGGTTTCCGACCGGGTCCTGGCCCGGCAAGGCTATGCCGGGCTGTTGCGGGGTCGGGTGCTGCCCGAGTCACACTTCGAGTTTCGCGGGGGGCCCCCCGGCCATATTCGCCCGGGCGGGCGGCTCAGCCGGGCTATCGACGGCATTCGGTAGCGCCCACTTGTTCCGTTGGGCCCGGTGCCACTAACATAGATTGTCCATCCTGGCGCGGTGTCCCCTCACCGCGCGTTCTGCCCTGAGGTACTTCCAGCGCGCACCGGCGGACCCGCCCGGCTCATCGGGGCGGGCGGGGGCGCGTCGCCGATGATTCCGGACCGGTCGGTCCGGTCGAGCCGCGGAGCCTCACCCTGGGTCATCGTGGCCCCGGGGCGGCGCCGACAGCCTGATCGCCATGCCGATATACGGAACCTACAGTCCCCTTCTCGTTATTCTGTCGGTGCTCATCGCAAGCGCCGCCTCCTATGCCGCCCTCGACCTGGCGGGGCGGGTCACCGCTACCCGGGGCCAGGAGCGACTCATCTGGCTGGCCGGCGGATCCGCGGCCATGGGCATCGGCATCTGGAGCATGCATTTCGTCGGCATGCTCGCCTTCCATTTGCCCGTGCCGATCACCTACGGAATTGGACGGGTCCTCCTCTCGGTGCTGGTGGCCATTGCCGCGTCGGCGTTGGCCCTGGTGATCGTGAGCCGTGAGTCGATCGGGATCGAGGCGCTCGCGCTCGGCGCTATTTGCATGGGCCCGGCCATCGCGGGCATGCACTACATCGGCATGGCCGCGCTCAACGCGCCCGTAGAGATGCGCGTCGATCCCCTCCTGGTGACGTTGTCGGTCGGGATCGCGATCACGGCGTCGTTCGGTGCCCTCTCCCTGGCCTACCGCTACCGTACCGACGAGACCGCGCTGGGCCGCCGCCGCCGGATGGCCAGCGCCGTTCTCATGGGGCTCGCGATCGCGGGCATGCACTACACCGGCATGCTGGCCGCAAATTTCTCGGTCCCCGGCGTCACCGGAAAGCCGACGAGCGGCGTGCTGGCCACCGGTGAGCTGGCGATGGCGGTGACGCTGGGCACGCTGGTGATTCTCGGCTTGGGCCTGCTGGGCGCGATGGCCGACCGCTGGGTGAGACGGCGTACCGACGCGACCGAACGAAAGCTGCAATCGCAGAAACTCGAAGCCATCGGGCAGCTCGCCGGCGGGATCGCGCACGACTTCAACAATCTGCTCACGGCTATCCTGGGCTACTCCGAGTTCTTGCTCCAGTCTCTCGGGCCGGCAGATCCCCGTCACGAGGACGTGGTCGAGATCCAGCGAGCCGCCACCCGGGCCGCCGAGCTCACCCATCAGTTGCTGGCCTTCAGCCGCCGCCAGGTGCTCCAACCCAAACTGATCGACCTGAACTCGGTATTAGCCGATACCATGCGGATGTTGAGCCGACTGGTAGGCGAACACATCCAGGTAGGCCTCGTCCCCGACAGCGACTTGGGAATGGTCCGAGCCGACCCCACTCAACTGGAGCAGGTCGTCGTCAACCTCGTGGTGAACGCGCGCGATGCGATGCCCGACGGTGGGAAGCTCACGATCGAGACCCAGAACGTGGAACTGGAGCCGGGGTACTCCAGCCAGCTCATTGGTGCCCAGCCGGGGCCCTACGTGATGATGGCATTCACCGACACCGGCATCGGAATGGATCCGGCGACCCAGGCGCGGATCTTTGAGCCCTTCTTCAGTACCAAGGAACGCGACAAGGGGACAGGATTGGGTCTTTCCACGGTGTACGGCATCGTGAAACAGAGCGGAGGGAACATCTCGGTGTACAGCGAGCCGGGACATGGCAGCACCTTCAAGGTGTACTTGCCCCGGGTGCGTGAGGTCGTGCCCGCGCCGGCTCCGCCGGAAGCGCCGACCAGCAGCCTGATCGGTACCGAAACGATTCTCATCGTGGAGGACGAAGCCGCCGTTCGCGGGCTCGCCGCCCGGGTGCTCCAGTTCTACGGTTATCAGACTCTCCTCGCGACCGATGGGGAAGAGGCCTTGGCCCTCGCGGAGCGACATGCCGGCCCGATTCACCTCATGCTTACCGATCTGGTATTGCCTCACATGAGCGGCCAGCAGGCTGCCGAGCGACTCGTCCGCTTGCGGCCCGAGGCCCGGGTCCTGTACATGTCCGGCTTCACCGAGAGCGCTCTGGCGCACCAGGGTGATCTGGGTGCATCTCCCGCCTTCATCGAAAAGCCTTTCGCACCTTTCGCCCTCGCCACCAAGGTCCGGGGAATACTCGCCGAGCCTGCCTCGAGTCCCGGAACTCCGTAAGCAGTACGATCCCCCTTTCCTGTTTCAGGATTCCCGAATACAGTAGATTTCCCCTGCAAACCCGCTCGCGTGACTGATCCCTCGGTAGCGCCAGAGCGGGCAGGTGTACAGGCTGCGAACCCTCACCTGGCCGCGATGCAATTTCAACCGGAGGGCCTGGACGGACGAGTGAGGGGACACCGGACGAAGGCAGGGTGAAGCCGTATGCGTATCATCCATCGGGAGGCGCGCCTCAAGCCCGAGTACGCCACTCTGTATCCTGGCGTACCACCGGGAGAGTGGAAATCGGTTGGGGAGATCCTCGACAATATCAAGGCAGGTCGACTGCTGGGGCGCAGGACATCCGCTGAGTTCTACCGAGGAAGGTTCCTCGATGATCAGCATTTCGAGTTCCGGGGTGAGCCGCCGGAGCCGAAGAAGCGGCCGAGTCCGCGCACCCGGGCGACCGATCATTAGGCAGGCAACGGCCTGGGAGTGAGCTCCTAGCCCTGCGTGCTTTCTCGAGCGGCCCGGCCGCAAAGCGAGTGCGCGCCGGGTGATCCTCAATTTACGTTCAGGGTGTCTCCCAGGAGATACCAGCCGCCGCGCACATTCCTCCGAAACACTACTCCATAGAGATTCACCGGTCGGCCCCGACGTGCGCTCCAGTCATCGACTGATTGGGACGCCGGTACGAAACGAACCGCCCGAATCGCGGCCGTATACAGTCCCGACTGCTCGACCGCCGGCCGGAAAAGCGGCCAGATGGTGGTGATCTCGCGCTGGACAGCGGTGGTATCGCTGAGCTCGATTCGGGTTTCGTAATCCAGGACCAACGCCATGCTATCGTTCCGAACCGCGTACCGCTTCAGGTTCCATACGGGGAGGCTGTCCCCGGAGGGCATTCGGATATAGCCTCGGGGCTGCTGGGCAGCCGTCACTCCAGGCAGTCCTCCGGCCAGGAGCACCGCGCCGAGGGCAACGGGCCACGCTCGAGCCATTGCCGGTCCTCACCAATTGTGCAAAGGGGGTGAACTGAATCTACGCCCGGGACTGCTCTTCGGAAGACTGCCTAGGCGATGCCAACCGGCTGACTCACCGGCCGCGCCATGACCAGGTCGGTCTGGGGCTCATTCCCCAACAAGAAGGGCTGCTGGCCCACGGCCAGGTACCCGCACTTGCGATAGAATGCCTGGGCCCGCCCGTTGCGTTCCCACACACCCAGCCACAGGGTCCGAGCACCCCGCCGAAGGGCCTCAGTCACGACCGCGGCCATGAGGGTCGAGGCAATCCCCCGACCGTGCCATTCCTTGGCGACATAGAATCGCCACAGCTCTATCGGCCGGGGACCGATGACACAGGCAGGAGTGACGCCGCCGCGGAGCTGAGCAAATCCGACCATTTCCCCTTCCGCTTCGACGATCAGGGTTGCGACCGAAGGATCGGCCAACTCGGCCGACTGCTGCGGTACGCCGTACGCCTTGGCCAGGAACGCTTCCAGGTTCTCCGGCCGATTCTCGGCGGCGAAGGCGTCACGGAAGGTGCGGGCGCCGAAGCGGGACAATGGCAGGGCATCGGACGGGACGGCGGGTCGAACCTGAATCATGAGTGAGCTCCACGGGGCAATAGCAGCGAGTCTCGCTCCTGCCACAGGCGCTTGAGCAGTTGGATCTGCCCGGTGTGATAAGCATCGTGCGCCGCAATCCCCACGACGAGATCGCCGTAGGTCCAGCGGCGTCCCTCGGGTGGCCGGCGATTCAACCGTTCCGGCCGGAGCTCCCGAATAGCCTGCACCAGGCGCTCGTGCTCCTCCCGGAGCAGCGCCACGTCGGAGGCCCACGCTCGGTCGTCCGACCGATCGGGAACCTCGGGCCAATTGGATGGCGCCCGAGGGAAGGCGCCGCGGGCTCCACCCTCGAGCTGCCGCCGAACCGCATACTTCCAATAGGCGATGTGCAGCGCGATCGCCCAGATGCTCTTCCGCCGGCGAGTCGGAGCCCAGCGCGCCTGCTCGGCGTCGATGCCGCGAACGGCCCCAACCGGAGTGGGGCCACCATGCCAGCTGCGGCGCCCGGGCGCCGGCTGGACACCGCTGGCCAACAGGGCCATTGGCAATCGGGTCATTTTGTCCTCGGAGGGGGAGAACAAACGTGAAAAGTGAAACGTGAAACGCGAAAGGAGTAGTGGTGCTTCCTTTCACGTTTCACCGTTCACGGTTCACGCTGTTCCCTACGACGAGCGCTTGCGCGAGCGCTTCGCCCGGGAGGACTTCTTGCTTCCCTTTCGGGCCGGCACCTTCGCGCCCTTCTTGCGTGCCTCCGAGAGCCCGATCGCAATAGCCTGCTTCCGGCTCTTCACCTTGCCGCCGCGGCCGCCTTTGCCGCTTCGAAGGGTGCCACGCTTCCGCCGGCGCATCGCGCTCTCCACCCGCTTGCTGGCGGCGGAGCCATAGCGCCGGCTCGATTTCTTTCTCGATCTCTTCCTCGCTGGCATACGGCCTCCCGGTTAGGGCGAATTGATGCTCTCAACCTGAAGCCATGCGGCCTGCTCCACTGTGAGCTAAACCACCTTTCCTGGTGAAGAGTGAAGGGTGAAGGGTGAAGGGTGAAGAGTGCCCCCCTTCAGTCTTCACTTTTCACTCTTCACCTCGGGCGAGAACCCCGCACTCCGCCAAAGCAGGGTCGGGTCGTACGGCCGTCCCGCGGCGATGACCAGATGCACGCTGCGAATGTTGGCGATGTCCGACAGCGGATCGCGATCCAGGACGACTAGATCGGCACGTTTGCCGGGCGCAATGGTTCCACTCTCCCGCTCGAGCCGCATCGCCCGGGCGGGCACCAGCGTAGCGCTCTGCAGCGCCTCCATCGGCGTGAAGCCCGCCCGCACGTACAGCTCCAACTCCCGGTGCAGCGAATGCCCTGGCACCTGCTGGTCGGTTCCGGCTACGATCGGCACCCCAGCCCGGTGAAGGGCACCCACGATGGCCACCAGGCCCTCAAACGTCGCTCGGGCGGCCGCGGCATCCGACGGCGGTACCCCACTGTGTTCGATGACACTCGCGAGCTGGGGTGGCAGCATCACAATGCCCGGCTCGAAGCTGGCGACCGGCTGGTCCGCGGAATGGGTCGCCATCTCGAA
>Ga0070696_100000812_pt1 | contig 20103 bp, 20 predicted proteins | sample KBSK1253metaG_FD_65474 | JGI IMG/M metagenome (GOLD analysis project Ga0070696, IMG submission 65474) | Corn, switchgrass and miscanthus rhizosphere microbial communities from Kellogg Biological Station, Michigan, USA - KBS K1-25-3 metaG | ecosystem: Host-associated > Plants > Roots >... | reverse complement strand
CTCGAAGAGGACAACACCAACCGGAAGAAGATCGACGAGTCGACGCTGGAGGATGCCCTGGCGCAGCTTCGCGCGTACGGGCCGGAGCTGCCGCCGGCGATCGTGCTCTGGTCGGACCGCTGGCACCCCGGCGTGCTCGGAATCGTCGCCTCGCGCCTCATCGAGCGCTTTCATCGCCCGACCATCCTGATCGCCTGCGACGGCGACGAGGGGAAGGGGTCCGGTCGAAGCGTTCCCGGATTCGACGTGCACCAGGCGCTCCAGGAGTGCAGCGATCACCTGATCGGATTCGGCGGCCACTCCTACGCGGCGGGGCTCACCATCCTTTCGGAGAACCTCGAATCGTTCCGGGACCGCCTGTGCGCCGTCGTCCAGAGCCGAATCCGTCCCGACGACTACATTCCCAAGCTCGCGATCGACGGGCCGATCCTGCTCGACGACCTGAACGAAGCGCTCGTCCAGTTCCTCGACCGGCTCTCACCCTTCGGCATCGGCAACGCCGAGCCGCTCTTCATCGCGGACGACGTCCGCCTCGCCTCGCCCCCCATGGTCGTGAGCCGCAACCATCTCAAGATGAGCATCCGGCAGAACGGGCGCGAGATGGATTGCATCGGCTTCGGCATGGGTCACATGGCGGGCCCCCTGTCCACGGAGGCCGGTCGCATCTCCGTGGCGTTCGTGCCGACGATCAACGTCTGGCAGAACCGCGCGCGGCTCCAGCTCAAGCTGCGCGACATTCAGGTGCGTTGACCGTGGATTCGGTCCCAACCGAAGCTCTGGGACCGCTCCTCGGCGCGCTCGCCAAGACAGGACGCCCTTACAACGAAGCGGCCGTCCGCGAGGCATACGACTTCGCGGCCCGTGCTCACGGGGTCCAGAAGCGGCGCTCCGGAGAGCCCTTCGTCACGCACACGGTCGCGGTCGCGGCCATCCTGGTCGATCTCCTGGGCACCGGCGTGGACGAGACGCTCGTCCAGGCCGCGCTCCTCCACGACGTGGCCGAGGATACCGACCGGGATCTCGCCGCGATCGAGCGGCGCTTCGGCAAGGAAGTGGCCGCCCTCGTGGACGGCGTCACCAAGATCAGCGGGCTCCACTTCGACCGCCCCGAGCAGGAGCAGGCCGAGAATTTTCGGAAGATGCTCCTCTCCATGGCGCGGGATCTCCGCGTCATTCTCGTCAAGCTGGCCGACCGGCTCCACAACATGCGTACGCTGACGGCGCTCGATCCCGCGCGCGCGCAGGCCATCGCGCGGGAGACGCGGGAGATCTACGCGCCGCTCGCGCACCGGCTCGGCATCGGCAAGATCAAGTGGGAGCTGGACGATCTCTGCCTCAAGCATCTCGACCCCGCCGCCTACGACGATCTCCGGCAGCGGGTGTCGCTCAAGCGGGAAGAACGAGAGCGCCTCGTCCAATCGGTGATGGAGCCCGTGAAGGCGCGCCTGGTCGAGCTCGAGATCGAGGCCGAGGTGATCGGCCGTCCCAAGCACCTCGATTCGATCTACCGAAAGATGCAGGCCCAGGGCCGGCCGTTCGAGGAGATCTTCGACCTCCTGGGCGTTCGCGTGCTGACGCGCGACAAGGCGGACTGCTATCGGGTGCTCGGCGTCGTGCACGATCTCTTCACGCCGGTGCACGAGCGCTTCAAGGACTACATCGCCACGCCCAAGAGCAACATGTACCAATCGCTCCACACGACCGTCGTGGCCCCGGGCGGCCTCCTGGTCGAGTTTCAGATTCGCACCCTCGAGATGCATCAGATCGCGGAGCTCGGCGTCGCCGCCCACTATCGATACAAGGAGGGAGGGCGCGGAACCGACGCGGAGTTGGAGGCGAAGCTGGCCCCGGTTCTCCGAAACGTCGATCTCCAATCCGCCTCGGGCGATCCGGACGAATTCATGGAGTATTTGAAGACCGCCCTCTATCAGGACGAGGTGTTCATCTACACGCCGCGAGGCGACCTGAGGCGATTGCCGCGCGGCGCCACGCCCCTCGACTTCGCGTTCCTCGTCCACACCGAGGTGGGGAATCGGTGCGTCGGGGCGAAAGTGAACGGCCGCATCGTGCCGCTTCGAACGGAGCTCCGGAGCGGCGACACGGTCCAGATCATCACCGCGCCCCAGGCCAAGCCGAACCGCGACTGGCTCAAGATCGTTCGCACGCACGCCGCCCGCTCGAAGATCCGCCACTGGCTCAAGGTGGCGGAGCACTCGGACAGCGTGGCGCTCGGGAAGGAAATGCTGGAGCGTGAGATTCGCCGCCGGCGCCTCGTCCCGCCGCCGGACCAGCCGCTCGAGGCGCTCGCGCAGAACTTCGGCCATCCCGACGTGAACGGACTCTACGCGGCGGTCGGCCAGGGAAACCTCTCCGTGCAGCAGGTCATCACGAAGTGGATCCCGGACGAGGCCGGTCCGGTCCAGAAGATCAAGGAGGCGTCGCTCGAGACGATCCGCGCCATCACGCGCCGGCCGAGCCGGGGCGTTCGCATCCAGGGCGTCGAGAATCTCATGGTGACCTACGCGCAGTGCTGCCAGCCGGTGCCGGGCGACCCCGTCGTCGGCATCGTGACACGCGGGCGCGGCGTGACGGTGCATCGCACGGACTGCCCGAACACGTTCGAGGGACGGGTCGCCGCCGAGCGCCGCGTTCCGGTCGATTGGAGCGCCGCGCCGGACGACTCCTTCACGGTGAAGCTCTCGATCTACGGGCAGGATCGGCGGAGCCTTCTCGCCGACATCGCGAAGGCGATCTCCACCACGAACACGAACATTCGGACGGCCGGGATCAAGGCGAACGACCGAAACGCGCGGGGCGCCTTTGTCGTGGAGGTGCGCGACCTGAATCACCTGCGCGAGGTCATGCGCGCGGTCGAGAAGGTCGACGGCGTCGATGCCGTGGAGCGCGAACAGGTGTTCGGGAAGCCCCGCGGCGAAACGGGGCTCGCCTCGTGAGGGCGCTCCTCCAGCGCGTGAGCCGCGCCGCGGTGCGCGTGGAGGGAGAGGAGATCGCGCGGATCGGGCCGGGTCTCTTGATCCTGATCGGCGTGGCGCGCGGGGACGGCGGCGCCGAGGCGGAGCGGCTGGCCACGCGCTCTGCGGAGTTCCGCATCTTCCCGGACGGAGAAGGGAAGATGAACCGGTCGCTGCTCGAAACCGAGGGCGAGGCGTTGGTGGTGTCGCAGTTCACGCTTGTCGCCGACGTTTCCCGCGGCCGGCGGCCGGGATTCGACCCCGCCGCGAAACCATCGGAGGCGGAGGTCGCGTGCGAGGCGTATTGCGCCGCGTTGGAGCGACTCGGCGTTCGCGTCGGGCGGGGAAGGTTCGGCGCCTCGATGGAGGTCGAGTTGGTGAACCAGGGCCCGGCCACGTTCCTCCTCGAGAGCGCGGAGGCGGCCTAGCCGACATGCGCGCGAACTTGCTGAATCCGCTCGGGCCCCGCCTGATCCTCGCTTCACGCTCGCCCCGCCGCGCGGAACTCCTCACGGTGGTGGGCGCGCACTTCGACGTCGCGCCGGTCGACGTGGACGAACGGCCGCTCCCGGACGAGCTGCCCGAGGCGCACGTGCTTCGCCTGGCGATGGCGAAGGCCTATGCCTCCCGGGCCGCGCGGGCGGCGCAGGAGGAGGGCGAGGCGTCCGGAGACGTGGTGGTCGGGGCGGACACGGTCGTGGTCGTGGACCGGTCGATCCTGGGAAAGCCCGTGGACGCGGCCGAGGCCGAGCGGATGCTGGCGCTCCTCTCGGGTCGCGTGCACGAGGTTTGGACGGGGCTCTTTCTCCTGGAGGCGGCGCCCGACGGCCGGGGCATGGGTGGCGCGGTTCGAAGCATCGTGAAGTTCGCGCCGCTCGATCCGGAGGCGATTCACCGGTACGTGGAGACCGGGGAGCCACTCGACAAGGCGGGGGCCTACGCCGTGCAGGGCCGGGGCGCGCTCTTCGTGGAGGCGATCGAGGGGTCGTACACGAACGTCGTCGGAATGCCCCTCAGCTACTTGAAGCACCTGCTCGGGCTGCTTCAAGAAACTCCGCTGGGGGATCGCGTTCGGGGTCGGTGACCGCGGTCGGGCCGGGGAGCCGGGGGACGATCCGCATGGACGCATCTCCCTACGGACCAATGGTTTTGGGCCGCGGAGCCTCGTTCGCGCCTTGCCCCCGCGCCGGATCCCGGCGGAACGGTTGACAGACCCCTTTAAGTGCTGGTAGCCTTTAGCGTTTGCTCGTTCCAACTTCGCAATCGGAGGTCGAATCGATGGGCACGTACTCGGTACGCGCCTCGGAAATCCAGCAGGACTGGTACATCGTGGATGCCGAGGGGCAGATCCTGGGCCGTCTCGCGAGCGAAATCGCGAGCGTCCTCAAGGGAAAGCGCAAGGCCACCTACACGCCGCACCTGGACGTCGGCGATCACGTGATCGTGATCAACGCCGAGAAGGTGGTCGTGACGGGGCGGAAGCGCGACAACAAGTTCTATTTCCGCCATTCGCTCTATCCGGGCGGCGACACGCAGACGCGCTTCCGGGATTTGCAGGCGGCGAAGCCGGACGAGATCATCCGTCTCGCGGTCAAGGGGATGATGCCCAAGAATCGCCTCGGGCGCGCGATGATGAAGAAGCTCAAGATCTATGCAGGGGTGGAGCATCCGCACGTCGCGCAGCAGCCGCGGCCGTTTCCGCTCCCGGCGTACCTGACGGGAGGTAAGTGATGGCCGCAAATCAATTCATGGCCACCGGACGGCGCAAGACATCGGTCGCGCGGGTGCGCCTCATCCCCGGAACCGGGAAGCGCATGGTGAACGGCGTCGAGCTGGATCGCTACTTCGCGCGGATCACGCTGAGCCGGATGGCGATCGAGCCCTTGAACGTCGTGAACGCCGCCGAGAAGTTCGACGTCGATGCGAAAGTGCACGGCGGCGGACTCGCGGGACAGGCGGGCGCGGTGTCGCTCGGCGTCGCGCGCGCGCTCCAGATCGCGGACACGTCCCTGCGCGGGCTCCTCGGCAAGGAAGGATTCCTGACCCGGGACTCGCGGATGAAGGAACGAAAGAAGTACGGACAGGCCGGCGCCCGCAAGCGCTTCCAGTTCTCGAAGCGGTAAACGTTTTCCCGCGGCCCCTACGGGGCCGCCACTACGCACGTCCCGGGCCGCGGGACGGGTCTCCCTCACGGGGCGCCCCGCGGATCGATGGGACGGAGGCTCAAGACCGGAGGATTCGCATTGGCTGACATCGGTATGAAGGAACTGCTCGAGGCGGGCGTCCACTTCGGGCATCAGACCCGCCGCTGGAATCCCAAGATGAAGAAGTTCATCTTCATCGAGCGGAACGGCATCTACATCATCGATCTCCAGAAGACCCTCAAAGCGCTGCAGGATGCCCGCGCGCTCCTCGAAGGCGTGGCGCGCCGAAGCGGCACCGTTCTCTTCGTCGGGACGAAACGCCAGGCGAAAGACGCCATCCAAGAAGAAGCGGAGCGCTGCGGCATGCCGTTCGTGAACGAGCGGTGGCTGGGCGGCATGCTCACCAACTTCAAGACGATCAAGTCGAACATCCGCCGCTTCAAGGAGATCGACAAGATGGACGCCGAGGGGATCCTGGAAAAGCTCTCCAAGAAGGAGCAGGCCCAGATCAACAAGGAGCGCGTCCGCCTGGTCAAGATCTTCACGGGCATCAAGGAGATGAACCAGCTCCCGGCGGCCGTGTTCGTGATCGATACGAAGAAGGAGCGGATCGCGGTCGCGGAGGCCAACCGACTCGGCATTCCCGTGGTCGGCGTGGTCGACACGAACTGCGATCCAGAGGTCATCGACTTCCCGCTTCCCGGGAACGACGATGCGATCCGCGCGATCCGGCTCTTCAGCCGGTTCGTCTCGGAGACGCTCATGAGCTCGCGACAGGAAGTCCGTGAGGGCGCGGATGCGCCGGCCGCCGAGGCCGTCCAACCGACGCCTTCCGTGGCCGGAGTCGCCGCAAGCGCCTGAGCGGCCCGCGGAATCCGAAATCCCAGAAACCCAATACCGACGATAGGAAGGAGCATCGAATGACGATCACCGCCACGCTCGTCAAGGACCTGCGCGAGCGGACCGGCGCGGGCATGATGGAGTGCAAGAAGGCCCTGGCCGAAGCGAACGGAGAAATCGAGAAGGCGATCGAGGTGCTGCGCAAGCAGGGCATGGCGCGCGCCTCGTCCAAGGCCGGACGCGCCGCGCAGCAGGGCATGGTGCACGCGTACATCCACCCGGGCGACATGCTCGGCGTGCTCATCGAGGTGAACTGCGAGACGGACTTCGTCGCGCGAACGGACGACTTCCGGGATCTCGTGAAGTCGCTGGCGATGCAGGTCGCGGCCACGAACGCGCAGGCGGTCGACCGTGCCGGCGTCGATCCGGGGCTCATCGAGCGGGAGCGCGCGATCCTCATGGAGCAGGCGAAGACGTCGGGCAAGCCCGAGGCCATCCTCCAAAAGATCGTGGACGGGAAGATCGATAAATTCTACGAGGAGATCTGCCTTCTCGAGCAGCCGACGATCCGGGATCCGGACCGGAAGGTGAAGGAGCTGCTCGACCAAGCGATCGCCAAGCTGGGCGAGAACATCGTCGTGCGGCGCTTCGTTCGGTTCCGGATCGGGGACGCCTGACCGAATGGAGCCCTCGCCCCGGCGCGTCCTGCTCAAGCTGAGCGGGGAGATTCTCGCAGGCCAAGCGAAGATCGGCATCGACCCGGGTTCGTTGGAACGGGTCGCCGATGAGATCGTCGCCGGCGCCGCCGCGGGCACGCAGGTCGGCATCGTGATCGGAGGGGGCAACATCATTCGCGGCACGACCGCCGCGGGGGAAGCCCTCGACCGCGTCACGGCCGACAACATGGGCATGCTCGGGACCGTCATCAACGCCCTGGCGCTCCAGGGCGCCCTCGAGCACCGCGGGCTCTCGACGCGCGTTCTCTCGGCGATCGAAATGCGGGTGCTGACCGAGCCGTACATCCGCCGCCGCGCGGTACGCCACCTCGAGAAAGGTCGCGTGGTGATTCTTGCGGCCGGCACGGGTCACCCCTATTTCACCACCGACACGGCCGCCGTTCTCCGCGCCATCGAGATCGGGGCCGACGTGCTCCTCAAGGCGACCAAGGTGGATGGCGTCTTCACCGACGACCCGAAGCTGAATCCCGCCGCAACGCGGTACGATTCGCTTTCCTACTTCGAAGCCATCGATCGCCGTCTGAACGTCATGGACATGACGGCGTTCACCATGGGTATGGACAACCGATTGCCGCTCGTCGTTTTCAACGTGACCGTGCCCGGGAACCTGTTGCGAGCCCTGCGCGGGGAGTCCGTGGGCACGCGTGTCGCCGTGGAGGTCTAGCATGGACGCATCCTTCGTGAAGAACGCGGAAGAGCGCATGAAGAAGGCCGTCGAAACGATCCGGCACGAGGTGGCCTCGGTGCGCACGAACAGGGCCACGACGTCGCTTCTCGACGGGATCAAGGTGGAGTACTACGGGAACCCGACGCCGCTCGCGCAAGTGGCCAGCGTCAGCGCTCCCGAGGCGCGCCTCCTCGTCATCCAGCCCTGGGAACGCTCGACGATCCCCGAGATCGTCAAGGCGATCCAGCGCTCCGACCTCGGCATGAACCCGGTGGACGACGGCACGGTCGTTCGATTGAACCTGCCGACCCTGACCGAGGAGCGGCGGAAGGACCTGGTCAAGGTGCTGGGGAAGATGATCGAGGACGGCCGCGTGCGGATTCGAACGATTCGGCGCGAATCCAACGACGAACTGAAAAAACTGGAACGCGAGCACAAAATCTCGGAAGATGACGCCAAGAAGACGCACGCCGAGATCCAAAAGGTCCACGACAAGTACATCGCTCTCTTGGACGACCTGTTCCACAAGAAACAGGCCGAGGTCATGGAGGTCTAGATCCTGGACCCGCGACGCGTCGCGGTCCGATCCGCGCCCCCAGGGGCGCCAGGTGCGGCGGTCGCCTCCGGGCCGACGGACGGTCCGTCCGCGGCCCGATTTCGTTGACCTCCGGGTGAATCCCATGCGTCCCACACCTCCCACGCCGACCCTCGAGCAGGTTCTTCGGCGCCCGATTCCCGAGCACATCGCGATCATCATGGACGGGAACGGCCGCTGGGCGCAGCGACGCGGGCTCCCGCGCCTCATGGGGCATCGCGCCGGCCGCCGCGCCGTGCGCGAGGTGGTCGAGGGCTGCGTCGCGCTCGGCGTGAAGGTCCTCACGCTCTACACGTTCTCGCTCGAGAATTGGGAACGCACGCCGCGCGAGGTGATGGGGCTGATGCGGATTCTGGAACAGGTCCTTCGCGACGAGCGGGAGGAGTTGAAGAAGAACAACGTCCAGCTTCGAACGATCGGCCACGTCGAACGTCTTCCCGAGCGGAGCCAGAACATCCTGAACGAGACTCGGGGCTATCTCGAGCCCAACGACGGCCTGACGCTGGTCCTCGCGCTCTCCTACGGCGGGAGAGCCGAGATCGTGGACGCCGCGCGTCGATTGGTCGCGGCGGATCGGAAGAAGAAGATTCCGCTGGCGCGGATCGACGACGATCTCTTCCGGCGCCAGCTCGACACCAATGGACTCCCCGATCCCGATCTCCTGATCCGCACGAGCGGCGAGCTTCGCGTCTCGAACTTCCTCCTCTGGCAATTGGCGTACGCCGAGTTTTGGGTCACCGACACGCTCTGGCCGGATTTTCGCCGAAAGCACCTCTATCAGGCGGTCCATGACTTCCAAAACCGAAGCCGGCGTTTCGGCCGCGCGAACTGACCGTACGGCACCGCGCGACGCATCGTTGCCGCTTCGGATCGGCACCGCCGTCGTGGCGCTCCCGGTGCTCTATCTCCTCGCGCGCGCCGGCGGCATCGCCTGGCTCCTCTTCACGGTGGTCGTCGTCGGGCTCGCGCTCGGCGAGTTCTACCGCATGATGGAGTCGAAGGGCCTGGCCCCACACTGGAAGTCCGGCACGTTCGCGGTGCTGCTCCTTCCGGTCGGCGGCTACCTCCGTCTCCGTACCGGCCGGGTGGAGGAATGGCACCTCGGCGGCTTCCTGACGCTGCTGGTGGGCGCGGTGCTCCTCGCGGAGCTTCGTCGCGGTGCGGGGAAGCAGGCGGTCGCGAATACCGCCTCCACGCTGCTCGGCGTGCTCTACATCGGCTGGCTCGGCGCCCACATCGGTCTTCTCCGGGAGCTTCCCGGACCGTGGCGCGAGCCCTACGCGATCGGCGCCGCGTACGCGCTCCTGCCGTTCTTCCTCGCGTGGACCTGCGACACGGCCGCCTACGGTGTCGGGCTCGCCTTCGGCCGCCACAAGCTGATGCCCGACGTGAGCCCGCAGAAGTCCGTGGAAGGCGCCCTCGCGGGATTCGCGGCCGCGATCGGTGCGGCGTTTCTCGCCCGAGCGTGGTTCGCGCCGTTCCTCAGCGCCACCGATGCGTGGGTGTTGGGCGCGCTGGTCGGGATCTTCGGCCAGCTCGGAGACCTCGTCGAATCGCTGTTGAAGCGCGACGCGGAGACGAAGGACGCCTCGAACCTGATCCCCGGCCACGGCGGCGTGCTCGACCGCTTCGATAGCGTTTTCTTCGCGGCCCCGGTGGTCTACTACTACCTCCTTTTCCGGGTGGTCGGGAAGTGATCCGAGTCGCGCTCTTGGGCGCCACGGGCTCGATCGGGACGGCGGCGCAGGCGATCGCCCGGGAATTCGCGGGGCGGGTTCGCCTCGTCTCGCTCGCCGCGCGGAACAACGTCGACGCCGTGCTGCGGGCCGCGGCCGAATTCGGCGTGCCCCGGATCGCGCTGGTCGATCCCGCCGCGGCGGAGCGCGCACGCCGGGAATTCAAGGGGCAGGTGCTCGAGGGAGAGTCGGCGCTGAGCCTTCTCGCCGCGGACGAGGAGGCCGACGTCGTCGTGAACGCGCTCGTGGGAAGCGCGGGGCTCAAGCCCACGGTGGCGGCGCTCCGGCGCGGAAAGCGCGTGGCGCTCGCCAACAAAGAGTCCGTCGTGCTCGCGGGCGAGCTCTTGGCTGCGATCGCCGCCGAGCAGGGCGGGACGATCGTTCCGGTCGATTCGGAGCACGGCGGGCTCCACCAGCTCCTCGACGGGCGCCCGCGCGACGCGATTCGCCGGGTGACGCTCACGGCGTCGGGCGGGCCCTTCCTTCGCCGGGACCCGGCCACGCTTCGCGACGTGTCGGCGGAAGAAGTGCTTCGCCATCCGACCTGGTCGATGGGCGAGCGCATCACGGTGGACTCCGCCACGCTCGTCAACAAGGGCTTCGAGGTGATCGAGGCGCGCTGGCTCTTCGGCCTTCGGCCGGATCAGCTCGAGGTCCTCATCCATCCCCAGTCGGTCGTGCACGCGATGGTGGAATTCGTGGACGGCTCGGTGACGGCGCAGCTCTCCTGCCCCGACATGCGTCTTCCGCTTCTCTACGCGATCGCCTACCCGGAGCGGTGGGGGTCCTCGCTCCCCCGGCTCGACCTGGCCGCGCTCGGGTCCCTCACGTTCGAGGCCCCCGATCCCGCGCGCTGTCCCGGCCTCGCGCTCGCGCGCCGCGCGCTCGAAGCCGGAGGCACCGCGCCCGCGGTCTTGAACGCGGCGGACGAGGAGGCGGTGCGGCTCTTCCTCGACCGCCGGATTCGATTCGGCGACGTGATCCCGCTCGTGGATTCCGTGCTCGCGGCGCACGTCCCGTCGGGCCCGCTCTCCCTCGAGTCCATCGAGTCCGCCGACCGGTGGGCGCGCGCCCGCCTGCACGACGAGGCGGCACTCCGGGGCCGCGCATGAGCTCGCGCCCGAGAGTGTCGGCGCGGGAATCGGCGGCGCTCCGGCTCGACCGGCTCCTCGCGCTGACGCGCCGGCTCGAAGGACTGCCGATCGCCGTCGTCGGCGACCTCGTTCTCGATCGCTACTGGGTCGGACGCTCGTCCCGCATCTCGCGCGAGGCGCCGGTCTTGATCCTGGAATTCGAGGAGGAGCGGGGCGTGCCGGGCGGCGCCGCGAACGCGGCGATGAACGTCCGCTCGCTCGGGGGGCGGCCCCGGCTCGTCGGAAGGATCGGCGGGGACGCCGCGGGACGGGACCTGCGCCGGGAGCTCGCGGCGCGCCGCATTCCGGGGACGTGGCTCTCCCGAGACGCCTCGGCCGGTACGATCGTCAAGACGCGCGTCCTCGCCGGCTCGAGCCACGCTTCGCGCCAGCAGATCGTGCGGCTCGACCGCGGCCGGCGCGCGAGCATCTCCGACGCGGCCGCGCGCGGCCTCGCGCGTGCCGCGGAACGCGCGATTCGAGGGAGCCGCGCGCTTCTTCTCTCCGACTATGGCTACGGCGTGCTCGGTCCCGCGATCCGGAAGGCGGCGCTCGCCGCGGCGCGTCGCGCGCGCATTCCGGTCGTCGTCGACTCGAGGTACGCGCTTCGATCCTACCGGGGCGCGACCCTCCTGACCCCGAACGAACACGAGGTCGCGGAAGCGTTCCACCTGCCGTCCTTGGCCCCGGCCGCGCTCCGCCGCGCGGGTGAGGAATTGAGACGGAACGCGGCGGCGGGGGGCGTCTGGATCACGCGGGGGAGCGACGGAATGCTCCTCTTCGAGCGCGGGGCCAAGCCCCGGAGGATTCCCATCGTGGGCTCCTCCGACGTTGCCGACGTCACGGGCGCCGGCGACGCCGTCTCGGCCGCGGCCGCCCTGGCGCTCGCGGCCGGAGCGACCCAGGTGGAGGCGGCGCTCCTCGCCACCTACGCCGCGTCGGTCGTCGTCATGAAGCGCGGGACGGCCACGGTGGATTCGGGGGAACTCGCCGCCGCGCTTCGAGCGCACCCGATTCCGCCCATTCCGGAGGCCGGCGCGTGACCGACGTCGACGTCACGATCCCGGCGTCCAAGGTGATCGACCTGGCCTCGCTCGAGACGCGGCTCACGCGCGTTCCGGACGAGCGCGCGGGGCTCGTCCTCGCGAACGGCATCTTCGACCTGCTGCACGTGGGACATGTCCGCTACCTCGAAGGGGCGCGCGCAGCGGGCCGCCGTCTCGTGGTCGCGTTGAATTCCGACGCCTCGGCGCGCCGGCTGAAGGGAGAGGGCCGGCCGCTCACCCCGCTCGCGGAGCGACTCGAGCTGGTGGCGGCCCTCGCCTGTGTGGACTGGGCGACGTGGTTCGAAGAGGACAGCGTGGAAAACGTGCTCCGGCGGCTCCGCCCGGCGGCCCACGCGAAGGGAAGCGACTACACGGTCGAAACGGTTCCGGAACGCGCGGCCGCACAGGCGCTCGGAATTCGCACCATCATCGCGGGGGATCCGAAGCACCACGCGTCGAGCGACCTGATTCGGCGGATCCGCGAAGGCGGGCCCGATGGCGGGTGAGCCCGCCCGGGTCGCGCGTCCCGTGCTCGCCGGCGCGCGCTCGATCCTCGTCATTCGACATCGCGCGGGGGGCGACCTCCTGCTCACGACGCCGGCGCTTCGGGCGCTTCGCGCCGCGGTCCCGAATGCGCGGATCGACGTGCTCGCGTCCCGCGGCATGGGTGCGATTCTCAGCGGGAATCCGGACGTGGATCGGGTCATCGAATTCGATCGGAAGTCCCTTCGGTCGGGACTCGCGCTCTACGCCCGGCTCGCGCGCGGCGGCTACGACGCGGTCCTCGACCTGGTCTCGAATCCGCGGTCGGCGTTCCTCACCCGGCTCACGCGTGCGCCGATTCGAATCGGCTACGACATCGCCGGGCGTCGCGGCGCCTATACGCTCCGCGTGCCGCGTGAGCCGACGGGAGCGGACGGGCGCCCGGTGATCCGATACGCGCCGGAGGCGGCGCTCGAGGTGCTCCGGGCCGCCGGAATCGAGGCACGCGGACTCGATCTCACGTTTCACGTCTCGAACGAGGCGCGCGCCGGCGCCGACCGATGGCTCGGATCGCCCGAGGCCGCCCGGGACGAATCCCTGCCGATCGTGGCGTGCCTGCCGACCGGGTCCTGGCCCGCCAAGACCTGGGCTCCCGAGCGCTTCGCCGAAGCGATGGACGCCCTGGCCGACACCGCGACGATCCTCTGGATCTGGGGACCCGGGGAGCGCGCGGCGGTGGATTCGGCGCGCGCGTCGATGCGCGCGCCGTCGCTTCTCGCTCCGCCGACCGGCTGGCAGGAGCTGGGCGCCCTCCTTGACCGTTGCGCGGTGCTCGTCAGCAACGATTCGGGACCGAAACACGTCGCGGTGGCGCTCGGCGTGCCGACCGTGACGATCTTCGGACCCACGCATCCGGGCACCTGGCATCCGTCCGCGGGGCCGCACCGCGCGCTCGTCGCCGACGGCCTGGACTGCCTCCACTGCAACGCGAACGTCTGCCCGCTCCCAGGCGACCGCCACATGAAGTGCATGCGCGACGTCGGCGCCGCGCGCGTCGCCGAAGCCGCCCGCGCACTTCTCCGCGAGGGGTCCGCGCGTCGAGGGTCGTCGGCGGGGGAGGCGACGTGCGCGAGCCGCTGAGCGTTCTCGTCCCCGCGAAGAACGAGTCGGAGAATCTGAGGGCCTGCCTCGAATCGGCGCGTTGGGCCGAGGAGCTGGTCGTCGTCGATTCGGGGAGCACGGACGGATCGCTCGAGATCGCGCGGTCGATCGCCGATCGGGTGCTCGAGCACGAATACGTGAATTCCGCGGCGCAGAAGAACTGGGCGCTCCCGCAGATGACGCACCGGTGGGTGCTGATCGTGGATGCGGACGAGCGCGTCACGCCGGAGCTTCGCGCGGAGATCGAGCGCGTGCTCGCGGATCCGGGGCGACTCGACGGCTATTGGATCCGGCGCGCCAACCACTTCCTGGGCAAGCCGATCCGGGGCGCCGGCTGGCAGCGCGACAAGGTGCTTCGTCTCTTCGACCGGACGCAGGGCGCCTACGAGCCCCTCCACGTGCACGCCGAAGTCGTCGTCCGCTCGGGCCGCGTCGGCACCCTTTCGGCGCGGCTGATCCATCACACCTACCGCGACCTCGATCGATACTTCGAGAAATTCGCCCGATATACGCGGTGGTCCGCGGAAGATCTGGAAGCGCGCGGCGTTCGGGCCTCGGCGTCGCGGCTCCTCCTTCGTCCGTGGCTCCGGTTTCTCCGCATGTATCTCCTGGAGGGCGGAATCCGCGAGGGTCGCCACGGCATCGTCCTTTGCATGCTCGCGGCGTTCTCGGTCTTCACGAAGTACGCGCGCCTCTGGGAGAAAGAGGTCAAGGGAGAGCCGCGCCGCGGGAGCGGCTCGTGAGGGTCGCGTTCGTCGGTGGCTTCGACCCGGAATACCCTCGAACGCGCGGCCTTCGGGAGGGGCTTCAGGCGCGCGGCGTGGAGGTGCGAATGCTCGCGATCTCCGCGCGCGCCGGATTCGGCACCCGCCAGGCGGCCATGATCGCCGCGTGGGTCTCTCGAGGGGCGGGCGTCGACGCGTTTCTCGTCCCGTCGTTCGGCCATCGGGACGTGCCGCTTCTCCGGCTCCTGGCGCATGCGTCGGGCGCGCCGCTCCTCTTCGACCCGCTCGTCTCCCGGTGGGACACCCAGGTGCGCGACATCGGGCGCGTGCGCGCAGGCTCCTTCTCCGCGCTCCGGCTCCGGCTGAGCGACCGCGTCTCGATGGGCCTCGCGGACATCGTCCTCTGCGACACGTGGGAGCACGGCGACTTCTTCTCGTCGGAGTTCGGCGTGGCGCGCCGGAAGCTCGCGCGGGTACCGGTGGGGGCCGATCGTGAGGCGTTCGCTCTCGGGGCGCAGCGGACCGAGCGCGCCGCTCGCGGCGAGAACGTCACGTCCGGGTCGCGTCCGCTCGAGGTCGCCTTCGTGGGCGGATTCCTGCCGCTTCACGGGATGCCCGTGATCGTGCAGGCGGCGGCGATTCTCGAAGCGCGGCACGGCCCCGAGTTCGCGCGCTTCACGCTGGCGGGCCACGGCATGGAGGCGAATCGCGTGGACCGTGATCTGGCGGTGGTTGGGCTTCGGAGCGTCCGACGCTTGCCGCGCATCCCCTATGCGGACGCGCTCCGCGTCCTCGCCGAAGCCGACGTGGCGCTCGGCATCTTCGGCACGAGCGAGAAGGCGGGCCGCGTCGTGCCGCACAAGGTCTTCCAGTCGCTCGCGCTCGGCGTGCCGACCGTGACGCGGCGCTCCGCGGCCATCGCGGAATATTTTCGGGACGGGCGGGACGGGCAAGTGGGGGATCGGAGGGAAGCGCTCGTGACGGTTCCCGCCGGGGACGCCGCGGCACTCGCCCGGGCGCTCGAGGAGCTGGCCGCCGACCCGGTTCGCCGCGAACGGATCGGCGCCGCGGGACGCCTTGCGGCTTTGGCCGAGGGAACGGCGGAGCGGATCGGAGAGGCGCTCGTGGAGGCGATCATTCGGTCCCGCGCGGCGACCGCGCCGCGGGCGAAGCGGTGAGCGAGGTGACGAGCACGGCCAGGATCCGCGTGCTCCACGTCGATTCGGAGATCCCCTGGCGAGGCGGCGAGCGGCAAGTTCTCGAATTGATGCGCCGCCAGCGGCGCCGCGGAGACGAGCCACACCTCGCGGCCCCGGTGAACGCGGCGATCTTCGCGCGGGCGCGCGCGGAGTCGTTCCCGGTTCACGCGGTCGCGATGCGCGGGACGTGGGACCTCTTCGCCGCGGCCGCGCTCGCGCGACTCCATCGCACCGTGCGCCCCGACGTCGTTCACTGGCACGCCGCGCGCGCGCACGCGCTCGGCGCGATGGCCGCGGCGTTCGCTCCCGTGCCGGCCCGCATCCTCTCCCGCCGCGTGGATTTCCTCGTTCGTCGTTCGCTCGGGAGCCGGATCCTCTACGCGCAACCGATCGACGCGATCGCCGCCATTTCCGGAGGAGTTCGGGACGCCCTGATCCGAAGCGGCGTGGACGCGGCCCGAATCCGAGTGATCCCGAGCGGCATCGATCTCGCGCCCTTCGACGCACCGTTCGACCGCGCGGCGCTTCGAGCGAAGCTCGGCATCGCCGAGACGGACGTGCTGGCGCTTCAGGTGGCGGCGCTGGCGCCGCACAAGTCGCAGAAGACGTTGCTCCAGGCGATGGCCGTGATGCGACCGCGCCATCCGAACCTTCGCGTCTGGATCGCGGGGGAAGGACCGCTTCGGGACGCGCTCCTGCGCGAGCACGCCACCCTCGGCCTGGGAGAAAGCGTCCGCTTCCTGGGGTTCCGCGAGGACGTGACGGATCTCCTTCGCGCCGCGGATCTCTTCGTGATCTCGTCCTACCTGGAAGGGTTGGGGACGTCGATCCTGGACGCCATGGCCGCGGGACTCCCGGTCGTGGCGACCCGGGTCGGCGGGATTCCCGAGGCGGTGACGGACGGCGAAACAGGCATCCTCGTGCCGCCATCCGACCCTCAGGCGCTTGGGCAAGCCCTCTCGGAGCTGGCGGGGGACCCCGAGCGCCGGGCTCGCCTGGGAGAGGCGGGACGGCAACGGGCGCGGCTCTTCTCGGCCGACCGAACCGAGGCGCTGACCCGGGCGCTCTACGAAGAGGTCCTGGCTCGGTCGGCGGCCCGCCCGGGGGGTCGGCCCACCGGTCATTGACCGTGTAATTTCAACCTGTTACAGTTTTTGTTCAGGGCTTCGCCTCTCCATTACGACCGACCAAAGGAACCCCGAATGCTCGATGTCCTGCCCGTCCTCTTGAACGGCGCCTTGGTTCTCGGCGTCTTGGTCTTCGTCCACGAACTCGGCCACTTTATTGTCGCGAAATGGCTTGGCGTCCGAGTCCTCTCGTTTTCGATTGGGATGGGCCCACGGGTGTTCGGCTTCCGGAAGGGCGAGACGGACTACCGGATCTCCCTTCTTCCGCTCGGTGGATTTGTCCGGATGGCGGGCGATAACCCGGAGGAAGAGCGGGCCCACGAAAAGGGCGAGTTCCTCGAACAGCCCTGGTGGGGGCGCGCGTTGATCACGGCCGCCGGCCCCCTCGCCAATTTGGCCTTCGCCATCGTGCTCTACATCTCGCTCTACATGATCGGGATCAACATTCCGGCCTCGCCGACTCGCCTGGGCGGCGTGCGGGAAGGCTCGGTCGCCGAGCGCGTCGGACTCCGGCCGGGAGACGCGATCGTGGGGTGGGAGGGCCGTCCCACCGCGAACACGCTCGAGCTCTCGGACGCCATCGGGACCACGATGGGTGGAAAGCGCGGGGAAACGCCGTACCGATTCCGGGTGAAGCGCGAGGGCGGTACGGTCGATCTCACGGTCCCGCCGTCCGAAATCGAATCCCTCCTGGACGGGCTCCAATGGGACACCGGCACCACGATCGGCCGGGTCTTCATCGGACTCCCCGCCTACGATGCCGGAATCAAGGACGGCGACGAGATCCTCGCCATCGGGGGGAAGCGCGTCACCTATTGGAACGACATCTCGAAAACCCTGACGCAGCAGCCCGACAGCGACGTTCCGATCCTGATGCGGCGCGGAGAGCAGACCTATACGGTCGTGGCACACACCAACGCCGATGGGAAGATCGGCGTCGAGCCGCCGGCGCCGCTCACCGTCAAGCAATCCTACCCGCCGCTCCAGGCGATCTCGCTCGGCTCTCGTCACACGCTCCAGACGGTCGGGCAGATCTACGCGGGCCTTTGGAGCTTCGTCTCGAATCCGATCCGGCTCCGGAAATCGATCGCCGGGCCGATCGCGATCGCGCAGGTCGCGAGCCAGCAGGCGAGCGGCGGCTTCGTGGAGTTGATGGCCTTCGCGGCGTTCATCAGTCTGGCGCTCATGGTCATGAATCTCCTCCCGATTCCGATCCTCGACGGCGGGCACATCTTCTTCGCGCTCATCGAAGGCGTGCGCAAGAAGCCGCTTTCGCTCAAGACGCAGTACTTCTTCCAACGAATCGGCCTCGTCCTCCTGGTCGGGCTGGTCGTCTTCTCCATCTACAACGATCTGAGTCGCGTCACGCAGCGGCATCAGGCGAGCACCGACATCTCGAAGCGGCTGACGGCCCCGACGCCGGCCGACACGGCGGACGCGGCCGTCACGCCCTGACCGCGCCCGGTTGAGGCGATCCCGTGTCGTTCGCCGCGGAGGCGAGGGCGCGCGCGCCCTTCGACTCGGATTCATCGTCCTCGCGGCGCTCCTGACATCGGCCGGTTTTTCGATCTCCGCTCACGCCGCGGCGGACGACGATGAAGACGGCCTCTCACTCGATCGCACCGTTCGGCGAGTCGCCATCCACGGAAATACGAGCTACAAGGAAGGCACGCTCAAGAATCTCCTCCGCACCCGCGGCGCTTCCTTCTGGAAGCCGTGGAAGAAGAATCCCCTTCGGTCGGATTACATCCGCTTCGACGCCATCACCCTCCGCGATTTCTATCGCCGGCACGGATATCTCTCCGCCCAGGTCGACAGCGTTCCGGTTCACGAGCGAGGCAAGTCGGGGCGGGCGGACGTCGACTTCTATTTGACGGAGGGCCCGCGCGCTCACGTCGAAACGGTTCGTTTCGAGGGCGGGGGCCCCATCTCCGAGCCCGATCTCATGAAGGCGTTGGTGCTCCGTCCCGGGGAGCCGCTCGACGTACCGCGTCAGGACCTGAGCCGGCAGGCCGTCGAGAATCAGTTCTTGGAGAAGGGGTACATCGCCGTCCGCGTGCGCGACTCCCTCGAGATCGACACGACGAGCGTGCGCATCGTGTACCGGATCACGCCCGGGCCGGCGGCGACGCTGGATTCCGTGATCGTCGAGGGGACCGCAGTGACGAAGCCGAAGTTCGTCACGCGGGAAATGGTGCTCGATCGGGGGGACATCCTCGCCCGCAGCAAGTTGATCCTGAGCCAGCAGCGGATCTACGACTCGGGATTCTACTCCGACGTGCAGTTCGAAAGCGGGGCGATCGACAGCGCGACCGACGCGACCGATCTGACGGTTCTGGTACGCGAACGGAAGATGGGTTGGATCGACGCCGGCATCGGCTATGGAACGGTCGATCAATTGCGCCTCTCGGCCCAGGTCGGCCAGCGGAATCTCTGGAAGGACGGCTACCGGTTCGTCGTGACCGGTCGGCTCGGCATCCGCATCGATGCGAAGCCGTGGCAGGTTCTACAGGAGGCTCCCGATCTCACCGCGCGCGTGGGCGATCGCCGCGTGGACGTGACGCTGTCGAGGCCCTGGACCTTCGGGATCCGTATGAGCACGACGGCGGGCGGCTACGCCGAGGCGATCCCCGCCGTCCAGAACACGAACGCCTATCGCGTCTACGGCGGATCCATGACGTTCGGGTACGACTTCACGCGCCAGACGCGGGGGCGCCTCACGTACGAGCATCGGAAGATCGACGCGGACAGCTCCAGCCTTCGCGTGTCCTTCGACGCCGGCCGAAAGCGGTACTCCACGAACCGCTTCATTCTCTTCGGCGAGCGGGACACGCGGGACAACGCGTTCGATTCGCATCGCGGGATCGATCTCGTGGGGACGAGCGAGTTCGTTGGAGGCGTCCTTCATGGCAGCGCGAACTTTATCAAGCTGGGCGGCACCTGGAGCGGCTACGTCCCGGCGCGGCGGCGCCTCGTCCTGGCGCTCCGGGTTCGCGGGGGCGTCATCACCCCGAAGGGCGTGGATCTCGGCCCGGCCACGGATTCGACGGTCGTCGCGGTGACCCCATTGGATCTCATTCCAGTGGAGGAGCGGTACCGCACGGGCGGGGCGAACTCCGTGCGCGGCTACCGGGAGAACGACATCGGAACGAGGACCCGCGCGATCGACGACACGACGACGATCGAGCGAGGGGGGCGGATCTTCCTTCAGGGGAACGTGGAACTCCGCCTCCGCCTCATTGGGATCCTCGGAGGGGTGGCGTTCTTCGACGCCGGGAACGTCTGGGTCCGGCGAACCGACATGAAATTGAGCGGAATCCTGAGTTTTTCCGACAATGTGGGGTATAACGATATGAGGTACGGAGTTGGGGTAGGGCTCCGAATCGGCACGCCGATCGGTCCGCTCCGGTTCGATTACGGATGGAAAGTTCGTCTCCCGAGTCCGGAAGAGCCCGACGCGACCCCCGGACCGGGCGAATTCCACTTCAGCGTGGGCCAGGCCTTCTAATGCCCGTGGATCAGGAAGAGACGACCGTTC
>Ga0070696_100000811_pt1 | contig 20108 bp, 18 predicted proteins | sample KBSK1253metaG_FD_65474 | JGI IMG/M metagenome (GOLD analysis project Ga0070696, IMG submission 65474) | Corn, switchgrass and miscanthus rhizosphere microbial communities from Kellogg Biological Station, Michigan, USA - KBS K1-25-3 metaG | ecosystem: Host-associated > Plants > Roots >... | reverse complement strand
CAACGTTATCGTTGGACACGGCATATCGCTCCTTCGGTGGAGAAGTGAGGTCGTCAAGCAACCCCACGATATGCCGCCTTCCCGATTCGATCCGTCACCAACTTCCGGCGATAGCTCTTCTCGATAGGCTCCAATGCCCTGCAAAGTACGCAAGGCACGCCACGAATACCGGCAAAGCGGGTCTCAGATAGCCGCCTGCGGCTGTCCGGATGATCGATGTTGTGCTGCCCCCAACACAAATGGCGTAGAGAGGGCAAAACCCCGAGACGAAGAAGAACACGAGGACGGCCAAGCCGCCGTTCAGAAGCGGAACATGCAAAAGGCTCTTGTGCTCTCGGAAAGAGGGGTGAGCTCACAAACCGCGTGATTGAGGGCGACTATGAGTGACATCCATCCTCTGAGGCCATCCAGCGCGCTCAGGCGCGTCGCTTGCGACGTGCCGGTCCATTCACCGTCTCTACAGGCGCATCCCCCAAATCGGCCGCGCCGGAAGTCTCTGGCACGGGGCTATGGTGCGCTATCGATGGCCTCGTCTCCGGCGAGAAGAGCCATGAGATATCGCCCGTAGTCGTTGTTGCGCATGCGGCTCGCAGATCGCTCGATCTCGTCCACGTCGATCCAACCCGCCTTGAATGCGATCTCCTCCAGGCAGGCGATGCGCAGCCCTTGCCGCGTCTGAACCGCATGAATGAACTCGGAGGCCGCCAGAAGCGATGCGTGGGTGCCGGTATCGAACCAGCAGGTGCCGCGCCCGAGCCTTTCGACCTGGAGCTTGCCACGCTCCAGATAGGCGGAATTGACCGCGGTAATCTCCAGCTCGCCGCGCGCCGACGGCCTGACGGAGGCAGCAATGTCGAGCACGTCGTTGTCGTAGAAGTACAGCCCCGTAACGGCCCACCTCGAGCGCGGCCGCGCCGGCTTCTCCTGGATGCTGAGCGCCCTGCCGGCGGCATCGATCTCCACCACGCCGTAGCGCTCCGGATCGCTGACGCCATAGGCGAAGATCCTGGCGCCGCACGTCAGGGCGGCAGCACGGGCGAGCCGGTCGGTCAACTGGTCGCCGTAGAATATGTTGTCGCCCAGCACGAGGGCACAGCTGTCGTGGCCGACGAAGTCGCGGCCGATGATGAAGGCCTGCGCCAAGCCGTCCGGCGAAGGTTGCACCGCGTACCGCAAATCGATTCCCCATTGGGAGCCGTCGCGAAGCAAGCCGTGGAACAGCACCCGCTCGCGCGGAGTCGTGATGACCAGGATATCACGGATGCCGGCGAGCATCAGCACGCTCAGTGGATAGTAGATCATCGGCTTGTCGTACACCGGCAGCAGCTGCTTGCTGATCGCCTCAGTCACGGGGTAGAGCCGCGTCCCCGAGCCGCCAGCCAGCACGATCCCCTTCATGGTGTCCCTCCGGTGGTTCTCCGGTCGCAGGCAGTTGGCGCCGGCACCAGATCATCGAGCACGCGATCGAGGCCGTCCTGCCAAGTCGGCCGCTTGAGGCCGAAGGCTCGCTCGATTAGGGTGCAGTCGAGAACCGAGCAAGCCGGTCGCACGGCTTGGCCTGGGTAATCCGCGGCTGTGATCGGCCTCAGCGCCGGCCGCCGCTTCCCGGTGCGCTCCAGATGCTCGAAGATGCGCTCGGCCAAGCCGTACCAGGATGTTTCGCCCTGTGCCGTGAGGTGGTAGGTCCCCCATGGCGCGCCCGGGTGGGCCCCTTGCAGTGGAGCAATCCTGCCCGCGATCTGGACGATCGCGACCGCGATGTCCACGGCTGCGGTCGGGCTGCCAAATTGGTCGGCAACGACGCCGACCTCGTCCCGCTCGCACGCCAGCCGCAGCATGGTCCTGACGAAGTTCTTGCCGTGACTGGCGTGAACCCAGGCCGTACGCACAATAACGTGCTGCGGAAGGTACTGGCGTACAGCCGCTTCGCCTGCCGCCTTGCTGCGGCCGTAGGCGTTGATCGGGCGAACCGGGTCGCTCTCCCGATAGGGCCTTCTCGCCGAGCCGTCGAATACGTAGTCGGTCGACAGATGGATAAGTGGTATCGCGTGCCGGCAGCACTCCTGCGCGAGCATCATTGGCCCATGGGCGTTGACCGCGAAGGCGCTAGGCTCGTCGATCTCGGCGTCGTCGACTGCCGTATAGGCGGCAGCGTTGACGACGAGCTCCGGCTGGAGAGCCGAGATGGTCGCCGCGATCGTCTCCGGGGTCGTCATGTCGAATTGCGGGCGGGTGAGGCCCGTGACTTTGGCCCGGGCCCAGCGCGCCCGCATCAGCTCGACTCCCACCTGCCCGCTGCATCCCAGGACCAGGACCTTCATGCCGCCGCGCCCGCTTCCCGATCCCCGACCGGAGCCCGCAGGCCGAGCCGGTCTCCCACGTAGCGGCCCTCGACGATCGGAAGCCACCAGTCCTCGTTGGACAGGTACCACTCGACCGTCTTACGCAGGCCACTGTCGAAGGTCTCCAGCGGCTTCCAGCCCAGATCACGCTCGATCCTGCGCGCATCGATCGCGTAGCGATGGTCATGTCCCGGCCGGTCCTGAACATAGGAGATGAGCCTCTCATGCGGCGCGCCCGCCGGCCGCATCTCATCGAGAAGGCCGCAGATGGCAGTGACCACCTCGAGGTTGGTGCGCTCGCTGAAGCCGCCGATGTTGTAGCTCTCGCCAACCTCGCCGCGCACGAGCACGAGGCGGAGCGCGCGCGCATGATCCTCCACGTGGAGCCAGTCCCGCACATTGCTGCCGGTGCCGTAGACGGGCATGGGCTTACCCGCGAGCCCCTTCAGGATCATGAGCGGGATCAGCTTCTCGGGGAACTGAAACGGCCCATAGTTGTTCGAGCAGTTCGTGATCAGCGCGGGCAGCCCATAGGTCTCGTGCCACGCACGGACCAAATGGTCTGACGCCGCCTTGCTCGCCGAGTAGGGAGAGCGCGGGTTGTAGGGGCTGGTCTCTGCGAAGAGGCCGTCCGCCCCCAGGGAGCCGAAGACCTCGTCCGTGGAAACATGATGAAAGCGAAATTGCATCCGTTTCGCCTCATCGAGCGAGCTCCAGTACTCCCGCGCGACGCTGAGCAATCGAAAGGTGCCGATGATATTGGTCCCGATGAACTGCTCGGGTCCATCGATGGACCGGTCGACATGGCTCTCGGCCGCCAGATGCAGCAAAGCGTCGGGCCGCCAGGTCGCGAATAAGCGGCGAAGGGCAGCTGTATTGCAGATGTCGGCGTGTACGAAGGTATAGCGTGGATGCCCCTCGACGCTCGCCAGCGACGTGGGGTTTGCAGCGTAGGTCAGCTTGTCGAGGTTGCAGACAAATACGCCCGTCTCCGCCACTAGCTGCCGAATGACAGCAGAGCCGATGAACCCGCTCCCACCCGTCACTATGATGCGCCTCACGTTCGCCGCTCGGATCGTGTCCATCTTTGCCGTCTCCAGGCTCGGTGGGGTTCGTCAAGCTGCGAGTTGAGGCGTGTTGCTCCGCGGCGGCTTGCTGAGATCTGGCCAGGCGGACAGTGCTTTCGTGATCTGCGCCAGAGCAACATTCAGTGAGAAATGAGCCGCGCAACGCTCGCGACCGGCCGAGCCGAGGCGCATTCTGAGCTCCGGACTGTCCTTCAAGCCGGCAAGTGCCGCGAACCACTCGTCGTCGCCGTTGGCTAAGAAGCCCGTTTCGCCCTGCTTCACGATGTCGAGGTTGGCGCCGACCGGAGATGCGACGACGGCACGACCAGCCGCCATGTATTGGATGAGCTTGTAGCTGCTCTTGAACCGGTCCCAAGGGGAACCATCGAGCGGCATGATGCCGACATGGCACCGGGCGATCTGCTCCGCCTCGGTTTCCTCACACCACGGCACAGCCTCTATTGTGATGCCCGGGGGTGCGAAATCCGGCGGCGCACCGATGAGTAGCAAACGCGCCCCGCAGTCGGACAGGCGGCGGAGTGGCTCGACAACTCTCTCCAGGTAGCGCACGTTCAGCGGCGTGCCTATCCAGCCGATCGTGAAAGGCCCATCGGGTTCTTCAACCGGGAGGTATTCGTCGATATTTACGATCGTCGGTACAAGCAGGGCGTCCTTCGCACCCGCCTCTTGCGCCCAGCGCAATAGCTCGCGATTGGCGACGAAAACGATGTCGGCTCTTCTGGCGATGGCTTCCAATTTTCCCTTCATGAGACGGACGTACCAAGGCGCGTCCGCCGCATTATATTTCAAGTGCCAGCCATCGTCGAAGTCGGCTATGAAAGCACGTCTCCCGACCAGAAGATGCTCCACCCAAGCCGGTATCCAGGGCAACAATTCTTTCTCTATCCAAAGGATGTCAGAATGGGAGCTGCGACATAGAGCGAGCATGCGATTGGCGTAACGCCAGACGATATCCAGCCGTCTCGTGGGCCGGCCTTGATATACGCCCCGCAGATAATCATCGCTTAGAAATTGATGCTCGCATAAGGAAAATCCGCATTCCTGCAGAGGCCTACTGAATAAGAACAGCCTCTGGCGACTGCTGGCACCCAACCTGCCATACCGACTGAGCATAAGCAGCTGCCGTTGCGTCGCGATGGTTCTCTGCGGCTCTTCTCCGACACGTCCGGCATTGTTGAGGTTTGGCGGCATCGACATGCTGCCATTAAACACATTCATTTCTCGATTATTCCCATCTGTGATCCACACTCATCATACGGTGGAGCACGTAACTCGTAAATGTTTTCGGAGTCGAGCGCTTCCTATAATCCACAATTGAAAATAAATACGATAGCTGATATCATATATAAGATAACCGCGAAAAGCATGCTGGTCTGCGCTGTCGCATGACGCCGGTGGTCGCACGTCTCGTTCCTTGGGGAAACCGAGGACCAGAGTCTCGGCCTCTTGGGCCGATGATCTCCGGACGGACACACTGTCCATCAGCGTGTTTCCGGATCTCGAGGATCAATGAGGACCAGTCGTCAGTTGCGCTGGGTACGTCGATCGGCGCCTTGCCGCCTGAGAAGGCCGCAGGCGCCCCGCCGCGCCCCGGGTGTCGCGGTCAGCGGGAGGGTCCGCGGTGCGCTGCAAGCCCGACTTAGCTGCCATGAGATCAAGGGCGGCGCTGAAATCCTGGCGACCGCCAACCTCAAGCATTTCCCAGCCTCGGCACCGGCGCCATACGGCATCGAGGCGCTTCATCCCGATGAATTCGTGCTGCGACTAATCGAACGCGCGCCGGCGCGCGTGCTGGCCGCGGCGCGTGGTCACACCGGCAAAGCCTGAAGAACCCCGCGAAGTCGGTCGAAGAGTACCTTGCTGCTCTTGAGAAGCTCGGTCTCACTGGTACCGTCCCCGCGCTCAGGCCATTCACCGCCCTTCTTCCGCCGATCAGGCCGATCACGACTGGCATCGAGCTGCTTCGCGCCACGTGCCCGTGCTGCAAGGCGCGCGTGACGGCGAGCGCGCCCGCCGACATGCCCGAGGGCACGCCGTTCGGCCAGGTAGCACGTTGGGCATCGCGTCGATCGTCACGTACCTGCACGGCTGCCAGATGGTCGGCTACAAGCGGCTGACCGAGGTCTGCCAGGGACTGTTCGGCCTCACCATCTCGCAGGGTGTCATCGCCAACGTGCTCGCCCGCGTCGGCAAGACAATCGCTGAGCCGGCCGAGCGGATCGCGGAGGAGGTGCGCGCCAGCGAGGCGATCGCCAGCGACGAGACGAGCGCGCGCGTGAAGGGCAAGACCTGGTGGCAGTGGACGTTCGGCTGTGCGACAGCCGCCGCCTTCGTCATCGCCGCCACCCGCGGCAAGTGCGTGCCGACGGCGTTTCTTGCCGGCGTAAAGCCGAAGCTGTGGCTGTCGGACCGGCTGCCTGCGCAGTGCAAGCATGCCGAGGAGCATCAGTTCTGCCTCGCGCATCTGATCCGCGATGCGCAATATGCCATCGACCACGGCGATACGATCTTCGCGCCCGGCTTCAAGGCGCTGCTCAAGGACGCGTGTGCGGTCGGCCGCCGCTGGCCCAATCTCGCCGACGCCACGATTGCCGCGCATCGCCGCCGTCTCGAACGGGAGCTGGAGCGTTGCTCGCGTGCAAGCCGACCGATGCCGAGGGCCGCAAGCTTCGCGACGCGGGGGCACACCGCCTGCGGCTGCCCCGGGCTCTCGACTGCCGCGACAAGCTCTTCGTGTTCCTCAAGCGACGCGACGTTGAGCCGACCAACAACGAGAGCGAGCGGGCGCTGAGACCGTCGCGGAGAGGCACTCGACGCGCGCCTCCTGCGCGAGGCGATGGCGCAGGCCTTCGGCGGAAACGACAGCGCGGGCGCCTGGGTGTGGAAGGACGCCTACGACGCCTGCGAGGTCGCGCAGCTCCTGTTCCTTCGCCAACACTTCGCCGCCATGCGCCGGCGTGCCCCCTCCGACGCACCGTTCCTGGCGATGCTGGGGAAGCTCGCGGCGCTGACGCCCACGCACACCCGTCGCTCGGAAGAAAGCCAGCAGCTCCAGCAATTCTCCACGCCGATGGAGCTCGGCTTCGTCGCCAGCGTCGCGGCGGCCATAACGCCCGCCGACGACGTGCTTGAGCCTTCCGCCGGAACCGGGCAGCTCGCCATCTTCGCTGCGCTTCACGGCGCGCGGCTCGCCCTCAATGAAGTCGCCAACACCCGCGCCGATCTTCTGGAAGCGCTGTTCCCGGCCGCCGCCGTCACGCGCTTCAACGCCGCGCAGATCCACGACTATCTGCCCAAGAGCGTGCGCCCGACCATCATCCTGATGAACCCGCCGTTCTCGGCGGCGTTGCATGTCAAGGGCACGTCCCCGCGCACGGATCTGCGCCATCTGCGTTCGGCGCTCCTGCGGCTCGCACCGGGCGGCCGCCTCGTGGCCATCACCGGCGTCAATACCTCGCCCAGCCATCCCGATGTCCGCGATGCCTTGCAGGGCCTCGATATCCGCATTGTTTTCACCGCGGGAATCGCGGGCGCGCTCTACCGGCATCACGGCACGCCCGGCGCCGGCCGAGCCCGCGGTTGAGCTCGCCTACACCATCCACGACGACGCCCCGCCCGCACCGGGCACTCTGGATGGTGACGCGATCTATGAAGCCTATCGCGTCGAGACGATCGGCATCGACGGCGCGCGGCCGCATCCGACGAAGCTTGTGCAGTCCGCGGCGATGGCCTCCGTCCGGCCGCCCAAGCCCAGCTACCGACCGCATCTCCCGCCGTGCGTTGTCACAGAGGGCCGGCTCTCCGATGCCCAGCTCGAAAGCGTCATCTACGCGGGCGAGGCGCACGCCGCGCATCTCGCCGGACGCTGGGTGGTCAACGAAAGCTTCGACGTCCTTGCCGCGGCCGCTGACGACCATGACAGCGCCGTGCCGTTCCGCCGCGGCTGGTTCCTGGGCGACGGCACCGGCGCAGGGAAGGGCCGCCAGGTCGCCGGCATCCGGCTCGACAACTGGCTCAAAGGACGCCGCCGGGCGGTATGGATCAGCCACCGACTTCGCGACAGTCGCCGCGCAGATTGAAGACCGGGGCAAGGGAGTTGGCCGCATCGAGTGGCGCGCCAACGGCATCACGGCGGCAGTGGCGCCCGGACCTGAGGGCAACGGCCCCGTTTACATACTCACGAGGGAACTGGCGCTCGACCCGGGCGACAACACCGTCGAGGTAGTTGCGTACAATCGCTCGAACCTGATGGCCCCGCTACCGGCGCGCACCATCGTGAAGTTCACGGGGCCGACGGACAAAACCAAGCCGAAGCTCTACATTCTGACCGTCGGCGTCGACACGTATGTCGATGAGAAGTTCGCACCGCCCCTCGATCTCGCGGAGAACGACGCCAAGAATTTCGCCGAGAGCATGCAAACGGCGGCCGCCGCTCTCTACGACGGGGTTCACGTCATCCCGGTGCTCGGCAGTCAAGTGACGCGCGTCAACTTGGAGCGCGCCATCAGCAGGATTGCCGGCGAGATCCATCCTCGCGACAGCTTCATCCTGTTTGCGGCTGGCCACGGCGTGTCCTCGAAGGGCCGATTCTATTTGATCCCGCACGACTACAACAGCGCGGCGACCAGCTTGAGGGATGGCGCCATCGGCCAGGATGCGCTGCAAGAGTGGCTCGCCAACCGCATCAGGGCGCGGAAGGCGCTCATTCTTCTGGATACCTGCCAGAGCGGTGCGCTGGTGGCCGGGCATCGGCGCTCGCGGATCAATGGACCGGCCTCGGAGGCGGGCGTCGGCCGATTGCATGAGGCCACCGGTCGTTCTGTATTGACGGCGGCGGCCGCCGGCCAGGATGCCATCGAAGGCGTCGTCGGCGCTGATGGCAAGAGGCACGGTGTTTTCACTTCGGCCATCCTCGATGCGCTCCGCAATGGAGACGCCAACGGTGACGGCCTGATTGAACTATCCGAGTTGGTGGCGCACGTGCAGAACGTGGTGCCAAAGGTGGCCGCAGAATTGGGCGACGAGCAAGCGGCGCGCTTCGGCTCGCGCGGTGAGAACTTTGTCGTGACGCGACGGCTGCCATAGCTTGGCAGTTTGCCGATGTCCAGGCTGGACTACGTGTGTTCGGCAGCTACCGGGCACGTCTCGACCAGCCAAGAAAGCTGACGAAATCGCAACCCGTGCTGGACGGATGGTCGCCGCCGACTCAGACGTCGTGTGGAGCAATCCAGATGCTCTACCCTTTCATTCGGGGCCCTACCTGTGCTGCTTCAGGCACGCTGAGGTCATTTCTCTGCTGCCTGCCGTCCATGGGGCGGAGAACGCAAGGCAGGACCCAATGTCCTCGCCTCTGCGAAGCACGCCGGACGCCACCAGACCACAGCCTTACTCCACCGCGGCACCTCCGTTCACAGCATGGGGGCCGGGCTTTGCTGCTGATTGTATCGCCACAGCGCAAATGCGACGGCAACCGCGAGGATGCCCGCGGCGATCACCATTTCCGGCGTGGCCCTCAGGCGCTCAAACCACTGGGTGTAGAAGTGGATGCCGCCGAAGGTGGCTGCCATGTTCACGGTACCACGCCGGCTGTGCATCGTGCCCCAGGTCCCAACGGCGGCCAGCGCCAGCGCCCACACGATCGAGAACACATCCCGCGAAATGAACAACGCCCTGGCCTTCCAGGCCCCCAACGCGTTCCAGGCGTCCGCGCTGTAGGGCGGCGACATGACGTCCGGCGCCATCCAAGCCTCAAGAGGATAGTCGCCCCAAAGCGAGCCGACCCAGAAGCCGAAATTCACCCACAACAGCGCCATCAGCGCAAACAGGCGCGCGAGGCGAGCGTAGGTCTCCTTGAGCCCCCGCATCGACAGATAGCTCGCCAGTGCGCCCAATAGCCCAAACACGGCGATAGTGACCGTCGACTCGCGCACGAGCAGACCGTAGCTCGCATGCCAGTAACCGGTGCTGCTGCCAAGTGCGCCGGCCAGCGCGAAGGCGGAGAGCACGACCAGCAGCCCGTTCTGGGCCAACGCCCCGACAGCCAGCAGCCACGCCGAGGCCACCAGGAAGAGCACCATATGCCCGTACCATTTCGGCGTTGCCGGGCAGGTGAACAGAAAGCTCGACGCGCGTGGCGCCAGGCCCGAGCACTTGAGGATCAGTCCGGCGGCCAGCAAGACGGCGCCGATCACGATCAATGAAGAGCCGAGAAAATCGAGCTGCCTCTCGCGGAATTTGCGGATCAAAGCTCCCGCGCAGGTGAGGGCGAGACCGACGACCGCCACCTGCACGCTGGTGGGATGCATCGCGAGCAGGCCCGCAACCACGGCGAAAGCGCCGATAGTGGCTATCACGTTGATCGCCAGTGTCCCTGTATCGGCGGCTGCCGCGCTACGGATTTGCGCCGCTTGCTGGGCCGTGATCGCGCCATCGGCCTCAAGCTTGCCGACATCGACCAGGAGTTTCATAGGGTAGCCCCCAGCGTCTGAATCGAAGAAGCAAGTCTACATGGATTTGAGGTTGCAACGTGGCGGCGGATCAAGAGGCGCCCCTCTCCTGATCGCACCTGTGCAGCAGGCGCCCCGAGGAGAACGTGACCGACGTTCGGTTGTCCTGAAAAAAAGACATCGAGCCTTGAGCACCAAGCGATGGCGGCCTCCTCGCCAAGGCAATGGCCCACGCCGTATTCTCGACCGCCCTGAACGATAGCTCCGGACGACGTGGTGAGCGACGTCATCGCGCAAAACTCCGGTCGGGCCGTCGCGACCGCGGCCTTTCAAAGCGGCGATCGGGCCAGAGCCGGGTACAGAGCGCAACCCTGCGCGCGGCTTTTTTCCCCTGGCGGCGCCAAGAGCGCCGCCATTCCTCGCGGAGCAAAAAAGCCGTGCTCGGGTCCTCCGCTGCGCTCCGGCCGCGGCCCTCACGGGCCGCGGTGCTGCTCCGTCCCCGTCTCCGGCAAGAGGATCGCCGAAAGGCCGCGAGGGTCGCGGACTTCAGCCCTATCCGGAGAACATCGTCATGACACGCCACACGCACACTCTTGCCGCTTCCGATCCCGAGCTTTCGCAGGCTTGCGCCACCGCGCAAACCGCCATCTCGACATACGACTGCCGGGGGAAGAAGGATCATAAGCTGTACTCTCTGGTCGTTGACTTCTACACGAACACGATGGTCTGGGCTGGCCTGCCGTTCGGCAACCTGCGGGCGGTTGATGAAGAGGAGCCCGACCGCTGCGCCAAGGCCTGCTTTGAAGCGAACCGAGGCGACTTGACGGCACGTCTCGACACGGCAATGCAGGGCTATGGCGAGCTATACCTGCGTTCTCCTCGCTTCAAGAGCTATTCGGCCCAGTTCACATGCCAACTCAGGAAGGACTAACTCAGATGAAGAAAAACATTGCAGCGTTCGCCGTGATCGGCGCCATCGTTGTTCCGACGCTGGCGCACTCCGAGGAGCATTGCCGCATATTCGACGGCGGATTGCAGAGCCCAATGCAGCGCGCCGCGACAGTCTCGCCCCATCGGCAGCCCAGCCTGCTCTCCTCACCGCTGCCCGCCGCCGTCCACCAACCAGCACACTACCGCGAAATCCCCATAGCATTCGCGGCACCGCCGTGCCTCACGAGTCGCGGGTTCCTTCCCTGGAGGCTTTCGGAAGCCGGCCCCGGTGCTTGCCGCGCCGTTGCGATGGGCCGGCATCCGAAACCCTTCTCAGAAGCGGGAGTGCGGCGTCCCGCCGAGCATGTCTCAAGTACCTCTGATAGCTGACAGAATCGCTGCGGTGCCGAAGACTTCCGCCTCCTGCCACGGACCGGACCCATGCAGCGCACCAAGCTAACTACCGCAGCAGCACGCTCGGCAGCCACAGCGTCAGCGCGGGGATGTACGTCACCAGCGCCAGAACAACCAGCATCGGGATGTAGAACACCAGGATGCTGCGCGAGACGGCCTCCATGCTGACCTTGCCGATGGCGCAGCCAACGACCATGGTCGGCCCCACGGGCGGCGTGAGCAGGCCGATGCCGAGGTTGAGAATCATGATGATCCCGAAGTGCACCGGGTCGATGCCGAACGTCTTGATGACCGGCAGGAAGATGGGCGTGCAGATGAGCAGCATCGGCGCGAGATCCATGAACGTGCCCAGCAGCAGCAGCAGGATGTTGATCCACAGAAGGAACATGACCTTGTCGGTCGAGATGTCGATGAAGAACTGGGTGGCGATCGCCGGTATCTGCATGATCGCCATCATGTAGCCGAAGGCGATCGAGAAGCCGATCATGATCATGACCATGCCGACGGTGCGCACCACGCGACCGATAAGCCTTGGCAGCTCGCTCCATTCGATGTCGCGATAGACGAACATCGTCACGAACAAGGCGTAGACGACGGCAACCGCGCCCGCCTCCGTCGGGGTGAAGATGCCGGACAGAATGCCGCCGATGATGATGACAACCGTGATCATGCCCCACACCGCATCGAGCGCGATCTTGACGGCTTGGCGCAGCGGAACGGGCTCGCCTTTCGGAAGGCCCTGGCGGTGGGCAATGATGAGGACAAGGATGATCAGCGAGAGGCCGAGCATGAGGGCCGGCACGATGCCCGCCATGAACAGGTGGGCAACCGAGATGCTGCCACCCGCGGCAATCGAATAGAGGATCATGTTGTGCGACGGCGGTACCAGCAGCGGCTGCAGCGACCCCGAGATCGTCACGTTGACGGCGAACAGGCGCGGATAGCCGTTCTTGATCATCTGCGGGATCATCACCGAGCCGACAGCCGCGGTGTCAGCCACCGACGAGCCGGAGATGCAGCCGAACATCGTCGAGGCCAGGATGTTCACGAGTGCCATTCCGCCTCGGATGAAGCCGACGAATACCTTCGCGAGGTTGACGAGCCGCTCCGCCATGCCGCCAACCGCCATGATGGCGCCAGCCAGGATGAAGAAGGGGATGGCGAGCAGCGAGAAGCCGCTCATGCCGCCGGACACTTTCAGCATCACGGCTTCGAGCGGGATGCCGACCCACAGCGCCGCAAGGATCGCAGCAATGCCCAGCGCATACGCGACCGGCATGCCCATCAGGCACACGATGGCGAAGGTGCCGATAAGAACGAGAATATCCATGAGCCGCCCGCCGTCTCCAGGTCACTCAGTGGACAGCTGGCTGACAGTCTCGGGCTCTGGCTCCGAGAAGAACTTTTGCGTCATGAGACGCTCGATCACGAACAACGCCGTCAGTGCGCCGCCGATCGGAATCGGGAGATAGGCGAGCCCCACCCAGATGATCGGGAATTCCGGGATGGCTTGGTACCAGGTGGTCTGAACCAGCCTGATACCCCACACCAGCATGAAAAGATTGGTGGCCAGCATGCAGAGCTCCAGGAACCAGCCGAGATACGACTTGGCCGGTTCCTTGAGGAAGGTCGGGAGCACGCCGACGCCGATGTGCAGGTATTCGCGATAGCATACCACCGCCGAGAGGAACGAGAGCACGATCATCAACAGTACGGCCATTGGCTCCGGCCAGGACGCCGCGCTGTTGAGCACGTAGCGGCAGAACACCCCGTAGGGAATGATGCAGGTGATGAGAACGAGGCACGCGCCGGCAACGAACAAGCAAGCAGCGTGAATGGCGTCCATCGCGCGCACGTAGTTGGCTTTCATGGGTTCCCCTTCCAGCCGTCATCCCGGCCGGAGCGAAGGTGTCAGACCCTCTGGGTCTGACACCTTTCCGCAACCGGCGTTGGAGCCACGGTGTCAGACCCGGAGGGTCTGACACCGACGGGTGCGCGCGCTACTTCACGTCCTGGATGCGTTGGATGAGGGCCGAGTGCTGCCCCCCGTACTTGTCCCACACGGCTTTGACGGCCGCCTGGAACGAGCTGCGGTCGGCCACCTCGTTGACCACCGCGCCGGCTTCCTTCATCTGGGCCAGGGACTTCCTCTCCATCTCGTACCAGAGACCGCGCTCCTCCTGCTGCGCCTCCTTGGCAAGCTTCATGATCAGATCCTGGTCCTCCTTGGGCAGGACCTGCCAGGACTTCTTGGAGAACACCAGGATCTCCGGGATGATCAGGTGCCCGGTCATGGAGTAGTACTTGGCGTGGCGATAGTGCTGGCCGGTGGCGTAGCTCGGCTCGTTGTTCTCCGCGCCATCCACGACTCCGGTCTGCAGCGCGCTGACCAGCTGGTCGTAGCCCATGGCGATGCCGTTGCCGCCGAGCGAGTTCATGGTGTCTACGAACACCGGGTTGCCCATCATGCGGATCTTGAGGCCCTTCAGGTCCTCCACTTTGGTGATGGGGTGCTTGCTGTTGTAGACGTTGCGGCTGCCGGCGTTCATCCAGGCGAGCCCGATGAGGCCGGCGGTGGGGTGCTCGGAAAGCTTCTTTAGGAGCTCCTCGCCGATGGGGCCATCTATCACCTTCTCCATGTGGGCGTTGTCGCGGAACATGAAGGGCAGGTTGAAGACATTGAGCTCCGGCACGATCGGCCCCATCGGGCCGACGCTGATGCGCGCGATCTGCAGCGCGCCCACCTGCGCCTGCTCGATCATCTCCTTCTCGCCGCCGAGTTGCATGGAGGGATACATCTGGATGCTGACACGGCCATTGGTGGCGGCCTCCAGCTTCTTGCCCATGCGGACCACCGCCTCGACCGTCGGGTAGCCGAGGGGGTGCACGTCCGTGGCCTTGAGAACGAGCTTGGTCTGGGCGGCAGCGGGCAGCAAGCTCGCCATGCCTATGGCAATCGCGATCGCTCCGCGCCGAATGACGTGTCGCCGGTCCATGAGACTCTCCTCTCCCCCTGGCCCACCCTTCTTGTCACTGTGCAGAACGCCAATGCAGTGTGCCAGCTGTTGTGCGTTCATTTGTCCCCGAAGTCGAGGAACGGTCGATCCATCGCGTCAAGACTGGATTTGTATGATGACCCGACAAGAGGGCAACCTAGCCCCTCGTTCCTGGGCTGACAAGATGTGCGCTGCTGTGTCGGCCGCAGCGCAATCTCATGGCGGCGTGGTCAAAGCACGTAGACTGGCGTCGGACCCTACGCCCAGAACCGCGAACGCTTGGCGAGGCGGCCCCAGACATCGGCCACGCCGGCCCAGGCGTGCTCGGACCTGACCTGGTGCCAGCCCAGGGCGTAGCCGGCGGCGCGTTGGGCGGCGGGGTCGGCGGGGCAGCGCTCTTCGGCGATGACGTTGAGAGCCTGGGCCGTGGCCACGTCGTTGACGTAGCCGAACACGTCCTGCAGCTTTTTCAGGTCCTTGACGAAGCGGCCGACCGCGCGGCTGTCGTACAGCGAGCCGAAGAACTCCACCGTGTAGCGGAAGCCCTTCAGCGCCTTGCGCATCTCGTGACGCTGCTCCAGCGACAGGGCGTCGAGCCTCGCGCCCCGCTTGGCGATCCTCTTCCAGCTCCGGCCCAGCGCCTCGTCGGCGAAGAAGCGCACCGGCGCCGCGAGCCGCGGATTGTCCTTCACGGTCTGCGGCCAGAGCGCGAGATAGAGCTGGAGCTTCGACCACTGCTCGCTCGCGAGTGCCGCGCGCGCCTTGGCCCGCATTGCGGCGCGGTGCGCCAGCAGGGCCTCGCGCAGCTCTGCGAAGCCGGCCTCGCCCTTGCGTGTGGCGGCGACCGGGGCGTGGACGTCCTCGATGAAGATGTCGGCGTTGCGGAGGTCGGCGACGCTCTGGCCCAGCGCGCGGGCGTGCTGGGCCAGCTCGCGTGTGGCGGCAGAATTCTCGATGGGGCGGAACGCGCGCAGGGCGCTGCGCAGCCGGCGCAAGCCGACGCGCAGCTGGTGCGCGGCCTCGGGATCGTCGGTCTCCAGGACGGCGTTGCGGTTGGCCACGATCTGCTCGGTGGCCGAGGCAACGAACATGCCGAGGGCCTCGCCGCAGGTCTCGGCCCCGGTGAGCGCCGGATTGTGCGCCTTGTGCGGCGCCAGGCTGCGGTCACTGCGGCCCAGCGCCAGCTCGTAGCCGCGGTCGGCCTTGGTGCAATCGGCCAGCCGGACCGGCTCGGACGAGAACAGGGCGGCGGCGGTCTCCAGCAGGCACTCGGGCGAGCCGGCCTTGAGCTCCAGCTCGGCCTCGCACAGCCGGCCCTCCGCGCCACCGGCCCGCACCACGCCCTCGTCGAGGGCCAGCTCCAGATCGCCCTTGTCGGAGTGCAGCTGGCGCGTGGTGCGGGTGATAATGGTCTCGAACTGTGGCTCGAGCGCCGAGCGGCGCGCCAGCCGCTCGATCGTGCGACGCACCTTGACGTCGTCGATGGCGGCGAGGTCTGGCTCCGGCCTGGCCACGATTGCCTCCAGCTCGTCGGGGTTGGAGACGCCGCTCCTGATCTCGCCCTTGCCGTTGGCGCCGCCCTTTACAGTCTGCACCCACTGCTCGTCGATGGCACGCAGGCGCAGCGAGATGCCGTGAGCACGCAGGCGGTGGTTGGGCGTGTCGAAATAAATCGAGCGCAGGACGCGTGTGACGGGCTTACCGATTGTCAGATCCGCCAGCGCCGGATGGGCGCCGAGGCGCTGCAGCTCCTCCGGCGTCAGCTCGATCTTCAGCTCAAGCTCCTTGCGCGAAACGCTACCCATCCCGCGGACCTTCTCGACTGGCAACGTGGGCCACCCGGCACCGCCACGGCGCCGGTCGCCCTGCCCGGCCGCCCCACCCGGACAGCATAGTCGGGAATGGGCGCGAAGAAAAAGGAGCGTGCACGTCCCCCCGGCCGCCACGTCTTCCCGGGCGCCGGCGAGGCCCATTGGATCAATGGGTTAGATGGTCTCTGGGCCCCTCTGGAGGTCTGACACCATGCCGCAACCGCCGTCGGAGCTGCGGGGTCGATCCGGAGGAGCTGACACTGTTTTGGTGCGGCTTCGGTGCAACGCGCGTCCCCGCCTTCGGTCGCGCCGCTGCATAATACTTGACTTAATGAGTAGAGAATTACTAGGGTCGCGTCCGTCCTTGCCGGACAGCCAGGTCGTCCCCAGCCAACCGAGAGGGCAGCTCACATCCGTTGTGGGCGCACGATAGGTTATGCTCGGGGGTTAGTATGAGTACAGTTCGCGTACCTGGTTCTTTGCGTTCCGTGATCGGCTCCGGCCATGTCCAAGCCAAGGCTGCGGCGCCCAAGACTGAAGGCAAGGCTGCGACGCTCGTGACCGCAGCGCTGCTGACGGCGGCAAGCCCGGTCGGCGTCGCGCTCGCGCAGGGCAATCTGCCGCCACTGAGCGTCGAGAGCAGCCAACCCAAGAAAAAGGCCAAGCCGGCGCCAGCCGCCAAATCGAATGCCGCCGCGCAGCCTGCGGCCGCGCCGAGCGCTCCGGTCAAGGGCGTCAATCCCTACGCTGATCCCAATGCGCCCTACAAGGTCGACACGTCGGCCTCCGGTAAGCTGACAGAACCGCTGGTCAATACGCCGCGCACGGTCACCGCGGTTCCAAAGGAGGTGATCGAGGACAAAGGCGCACGCGATCTACGCGACCTCGCCCGTTCGGTTCCAGGGCTGACTATTGGCTCGGCCGAAGGCGGAAACGCCTATGGAGCCTTCGCGATCCGTGGCTTCAAGGCCAACAACGATATCTTCGTCGACAACATCCGCAATCCAGGCAATCTCATCCCTGACGCATTTTTCATCGAGCAGGTGGAGATCTACAAGGGTCCGAGCGGCGGGATCGCCGGCCGCAACACAATCGGCGGCGCGGTCAATATCATATCCAAGCAACCGGATCTGACCTCGAACTTCTACGAGGTCACGACGACGGTCGGCACCGACAACATGTTCCGCACAACCATCGATGCCAACCAGATGCTGTCGCCGAATTTCGCGGTGCGGGCCAACATCATGTACGACCAGCACGATGTCGCCGGTCGCGATTTTGCCGACAGCGAGCGGTGGGGCGGGCTGATCTCGGCTACCGCGCGGCTCTCCGATTCCGTGAAAGTCACCGTCGACTACCTTCGGTATCGCAACGACGCCACGCCCGATTGGGGCGTGCCGGTTCGCAATGTCGACCACGTTCCTGTCACCGAGCTTGGCATCCCTCGCGACACATGGGTCGGCATGAGGGGGCTCGACTTCTTCAACGAGAGGGCAGACATCGTCACGGGAACCGTGGTTGCCAAATTGACCGATGGAGTGAAGTTGACCAACAGGTCGAGAGCTGGACAGAGCGAGGTCGATTATGTTGCCACGTCGATGGAAGGCTATCCGGACGTGCACCATCCGAACCGCGACCAGACCGCCAACATTTATGCCAATCAGACCGAGTTGAATTTCCGGTTCAACACCGGCACCTTCCATCACAATCTTGTTGCCGGGGTGGAGCTCACCCGCGAGACAATCAATAGGCTTGGCTACAACGCGTCCAACAAGTTCGACACGCCGCCGGTTGCACCGAACCCGGCGCGGCCTTTCCCTTTCGATCCATACGACCCAACTTTCACCGATGTCATCCTGGGAAAAGGCAAAGTTTACGACGCAACGATCAGCACGGCCGGGGCCTATCTGTCGGATACCATCCACCTTTCGAAACAGTGGATCGTCAATGCCGGCGTCCGGTTCGACAATTTCGAGCGCGATCAGGTCGGTGGGACGGGCGCTGCCGGAACCACGGATCCAGCGACCAACACCGGGAGCGTACAGGCCGATCTATTCAGCTTGCACGCCGGTATCGTCTACAAGCCCACTCCCATTTCGAGCTTCTATGTCGCTTACGCGACCTCGCAGAGCCCGATCGGCAGCGAGCTTGACTCGACCGGCGCCCAATACAACGGCCTCAGCCCCACTCTCGTGAACGTGCCGCCGCAAGAATCTCGCAGCATCGAGGTCGGCACCAAGTGGGAGCTGTTCAACAGGCGCTTGCTTGCGACGGCTGCACTGTTCCAGACAGAGGTCGACCACGCCCGAACGAATGACAACGTGACCGCGACGGACGATGCGAATGCCTTCAAGGGCAAGTACCGCGTCCGGGGCATAGAGTTGGGCGCTGCCGGCAACATCACCAAGGACTGGAGCGTGTATGGCGGGCTCGTTGTCCTCGACACCGAGGTGCTCAGGTCAAGCACTGCCCAGGACATCGGAAGAAGGCTGGCCAACATCCCGTTGACGCAGTTCTCGCTGTTGTCGCGGTACCAAGTGACCGACCGGTTGGCGATTGCCGGCGCTGCGACGTATGGAGGCGAGATTTATGGGGGCCATCTCGCGGCCAACGCCGCGAACAACCATACCGTCGACTGGTGGCGCTTCGACGCTTTCGCGGAGTACAAGCTCACCAGCAACGTCGACCTGAAGATCTCAGGGCTCAATCTTACGGACGAGCTCTATTACGACGCCATATACCAAGCGACCGACTCCTTCGCCTTCGTGGCGCCCGGCCGCGCCGCGTATCTTTCCGTCAGAGTGAAATACTAGATGTTTTCGGTCTAAGGTCCCCTGATCGAGAACACGGGCCTCCGGGCAGCTTTCCGCCCGGAGGCCCGCACTACTGGAGAGAGACGAGACGTGCTGCTTTGCATCCCCGAGGTCCTGACCAAGGAGCAGGTCGCGCACTGCCGGCAGACGATAGGCAAGGCCGAGTGGGTCGACGGGCGTGTCACCGCGGGCGCGCAGTCGGCCTCGGTCAAGAACAACCTACAGCTTCCCGAAGGGTCGCCGGCTGCAATTGAGCTGGGCGACATGGTGCTGGCGGCCCTGTCCCGCAGCCCGCTGTTCATCTCCGCCGCCATCCCGCTCAAGATCTTCCCGCCTCTCTTCAACCGCTACGGCGTCGGCCAGTCGTTCGGCACGCATGTGGATGGCGCCATCCGCGCCGTTCCCGGCACTCCGGTACGCATTCGCACCGATCTCTCCGTCACCCTGTTCCTGTCCGAGCCCGACGAGTACGACGGCGGCGAGCTGACGGTGGAGGACAGGTACGGGACGCAGGAGGTGAAGCTGTCGGCCGGCGACCTGGTGCTCTATCCGTCCACCAGCCTGCACCACGTGAAGCCGGTGACGCGCGGCACCCGCACGGCGTCCTTCTTCTGGCTCCAGAGCATGGTGCGCGACGACAACGCGCGCACCTTGCTGTTCGATTTGGACCAAACCATCCAGCAGCTGAGCGCGGAGCGGGGGATCGAGGACGCGGCGTGCGTGCGCCTGACGGGGATCTATCACAACCTGATCCGTTACTGGGCGGACGCGTGACCTCGGCCCGACCCAAATCGGCGCAGACCCATTGTCGCATTAAGACTGCCCTGACCAGTGATGTTATAGTGTAGCGTTTTGCGGGTGGATGCTCCTTGGCGCGCCGTAGCCATTCACGAGTCTGAGCCGCAGGAGGCGGGGAGATACCTGTGACCATGACCGAGAGAGAGACCGATAGGCCGTGGAGGCCCCTTCGCGGCGGCATGGCGCTGCGCCTGCTGCTGGCGACCTCAATCGCCGCGCCGCTGGCGCTGGGCGGTCCGGTGGGCGCACAGGCACCTGCAGCGCCCCAGGCCGGGACGGCGACCGATGCGACACCCGCCCCGGGAGCGCCGCCGCCGGTCTCCGTCGCGCCCGCGCCCTCCCCGGCCCCGCTCGCGGGGTCGCAGCCCGCCGTGATCGGCGCCGTGCATCTGCCCCGCGACCTCTCGCCGTGGTCGATGTTCGCCTCGGCCGACATCGTGGTGAAGACCGTGATGATCGGGCTCGCCTTC
>Ga0070696_100000810_pt1 | contig 20116 bp, 10 predicted proteins | sample KBSK1253metaG_FD_65474 | JGI IMG/M metagenome (GOLD analysis project Ga0070696, IMG submission 65474) | Corn, switchgrass and miscanthus rhizosphere microbial communities from Kellogg Biological Station, Michigan, USA - KBS K1-25-3 metaG | ecosystem: Host-associated > Plants > Roots >... | reverse complement strand
GACCGGGGTGACCGGCCTCGGTGCTCCTGCCTTGCAGCAGCGGACGGGCTTCGGCTACGTCGCCTTCGGCAAGGGGCCGCGCGAGGGCGAGTGCCTGGTATCGGTGCGCGGCACGTTCAAGACCAGTGCCTGCGACTGGATCACGAACGCCCGCATGGCGGGAGTTCGCGGGCCGAGCGGTTTTTCGGTGCACGCGGGTTTCTGGGCAGCGGCTCAATCGCTGTTGCCGCAGGTAAGGAACGAATTGCGTGTTCGTCGCGATATTTCCACCATCCACCTGGTCGGCCATAGTCTTGGCGGGGCGATCGCCACGCTGATGGCGGACAGCCTGGGCGACACCGGGTGCGGCCTCAAGCTCTACACCTTCGGCGCACCGCGATCCGGCGTGGAGCTGCACGCCGAGTACCTGACCGGCAAGCTCGGCGCCGGCAACATCCACCGCGCTTGGCACGACACCGACCCGGTGCCGATGCTGCCGATTTTCCCGTACAGCCATGTGCCTTGGCGGTCGCTGGCGCACGCCATGAAGGGGCCGGGCAAGCGGGTCAACGTGGACGCCCACCTGATGCCCGAATATATCCGCTCGGTGGGGGAATCCTCGTGGGCGTCGCTGCCGGTGCTGCAGCCGGAACTCGGCAGCCTGGAAAGCGCCGAGGCATGGCTGGCAGGGGCGGCGGACAACGGCGGCGCCGGCATCATGCTGTCGGCCACCGCGCTGCGGCTCATCCTGTCCGCTCTGGACTGGATCCTGAAACAACTGGGCAGCGCGGCGGGGCTGGCGCTGCTCGGCGGCGCCACCATCATCGACTGCCTCTCCCGGCTGCTCTACAGTGGCGCGCTGCAGTCGATCCGGCTGGCGGGCATGATCAGGAACCTGATGCTTGCCGCGATGCGGTTCATGGGGCGCGTCGTGAGCGCCGGCGTGAACATCACGGTGAGCTTCGTGCAGTACGTGCTGGGCCTGCTGTTCAGGTTCATCTCCACGGTGGCATTGCGCGCCGTGGAGGCGTTTACCGGTTAGCGGTCCGGGCAGGCTCCTGCCTGGCCGCAAGTCACCGAGCGAGCCGGCGCGTTGTCGCCGGCGATCCACCCAAGGCAGGAGATCCCCATGCCTCCAGCAGCCAGAATCACCGACATGCATGTCTGCCCGATGGTGACGGGCGTGGTGCCGCACGTGGGCGGCCCGATCCTGCCGCCAGGCGCTGTCACGGTGTTGATCGGTGGTTTGCCGGCCGCACGGGTCGGCGACATGGCCACCTGCGTGGGGCCGCCCGACGTCATCGCGATGGGCTCGTTCAAGGTGCTCATCAACAAGATGCCGGCGGCGCGCATGGGCGATTTGATGGCGCATGGCGGAAGCATCGTGCTGGGTTGTCCCAAGGTATTGATCAGTTGACTGGCGGGGCCGCCTGCTGCGGCGCCGGCCTCGACGGCAGGGAGGGTGGCAATGAGGAAGACGAATAGGCCGATGCCTCTCGCGAGTGACCTGCGGATGCCGGGGTGAGGCGGGCGTCGGCCGGCCGTACCGGGCACAGGCGCCATGCGACAGGTGTCGAACTTTGCGTGGCCGACATGTTGCGCCAGGCGGTCGAAGTGCATCAGGCCGGGCAGCTGGACGCGGCGGATGCGCTCTACCGCAAGGTGCTGCAGTTGCGGGCCGGGCAGCCCGATGCACTGCATTTCCTCGGTGTGCTGTGCCACCAGCGCGGACGCAGCGGCGAAGGCATCCGGCTGATCCGGATGGCCCTGCGGGCCACTCCGCTGCATGCCGATGCGCACAACAACCTCGGCAACATTCACAAGGAGGCCGGCGAACTTGCGGAAGCCGAGGCCTGCTATCGCCGCGCGATGGCGTGTCATGGACATCACCTCGATGCGTTGAGCAACCTGGCGCTGGTGCTGGAAGCGCAGCAGCGTTTCCAGGAAGCATCCAGGGCTTATGCCGAACTGGTTGATCAGGCACCGCAGCTCAGCCTTGCCCATTATCTGAAGGGCATGTACCTGCGCAGGCACGTGGACGAAATCGGGGATCTGGAGCAGGCGGTGGCCTGTTTCAGGAACGCGATCCGCTGCGACGACGGCAACGTGCGTGCTCTCGATGCGCTCGGAGTCACGCTGTACATGCTCGGCCGGCACGGCGAGGCGGTGGGAGCCTATCGCGACTGGCTCGATCGCGAGCCCGACAACCCCGTGCCGCGGCACATGCTCGCCGCCTGCGGCGGCGAAGTAGCGCCACCGCGGGCAGACGACGCTTATGTGCGCGATGTGTTCGACCGGTTTGCCGAAAGTTTCGACGAACAGTTGCTGAAAAACCTCGACTATCGCGCGCCGCAGGTCCTGGTCGATGCGCTCGGCGGCGTGCTCGGGGTGCCCGCGCACGCGCTGGATGTGCTCGATGCCGGCTGTGGCACCGGCTTGTGCGGCCCGCTGATAAGGGCGCATGCACGTCGCCTGGACGGAGTGGACTTGTCCGCCGGCATGCTTGAAAAGGCCCGCCTGCGCGGCGGCTACGACGAACTGGTAGTGGCCGAGTTGACCGCTTATCTGCAGAGCCGGCCGGAGGCCTGGGACATCGTGTTGTCCGCCGACACATTGGTCTACTTCGGCGACTTGGCAGAAGTGCTTGCCGCGGCTCACGCGGCGCTGCGAGCCGGCGGCTGGATGGCTTTCACGCTGGAGGCGCTCGACGATACTGCCGGCCGTTCCGAGCTGTCTTCCAGCGGCCGCTATCGACATGCGCGCGGCTATGTCGAGCAGATGCTGGGTGCGGCCGGTTTCGTGGAGGCGCGCATGGCTGCGTCCGCCCTGCGCAAGGAAGTGGGCAAGCCGGTGGCTGGCTGGGTGGTGCTGGCGCGCAAGGGCGGATTCGCCCATGGTCAGGCGTGAGAGGCATCGGACGGGCCGCGCCGGCGCGCGTCTTGAACGCGCACAGGCAAGAGACTTGCCGGCACCGGGGAAGCGTTGCGGCGACAGCGGGTGCGGCGTTTCGAAGGGCCTCCCGCACAAGCCACGAGTATGATAAACAGATGAGATTGCAAGAGCGCTTTCACCGGCTCGCTGGGGGAGATCGGATATGACGCACCAGATGACACTGAAGTCAGACCTCGGTGACAAGCTGCTGCCTGCGAGCCTGTCGGGCAGCGAGCAGCTCGGCAGGCTTTTTTCCTATCAGCTGAAACTGCTCAGCAAGGACGGCGAGATCAAGCTGCTCTCCCTGCTCGGCAGCTCGATGACGGTGACGTTCGAGGCGGACGGCTACCAGCGCCATTTCAACGGCATGGTCTCGGAAATTTCCCAGACCGGGTTCGAGAGCCACAAGGAAGAGCGCTACGCAGAATATGTAGTGACGCTGGTACCCAAGGCATGGCTGCTGCTGCACAAGGTGGATTGCCGCATCTACCTCAAGATGTCGGTGCCCGACATCGTCAAGACCGTGCTGTCCGAAATCGGCTATGGCGACGTCAAGCTGAGCCTCAGCGGGAACTACGCCGTACGGGAATACTGCGTGCAATATCGCGAGGATTACTTCAATTTCATCAGTCGCCTGATGGAGCAGGAAGGCATCTATTACTTCTTCCAGCATGCCGACGGCGTGCATACCATGGTGCTGGCGGACTCACTGGGAGCCCACGCCACCACGAAAGGTTATGCGGAACTGCCGTACCGGCCGCAGTCGGCGGGCAACCGCGCGGCTCTGGAAGTCTCGATCACCGACTTCTCGTCGGCGCGTTCGGTGCAGACGACCAAGTACTCGCTGACCGATTACGACCCGCTGAAGCCGAAGACCTCGCTGCTGGGGACCGAGGCAATCAGCAATGCCGACGACAACCATCCGGTGCCCGGCCTCGAGTCGTTCGATTTCCCCGGGGATCACGAGACCGGCGACGCCGGCAAGCACTACGCGCAGGTTCGCCTGGAGGCGATCAACGTGCCCCAGTCGCAGTGTTCGGGCTCGACCGATGCCCCCGGCCTGTTGACCGGCGCGCTGTTCAAGCTGACGAAATTCCCGCGCGGCGAGCTGAACCAGGAGTACCTGGTCACCGGCTCGACCGTGCATATCGAGAACGCCGCGCGCACGTCCGGGCAACAGGGTGGCGAATTGTTCCTGTGCAACTTTTCGGCGATCCGGAGCCGACAGCCGTTCCGCACCATGCCGACCGCGGTGAAGCCGATGATCGTGGGCCTGCAGACGGCCGTGGTGGCCGGCAGCGACACGGCCGAAGACATTTCGGTGGACAAGTACGGGCGCATCCAGGTGACGTTCCACTGGAACAAGCCGGACAAGAAGAACGCGCATATTTCCTGCCCGGTCCGGGTAGCCTCGTCGTGGGCCGGCAAGAACTGGGGTGCAGTGCACATCCCGCGGGTCGGCCAGGAAGTGGTGATCAGTTTCCTCGAAGGCGATCCGGACCGTCCGCTGGTCATCGGCAGCGTCTACAACGCCGACAACATGCCGCCGTACAGTCTGCCGGACAACAAGACGCAGAGCGGCATCAAGAGCCGCAGCCACGAGGGCGGCGCCGCGGCGGATTTCAACGAGATCCGTTTCGAAGACAAGAAAGGCAGCGAGGAGTTGTTCCTGCACGCACAGAAGGACATGCGCGAGGAAGTCGAGAACGACCACTTCGTGCAGATCGACCACGACGAAAAGATCACGATCAAGAATGACCAGACCGAAGAGGTCAAGCACGACCGTCAGATCAAGGTCGGCAACGACGACACGCTGGAAGTGACCCAGAACGGCACGACCAAGATCGGCCAGAAGTTCAAGCTCAGTGCCGGCACCGAGATCGAGCTGGTCACCGGCGCCTCCAGCATTGTCATGAAGAGCGACGGCAGCATCGAAATCAAGGGCGTCAACATCAAGGTCACCGGCTCCGTGTCGGTGAAGGTGGAAGGGCAGGCCGAGGTCGGGGTCAAGGCCGGCGCCACCATGGATATCGGGGCGGGGGCCTCCCTGAAGATGCACTCCGACGCGATGCTGGAAGTGGCGGGTGGTGCGATGGCGACCGTCAAGGGGCCGATGCTGACGCTGAAGGGCGACGGCATGGCACAGTTGTCCGGCGGCGTGATCATGATCGGTTGATCGGGCAGGGAGAAACATATATGTCGGCAGTCACGCAAGCGTCCATCCAGATGGAGTTGTCCGAGCCCGCTCGTGCCCTGTTGCAGCCAGGCATGACCGCACCGGTTGCCGTGCAGGCCCTGATCAGTGCGGGTCAGGTGCAGGATGCGTTGAAGCTGCTGGCCAGGTTGCTGCCGAAGCGCTATGCGGTGGCGTGGCTATGCCAGGTGGCACGTGACCAGACGCTTGACCCCGAGGACAAGGCGGGCGCATCGCTGGCCGAGAAGTGGGTGCGCGAACCGAGCGAGAGCAACCGCCGCGCGGCTTTCGAATACGCCAATGCCGGTGGCTACAAATCCGCCGGCGCCTGGGTGGCCGCGGCGGCGGGCTGGTCCGGCGGCAGCCTGGCACCGGCCACGCAGGCGACTCCGGTGCCACCTGCGGATCACCTGACCGCGTATGCGGTGGTGGCCGGGATCAACATGCTGGCCGCGCTGGTGATCGAGAAGTTCGAGGCCCGCCGCGTCGGCTTCATCGCACCGGCGATGAACCTGCTCAATGCCGGCGCGGATGCTGCGGGCGGAGGAGCCTGAGGATTGTCCCGTCCGCGTACCCGCCGGCTTGCCCGCTGCGCGGATGGGCGATAGGATGGCGAGCGATGGTTTCGTCGCGCCAGATTGACTCATCAGTCATTCTGTCGCGAGGCTCCCTGCCTCTCCCGAATTGATGACCTGCGCAGCCTTGTTGCGCGTTGACGGTCGTCAGCGACGGGAGCCCGGAGCCATGGATGCCGGGGGATGCACTGTGGTGGATGCGGAAATCGTCCGCGCGTTCGGTCGACTCCGGGGCAATGCATGTAGCTCGCGAACGATCAGCCAGACTGGCTTTCCACGTACCCCAGGTGCTGATTCATCGCACGAGTACGGGCGATTGATTCATCGCTGTCCTGGTTGATTGACAGTTGCAGGGGAAATACAAGCGTGCCGATGTCGCAGACCCTGATTCTTGCCGTTGCTGGTCGTCAGGCTGCCCAATTCGGCAGCCGCAGCAGCAGGACCTTCGAGGCCGCAGGCGGCAGCATCGGCCGCTCCGAGGATTGTGACTGGGTGCTCAGCGCTTCCGGTGTCTCGCGTGTCCACGCGATGATCCGTTACCTCAACGGCATGTACTTCATCGAGGACCGCAGCACTAACGGCATGCTGCTGAACAATGCGCCGCTGATCAAGGGCGATCCTTCAGCCTTGAAGGACGGCGACCGGTTGCTGATCGATACGTTCGAGATAGAGGTGCGGCTGCAAGATGCCGCAGCCGCATCGGCCGCGCCCGGTGCTCCGGATCCGCTGTCCGTGGCGGCGCCTGCGCCGGCGCTGCTGGATCCGTTGGACTTCGGCTTGCCGGATCCCGCACTGCGCGCGCCTGCCTACCCGCCGCCGGTCGCGGCGATCCCGCTGGACGCGGAGCTGATTCCGGGGGCGATCGGCGCGACTGCCGCTGACGAGCTCGATCCGCTGAGCTTCCTCGGTCCGAGTGGCGCTTCGTCCGGCCTGCTATCCGGAGCGACTACCGGCAATGCCAGTTCGAGCTGGAACCACTCGGCCAGCACGGAGGACTTCTTCCACCCGCCCATGACGACCGGGCAACGGCAAGCCAGCGTGAATGCGCTGCCGGAAAACTGGGACCTGACGATGGGCGACTTTTCGTCGCCGTCCAGTCCATCACCCGCTCCGGCAGCCCCACCATCGGCTGCCGCGATGCATCCGCCCTATATGCCGCCGGCGACTTCGTTCGCCGAGACGACCGGCCCGGCGGCGTTGCCCGCGGACGTCGATCAGATCTTCCGGGTGGTGGTCGACGGCGTGATGGACGTGCTGCGTGCCCGTGCCGAGATCAAGAACACGTTCCGTTTGCCGGTCACGATCATCCAGCGCTCCGAGAACAATCCACTGAAATTTGCGCCGAACCCGGACGAGGCGCTGGCGAAGATCATGGCGCCGTCGAACGGCGCATTCATGTCGGGCACGGCGGCATTCGAGGACGCCTTCGACGATATCCGCTGCCACCAGATGGCGATGCTGGCCGGCGTGCGCGCGGCGTTCGAATCGTTGCTGACACATTTCAATCCGGACCGCTTCGAGCAGGAAACCGACGGCGCCAAGCGTTCGGCGTTTGCCGGCAAGGGCAAGTACTGGGACAAGTACCGCGAGCACTTCGAAGGGCTGTCGCGAGATCCGGATGAATGCTTCCGCCGGCTGTTCGGCGACGAATTCGCACGGGCCTACGAGGAGCAGTTGTCACGTCTCAAGTCGGCGCGGAGAATGCAGAAGTCACATCGCTAGGGGCGCACGTGGCGCCGCAGCCGCGGGCTAGGGAACGGATCCAGGGGACGTGTCGACGGCCATGCCGCCGGCACCGGAATACCCGGCAGCGCTGCCGGGGGAATCTCACAGGGGCAGGCGCGACGCATGACGGACAACAACAAAGTCGTCTGGAGCGAGGGACTCTTCCTTCGGCCCCAGCACCTGCAGCAGCAGGAGCGTTACCTCGAACGTTTCGTGGAACTGCGTGCCGGCAGCCTGCGGCCCTACACCTGGGGCTTCTCCGAACTGGAACTGGAGACCGACCTGCTGGCAATCGGCAAGCTGGGCATCAAGCGTGCGCGGGGCGTGTTCCCCGACGGCACGCCGTTCTCGATGCCTGGCGACGATCCGCTGCCGCTGGCTCTGGAGGTCGACGGCAACTGGCGCGACCAGACCGTTTTCCTCACCCTGCCGCTGCGCTCGCCGGCGCAGCCGGACAGTGGCCGGCCCGAGGCGTCGGCTGACAAATTGTTCCGTTTCCGCGTGCGCGAAGTCGAGGTGCGTGACGCTTCCGGCAGCGTTGATGGCTTGACCGCACTGGAAGTGGGTGGCCTCAACAGCCGCCTGCTGCCGCAGTCGCAGCCGCTGGAGGGCCTGGCGCAGATCCCGTTGGCGCGCATCGTCGAGTGCCGCTCCGACCGGCGCGTGATCCTCGAGGACGCCTTCATGCCGACGGCGCTCAGCTGCCATGCGGTGCCGCGTCTGACCACCTTCCTCACCGAGCTGCTCGGCCTGCTGCACCAGCGCGGCGAGGCGCTGGCCAGCCGAGTCGCGGTGACCGATCGCGGCGGCGCGGCGGAAATCGCCGACTTCCTGTTGCTGCAGGTAGTGAACCGCTACCAGCCGCTGATCGCCCACCTGGCCGCGGCGCCGATCCTGCACCCGGAGGACTTCTACCGGGTGCTCACGGAGATGGCCGGCGAACTGTCCACGTTCACCGTGCCCGGCAAGCGGCCGCCAGCGTTTCCGCCGTACCGGCACGAGGCGCTGTACGAAAGCTTCGAACCGCTGATCGTCGCGTTGCGCAACAGCCTCAGCGCAGTGATGGAGCAGACCGCCACCCCGATCCCGCTGCAGCAGCGCAAGTTCGGCGTGTGGGTGGCGGTGGTGCCTGACCTCAGCCTGATCGACACCGCCGCGTTCGTGCTGGCGGCCAAGGCCGACCTGAAATCCGAGGACCTGCGCCGGCAGTTGCCCGCGCAGTCGAAGATCGGTCCGGTCGAGAAAATCCGCGATCTGGTGAACCTGCAGCTGCCCGGCATTCCGGTGACGCCGATGCCGGTGGCGCCGCGGCAGATCCCGTACAACTCCGGCTACCTGTATTTCGAGTTCGACAAGAATTCGCCGATGTGGCGGGCCCTGAAGACGTCGGGCGGCATTGCCTTCCATTTCGGTGGCGAGTTCGCCGGCCTCGACCTGCAACTGTGGGCAATCAGAGGTTGAGCGCATGAGCAGCAACGGCCCCCATGACGACGACCCCCTGCGCGATGCCACGGTAGTCCGTCCGCGCGGTGCACCGACGCCTCTCGCGCCCGCACCTGCTCCGGCGGCCCCAGCGCCTGCCGCATGGCCGGGCGCGGCGCCGGCGAGAGGGCCTGCGCCGCGCGCCGAGGCGGTACCGCCGGCAGCAATCAGCGATTTTCTCGGTGGCGGACTGAACGCGCTGGTGCAGGCGGCGAGTCCGCTGCTGCTGCTGGCGGTGCAATTGCGCAACAGCGTGTCGCAGCCCGATGCCACCCACTTGCGCGAGCAGGTGATTGCGCAGGTGCGCCAGTTCGAGAGCAACGCCCAAGCCGCCGGCATCGCCACGCAGACGATCACCGCGGCGCGCTATGTGCTGTGCACGATGATCGACGAATCGGTGATGAACACGCCGTGGGGCGGGCAGAGCGGCTGGGCGGCGAAGACCCTGCTGGTGGTATTCCATGGCGAGTCGTACGGCGGCGAGAAGTTCTTCGTCATTCTCGACCGGTTGTGCGCCGACTTTGCGCGGCATATCGACCTGATCGAGCTGATGTACATCTGCCTCACGCTCGGCTTCGGCGGGCGCTACCAGATCGAGGCTGACGGCCGTGCCAAGCTGGCCGACATCCAGGAAGAACTGTACCGGCGCATCAAGTCGCAGCGGCCGCCGGCGGCGGAGGAACTGGCACCGCACTGGAAGGGCATCGAAGACCGGCGCAACCCGCTGGTGCGCTACGTGCCGCTGTGGGTGATCGTGGCCGCCGGCGCCTGCCTGCTGCTCGGCGCTTTCCTGTATTTCTATACGCGGCTGAATGAGTTGTCGTCGCCGGTCAGCGCGCAGGTCGCGCAGATCGGCCTGCGCGGTGCGGTGCCGCCGGGCGACGGGCCGAAACCCGCGCCCGCCGTTGCCCGCAAGAGCCTGAAGCAGCTGTTGGCGCCGCAGGAGCAGGCCGGCGCGCTGACCGTCGACGAAAAGCCGGACGGTTCCGCGCTGGTGCGGCTCAACGCAGCCGCGATGTTCGCCTCGGGCGGCACCGAGGTCGCCCCGAAACAAGTGCCGATGCTGCATGCGATCACCGCGGCGCTGAACCAGGTGTCGGGGCGGGTGGTCGTGGTCGGCCATACCGACGACCAGCCGGTGCGCTCGCTGCGCTTCAAGGACAACTACGCGCTGTCGGCCGAACGCGCGCGTGCGGTGCTGAAGATCCTGGCCGACGGCATCGACAACGCCGGGCGGCTGGAATCCAGCGGCGCCGGCTCGTCGCAGCCGATCGCCTTGCCGCCCGACCTGCCGGCTAACCGCGCGCGCAACCGTCGCGTCGAAATCCTATACAGCCCGGAGGACTGAACACCGTGGGCAAGCTTCTTGCGCTGTTCAAATCCCGCCTGTTCATCACCCTCGTCGGCTTGTTGCTGCTGTCGCTGCTGATCTGGTTCGGCGGCCCCTATCTCGGCATCGGCGAATCGCAGCCGTTGGCCAGCCCGGTGGTGCGGTTGCTGGTGATTATCGTGATCGTGGTGGTCTGGGCGGTGTGGCTGCAGGTCCAGCAGATGCGCGTGCGCGGCAAGGCCAAGCAGATGGCCAGCGACCTGAGTGATCAGGGCGCGCCGGCCGGCGGCGAGCGCGCCGACCGTTCCGCCAACGAGCGTGCGCAACTGCAGGGCCGTTTCCAGGAAGCGGTCGATACCCTGCGCAAGAACCGCAATAGCGGCACCAACCTGTACGCGTTGCCGTGGTACGTGGTGATCGGTCCGCCTGGCTCCGGCAAGAGCACGCTGCTGCAGAACTCGGGCCTCAATTTCCCGTTGTCGAACAAGTTCGGCAAGGAAGCGATCCGCGGCGTCGGCGGCACCCGCAACTGCGACTGGTGGTTCACCGACGAAGCGGTGTTCCTCGACACCGCCGGCCGCTACACCACGCAGGACTCCGACCGCGGCGCCGACGCCTCGGCATGGGAGGAGTTCCTCGGCCTGCTGCGCAAGTACCGCAAGCGCCGGCCGATCAATGGCGTGATCGTGGCGATGAGCCTGTCCGACCTGCTTACGCTGGACGCCAACGGTCGCCAGCAGCACATCCTGGCGGTGCGCCAGCGGCTGGACGAGCTGGCCAAGCACTTGCGCATCAGCGTGCCTGCCTACCTGGTTTTCACCAAGTGCGATCTGGTCGCCGGTTTCACCGAGTTCTTCGACGACCTCAACCCGGAGCTGCGCAGTCAGGTATGGGGCGTGTCGTTCCCGGTCGGCAAGACCATGGACGGTACTGCCGCCAAGCAGTTCCTCGACGAATTCAATCTGCTGCTGGACCGGCTCAACACGCGCATCCTCGACCGTCTGCACCGCGAGCGCGATCGCACCCGGCGCGCGGCGATCCTCTCATTCCCGCAGCAGCTGGGCGCCTTGCGCGAGATCACCCGCCAATTTGTCGAAGGCGTGTTCACCGGCCATCAGTACGATGCGCCACTGCTGTTGCGCGGCGCGTATTTCACTTCGGGCACGCAGGAAGGCACGCCGATCGACCGCATGATGGGCGCCGTGGCGCGCACCTTCGGCCTGGACGCCTCGCGCCTGCACGTGCCTGGCGCACAGAGCCGCACGTTCTTCGTCGAACGTCTGCTCAGGGACGTGCTGTTCAAGGAGTCGGGTTTCGCTGGCACCGATCCGAAGCTGGAGCGCCAGAAGGTTCTGCTGCAGGCGGCGTCCTACATCGGTGTGCTGCTGGTATGCGCGCTGCTGGTGTTCGGGCTGGCCAGCAGCTACCGGCGCAATGGGAATTACCTGGCGCAGGTGCAGACGGCGCTGCAGAAATACCCGGCACAGAGCGACCTGTCGCTGGCGCCGAGCCAGCAGGCGTACTTTGCGATGGTGCTCGAACGGCTGGAGTCGCTGTCCGGCGTGGTGGACGTCGCCGACCAGTACAAGGGTGACGTGCCGCTGTCGATGCGCTTCGGGCTCTACCAGGGCAATGCCGTGGGCGACGAGGTGCGCGACGCGTACTTCCGCGAGTTGAACGGCCTGCTGCTGCCGGGCGTAGCCTCGCAGTTCCGTGCCGGCCTGGCGGCGAACGCCACCGACCCGCAGACGCTGTACTACTACCTGAAGGGTTATCTGATGCTGGGTCAGCCCAAGCATCTCGATCGCGACCAGATCGTGGCCCTGGCCGGCGTCGAGTGGCGTCGCCTGTTCCCGAATGACCCGGTGCTGCAGAAGGCGCTGGGCAAGCACTTCGAGGCGTTGGTCGGGCACGAGGGGAGGGTGCGCGCGCTGAGCCTGGACGACAACCTGGTCGAGCAGGCACGCAATACCCTGCGCACGGCCGACCTGGCCTCGCTGATCTACGGCAACATCAAGCTCACCGCGGACAACGGCGCCTACCCGCCGTTGCGGCTGGACAAGGAGCTTGGCCTGCTCGGCAACGTGTACCGGCGCAAGAGCGGCGCGGCGCTGTCCGATCCGCTGCCGGCGCTGTTCACCCAGCCGGTGTTCAAGGACGAGGTCGACAAGGGCATTGAGCAGGCGGTGACGCAGTTCGCTGCGGACGACTGGGTGTTCGGCGCCAGCACGATCGATTCGCTGCAGAAGGCCCACCTGGCGCGGCAGGTGCTGGCGCTGTACGAGCAGGATTACATCAAGGCGTGGGACGGCATCCTGGCCGACCTGGAGCTGCAGCCGATCGGCAACATCCAGGATGCCAGCACGATCGCGGCCAAGCTGGCCGGGCCCAATTCGCCGATGAAGCTGCTGCTGAAGGTGGTGCGCGACAACACCAACGATCTGATGCGCGCGCCGCCTGCCGATGCCGCGGACAAGGCCGAGGACGTGGCCAAGAAGCTGGCGCAGAAGAAGGCCACGCAGACCGCGCTGGCGCGCGCGTTGGCCCAGGCCGGAGCAGGTGCCGGTGCATCGGGCGGGGAGGCGGCGGCCGAGAAGCCGGGGCAGGCGATCAGCGACCACTTCGAGCAGATCAACAAGCTCAGCGACGGCGCCCCGGGCGCGGCGCCGATCGACCAGACCCTGAAGACGCTCGACGACCTCAGCAAGACCCTGCTGACCATGGGCGACTTCAGCAACGCCGCCGGGCAGCCGAATCCGCAGCTGCTGATGGCGCAGCAGGCGGCCGCACAGTTGCCGGCGCCGGCTGCCGGCTGGTTCGCCGCGCTGACCGGCAAGAGCCAGGCGCTGGTGGCCAGCGGCACCAAGGGTGCGCTGGATGATCAATACCAGCAGGTGGTCGCGAAGGACTGCGCGGATTACACCCGTGGCCGCTATCCGTTCTCGCCATCCAGCAACAATGACATCCCGTTGCAGAATTTCGGCGAGATGTTCGGCTACGGTGGTCGCTTCGACAGCTTCTACAACCAGACGGTCGGCAAGCTGGTCGATGCGAGCGGCCGCAACTGGCAATGGAAGACCGGGCCCGGTGCGGTCAGCGGTTCGGCCGGCATGCTGGCGCAACTGCAGGGCGCCGATCGGATCAAGCAGATGTTCTTCCGCAACGGCAACATGCCCGAGGTCGATTTCACCCTGCTCACGCCGGTGCTCGACGCCGGCATCGGCAAGCTGGTGATCGAGGTCGATGGCCAGAAATACGAGTACCAGCCGGGCGGCGCCACCAACGTCGGCATGAAGTGGCCGGGGCCGACGCCGGGCCGCGTTTCGATCTCCGCCTACGATCCGGCCGGCACGCTGCTGACGACATTCGATTATCACGGCGACTGGGCGTTCTTCCGCGCATTGCAGGCGGCGAATCTGCAGAAGCAGTCCGACTTGCGCTTCGTGGCCAGCTTCAATTTCGGCGGCCACGTGGCGAAGGTGACGATCCAGGCCAACAATCTGAAGAACCCGTTCCTGAGCAACGCCTTGTCCAGTTTCCGGTGCGGGGGATAAACGCATGCCGAATCCCGCCGCCGGCTTTTTCGGAAAGCTGCCCAGTGCCGGGGATTTCGTGCAGCGGCGCCTGCCGTCGGGTTTCGTCGATGTGTGGGATCGCCACTTCGAGAGTGCGGTGGCGGAGAGCCGCAACACGCTTGGCAACGATTGGCACGAGGCCTACCACGTCAGCCCGGTGTGGCGTTTCCTGCTCGCTGCCGGAGTCTGCGGCGAGTCGGCCTGGGCCGGCATCATGGGGCCGGGCGTAGACCGGGTGGGGCGCTGCTTCCCGATGGTCATTGCTGCTCCCGTCGCCGCCGATCTCGGGTCCTGCACCCGGGCGCTGACCGAGGGCGGCGACTGGTTCGATGCGGTCGAGCAGGTGCATGCTGCCGCCCAGCTCGACGCCACGATCAGCGTGGACATGTTCGACGAACAGGTTGCCGCGCTAGCCGGACCGCTCGACGTGCCGCCGTCGGCGGCCCCGGAATTTCTTCGCGGCGTCGACTGGAACGCGGCGAGCCACTGGCGCCTGCCGCTGCCGACCGGCGCCGCTGTCGCCTCGTTCCTTGGCGCCTTGTGGGCGCGCCTGGCTACCGCGTCGGGTCACTGGTGTCTATGGTGGACGGCCGGTGGCGAACGGGTGCCGGCGAGTGTGCTGGTCACCAACGGCTTGCCGCAACCGACGGCGTATGCGGGGTTTCTCGATGCCAGCCATGGCGTCGCGCCGTGGCAGTCGCTGGGGATGTTCGAAGGTGTCACGCCGCGCCGGCATGCGATGCCGGAAGCGGCCACCAGCCTGATCGACGTGGCCGTATCGCCACCGTCGTTGGCGCCGGCGCCGACTGCGCCGTCTGCAGCATGGCTGCCGGACGACCTCGAACTGCTGTCCGACCTTGGCGTGGTATCGGAGGCGTCGACGCTGGCGGCGCCGGTCGCGCATGCCGCCGTGGGCGTGGTGGCGGAGGCGCCTGCTGCCGACGTGGCGGTGTTGCACCGGCCGGATGTTGCGTTGACCCTGGTGGCGGCCGAGGCGGGCCATCCCGACCGGCGGCAGCAGGCCGTTGCAGCCGTGTCCGCGATTGCCCGCGCCCTGCCCGGTGCCGAGCCGGCCGCCGGCATGCAGGCGTTGCGCACGCGGGTCATGGCGCTGAGCCCGCAGTTGCGGCAGGCCAGCGAAGACCTGATCGACCCGGTACTGGAAGACTGCGCGGTGATCGCCGCGCAGGTCGCCGGCGGCCGCGCGGGTCTGCTGCGGATCGGCACCGCGGCAGCCTGGCACTGGCGGCATGGGCGACTGCAGCCATTGTTTGCGAATGGCGCGGCGCCGACGCAGGGCGGCGATGGCGATTTCGACGACCTGCTGTTCAGCCGGGCACCACTGGCCGCGCCTGGACTCGGTGCGACGGCGCAGCCGACCTGCGGTGAGGTGCTCTGTGCCGTCGAGGCCGGTGACCGCCTGCTGCTGATGGCCACCCAGCCGCTGTTGCAGCTTCCGCCGGACGTCATCGCACGTGGCCTTGCGATGCCGTCCTGCGGCGATGCACGCCTGCACATTGCCACTGCTGCAGGTCTGGGCACGGATGCGGCCCGGTGGCCGCTGGCGATCATCGAGATTGACGCATGACGACTCGATACGTTTCGGCTGGGCGTACGGTGACCGGGAAGGTCCGCAAGCACAATGAGGACGCGATCCTGGTGCGCGATGAAGTCGGCCTGTGGGTTGTCGCCGACGGCCTGGGCGGTCATTCGGCCGGTGACTATGCCAGCACCATGATCGTCGAGCGTCTGGGCGCGTTGCCCCGGCCAGGCAGCGCCGTCGACTTCATCGAGACGATCGAGGACACCCTGGTTCAGATCAACGCCGATCTGCTGCAGACCGCGGCCACGCGCGGCGTCGATCTGATCGGCTCGACCGTGGTGGTGCTGGTGTCCGATGCCGATTTCATGCTGTGCGGCTGGGTCGGCGACAGCCGCGCGTATTGCTTCGAGGACGGCCGGCTGCGCCAGATCACGCGCGATCACGTGCATGGCAACGACGACGATGTCACCCATTTCGGCGCCACGCCGGCGCCGCCACAAGCCGGCTCCGGCGTGCTCACACGCGCGGTCGGCGCCGAAGAGAGCCTGTTCGTGGACTGGGTCGTCGCCGGCAACCGGCCGGGCACGGCGTTCGTGCTTTGTTCCGATGGCATCAACAAGGAAATGTCGGATGCCGAACTCGACGACGAATGTCGCCGCAACCCGCAGCCGCAGGATCTCGTGGCCAGCCTGTTCGACCTGGCGATGAGCCGCGCCGGGCGCGACAACATTTCTGCCGTCGTCGTACGTATCCAAGAATGATGAAAAGTCCCCAGTCATGAATTCCATAGCCGAACTGGTTTCCGCCTACCAGGCCGACAAGCTCAAGCTCCCCGCCGTGTTCGATGCGCTGGGTGCGCGTGGCGCACTGCCCGAGGCCGGGTACCACGCCGAACGCGAATGGCTCGAGCAGCAGCGCGATGCGGGCGGGCTCGACCCGGTGATCGCCAAGGCGCTGCTGGCCAAGCTGGCCGCGGTGCAGACGCCGCTGGTACCGGCGGCGCCCGACGACGACGTCACCATGATCAAGCCGGCCACCCAGCGGCCGGTCGCGCCGCCGTTTGCGCCGGCCGATACCGGCGACGACGAGGCCACCCGGGTGCAGCCGACTTCGCGGCCTGCCGCACTCCCGGCGGCGGGCATGGACGATGCCACCGTGGTCAAGCCGACTTCGCGTCCGGTGCAGCCGCCCGTTGTGGACGAGGCCACGATCGTCAAGCCCGCCTCGGGCACGCCGCGGCCGCCGGTCGAGGGGCATACCATCGGTGCCACCGGCACGCAGGGCACCCAGCAGGGCAGGACCGGCACCAGTTCCAGCATGAACAGTTCCAGCTGGAGCCACATCGCCGACGCGGAAGCCAGTGATTTCGTCACGGTCGGCTCGCTGCTCAAGGGTCGCTTTCATCTCGAGCGGGAGATCGGCCGCGGCGGCATGGGTGTGGTGTTCAAGGCACGCGACGAGCGCAAGGTCGAGGCGCGCGACCGTGACCCCTATGTCGCGGTAAAGGTGTTGAACGACGAATTCCGCCGTCACCCTGATTCGCTGATCTCGCTGCAACGCGAGTCGCGCCGCTCGCAGCAGCTGGCGCACGACAACATCGTGCGCGTCTACGATTTCGACAAGGACCGCACCATCGTCTTCATGACGATGGAATACGTCGACGGTTCGGACCTCAAGCAGCTGATCCGCGAGCGCGCCTACAACGGCATGCCGCTGGCGCAGGCGCGACCGCTGATCGAGGGCATGGCACGTGCGCTGAGCCGCGCGCATGCCGCCGGCGTGGTGCACTCGGACTTCAAACCAGCCAACGTCATGGTGACCCGTGACGGCGTGCCGAAGGTGTTCGATTTCGGCATCGCCCGCGCCGGCAAGCACATGGGCGACGCGGTGGGCGAGCAGACCGTGTTCGATGCCGGCACCCTGGGCGCGCTGACCCCGGCCTACGCCAGTCTGGAGATGATCCGGGGCGAGGATCCGGTGCCCAGCGACGACGTCTATGCGCTGGGTTGCGTGGCGTTCGAGTTGCTGACCGGCAAGCACCCGTACGACAAGGCCAGTGCCGAAGTGGCCATGAAGGAGGGCCGCAAGCCGCCGCTGGTGAAGGGCCTGACCAAGCACCAGTACAAGGCGTTGTGTGCCAGCGTCGCCTTCACCAAGGCGCAGCGCCTGAAGAGCGCCAGCGAACTGGTCGAGGGCTTGCGCGAAGTCAGCCTGCGCGAGCGGGCCATGCCGTATTTCATGTATGGCGTGCCGGCAGCCCTGGTGATCGCCGGCGGCGTCTGGGCGTGGACCAGCTACCAGCACAGTCACCATGTGGCCGAAGTGATCGCGCGGTTCACGCTGACGCGGCCGGATCACTACGCCAACGAGAACCAGGCGCTGCAGGCGCTGGACACGCTGGGCGACGACGACCGCAAGCGCATCATCGTCGACCAGGGCGAGCTGATCCAGAACTACCTGCTGCGCCGGATCGACACCTACTGGAACCCCGCCAAGGACCGCTACGACTACGCAGGGGCGCAACGGGTGTTCAAGCTGCGCGACGATCTGAAGCTGTACTCGCCGGCGCTGGACATCAAGCGCAGCAGCGTGGATGACCAGAAGAACGATCTGCTCAATTCGCTGGATACCCAGCTCACCCGGCAGATCGACGCGAACGCCATTTTCGAGAACCAGCCGGACAACGTCGTTCCCACGCTGGCGCACATCCGCGCGATCGATCCGAACAGCAGCCTGCTGAAGAACGCCGAGCTGGAGCTCAAGTACGACACAGCCATCGGCAAATCGCTGGAAGCCGGGCACGTCGACGAAGCGGCCGTCCAACTCAAGTTGGCAAGCAGCCTGTTCCCGGATTCCGCCCGCCTGAAGCAGCGCGGCGCGCAACTGGACGAAATGGGCAAGGCACTGGCGGCGCAACGGCTGCAGGAACAGCGGGCGCAGCAGCTGCAGCAGCAGCGCGAGCAGAGCCTGCAGGTCCTGATCGGCCTGCTCGACAAGGCGAGCAACGCCGATGACTGGCGCACGCAGGCGGCAACGGCATATCACGATGCGGCGGACCTGCTCGGCGACGATCCGCGGCTGGCGGCGCAGGCCACCCGCTTGAAGCAGGCGCTGGCGGCGCAGGCGGCGGAGAAGCGGGGTGCGGGCGATCTGGCCGGCGCGATCGGCATCGCCGGTTTCGGCATCGACCTGTTTCCCGGCGACGCGGCACTTTCGGCAACGCGCCAGAGCTTGCTGGAGCAGCAGAACCAGCTGGCGCAGAAGGCGGCTACCGAGGCACAGCGCAATGCGCTGGCCAAGGGTCGGGTTACCGACCTGCTGGCCAATCCGCTTGGCACCGTGGTCTGGCTGCAGGACGTCAAGAGCGCGTTGAACAATGCGCGCAGCCAGATCGGCGCCGATTCACCGGGCTACGCCGAAGTGCGTGGTCAGGTCGACGCCGGCCTGATCAAGCTGGCGCGCGAGCGGATCGCCGCGGGCGACCTCGATGCCGCCGAGCGCATCGGCCAGGCCGGCCAGCAACTTGATCCGGCCGAAGCCGGTCATGCGAAAGTCCTGGCCGACGTGGCGAGCGCGCGCAACGCCGCCCGGCAGAAGAATCTGCAGCAACAGGCACAGGCCCTCGCCGATGCGCGCACGACGCTGGCCGGGTTGGGCGCAAAACCGACGCTGACGCCCGACTGGCAACATTCGGTGGCGGCGGCGATGGACACGCTGCGCGCCGACACGTCGCCCGAGACCAGGCGCGTGGTCGACGCGCTGGGCGCCGCCATCGCGAACGAGGCGGCGCGGCTCGCCGACCCGCAGCATCTGCCGCAGGCCAGGTTCGCGGTAGATTTCGGTCTCAAGTACGTGCCGAAGTCGACGCAACTGATTGCGCAGGCTGCCGCCCTGGATGCACTTCAGCAGCAGCTGCAGGCCAGAGCGGCGCAGGAAAGCGCCGATGCCGAGGTGAAGTCGCGCATCGAGTCGATGAAGAGCGCGGTGGCCGCCGGCGACGTCAGCAAGGCCAGCCAGTCGCTGGCTCGGATCAAGACGTTGCAGCCCGACAACCCGTTCCTCAAGACCGAGGGACCGAAACTGCTGGCTGACGCCTACCTGGCTCAGGCCGAGGACTTGTTCGAGAAAGGCCGTTACCAGCGGGCGGCGGACGTGCTTGGGCAGGGCCTCGGCACGCTTGGCGGCAATCCGGAACTCCGCGCGGCGAAGACGCGCTACGACGTGGTCGCCGCGATCATGGCCGCAGGCAAGCAGCCGCTGGCCAGCGCGGACTATGCACAGTTGAAGAAGCAGCTCGACGGCATTCGCAGGACCGACGCCACGGAACTTGGCAAGCTGGAAGCGAGCATGAAGATGCGGGGCCAGCTGAGTGCCAAGTCACTGGCCGAGCAACTCGACAAGCTCAAGCCCAGCAGCACCGCGTCGGCGGAGCCGGCGGTCGAGGCGCCGCCGGCTACTCCTGTCGTCGAGACGCCTGCCGTCGCGCCGGGCCGGTTGCCCACGGCCACTGCCACCGGCAAGCCGGGTACGGCGCCGGCCACCCGGCCGCCGTCCGCTGCCGGGCCGTCGGGTCCTGGCGGTCCCGACGCATGCGCCAACCCCGCGCTGGTCGGCAAGGGCAAGTTCTGTTCCGACACCATCGCCGGCTCGCGTGGGCCGCTGCTGGTGGTGGTCCCCGGGAGCGGCGGCGGCAAGGCCTATGCCATGTCGCGCGCGGAAATATCCATCAACGAGTTCAACCAGTTCTGCCGCGCGACCGGCAAGTGCGCCGCCATCTCGGTG
>Ga0070696_100000809_pt1 | contig 20123 bp, 16 predicted proteins | sample KBSK1253metaG_FD_65474 | JGI IMG/M metagenome (GOLD analysis project Ga0070696, IMG submission 65474) | Corn, switchgrass and miscanthus rhizosphere microbial communities from Kellogg Biological Station, Michigan, USA - KBS K1-25-3 metaG | ecosystem: Host-associated > Plants > Roots >... | reverse complement strand
CCATCGTGCACCCCTTCGTCACCGCCCATCCGCTGGCCTCCCCTCCTGACCTTGCATCGAGCGGTGCGCCCGTGCGAGCGTATACCCCGGCCGTGGCCAACGAGGATTCCGCGTCGAGCCTGGAGCTGAGCAGTACGCCGGTGTTGCCCGGCCGCGAAAGCGCTCCGGCGGAGCGCGTGGAAATGGCGCGTGTCGACGCCGACCTGCTCGACACCATGCTCAACAACGCGGGAGAGGTGAGCATCTATCGCGCCCGCCTCGACCAGCAAGTCAACTCGATCGATTTCAACCTGGCGGAATTGGCCCGTACCGTAACCCGTCTGAAGGAGCAGCTGCGGGGCCTCGAAATCGAAACCGAAGCACAGGTGTTGAACCGGCATCAGGACGCGGAGCCGCGGCACAACGACTTCGATCCGCTGGAATTGGACCGTTATTCCGCCCTGCAGCAGTTCTCGCGCGCGCTGGCCGAGACCTCGAGCGACGTTGCCAGCATCCAGGGACTGCTCGAAACCCTGACTCGCGAGGCCCAGAACCTGTTGACCCAGCAGTCTCGCGTCATTACCGAGCTGCAAAATAGTCTGATGCGAACCCGCATGGTGCCCTTCCAGCGCCACGTTCAACGGTTGACCCGCCTGGTGCGCCAAGCGGCGAACGACACCGGCAAGCGCGCGGAACTCGCCGTTCAGGGTGCGGCCGCGGAGCTGGATCGGCAGATGCTGGAGCGCATGGTCCCGCCGCTCGAGCACATGTTGCGCAATGCCGTGGTGCACGGCATCGAGAGCCCGGAACGCCGCGCCAGCCTCGGCAAGCCCGATGTCGGCCGCATCTCCATCAGCCTGGAGCGTGATGGAGCGGAGGTCGTGATCGTGGTCGCCGACGACGGCGCCGGCATCAATGTGAAGTTGATCCGCGAGAAGGCGATTGCCTTGGGGTTGGCCGACCCGCAGGCGAAACTCACGGACGAAGAGGCCGTGCAGCTGATTTTGGAACCCGGCTTCAGCACCGCCGGCCATGTGACGCAGGCGGCGGGCCGTGGCGTCGGCATGGACGTGGTCGCCACCGAAGTCAAGAAACTCGGCGGCGGCCTGTTCATCGATTCGACCCTCGGGCACGGTTCGCGGTTCACGATTCGCCTGCCCTTCACCCTGGCGATCAGCCAGGCTTTGATCGTGCGTGTCGCCGAGGAAGCCTATGCCCTGCCGCTGGCGACGGTGGAGGGCGTGGTGCGCCTGCCGCGAAATATCGTCGCCAGGCATTTGGGCAAGGACGCGCCTCTGTTCGAGTATGGCGGACAGAAGTACCGCTTCCAGCAGCTGGGATCGTTCGTGGGTCTCGGCGCCACGCGTCTGCCCGAAACCGACGTGTCGATGTCGGTGGTGCTGGTTCGCGCCGGCGAGCACTCCACGGCCTTGGTCACCGATGAATTGGTCGGCAGCCGGGAAATCGTCGTGAAATCGCTGGGGCCGCAAATCTCGGCGATCCGCGGAATCGCCGGCGCCACGATCCTGGGCGACGGCCGCATCGTCATCATTCTCGACATGGGATCGCTGGTGCGTTCCGAGTGGCGCGCGCGCCCGGCCGAATCGGCCGTGCTCGATCAACGCGATCGGCGTACCTTCGCGCTGGTCGTGGACGATTCCATAACGGTGCGCCGCGTGACGCAGCGTTTGCTCGAGCGTAACGGCATGCGGGTACTGACCGCCAAGGACGGCGTGGATGCGGTATCGCTGTTGCAGGAGCATCTGCCGGACATCATATTGCTCGACATCGAAATGCCGCGCATGGACGGCTATGAAGTGGCCGCGCATGTGCGCAACGATCCTCGCCTCAAGGACATTCCGATCGTGATGATCACTTCGAGGGTCAGTGAAAAGCATCGGGCGCGCGCCATCGAGCTTGGCGTCGACGACTATCTCGGCAAGCCGTACCAAGAAAGCCAGCTGCTCGATGCCATCGAGCCGCTCGTCAATCGCCGCAGCGCCGTCGCGAGATAGCCGCCATGTCCGATCTGCGCGACGAGTTGTACAGCTTGCTGGTGCCGCTGGCCGGGGAGCGGTTGATCGTGCCGCGCGCCTGCGTCGCCGAGGTCATCGGCTATCAAACACCGGCGGACATGACGAATGCGCCGCCGTGGTACGTGGGTCTCGTGAGCTGGGGCGGACGCAATGTGCCGGTCGTGTCCTTTGAAGGCGCCTTCGGCCAGGCGTTGCCCGCGGTATCCAGCCGCACCCGAATCGTCGTATTCCACGCGTCCGGCGGCCACCTGCAATCCGGCTACTTCGGCATGCTGACGCAGGGATTTCCGCAACTCGTGCGCGTCAATGCCGATGTGGTCAGGCCCGATCCTTCGCGCAGCTTCCCCGAGCGGTCGCCCATCATCTGCCAGGTGCGAATGGTCAACGAAACGCCGCTGATTCCGGACTTGGAAAGGCTGGAACAAATGATCGCGGAGGAGACCTCGGTGGTACCCGCCGGCTAGCCGGTGGTGAGAACCACCCGGAACCGCGCTTTTCCGCTCATCATGCGCTCGTACGCCTCTGGGGCGCGCTCCAGCGGAAACGTTTCGATCATCGGCCGAATGCCGGAAAGCACGCTGAAATCCAACGTGTCCTCCGAATCACTGGCGGTTCCCGACGGCCAGCCGGCGATGGAACGTCGCGCCGATATCAGCGCCAGCGGCGGCACCTCGATGGGCTGCATGGAGGCGCCTACCACCAAGAGCTTGCCGTCGATGCCGAGACCGCCGACGGCATCACTCATCGATTTCGCGTCGGTCACGGTCGCCAAGACCACGCGGGCGCCGCCCAACTTCGTGAGTTCGGCCGACACATTCTGCGCCCTGCTGTCGATGTAATGGTGAGCGCCCAGCTTGCGTGCCAGGGGTTCCTTGTCGGTTCCCCGGGCCACGGCCACGGTATGACAGCCCATCTTGACGGCGAACTGCACGCCGAGATGGCCCAGCCCGCCAATGCCGAGTACCGCAACGAGATCGCCCGGTCCGGCGCCGCTGTGGCGCAGCGCGTTAAAAGTGGTGATCCCGGCGCACAGCAGCGGCGCCGCCTGCGCCGAGGACAACTCATCGGGAACGGCCGCCAGCGCTTCGAAGGGGGCGATCATGTAGTCCGCGTAGCCGCCGTCGTACGTTATGCCGGGGACCTGGCCGGTCGTACAGGTAATGAAATCTCCGCGGCGGCACGAGGCGCAGTGTCCGCAATGACCTCCATGCCAGCCGACGCCGACGCGGGCACCCACCTTCCACTCGGGCACTTGGGAACCCACTGCATCCAAGAGTCCCACGACTTCGTGTCCGGGAACGCGGGGGTATTGGATACCGGGGAAAGCTCCCAGCTTGGTAAATGAATCGCTGTGGCATACACCGCAGGCTTGCACTTTTATCCGGACCTGCCGGACGCCGGGCGCCGGGATATCGCGCTCGACCAACTCGAACGCGCCGTTCGCACTCGATACCTGGACTGCCCGCATGGTCGCCATTCACGTATTATCGCAGAGAACGCGATGAATTGAGAGGTGCCGGCGATGGATGAAATTTCACGCTCCTTGATGGAGGCGCAGCTCAAAGCCGAGGCCCTGTTCGCGGAGGTCATCGACAGCGGCATGATTCGGGCCGGAAAGCTCGAGAGCGAGCTGAGCGCGGAGATTCATGCGCTGGCGCACGCCCGCTTCGGGTTGCGCCGCCACTGGCACAAGCGGGTGGTGCGATCGGGCCCCAATACGCTGCTGGGTTATCACGACGACCCCGCAGACCGTCGCGTGACCGAGGACGATATCGTGTACCTGGACTTTGGGCCGGTGTTCGACGCCTGGGAGGCCGATTTCGGCCGAACGTACGCGCTTGGCGCCGATCCTGCGAAACACCGCTTGGTTCAAGATATCGGCAGCGCCTTTCAGCGCGGCAAGGAACTCTATCAAAACACGCCGGCATTGACGGCCGGAGCGCTGTATGACTTCGTCGCCGGCCTTGCGAAGCCCGCGGGCTGGGAGTTCGGCGCGCCGACCGCCGGACATCTGATCGGGCAGTTTCCCCACGAACATGCGCCGGGGGCCCCGCAGCGGTTCTCAATCCGGCATGGTAATGATGTTTCGCTGCGTGAACCCGATGACAACGGCAGGTTGCGCCACTGGATTTTGGAGATTCACTTCATCGACCGGGCCAGGCAGATCGGCGGCTTTTGCGAGGAATTGCTGACGGTGGATATGCGGGGCGAACACGCCGCGCAGCGGGCGCATGTTCCTTGAGGCCCGCCCGGCCATGGGTCATGCACCGATCAACCGCACCTCCCGCTGCGCGCAGGGAATGGCGACGCCGCGCCGCTGCAGCTCCTCCAGCAGCGACAAATTCAGTTCGCCTTCGACGGCGGCGTAGTCGGTCACGGCCACCCAGGGCTTGATCGCGATTCGCACGGCAGATTCACCCAGTTCCATTACCTGGATCACGGGGTTGGGATCGGCCAGCACGCGCGGGTTCGCCTGCACGAGGTCACGAATCGCACCCAGGGCGAGCGAAAGATTACTGGCGTACGCAATGCCCACTTGGATGTCGGACTGGCGAATGCGGCCGTAGTTGTGAAGGATTTCGCCGACCACCTTGCGATTGGGCACGACGATCCGCGAGCGGTCGGCATGCGTGAGCGCCGTATTGAACAGCGTGACCGCCTCTACCTGGCCCTCGACGCCCGCGATGGCGACGTATTCGCCGACGCGGTACGGCTTGGTAAAGATAATGGTGAGCCCGGCGACCATGTTGCTCAGCACGCCCTGGGTGGCGAGGGCAATGCCGGCGCCGGCCACGCCCAAGCCCGCGATCAGCGGCAGGAGTTCCACGCCGAGATTTTGCAATGCCATGATGGCGAACAGCCCGAGCACCAGCACGCGCGCGACGCGTGTCAGGAGCTGCCGCACCGGCGGTTCGAGGTCGAACCGGCTCAGGCGGCGGTCAGCCGCGCGGGCCATCCAGCCGGCCACCAAAACGCCGGCCATCATGATGAGTATCGCCACCAGCAGCTTCGGCCCGAAGCGGACGGCAAGATCGATCAACGTGCCCTTGGCTTGCGCCAGCGTGCTGAGTTCTTGGTTCATCGGTTTCCCCTCGTAGCCGCTTGCATGTCGCCGAAGCGGGTTTGTAGCCATGTCAGTGCAGCGATGGCCGCGGTCTCGGTCCGCAAGATTCGCGGCCCGAGACTGACGCGGAAAAATCCGGACACCCGGAAGGCCTCGAGCTCGTCGGAGGCAAAGCCGCCTTCCGGTCCAATCGCGATGTCCGCGGCGCCCGGCGCGCCTTGCCGGGCAATCGCGCCATCCCCGGCGCTGAGATGCGGCCCTGCGCCATTCGCAGCGGCCTCCTGCGGTTCGAACACCAGCCGCGGCGCCGTGCTTGGCATCAAATCGCCGAGGTAGTCGAGCAGCGGCCGCGGCGCCTCGATGGCCGGCAGGCGATTGCGGCCGCATTGCTCGCATGCGCTCACCGCCACGGCGCGCCAATGAGCGGCTTTCGATTCGGCTTGGGCGGAGTTCAGCCGAACGACGCTGCGTTGACTCAAAATCGGAACGATTCGCGCGACGCCGAGTTCCGTCGCCTTTTGCACGATGAAATCCATCCGATCCCCGCGCGGCACGCACTGCAGCAGCGTGACCGCGAATGGCGATTCCCGATCCACCGGCCGGCCGTCGCCGACCGCTGCCGAGACGCGCGAGCCGCGCACCGCTTCGATCGCAGCGTCGAATTCGCGCCCATCGCCGTTGAACAGCACCAATTCATCGCCGCCGCGGGCGCGCAACACCTTTGCCAGATGCGATGCCGTATCGCGCGGCAATTCGATCATGCCCCCCGGGCTCAGGTCGGAGCCGACATAAACGCGGGTCAGTCGCACGTCGCAAGCTCGATTCCGTCGGCCGCGACCTGCACCATCAAGTCCATTTCGGCTTCATCGACGACATAGGGCGGCATGAAGTACACGATATTGCCGATGGGGCGCAGCAGTACGCCCTTGTCCAGCGCGTGGCGGTAGACGCGCTGCCCGCGGCGTTCAACCCAGGGATACGGTTCGCGGCTGCGCTTATCCTTGACGAATTCAGCGGCGAGAATCATCCCGCACTGCCGGACTTCCGCCACATGCGGATGATCCTCGAGCATGCGCGCGCGCCGGCCGAGATAAGCGGCCTTCGCGCGATTGCGCTCGATCGTGTGGTCGGTGGCGAATATATCGAGGGTGGCCAGGGCGGCCGCGCAGGCCAGAGGATTGCCCGTGTAGCTGTGGGAGTGGAGGAAGGCGGTCAACTTCGCATAGTCGTCGTAGAACGCCGCATAGGTGTCCTCCGTGGTCAGCACCGCCGACAGCGGCAGGTAGCCCCCGGTCAGGCCCTTGGATACGCACATGAAGTCGGGCGATATGCCTGCCTGCTCGCAGGCAAACAGGGTTCCCGTGCGCCCGAACCCGACGGCAATTTCATCTGCGATCAAATGCACTCCATGGCGGGTGCAGGCCTCGCGCAGGCGAGTCAGATACACCGGATGATACATGCGCATGCCGCCGGCGCACTGCACCAGGGGCTCGACGATGACCGCCGCGATCTCCGCGGCACGCTCGGACAATAGGCGCTCCATGTGCTGGAATTGGCGCAGGGAGTACGCCTCCCACGACTCGCCGGACGCGCGGTTGTAACAGTCGGGCGAGGGCGCCGTGAGCACGTCCATCAGCAGCGGCTTGTACAGAGTCTTGTACAGTTCGACATTGCCCACCGCCAAGGCGCCCAGCGTCTCTCCGTGGTAGCTGTTCGCCAAGGTCACGAACCGCGTTTTGCGCGGCATGCCTCGGTTGTGCCAATAGTGAAAACTCATCTTGAGCGCGACTTCCACCGCGGCGGAGCCGTTGTCCGCGAAGAAGCAGCGGGTCAGGCCCGGCGGCGCCAGCGCAATCAGCTGTTCGGCGAGCCGTACCGCCGGCTCGTGAGTCAGCCCGGCGAATATCACGTGTTCCAGCCGGTTCAATTGTTCCTGCAGGGCCGCGTTGATGCGCGGATTGGCATGGCCGAACAAGTTGACCCACCAGGAACTCACGGCATCCAGATAACGCTTGCCGTCGAAGTCCTCGAGCCACGCCCCGGAGCCGCGCCTGATCGCGATCATCGGCAGCGTTTCATGGTCCTTCATCTGCGTGCAGGGGTGCCACACGACGCGCAGATCGCGTGCGGCCATGGAGGTGGAATCGGAGATGCCTTCGGGGATGATGTTCATATGCATGGAATTGTCGCATATGCTAGTACCGATATCGGCAGCCGAAGGATGTGGAATTGCAAGTCGACCTCGAGAGCGGGCTGATGCGCGGCGCCAGGCAGCTCGCATCGCCGAATTGCGATCCGCGGCCGCCGGGGCTCGAGGCGGATTTGATCGTCGTTCATGGCATCAGTTTGCCGCCTGGCGATTTCGGCGGCCCATGGATAGACCGATTGTTCACCAACTCCCTGCCCGCCGACCGGCACCCCTACTTCGCCGAAATCGGCTCGCAGCGCGTGTCCTCGCACTTGCTGGTGAGGCGCGACGGCGAACTGGTTCAATACGTGAAATTCACGGATCGCGCCTGGCATGCGGGCAAGTCCAGCTACAACGGCCGTGAAGCCTGCAACGATTTCTCGATCGGCGTGGAACTCGAAGGGACCGACGAGTCGCCGTACGCCGCCGCGCAGTACCGCACGCTGGCCGACGTGGTGGCCGCGTTGTGCGCCGCCTACCCTGCCTTGTCTCCGGATCGCCTGGTGGGACACAGCGACATCGCACCCGGCCGTAAAACGGATCCCGGCCCGGCGTTCGATTGGGCGCGCGCGCGCGGCCTCATCGCCGCGGCCTGCCATGACGCACATCGCCGGTAAACGTCCCGGCGCGCCCGATTTTCGGCACAACGTGAACTGCTTCACGCTTTAGTGGGCCGAATTTCCGAGACAAAGCCGACACTTTTCCGGGACAAAGCCGACACTTAGCCGAGGCTTTGAATCCGTACTCGTCGTATTACCTGGAGGGCAATTGATACGTTGGTTCGCGGACCTCCCCATCGAGCGCAAGCTGCGCGTGGTGATCATGCTGCCCGCAATGGTCGCATTCGGCATCGCCATGCTCGTGCACGTCGCCACGAACCTGCTGCATCTGCGTCAGGATTTGCAGTGGTGCGCCGCGCGCATTGCCCGCGTCAACGGCGCGGAAACGATAGCGGCGATGCGGCTCGGCGACCACAAGACGGCGACCACTGCGATGCGCGCGTTGCGCGACGAGTGGCTGGTGGGCGACGCGGAGGTCGTGCTGCCGAACGGCCGGACGCTCGCCGCCTACCGCCGCGCCCGGAACGACGTTCATTTGGAGCCGTCGGCCGCGGAGCGCCCTGTTGCCCCATCCCGTGGATTGACGCCCGGCGATCCGCGGCACCCGACGTTGTACCTGCAGTCGAATCAAATTCACATCATTGCGACAATCGCACATGAGGGGCAGGTTCTGGGGTTCGTGCGCATTCTCGTACCCTTGAGCGTGCTGTATCCGGACTGGCAAGGTTATCTGCTCATCACCATCGCGGCGATTGCCGCCGCGATCTTCACCTCCTATTGGCTCGCCGCGCGCCTGCAACAGCAAATTTCCGGCCCCATCGTGAACCTGGCGCACACCATGAAGCGCGTGTCGTCGGAGGAAGATTACACACTGCGCGTCGAGCGCAGCTCTCAAGATGAAATCGGCTCGCTCATCGACGGTTTCAATCAAATGCTCGGACAGATCCGCCACCGCGACTCGCGCCTGGAAAAGTACCGTCAGTTCCTCGAGCAACAAGTCGAGGAACGCACGATCAACCTGGCAAACGCCAACCTGGAGCTGAAGCTTGCGGTCGGCGAAGCGACCCGTGCCAAAGAGGCCGCGGAGCGGGCCAGCAGCGCCAAGAGCGAATTTCTCGCGCGCATGAGCCACGAAATTCGCACGCCGATGAACGGCGTCATGGGCATGTCGGAGCTGCTGCGGGGGACGCAGCTCACTCCGCGCCAGCGGCGCCTGTCGGAGACCATATCCCATTCCGCCGAAGCACTGCTGCAGATCATCAACGATATTCTGGATTTCTCCAAAGTCGAGGCCGGCAAACTCGAGCTCGAGCGCATCGAATTCGATTTGCGAGAGGCGGTGGAGGAGACCATCGAGATCTTTGCCGCGCGGGCTCATGCCAAGGGCCTTGAATTGGCCTGCGCCGTCGAACTCGACGTGCCCTCCACGGTGCGCAGCGATCCCATGCGGCTGCGGCAGGTCCTGATCAACCTGGTGGGCAATGCCATCAAGTTCACGGACTCAGGGGAGGTGATCGTGCGGGTTCGGACCGCCGATGGCGGACTGTTGCGCTTCGAAGTCATCGACACGGGCATCGGCATTTCCGAGGACGCCCAGGAGCAAATATTCAACGCCTTCAGTCAGGCCGATTCGTTCACCACCCGCAAGCATGGCGGCACCGGCCTTGGTCTCGCGATTTGCCGTGAACTCGCGACTTTGATGGGCGGCAAGATCGGCGTCCTCAGCGAGCCGAATCGCGGGTCGACATTTTGGTTCGAGGTGCGCCTGGAGCCCGTACGGCAGGCGGCGCCGATCCTGCCGCGCCTGAGCCTTGCCGGATTGCGTGCGCTGATCGTCGACGACAACGCCAGCAACCGCGAGATACTGCAACAGCATTTGCAGTCATGGGGCGTCGAGGCCGTCACCGCGGCGAGCGGCGATGCGGGGCTGACCGCCTTGAATGCCGCCGCCTCGCCGTTCGACTTGGCGCTGATGGACGGCCAGATGCCGGGCATGGACGGCGTGCAATTGGCAAGGCGAATTCGTCAAGACCCGCGCTGGTCGGCGCTGCGGCTCATCATGCTGAGCTCGCGCGACGATCAGGACGGCAGTGCCGAAGGCGTTCCATTGTTCGCGGCCATCCTCATCAAGCCGCTGCGCCGCTCGCAGATTTTCAGCTGCCTGACGCGCGCGATGAATTCGGCGGCGGACGCCACGACGCCGGATACGGCCCACACCCCGCCCAACATGGCCGGCGCCGCGGCAAACGCGGCGACTGCGGCGGCGGCCGTGACCGCGGGGGCGGCCGGTCCCAAGATCCTCCTGGTCGAAGACAATGCGGTGAACCGGGAAGTGGCCGTCGGCATGCTCGAGAGCCTGGGCTGCGCAATCCATGCGGAGGAAAACGGCTGGCTGGCCATCGACGCCATGAATAACGCGGCGTATGACGCGGTGCTGATGGACTGTCAAATGCCGGTGATGGACGGCTTGACGGCAACCGCCGAAATTCGCAGGCGTGAAAAGAACTGCGGCGGCGCGCGGGTCCCCATCATCGCGTTGACGGCGAACGCAATGGAAGGAGACCGGGAACGCTGTCTGGCCGCCGGCATGGACGACTTTCTCTGCAAGCCGTTTACCCAGGCGCAGCTGGCGATGCTGCTTAGACGCTGGCTGGCGCTGCGCGTGCTGCCCGAGGCGCAGAGGGACGAACCTTCGCGAACGCCGCTGATCGATGCGGGCGTGCTGCGCAATATAGCCGCACTCGCACGGCCGGCGCTGTTGAACTCGATGATCGATTTGTACATGCAGCATTCGCCGGGGTTGATCGCCGCAATCGAAAGCGCGGCGGCAAGCATGCAGGCGGACACCTTGTCGGCGGCCGTGCACACGCTCAAATCCAGCACGGCGAATTTGGGCGGCATCCGCCTGGCCGCAGTTGCCAAGGAATGCGAGGTATTGGTGCGCGCCGGCGGAATCGCCCGTGCCGCGCCGATCGTGCACAGAATTCGCAGAGAGTACCAAGAGTTTTGCACCGCGCTGACGCGCGAACGATCGCCCAGTGCGGCGTAAATCCCAAAGGACGCGATGAACACTACTGAAGACCACGCGGTGATTCCGGCAACGGTGCTCGTTGTCGACGACGACCCCGGTGCGAGGCTGCTGGTCGGCACCGCTTTGGAAATGGCAGGGTTCCGGGTCGCCACGGCCTGCGACGGCGTCGGCGCCTTGAGTCGATTTCGCGCGCAACCGGCGGATTGCGTGGTGCTGGACGTCGTCATGCCGGGCATGAGCGGCTTCGACGTGTGCAGCGCGCTCCGGGCGTTGCCGGATTGCCGTCACGTGCCGATACTGATGCAGACCAGCCTTGACGACATGGAGTCGGTCAACCGGGCATACAACGTCGGCGCCACCGACTTTTCGTCCAAAGGCATCAATCCCATGCTGCTGGCGCAACGCGTCAAATTCCTGGTGCGGGCCAAGCAGACCCAGGACCAGTTGCGCGAGAGCGAAGCGCGCGTGCGCTATCTCGCCTACTACGACCCGCTCACGGCCCTGCCCAATCGGCAACGATTGCTGCAAATACTGGAACAACAGGTGGCCTGGGCTTTGCCGCGGCAGCGCGGCCTCGCCGTCTTGATGCTCGACGTCGACAACTTCTCCCGCATCAACGACACGCAGGGCCAGGCGGTCGGCGACGCGCTGCTGAAGGAGATTGCGCACCGCCTGCAGTACTGTTTGCGCGATGCCCAGCGCTCCTTGGATCAGGTGGGCGATGCGGAAACGCAGGACATCACCGATTGGGTGGCGCGCACGGGCGGCGACGAATTCACGCTGGCGCTGCCCGGCGTCTCGACGGCCGATGCCGCGCAGATCGTGGCGCGGCGCGTGCAGTCGGCACTGGCGCGGCCGTTCGTCTTCGCGCAGCAGGAAATACCCTTGTCGGCCACCATGGGCATCAGTCTGTTCCCGGGCGATGCGGATACCGCGGAGGCGCTCGTCAAGAATGCCGACGCCGCCATGCATCACGGCAGAAAAACCGGTCAGGGGGCGCTGGAGTTCTTCAAGAAGTCGATCAGCACGCGCGCCGCCAAGAACCTGTCCATGGAGGCCGATTTACGCAAGGCACTCGAGCGCGACGAATTCACGTTGAACTATCAGCCGCGCCTGTCGCTCGAGGATTTGCGCGTCGACGCGGTCGAGGCATTGCTGCGATGGCGCCATCCGCAACGCGGCATGGTTTCCCCGGATGAGTTCATACCGCTTGCGGAGCGGAGCGGCCTGATCGTGGAGATCGGAGACTGGGTATTGCGCGAGGCCTGCGCCCAGGTGCGCCGCTGGCGCGATGCCGGTGCGCCCGGTTGGCAGGTCGCGGTGAACGTGTCGGGCGTGCAATTTCGCGACGGCAGCCTGGTGTCCCGCGTGTCGCGCGCCATCGACGCCGCCGGAATCGATTCGCGCATGATCGAGCTGGAATTTACCGAGGGGGCGTTGATCGAGTATTCGAGCGTGGTGAGCAAGGCGGTGAAATCGCTGAAGACCCTGGGTGTCGCCACGGCACTGGACGATTTTGGAACGGGCTACAGCTCATTGTCCTACTTGAGGCATTTTCCGATCGATACCTTGAAGATCGACCGGGCTTTCGTGCGCGACATTGCTTCGAAGAGCGGCGGCAACGCGCCGTTGGTCGACGCCATCATCGCAATGGCGAGGAGCTTGGGGTTGACGACGGTGGCCGAGGGCGTGGAAACGGAGGCGCAGTGGCAGTATCTCAAAGCCCGCGACGCCGATCAGGTTCAAGGTTTCCTGTTCTGCCGGCCGCTGGCCATCGTGGACTTGCAGCGTTGGCACACGGACTGGCTGCATTCGGACCAGCTGCGTGCCTCGAGCGTCGCCTAGCGGGGCAAGCTCATTCCCGCTTCCGCGCCCAGATCACCTCGCTGCCGCGCTCGTGGCGTGCCAGCACCCGGGCCAGCACGAACAACAGATCCGACAGCCGGTTCAGATATTTGAGTGCTTCGGGCGCGACGCTCTCGGCGCGAGCCAGCGACCAGCAGCGGCGCTCCGCCCGGCGGCACACCGCCCGGGCCACATGGCAGGCGGCTGCCGCGGGACCGCCGCCCGGCAGGATGAATTCCTTGAGCGGCGGCAGGGGTTCGTTGAAATCATCCAGCTCCTTCTCGAGCCGCTCGACATAGGCGGCGGTGATCATTCGATGCCCGGGGATGCATAATTCACCGCCGAGATCGAAGAGATCATGCTGCACGTCGGTCAGACAACGCGTGATCTGCGGGGGCAGCGCGGCGACGCCCAGCACCACGCCGACGGCGCTGTTGGTCTCGTCGACCGTGCCGTAGGCTTCGACGCGCAAGTCTTCCTTGGGCACGCGTGAGCCGTCGCCGAGTCCGGTGGTGCCATCGTCGCCGGTCCGCGTATAGATTTTGCTGAGTCGATGGCCCATAACTGGAAAACTCCTCGAGGTTTGCATGCGACGTTAGCACAACGTTTGGTAAGGTGGCGCGTCCGCGGAATTTCAATCCAGGAATCGGAGTCTTAAAGCCATGAATCATTCGCCGGAACTCAAGGCGGCACTCGATGCGGCGGAGCAAGCCGCCGGCATCGCCCGTTCTTTGTACCAGCACAATATCGAAGTGCGCATCAAGGCCGATAAATCGCCGGTCACCGAGGCCGACGTGCGCTGTGAGACGGCCATCCGAGAAATTCTGGAGGCGCGTTTCCCTTCCCATGGGTTTTTCGGCGAGGAAACCGGCACGCGCAACGAGAACGCCGAGAGCCTGTGGCTGGTGGACCCCATCGACGGCACCAAGGCGTTCGTGCGTGAGTATCCGATGTTCTCCACGCAAATCGCGCTGATGCGCCGGGGCGAAATCGTGCTCGGCGTGTCCAGCGCGCCGGCATACGGCGAGCTTGCCTACGCGGAGCAGGGCTGCGGCGCGTATTTGAACGGCAAACCTCTGGCGGTGAGCCGCACATCGACGCTCGAGTCCGCCGCGCTCTCCAGCGGCAACTTGAAGACTCTCGCCGCCGGCAGCCAATGGGCGCGATATGGCGCGCTCGTCGCGCAAGTCAGCCGTATCCGCGGCTACGGCGATTTTCTGCACTATCATTTATTGGCGGCGGGCAAGATCGACGCAGTGATCGAGAGCGACGTGAATATTCTCGATATCGCAGCGTGCGCGGCGATCGTCAGCGAGGCCGGAGGCCGCTTCACGGACCTTGGCGGCGCATCCATCACGCTAAGATCAACCTCGGTGCTTGCGACCAACGGATGCCTGCATGCGCCGATACTGGCGGCTTTGGGCTAGCGCGGCCCGGGCGGCGCGGCCGAGCCGGATACGATGGCCATGGTCCGGGCTCGGCTTTGGCGCCGGGTCAGCTTTGAAAGAACACCCGGCGGCCCTTGAATTGCGTGTCTTCGAATCGGGTGTCATACAGTTCTGACAGATGCTTCGAGGTGAGAACGTCATCGACGGTGCCGCTTCGCCAATCGCCGTGCTTGCCGATGAGCAGCGCGTGATCGGCGAAACGCGCCGCGAGATTCGGATCGTGCAGAGTCGCGATGACGGCGGCCCCGTCATCGGCGCGCCGGCGCAGCAGCTGCAGCGCCTCGAGCTGATGGTTGGGGTCGAGTTGGTTGGTCGGCTCATCCAAAAGAAAAATTCGCGGGGTTTGCGCCAGCACCGCCGCCAGAGCCGCGCGCCGCCGTTCGCCGCCGGACAGGGTAAATACGTCGCGTTCCTCGTACCCGGCGAGCCCCACCGCAACCAGCGCTTCCGACGCAATGGCGAAGTCCTGGGCGGACTCCCATTGCCAGCGGCCGATATGCGGATGGCGGCCGAGCAGAACCGTTTCCAATACGTTCGCCGGGAACGGGTCCTCGATGTTTTGCGGGAGAATCGCCATTTCGCGCGCCAATGTGCGGCGCGGCCACGCGTCGATGGCACGGCCCGCGATCAACAGCTCACCCGACTTGGCAGGCCGCAGACCGGCAAAGGTATGCAAAGTCAAACTTTTCCCGGCGCCGTTCGACCCCAGCACCGCCAGCAGCGAACCTGCCCGCACTTGGAGATCGAGTCCGCGCACCAGGGTGCGGGATGGGACGCACACATCGATGCGCCTGCATTCGAGCAAAGGCGTTCCAGGCCCGGTGGGCACCGCATCGCGCGCCATGGACGTCATCCGCCGTTCACCGAGCATGCTGCGGCCAGCGTATTTCCCGCGCCGTCACGGGTCCTATGACCACCTCGTCGAGACTCGCAGCCTGCTGCCATCGATCGGGCGCGAGCATCCGGCGGCCGGCCATCAGCTCCGCGGACCGTTGCGGGTACAAGGGGTTTTGCCGCGGATCTCCGTAGCCGTCCGGGAAGCGTGGTGCGTCATCGACGTCGTACTTGTCGGTGGCGCCCAGGGTGTGCAGTAATTCATGCGCAATCACCACGTTGTTTTCGCCGTTCATCATGGGCGCGGCAAACGCATACACCACGCCGATGAGTCCCTTGGTGAGGCCGAGAGAATGCGGGACGGTGGGGGTGAGCGCAGGATCATGGTACAGCACGAATATACGAATATCCTCGGGTTCATCGACGTGACCGCCGGCCCGCCACGCCCAAATCCTGAGGCGCAGACTCCATAGTGCGGTCGCCAACAAGCCGGCATCCGGCGCGCGCTGCGGCGGGCGATCCGGCAATTCCCGCCTCAGCCGGGTTTTGACCGGCTCGTCCGTAGCCAGATGATAACGCCCGGCTGCGCGTGCGAAGAACCGGTCGATGGGTTTGAAGCGCTCGGGATCCAGCGACGCGAGATATGCCCGCGTTACCGCGCTGCCGTCCGCGGCGATGGGGTAGATGGCGACGTACAGGGGGACTTGCCAGCGCGTGCTGCGGTAGCGGTCAGCCCAAGTCGTGAGTGCGGCCGCCAACAGCACCAGCAGCAGGATTGCGATGCGTACTGTTTTGAATCCGCCCCAATGCGGAAGGGCGCCGCGGCGCTGCGGGGCGCCCCGGTGCGGTTTCAATCGGCAGCCTCGACCAGGAGTTCGGCGATTTCGCCGTCGGCGACGCTATAGGACACATTCATCGGTTTGCAGCAGACTGGACAGTCCTCGATGTACGACTGCCCGGGTACCGACAGGTCGAGGGTCAGGTGGATGGTTTCCCAGCAATGTGGGCAGGTGGCGTCGTGGCCTTGAATGAGATCCATAGGCGTACCCCCAATTATATCACGGGCCGTTATCGAACCTCATCGGGCGTTTCCGCGGCCGGCGCGCCCCTCGATTATGTCCCAACCGCTAAAACGAATCGCATGCCGTTATACTTCACACTTGGCTTCGCGCGGGTTTGATGAGGGGAATCATGGAGCCGACGGATACTTCCAGGTCTGATTACTTCCATCGGGTCGTGGATTGCCAGTGGGCCTGCCCGGCGCACACCGATGTTCCCGAGTACATCCGCCTGATCGCGCAGGGTGAATTCACCCAGGCGTACATGGTAAACCGCGAATCGAACGTGTTCCCGGGCATTTTGGGCCGGGTTTGCGACCGGCCCTGCGAGCCTGCCTGCCGCCGCGGCCGGATCGAGGCAAAACCGGTGGCCATTTGCAGGCTGAAGCGGGTCGCCGCGGATCATCGCGACGACATCGCGGCGCTCCTGCCCAAAGCGCCGCGCGAGAAGAACGGCAGGCGTATAGCCTGCATCGGCGCGGGTCCGGCATCACTTACCGTCGCGAACGATCTGCTGCCGCTGGGCTACGAAGTCACGATCTTCGAACAATACGGGGTACCGGGCGGATTGATGCGCACCAATATTCCCGCGTTCCGTCTGCCGGCCAGGGTTCTCGATGAGGAAATCGGCTACATCGTGGACATGGGCGCCGACCTTCGGTTGAATTCGCCGGTCGCGAGCATGCGGCAGCTGCTCGAATCCGAGTCGTTCGACGCCGTTTTCGTGGGTTCGGGCGCGCCGAAGGGCAAGGAACTCGACCTGCCGGGCCGCCACGACTCCGATCGGGTCCATATCGGCATTACCTGGCTCGAGTCCGTGGCCTTCGGTCATGTCGAACGCATCGGCGAGCGGGTCTTGATCATCGGCGTCGGCAACACGGCGATGGACTGCTGCCGCAGCTCGTTGCGGCTCGGCGCGAAGGATGTGAAAGTCATGGCGCGCAAGCCGCGCCAATTCTTCAAGGCCTCGGTTTGGGAACTCGAGGACGCGGAGCATGAAAACGTCGCAATCGTAATCAATCACGCGCCCAAATCTTTCGTTGTCGAGGGCGGCCGGCTGCAGGGCATGATGTTCGAGAAACTCGAGTACGACATCGACGCCGACGGCGGCATCCGGGCGACCCGTTCGCTGGGCGATGTCTTCTTCCCCTGCGACGATGTGATTCTCGCGATCGGTCAGGAGAATGCTTTTCCCTGGATAGAGAAGGACGCCGGCATCGAATTCGACGAATGGAACCTGCCCAAGGTCGACAACATCACGTTTCAATCCACACGGCCGGACGTGTTCTTCGGCGGCGACGCGGCCTTCGGACCGAAAAACATCATCTGGTCCGTCGAGCACGGCCACCAAGCCGCCATCTCGATTCACAAGTTCTGCCGGGACGAGGCGGTGGAGGAACGAATGCCGCGCGGCCACACCTTGTCCAGCCGCAAGATGGGCATGCATGAATGGGCATACAAGAACGAATACAACGGCGTGGAGCGGCGTCTGGTTCCGCATGTGGGGCTGGTGGAGCGCTTCAAAAAGATCAACATCGAAGTGGAGCTTGGGTTCACGGCCGAAGAGGCGGCACTCGAGGTGCAACGCTGTTTGAACTGCGATGTGCAGACGGTATTCGCGCCCAAGTTGTGCATCGAGTGCGACGCCTGCATCGACATCTGCCCCGTCGATTGCCTGACCATCACCCAGAACGGCCCGGAGGCTGAATTGCGCACGCGCCTGACGGCGCCGGCCGCCAATCTGTCGCAGTCATTGTATGTGTCTGCCCCGTTGCCGCAGACCGCGCGTGTCATGGTCAAGGACGAGGATGTCTGCGTGCATTGCGGCCTGTGCGCGGAACGCTGCCCGACCGCAGCCTGGGATATGCAGAAGTCGACCATCCATATCCCGAAGGCGCTCGATGAGGTCCCCGCATGCCCCGCTTGATTGCCAATGCCGACAAGGTGAACGACTTCGTGGTGAAGTTCGCCAACGTCAACGGTACCGGTTCGGCCAGCGCCAATGCGCTGATCATGAAGGCGATCTTTCGCATGGGGGTGCCGGTAACAGGCAAGAACTATTTTCCTTCGAATATCCAGGGCCTGCCGACCTGGTACGAGATCCGCGTGACGCGGGACGGCTACGCCGCCCGCGCCAGTCACGTCGACATCATGGTGGCGATGAATGCGGAAACCTATTCCAAGGATATCCGCGAGCTGAAGTCCGGCGGATATCTGATTTACGATTCCACCTGGCCGCGTAGTGCGCTCCTGCAGCGCGGCGACGTCACGATGATCGCCGTGCCGCTCGCCAAGCTCGTGAACGAGAATTTCGACGGCGTCCGTAACCGGATTCTGTTGAAGAACATCGCCTATGCCGGCGTGCTCGCGGCATTGATCGACGTCGATCTCGGCGTGATCGATGGGTTGTTGGGCGAGAGCTATGCGAAGAAGCCCAAATTGCTCGAGTCGAACGGCAAGGCGCTGCGCTTGGGCTACGACTACGTCAAAGAGCATCTGACATCGCCGCTGCCGCTGCGCGTCGAGCACATGGACAAGACCCGCGGCCACATCATGATCGACGGCAACACGGCGGCGGGCCTCGGCTGCGTGTTCGCGGGCGCGACGGTGGGAGCCTGGTATCCCATCACGCCTTCGACCTCGCTCATGGATGCGTTCAAGGGCTTCTGCGAGCGTTACCGCGTCGATCCCCAAACCGGCGAAAGGAACTTCGCGGTTCTGCAAGCCGAGGATGAGCTGGCCGCTGTGGGTATGGTGCTGGGCGCATCGTGGAACGGGGCGCGTGCCTTCACCCCGACCAGCGGGCCGGGCATATCGTTGATGAACGAATTCATCGGCTTGGCCTACTACGCCGAGGTGCCCTGCGTCATATTCGACGTGCAGCGGGTGGGGCCTTCCACCGGCATGCCGACACGCACGCAGCAGTCGGACATCATGATCTGCGCCTATGCGTCGCACGGCGATACGCGCCATGTGCTGCTGTTCCCGGCGAACCCACAGGAATGCTTCTACATGGCCGTGCAGGCTTTCGATCTTGCCGAACGCCTGCAGACGCCCGTATTCGTACTCTCCGATCTGGATATCGGCATGAACGATTGGATGTGCCCCGATTTTCAGTGGGACGACGCCTATCGGCCGGATCGCGGCAAGGTCCTGTCGCCGGAAGAACTCGCCGGCATGGAGAAATTTTATCGCTACGTGGATCGCGACGACGATGCGATTGCGTATCGGACGCTGCCGGGGACGAGTTCCAAGGGGGCGTACTTCACGCGCGGCTCGGGCCACAATCAATATGGCGGCTACACCGAGGATGCCATCGAATACCAGGCCGTGCTCGACCGCCTGAAACGGAAATTCGCCAATGCCTCGAAGTTCGTGCCGAGACCCGCGATTTCCGGCACGGGCGGCAACGAAGCCGGCATCGTGGGCATCGGCAGCTGCGACGGCGCGATTCTCGAGGCGCTCGACATTCTGCGCAGACAGAAAATCAACCTGGATTATCTACGCGTCAAGGCGTTTCCGTTCAACAACGACGTCGAGGCGTTTTTGAAATCGCATTCGACCATCTTCGTGGTGGAGCAGAATCGAGATGCGCAGTTGAAGTCCCTGCTGACTCTCGAGACCGCGGTCGAGAAATCCAAACTGTCCTCCATCTTGAGCTACAGCGGACTGCCGATTTCGGCCCAACCCATCGTCGACGGCATTCGCGCGAAGCTCGAAGAAGCGCCGCGGCTGTCGGCGGTCCCGCGCTGACGGAGCCGCCATGTCATACATCAACAAGCCAAAAGTCGCCCACCCTTCGCTGCCGACGAATGCCTTGGGGCTCACCCGCCGGCAATACGAAGGCAGCATGTCGACCTTGTGTGCCGGATGCGGCCACGATTCGGTGACGGCATCGATCATCGAAGCCTGCTGGGGTCTTTCCATGCGGCCCGAACAGCTGGTCAAATTATCCGGCATCGGATGCTCCTCGAAGACCACGACGTACTTCGTGGGCGGATCGCATGGATTCAATTCCGTGCACGGACGCATGCCGTCGATCGCAAGCGGAGCGAATGCCGCCAATCGTCAGCTGACCTA